>Ga0307308_10001044_pt1 | contig 10834 bp, 20 predicted proteins | sample ER_DNA_195_FD_194501 | JGI IMG/M metagenome (GOLD analysis project Ga0307308, IMG submission 194501) | Bulk soil microbial communities from the East River watershed near Crested Butte, Colorado, United States - ER_DNA_195 | ecosystem: Environmental > Terrestrial > Soil > Floodplain | place...
TCGTGCTGCTCACGACCACATAGCCTCTGCAGCTGCCCCGCAGTCCTGGGCGCATGCTCACACATGATCACCAGGTGCGGGCGGGGCCAGAAAATAGCTGCCCCGCACCGGCGCACAAGCCAGCCAAGGGCAGCTCACAGGCCGCAGCAGAGTCTACGCGACATGAGCTGTCTATGCGAACTGCGATAGGGCGCCGGATATTCCCGCCCGCTTGGGTGAGCGGCGGCGCGGGCGCCGCTGCCGCGGCCGGTCAGCGGTCGTGACGGCGCCGGTCCCCGTGCGGCGGCCCGCCGGTGACCCACCGCCCCAGCAGGATGAGGCCATAGGGCCCGGCGACCCACAGGAACCACAGGTTGTCGGGGTGCCCGGCGAGCAGCCAGACGAAGAATGCCACCAGGCTCACCGAGAGCCACGACCCGAGGGCGGCCCGCCAGGCCGGGGACATGCGCCCGGGCCCCATCAGCCACGGCAGCGGCGGCGGACCGGATCCACCCCGGGGGTCCCGGTGCAGCGAGGCGTCGGGCAGCTTGTAGAGATCGATCCCCGGCAGGTCCGCCAGCAGCTCATCCAGATCGCCCAGGGTCTTGGCCGCGTACGCCTTCTCGAGCCGCTCGTTGAACTCCTCGGCCGTCAGCCTGCCCGCCGCATGATGCTCGCGCAGCAGCGCGGCGGTCCGGTCGCGGTCCGCGTCCGAGGCACGGATCCTGGGGTCACTGGCCATCGGCATCCTCCTCAGCTGTTGGACCGTGCCAGTTCGCGGGGCGGCAGCTGTGCCAGCCGGGCGAAGCCATCTCTGCCTCCATCGGCGGCCGTGAGCACCCGCGGCCCGTCCGCAGTGATCGCCACCGTGTGCTCGAAGTGGGCGGCCGGGCTGCCGTCCTCGGTCACCACCGTCCAGCCGTCGTCCAGCAGCCGGGTGCCGGGGCCGCCCAGCACGAGCAGCGGCTCGACGGCCAGGGCCATCCCCTCCGCCAGCACCGGCCCCCGGCCTGGCCGCCCGGCGTTGGGCACCGGGGGATCCATGTGCATCTCGCTGCCGATGCCGTGCCCGCCGTAGTCCTCGACGATCCCGTACTTCCCTGCCGACCCGGCACACCGCTGCACCGCGTGCGAGATGTCGCCGATCCGGGCGCCGGGCTGGGCGGCCGCAAGCCCGTGCCACAGTGCCCGCTCGCAAGTGTCGATCAGCCTGCCGAGCCCGGCCGTGACCGTGCCGACGGGCACGGTGAGGGCGGCGTCGGCGTGCCAGCCATCCATGACCGCCCCGCAGTCGATCGACACCACATCGCCGTCGCGCAGCAGCCGGGCAGGTCGCGGGATCCCGTGCACGATCTCGTCGTTGACGCTGGCGCAGATCGTCGCCGGGAATCCGTGATAGCCCAGGAACGAGGGGGTCGCACCGGCCGACCGGATCTCGGCGGCGGCGATGGCGTCCAGTGCGGCCGTGCTGACCCCAGGCGCCACCGCCGCCGCCGCTGCGCTCAGGGCGCTGGCGACCACCTGCCCCGCTGCGGCCATCGCAGCCAGTTGTGCCGCCGTCTTGACCTGTATGGCCGGCTCGCGCCTCATCCGCATGATGCCTCCGGATCCCCCTTTACCGTACCCCGGCGTGGACAGGGGGCCGCCTTACTGGATGAAACGGCGCAGGGCGTTCAGGGCGCGGTCGGTGATCTCGTCCACGGGGCCGGTGGCGTCGATGCCGAGCAGGATGCCCTCGTCGGCGTAGAACGCGATCAGCGGCGAGGTCTGCTGCTGGTAGACCTCGATCCGGTGCCTGATCGTCTCCTCGCGGTCGTCGTCGCGCTGGAACAGCTCGCCGCCGCAGTCGTCGCAGATGTCGGGCCGGGACGGCGGGTCGAACGTTGCGTGCCACACCCGCCCGCAGCGCCGGCAGGTGCGCCGGCCCGACAGGCGGCGCACCACCTCATCGTCGTCCACGACCAGCTCCAGCACCAGGTCCAGCCTGGTGTCCCAGGCCGAGAGCAGCTTCTTGAGCGTCTCGGCCTGCGGGACGTTCCGGGGAAACCCGTCGAGCAGGAACCCGGAGCCGGCGTCGTCGTCGGCCAGCCTGTCGGTGACCATCGCGATGGTGATCTTGTCGGGGACAAGGTCGCCGCGCTCCATGTACGCCTGGGCGCGGCGGCCGAGCGCGGTGCCGTGGCTGACATTGTCGCGGAAGATGTCACCTGTCGAGATCTTCGGGATGGACAGGTGCGACGAGAGGAACTGGGCCTGTGTCCCCTTGCCCGCACCGGGGGGGCCCACGAGGACGAGACGCACTACCGCAGGAAACCCTCGTAGTTGCGCTGCTGGAGTTGGCTCTCGATCTGCTTCACCGTGTCCAGCCCAACGCCCACCGCGATCAGGATGCTCGTGCCGCCGAAGGGGAAGTTCTGTGTCGCGCCGACCAGTGCCAGCGCGATCATCGGGATGAGGGCGATGACACCCAGGTAGACCGAGCCCGGGGCGGTGAGCCGACTGAGGACGTAGCTGAGGTATTCGGCGGTCGGCCCGCCCGGGCGGATGCCGGGGATAAACCCGCCGTACTTCTTCATGTTGTCGGCGACCTCGGTCGGGTTGAACGTGATCGACACGTAGAAGTAGGTGAAGAACACGATGAGCACGAAGAACGAGATCATGTAGATCGGCGAGTCACCCCTGACCAGGTGCGTATCGATCCAGACGTACCAGCCCTGCGGGTGCTGCTGGTTCCCGAAGATGGTGCTGGCCAGCTGGGGGATGTAGAGCAGCGATGACGCGAAGATGACCGGGATGACACCCGCCTGGTTCACCTTCAGCGGGATGTAGGTCGAGGTCCCGCCGTACATCTTGCGCCCGACCATCCGTTTGGCGTACTGGACCGGGATCCGGCGCTGGGCCTGCTCCATGAAGACCACGAAGGCCACGATGGCCACGCCCACCAGGACCACCAGGCCGAAGGTGAACGCGTGCTTGGCCCGGTAGATGTTGAGCATCTCACCGGGAATGACGGCGATGACCTGGGTGAAGATCAGGATGGACATGCCGTTGCCGACGCCGCGGTCGGTGATCAGCTCGCCCAGCCACATGATGACGGCGGTGCCCGCGGTCATGCAGATCACCATCGTGGTGATGGTGTAGACCGAGTCGTTCGGGATCAGTGGCTGGGTGCAGCCCACGCTGCCGAACAGGTTGCCGGACCGGGCCAGCGCCACGATCCCGGTGGACTGCAGGATGGCCAGGCCCACGGTGAGGTACCGGGTGTACTGGGTGATCTTGGCCTGGCCCGCCTGGCCCTCCTTCCGCAGCGTTTCCAGCCGGGGAATGACCACGGCGAGCAGCTGCAGAATGATGCTGGCGGTGATGTAGGGCATGATGCCGAGCGCGAACACCGACAGCTTCAGCAGCGCCCCGCCACTGAACAGGTTGACCAGCGCGAAGACGTTCCCGCCGCTCTTGCTGGCCAGCCCGATGCACGCGTGGACCGCCGACTCCGAGACTCCTGGGGTCGGCAGCGCCGACCCCAGCCGGAAGACGGCGACGATGAAAACGGTGAAGAGCAGCTTCCGGCGCAGGTCTGGCGTCCGGAATGCCCGGAGGAACGCGGTCAGCATGCGTCGTCCTCAGATCGATCGGTCAGCACAGGGGCGCGGCACCCGCGCGGCGCAACCCGCCGCGTGTGGCTGCCGCCTGTGGCCGCCGCAGTGTAACGCGCTTGCTGCACTGTAACAGCCAGCGCGCGGTGGTCGGCACCGGCGCGAGCTACCCGGTCAGCCGGCTCGGGCTCCCCGGTAGCGGCGCGACGGGCACTACGGCCAGTAATCACTGTGGCGGCATCTCAGAGCTGCGTGACGGTTCCTCCGGCGGCGGTGATCTTCTCCTTCGCGGCGGCCGAGAAGGCGTGCGCGCTGACCCGCCACGCCGCCCCGGCCTCACCGTTGCCCAGCACCTTGACAAGCTCGCCGGCTCGCACGGCCCCCTTCGCGGCCAGGCTCTCGGGGGTGACATCGCCGCCGCCGGGGTAGAGCTCGGTGAGCCGCCCGATGTTGACGACCTGGTACGCGGTCTTGAACCGCAGGTTGGAGAAGCCCTTCAGCTTCGGCACCCGGCGGTGCAGCGGCATCTGGCCGCCCTCGAACGCCACGGCCACCTTGCCGCGGGCCCTGGTGCCCTTGGTGCCCCGGCCGGCCGTCTTGCCCTTCGACCCCTCACCCCGGCCCACCCGGGTCCGCTCCGTGCGCGCACCCGGGGCCGGGCGCAGGTGATGGAGCCTCAGGCCCCTGCCCGCGCCTGCCATGTTTAGTCCACCTCCTCGACGGTGACCAGATGGCGCACCGCCTGGATCATGCCCCGGAACTCGGGCCGGTCAGCCTTGACGACCACGTCGCCGATCCGCTTCAGCCCGAGCGAGCGCAACGAGGCCCGCTGCTGGGCGGTGCCGCCGATCCCCGACCGGGTCTGGGTTACCTTCAACTGTGTCATCGGCCTGCTCCCGGTCAGCCGTTGCCCGCCGCCGCGGCCGCCGCCGCGCGGGCGCGCAGCATCGCCGCGGGCGCCACGTCCTCGATCGGCAGCCCGCGCCGGGCCGCGATCTCCTCCGGGCGGTTGAGGCTCTTCAGCGCGGCCACCGTGGCGTGCACCACGTTGATCGGGTTCGACGACCCCAGCGACCGCGAGAGCACGTCGCTCACGCCCGCGCACTCCAGCACGGCGCGCACCGGGCCGCCGGCGATGACCCCGGTCCCGGGGCTCGCGGGCTTGAGGAGCACCACGCCGGCTGACGCCTCTCCCTGCACCGTGTGCGGGATCGTGCCGCCGATCCGGGGCACCCGGAAGAACTGCTTCTTGGCCGCCTCGACGCCCTTGGCGATCGCGGCGGGCACTTCCTTGGCCTTGCCGTAGCCCACGCCGACCATGCCGTTGCCGTCACCCACGACGACCAGGGCGGTGAAGCTGAACCGCCGCCCGCCCTGCACCACCTTGGCGACGCGGTTGATGGTCACCACCCGCTCGAGGTAGGCGGTGCCCTTGTCGGCACCGCCCCGGCGGTCGTCACGGCGGTCCCGCCGCTCGCCGCCGCTGCCACGCCGCGGAGTCGCTGCCATCAGAACGTCCTTCCAGTGTTGTCTCGGGCCTTGCCGCTCACAGCTTCAGCCCGCCTTCCCGTGCCCCGTCCGCGAGCGCGGCGACGCGGCCGTGATAGGCGTAACCACCCCGGTCGACCACCGCGGTCGTGACGCCGGCCTCCTGGGCGCGGCGGGCCAGGAGCTCTCCCACCTGCCGCGCCTTGGCCGTCTTGTCACCGTCGGCGTCCCGGATGCCGGAATCCAGGGTAGACGCCGCGGCGACCGTGCTGCCCACGCCGTCGTCGACCAGCTGGGCGAAGATGTGCCGGGCCGACCGCTTGATGGCCAGCCGGGGACGGCCGGCCGTGCCGCTGACCTTCTTGCGGACGCGCAGGTGCCGCCGCGCCCGCAGGGACGTCCGCGCGGTGGTGTGCCTGCCGGCCCTGGTCCTGGTAGCAGCCATGTCTTACTTCCCAGCCTTCCCGACCTTGCGGCGGATGTGCTCGCCGGAGTACCGCAGGCCCTTGCCCTTGTACGGGTCTGGCTTGCGCAGCTTGCGGATGTTGGCGGCGACTTCGCCCACCTGCTGCTTGTCGATCCCCTCGACCACCAGCCTGGTGGGGGTCTCCACCCGCAGCGTGATCCCTTCCGGCGGGCTGACGGTGATCGGGTGGCTGAAGCCCAGCGAGAACTCCAGGTTGCTGCCCCTCGCCTGGACCCGGTAGCCGACGCCAACGATTTCCAGTGTCTTGCTGTAGCCCTCGGTCACCCCGGTCACCATGTTGGCGACCAGCGACCTGGACAGGCCGTGCAGCGCGCGCACGTTGCCCTCGTCGTTGGGCCTGGTCACGGTGATGACGCCGTCGCTCTGGGACACCTCGATGGGCTCGGCCACCTCAAGTGACAGCTTCCCCCTGGGCCCGGTGACGGTGACTTCGCGGCCGTCGATGGTGACGTCGACGCCGCTGGGAATCGGCACGGGCATGCGTCCGATACGTGACATCGCCGCCTCCTCACCAGACGTAGGCGAGGACTTCCCCGCCCACGCCGCGCCTGAACGCCTGCCTGTCGGTCAGCAGGCCCCCCGAGGTGGAGATGATGGCGATGCCCAGCCCTCCGAGCACCCGCGGCAGGTTGTCCTTCTTCGCGTACACCCGCAGCCCGGGCTTGGACACCCGCTTGAGGCCCGCGATCGACCGCTCACGGGTCGGCCCGTACTTGAGCGATATCACGAGGTTCTTGCCGACCTCGGCATCCTCCACGCGCCAGCCGGCGATGTAACCCTGCTGCTGGAGGATCTCCGCGATATGGACCTTGATCGTGGAGGAGGGCATGCCAACCGTTTCGTGGTATGCCGCGTTGGCGTTGCGCAGACGGGTCAGCATGTCTGCGATCGGGTCGGTCATGGTCATGGCCTGGTGGCCTTCCTCGCCGTGGTATCCCTGCGGACCTGCGGCGTTCTCGTCGTTGCCCGGGTGCACCCGGGCGGGTTGTGCTGGCTCTCGATGTCGTCGGTTACCAACTGGACTTGGTGATGCCGGGCAGCTCACCGCGATGGGCCATGGACCGGAAACAGATCCGGCACAGCCCGAACCTCCGGTACACCGCCCGGGGGCGCCCGCACCGCGAGCACCGGGTGTACCCGCGCACCTTGAACTTCGGCTTGCGGTTCGCCTTGACGACGAGCCCCTTCTTCGCCACTGTCAGCTCTCCTTGAACGGGAATCCGAGCCGGCGCAGCAGCGAACGGCCCTCGTCGTCGTTGGTGGCGGTCGTGACCACGGTCACGTCCATCCCGCGCTGGCGGTCCACCTGGTCTGGGTTGATCTCGTGGAACATGAGTTGCTCGGTGAGGCCGAATGTGTAGTTCCCCCTGCCGTCGAACTGCCGGTCGCTCAGCCCCCGGAAGTCGCGGATCCGGGGCAGGGCCAGCGTCAGCAGCCGGTCGAGGAACTCCCACATCCGGTCGCCGCGCAGAGTCACGTGCGCGCCGATCGGCATGCCCTCACGGAGCTTGAACTGGGCGATCGACTTCCTCGCCCGGGCCACGGCCGGCTTCTGCCCGGTGATGATGGCCAGGTCCCGCACCGCGCCCTCGATGAGCTTGGCGTCCCGTGCCGCCTCGCCGACCCCCATGTTGACAACGATCTTGGCCAGGCCGGGGACCTGCATGACGTTGGCGTAGCCGAACTCCTCACGCAGCGCGGGCGCGATCTCGGACCGGTAAAGGTCCTTCAGGCGCGGCGGGACGCGCTCGGCGGCGGCCTGCTCTGCCGTTGTTGCTGTCATCAGATGTCCTTACCGCTCGCGCGCGAGATCCGGACCTTGGCCTGGCTATCGTCGCCCTCGTCGATCCGGTAGCCAGCCCGGGCCGGCTTCTTGGTGTCCGGGTCGACCAGGGCGACGTTGCTCACGTGGATCGGCGCTTCCTGGGTCACGATGCCGCCCTCCTTGGCGCCCCGTGCCCCCTGGAAGTTGACCTTCGTATTCTTCCGGATGATGTTGACTCCCTGGACGAGCACCCGCCGCCGGGACGGGTAGGCGGCGATGACCTTGCCCTCCCGGCCGCGGTCCTTGCCGGCCAGCACCACCACGGTGTCGCCCTTCTTGATCTTCATTCCGGCCTGCTTGTGTCCTGCCTGCGTCTGCCTGGCCATCACAGCACCTCCGGCGCGAGCGAGATGATCCGCATGAACCGCTTCTCCCGCAGTTCGCGGCCGACCGGGCCGAAGATGCGGGTCCCGCGCGGGTCACCGCCGTCACGGATGAGGACGGCCGCGTTCTCGTCGAAGCGGATGTAGGAGCCGTCCCCCCGGCGGCGTTCCTTACGTGTGCGCACCACCACTGCCTTGACCACGTCGCCCTTGCGCACCCCCGCACCCGGAAGGGCGTCCTTCACCGTTGCGACGATGACGTCGCCGATGCCCGCGTATCGCCGGCCGGAGCCGCCGAGCACCCGGATGCACAAAAGCTCCTTGGCTCCGGTGTTGTCGGCGACCTTGATCCGCGACTCCTGCTGGATCACGTCAACTCCTGCTTCTTGACGCCGGCCTGCGCGGGCCTGGCGGGGTTCGTGGTGGCTCTGGTGGGGCTGTCGGGCCGTGGCTGTGGTTACTTCGCCTTCTCCAGGATCTCGGCGACCCGCCAGCGCTTGGTCGTCGACAGCGGCCGCGTCTCCATGAGCCGGACGCGGTCGCCGACGCCGCAGGCGTTCTCGCCGTCGTGCGCCTTGTACTTCTTGGTGCGGCGGATGACCTTGCCGTACTTGGGGTGCTTCACCCGGTCCTCGACGATGACCACGACGGTCTTGTCCATCTTGTCGCTGACGACGTAACCCTCGCGGATCTTGCGGTAGCCCCGGCCGACGCGACCGGCCTGGGCAGGCGCGCCACCCTGATCCTCACTCACTCTCTTCCGCCTCCTCGGCCTCCTCGGCGCCGTATTCCGCCTCGTCGGCGAAGGTCACGATGCCAAGCTCACGCTCGCGCTTCACCGTGTAGATGCGGGCGATCTCCTTGCGGACGGCGTGCAGCCGCCCGTGGCTCTCCAGCTGTCCGGTCGCGGCCTGGAAGCGGAGGTTGAACAGCTCCGTCTTCGCCTCGGCCAGCTTGCTGTCGAGCTCCTCCTCGGTCGAGTTCCGCAGGTCAGCGGCGACCAGGCCCTTGGCCATCACGCCTCACCCACTTCTCGCTTGACGAATCTTTGCCGGTGCTGCAAGCAGGGCATTGGCAGCTTGTGGTTGAACATCAAGCTTCACCAACCTCACGCTTGACGAATCTTGTCTTCATTGGCAGCTTGTGCATCGCGCGGCGCAGCGCCTCCCTGGCCACCGGCTCCGACACGCCGGACAGCTCGAACATGACCCGGCCGGGCTTGACGTTGGCGACCCACCATTCCGGCGAGCCCTTGCCGGAGCCCATCCGGGTCTCCGCGGGCTTCTTGGTGAGCGGGCGGTCCGGGTAGATGGTGATCCACACCTTCCCGCCACGGCGGATGTGCCGGGTCATCGCGATCCGGGCGGCTTCGATCTGGCGGTTGGTCACGTAGGCGTGCTCCAGTGCCTGGATGCCGTACTCGCCGAACGCCACCCGGGTGCCGCCCTTGGCGGTGCCGTGCCGGTCCGGCCGGTGCTGCTTGCGGTGCGCGGTCCTGCGCGGGATGAGCATGCCTCAGCCCTCCTCGGCCCCGGTCGCGACCGGCTCGCCGGCTCCGGCCGCGGCGCCGCTGGCGCTACCGGCGCTACCGGCGGGACGCGAGGTGTCCTCCGGCGCCGCGCCCTCGTCGGCGGGCGGGCGGCGGCGCCTGGCGGGCGGGCGGTCCCGGTCACGCCGCTGGCCGGCCCGCATCGCCGCCTGGAGCGCCTCACGCTCGGCGCGGGTGGCGGGCGCCTCGCCGCGGTAGATCCAGACCTTCACCCCGATCCGGCCGAACGTGGTGCGTGCCTCGTAGAAGCCGTAGTCGATGTCGGCGCGCAGCGTGTGCAAAGGCACCCGGCCCTCGCGGTAGAACTCCGAGCGCGACATCTCGGCGCCGCCGAGGCGGCCCGAGCACTGCACCCGGATACCGCGCGCGCCGCCCTTCATGGCCGTCTGCATGGCCTTGCGCATCGCGCGCCGGAACGAGACTCGGCTCGACAGCTGCTCGGCCACGCCCTGGGCGACCAGCTGGGCGTCGACCTCCGGGTTCTTGACCTCGAGGATGTTGAGCTGGATCTGCTTGCCGGTGAGCTTCTCCAGGTCGCCGCGGATCCGGTCGGCCTCGGCGCCGCGCCGTCCGATGACGATGCCGGGCCGCGCCGTGTGGATGTCCACCCGGACCCGGTCCCTGGTGCGCTCGATCTCCACCTTGGAGATGCCGGCGCGCTCCATGCCGCGCTGCAGCATCCGGCGGATGGCCACATCCTCGGCGACGTAATCCTTGTACAGCTTGTCGGCATACCACCGGCTCTTGAAGTCGGTGGTGATGCCCAGCCGGAACCCGTGCGGGTTCACCTTCTGGCCCACTAGCGGGTCCTTCCCTCGGGCTCGTCGGAGACGATGACTGTGATGTGACTGGTCCGCTTGTTGATCCGGTAACCGCGGCCCTGGGCGCGGGGGCGGAACCGCTTGAGGGTGGGCCCTTCGTCCACCCACGCGCGGCTCACCACCAGCGAGCCCGCGTCAAGCTGCTGGCTCTGGCCCGCGTTCGCGATGGCGCTCGCGAGCACCTTGCCGACCGGGTCACTCGCCGACTGGGGCGCGAACGCCAGGACCGCCTGCGCCTCGCCGGCGGGCATGCCGCGGATGAGGTCCACCACGCGGCGGGCCTTGCGCGGGGTGACGCGGACGTACCGCGCCATTGCCCTAGCCTCCATCGCTTCTTCTCCGTCTCTCTGTCACTCTGTCTGCGCGCTGACCCGGCCTAACGCCGGCTGCGGCGGTCGTCCCTGACGTGGCTGCGGAACGTCCGCGTCGGCGCGAACTCGCCGAGCTTGTGGCCGACCATCGCCTCGGTGATGAAAACCGGGACGTGCTTACGGCCGTCGTGGACCGCGATGGTGTGGCCGAGCATCGCCGGGACGATCATGGAGCGGCGTGACCATGTCTTGATGATGTTCCTGGTGCCCTTGTCGTTCTGGGCGTCCACCTTTTTGATCAGGTGGTCGTCGACGAACGGGCCTTTTTTAAGACTACGAGGCATCGTGAAGTGCTCCTACCGCTTCTTCTTGCCGCGCCTGCGGATGATCATCCGGTCGCTCGGCTTGTGTTCCTTGCGGGTGCGCCCTTCCGGCTGGCCCCATGGGCTGACCGG
>Ga0307308_10001045_pt1 | contig 10833 bp, 5 predicted proteins | sample ER_DNA_195_FD_194501 | JGI IMG/M metagenome (GOLD analysis project Ga0307308, IMG submission 194501) | Bulk soil microbial communities from the East River watershed near Crested Butte, Colorado, United States - ER_DNA_195 | ecosystem: Environmental > Terrestrial > Soil > Floodplain | place: USA...
GGGCCGATCTGGCCGAGACGATCGCGGCCGCCCTGCCCGAGCTCGACGTGTTCGAGGCGGCGGCGCTCGGTCGGCTGCCCCGGCTCGAGGCGCTGCTCGCCGCGGATCCAGAGGTTGCGACCGCCCGCTCGGCCGACGGGTTCACCGCACTCCACTACCCGGCGTTCTTCGGGGTCGGCGACGCGGCGGCCGCGACGCGGGCCCTGCTCGCGGCCGGTGCGGACGTCAACGCCCGGTCCGCCAATCCGTTCTCGGTCCTGCCGATCCATTCCGCGACGGCGGGCAACCACGACGACGTCGTCGCGGTCCTGATCGATGCCGGCGCGGACGTCAACGCAACCCAGCGCCACGGCTGGACGCCGCTCCATGGCGCCGCCCAGAACGGGAGTCTCGCCTCGGTCGAGCGGCTCCTCGCGGCCGGCGCGGATCCGGCGGCGCGCAACGACGACGGGACGTCGGCGATCGACCTCGCCCAGGCGGCCGGCCACGAGGCGATCGTGGCGAGGCTGTCGACCTGAGGGTCGAACCGGTTCGGCTGTTTGCTGGCGCCCCGTCCCGCCTGACCGCAGTCCTTCCGGCGAGGCCGACTCGGGCAATCAACCCGCGACCCGAGGCCGTGGCGCGCTCCCTTCGCGGGTTCCCGTGGTGCGGGCGCATGGAGCACGATCTGCGCAAAGCCTGCTCCTCCTGCCCGCCGGACGGGAATTCCGCGCCGATTCGGCTCGATCGGGCCGGATTCCGACCGCTCGGGATCCATTCGTGGTCGATACACCCGCCCGGCGAGAATCCGCGCACGAGACCGGCAACGGGGCCCCGCCGCGCCGCCTCGCCCGCCTCGGATGAACGAATCGCCAACGCCCGACGCCATACCCTGTCGAGCACGGCCGCCCAGGTCGTGTCGCAGTCGAGGCGACCGTGGACCAGCGAGCACTCATCGAGCGTGCGAGGGGAGGCGATCATGAGGCCTTCACGCTGCTGCTCGATGTCCGTCTCGCGCGGCTGGACGCGGCCGCTCGCCTGATCCTCCGCGACCCGGAGCTCGCGCGCGACGCGGTCCAGGAGGCCCTCATCCGCGCCTGGCGCGACCTGCCCGGATTGCGCGATCCAGACCGGTTCGATGCCTGGCTGCATCGCCTGATCGTCAATGCCTGTCTCGACCTCGTTCGCCACCGGAAACGGCGGGTCATCGAGGTCGAGCTTTCGCCGCTCGACATGCCCACCGCGGTGGATGCCGCGGCCTCCATTGCAGACCGCCAGCTCCTCGATACCGCCCTCGGGCGGCTCGATCCGGGGCATCGGGCGGTCGTTGCCCTGCATTACCTCCTCGGGATGCCGCTGCCAGAGGTGGCGGCGTCCCTGCGGATCCCGCTCGGGACCGCGAAGTCACGTCTCCACTACGCGCTTGGCGCGATGCGGACGACGGTGACCGAGCGTCCCGAGGCCGGGCAGGAAGCGCTCGCGGGAGGGCAGCTCGCATGACCTCTCCGCGACGTTTCGAGCAGGACCTCCCGGCGCTGCTGGGCGACCTGTACCTGGCTGGCATTCCCGACTACCGAGATGACCTCGTCCGCCAGACCGCGGCGATCCGCCAGCGGCCTGCCTGGATCTTTCCCGAAAGGTGGCTTCCCATGGACCTCGCGACGCGGCGCCTGCCGTTCGCAGCCGTCCCGCTCCGGGTGTTGATCGTCCTCGCCCTGATCCTCATCCTGGCCGCGGCCGCGGTCCTGTTTACCGTCGGCTCCCGGCACCCGGTTCCGCCCCCGTTCGGCCCGGCCGCGAACGGATTCATCATCGGGTCGACCGGCGGGGACATCGTCGTCCGGGATACGGCGACCGGCGAGTCTCGACCCCTGATCGGCGGCGCCGATTCCGACACCGAACCGGGTGCCTCGCCGGACGGGATGCTGGTTGGGTTCACCCGCACGGTCGGCGACAACCAGTACCTCACGATCGCCAACATCGACGGGACGAACGTGCGCCGGGTCCTGGATGCTCCGCTCGTAGATGCGTGGGCCCAATGGGCTCCCGACAGCCGCCATCTCGGGGTGATCACGCGCGTGAATCGTCGCCTTGAGTTTCATCTGGTGTCTACCGAAGGTGGCCCCGAGACGCTCGCCGGCATGGGCGACCTGGTCCCGATCGAATTCCAGTTCCGGCCGCCCGACGGCCGTGAGATGGTGGTCCGCGCCGCAGACCGCGGGCTGGTTGACCTCTATTTGATGAACGTCGACGGGACGAATCCGAGGAAGCTCGGGCTGGGCAGGAACAGCGGCTTCCCCTCCGACATGGACCTGCAGGGTGCGAGCTGGAACCCGACGGGCGCCCAGCTCGCGTACAACGTCGCCGACCGCGACGGGCTGAGCGGCATGGACCGGTTCCGGGTCCACGTGCTGTCGTTCGAGACGATGCGGGACGTCGAGTATCCGGCGCCCGCCGATCCGGACATCCGGCAGGCATGGCCCATGTGGTCGCCCGATGGGACGAAGATCCTCGTGCAGCGCTTCACGAAAGACGACGGCTGGCTCGCCATCCTGCCCGCGGACGGATCCTCGGCCGTTCGGGAGGTCGGTCCGCACGTCCCCTTTGACGACGACACCAGGATGGATGAGGGCTGGTCGCCCGATGGCAAGATCATTCTCCTGCGCTTCGACGACGACCACTTCTACGCGATCGACGTGGCCACCGGCCAGATGACGCCCGTGACGTGGCCGGTCGACAGGATCCCCGACTGGCGGCGCGTCGCGCCCTAGCCGATCACGACTGCGCCCGGCGCGCCCGCTCCGCTATGAGCTCGCGCCGGGCGCCGTCGAACTCGGCGGCGATCGCGTCGATCTGCGACGCCGCATCCGGGACGGCACCGCTCCGGCCGGCCTCCTCCAGCGATCGGCACAACGCGCCGAGCTCGACCGCGCCGACGTTCAGACTGCCGCTCTTGAGGGAGTGCGCGGCCCGGCCGAGGGTTTCGAGATCGCTCTCGGTCGCCGCCGTCCGCATCGTCGCGAGCTGGCTGCGGCCGTCTTCGAGGAACGTGTCAACCAGCTCGTCGACGAAGTCCATCTCGCCGCCGGTCATCTCGACGAGGTTCGCGAACACCCCGGCGTCGATCGGCCCGTCGGTCATGACGCCGGGTTCGACGCGCCCGCCGGAGCCGACGCGTCCGCGGCGCCGTTCTGCGCCCCGGCCGCATAGACCGGCATCGGCCGGCTGAACCCCTTGAGCTGCCGCTCGCCGACCGGCTCGGCGGTGATCGTGTCGAGGGCCGCGAACGTTCGGGCGGCCATGAGGATCTGGCCAGCGACCGCCTCGCCGCTCAGGCGCGAGGCAAGGATGATCGCGTTCCCGACGCCGCCGTAGTCGTAGCGGCCCTCGAACCCGATCCGGCCCATCGTGGCGTAGCCGGTCGCGATCCCGATCCCGACCTCGAGCACGTGACCACGCCGTCGCCACTCGGCGGAGATGTCCTTGAAGCGCTCGCGGATGTCGAGGGCGAGCTCGACGGCGCGCTGGGCATGGTCGACCTGGAGCACCGGGTCGTTGAAGAACACCATGATCCCGTCGCCCGCAAAATGCTCGAGCGTGCCGTCGTGGGCGACGACGAGACTGCCGAGCGTCGCGTGGTAGAGCCGGAGGAACCCGAGGACCTCCTCGGGCTCGGCCGTCTCGGAGAACACCGTGAAGTTGCGCAGGTCGCAGAACAGCGCCGTGATCTCGCGGCGGTGGCCGGCCAGCATCGCCTCGCCGTCGGGGTTCGAGACGAGCGCCGCCACCTGCGGCGACAGGAACCGGGCCAGCTGCGAGCGCTGGCGCTCGATCGTGCCGAGGAGGGCGCGCTCCTGGTCGCGCAGCCGCTTCTGGCCGAGCGAGGCGGCGATGCGCGCCCGGATGATCGCCGGGTCGACGGTCTTCGGAAGGTAGTCGGCCGCGCCCATCTCGATGCAGCGGACCACGCTGTCGAGCTCGTCGACGCCGGAGATGACGATCACCGGCACGTCCCGCAGGGCCTCGTCGGCCTTGAGGGCGGCGAGCGTCGCGTAGCCGTCCATGACCGGCATCATGATGTCGAGCAGGATGACGTCGACCGGCTTCGTGGCCGGATCGCGGAGCAGGTCGAGGGCGGCCTGCCCGTCTGCCGCTTCGAGCGTCTCGTGGCCGATGCGATCGAGGAGCCGGCGCAGGAGCTGGCGGTTGAACGGCGTGTCGTCGACGACGAGGACGCGCCCGGTCAGGGCGTCGCGGTCGATCGCTTGGTGCTGGGCGGTCGGGTCGTCCGCAGCGTCGGACTCGGCGGCCGCCGTGCGCGGCTCGAGCTCGCTCATGGGCCCGGCGTCCGCGACGTCCCGCCGGTCGAGCCCGCCGTGCCCGCCGCGACCTCGCCCTTCCGTGTCCGCGCGATCGCACGGCCGAGCTCGTCGGGCCGGATCGGCTTCGAGACGTAGTCGTCCATGCCGGCCTCGAGACAGGCCTCACGATCGCCGGCCATGGCGTTGGCGGTGAGACCGACGATCCGGATCGGCCGCTCCGGCCAGCGAGCGCGGATCTGGCGGGTGGCCTCGAGGCCGTCCATCCGGGGCATCTGGACATCCATGAGGATCACGTCGTAGTCGGTCGCGTCGAGCGCCTCGATGGCGGCGACCCCGTCCTCGACGACGTCGGTCCCCCCGTGGCCCATCCGCTCGAGCAGGCGCAGCGCCAGCTTCTGGTTCACCGCATTGTCCTCCGCGAGGAGGATCCGGAGGTCGCCGCCCTGCGCCTGCGAAGGCTCCGGCGTGGTCGCCGTTCGTTCCAGCCGGGACACGACCTCTTCGCCGGAGATCGCCGTCGCCAGCGCGTCATGCAGAGCCGACGGCTTGACCGGCTTGACGAGCATGGCCCGGATGTTCGACCCGGTCGCGGCGTGCTGACCGATCGAGGACAGGATGACGACCGGGATCGGCATGTCCGGCCGGAGGTCGCGGAGGTCGCCCGCCAGCTCGATGCCGTTCCGCTCGGGCATGAGCAGGTCGAGAACGGCAACGTCGAAGGTCTGCCCGTCGCGGACCCAGCCAACCGCTTCGAGCGGTGAAGCGGTGGCTGCCGCCTCGACGTCCCAGCGCCGGAGCAGGGTCGTGAGGATCCGCCGGTTCGTCGCGTTGTCGTCGACCACGAGGACGCGGCAGCCGCGCAGGCTCTTGAGCTCCGGCGGCGGGACGGCGTCCGGCAGCACGGCGGGCACGACCGGCAGGGTCAGGCGGAACGTGCTGCCCTCGCCGGGGATCCCACTGCTCGTCGCGGTCAGGGCACCGCCCATCGACTCCGCGAGGCGGCGACTGATCGCCAGCCCGAGACCGGTCCCGCCGAACCGCCGCGAGATCGACGCGTCGACCTGGCTGAACGACTGGAACAGGCGGTCCATCGCGTCCCTCGGGATCCCGATCCCGGTGTCACGGACCTCGACGGTGAGCGTCCACGGATCCCTTGCCGTCGATCCAGGCACCCCCTCGAGGCCGAGCACGACCTCGCCCTGGTCGGTGAACTTGATCGCGTTCGACAGGAGGTTCAGGACGATCTGGCGGAGCCGGCCTGCGTCGCCGACGATGGCGTCTGGCAGGCCGTCGCCCATCGCGTAGACGAGCTCGACCTTCTTCTTCGCAGCCGTCGGGGCGATGACGTCCAGGGCGCTCTCGACGGCGATTCGCGGCGAGAACGGCTCCGCGACAAGATCCACCCGCCCGGCCTCGATCTTCGAGAAGTCGAGGATGTCGTTGATGATCGTCAGGAGGGCGTCGCCACTGGTCCGGATCGTCTCGGCGAAGTCCCGCTGCTCGTCGTCGAGCGGCGTCTCGAGGAGCAGCCCGCTCATCCCGATGACCGCGTTCATGGGCGTCCGGATCTCGTGGCTCATGGCGGCGAGGAACGAGCTTTTCGCCGCGTTTGCGCCCTCGGCGGCCGTCGTCGCCTCCTGGGCCTCCCGGTAGAGTCGGGCGTTCTCGAGGGCGATCGAGGCCTGACGGGCGAGCCCGACGAGGAAGTCGAGCTCGGCCTGGTCGAACGGGTTGCCTTCGCTCCGCCAGACGCCGGCCACCCCGGTCACCCGATCCCGGGCGATCAGCGGGGCGATCATCAGCCGCTCGATCGAGGGCAGGTAGTCGTCCGTGCCGGGAATGTCGACCGTGCGTGGATCCTTGCCCGTGTCGTTGACGAACTCGGGCGTCCGGCGCCGGATGACATCGCCGATGATCCCCTCTCCCTCGAGGATGACGTCGGCGCGGAGCGCCTCGGCGAGATCGCCGAGGGCGAGGATCGGGCGGAACGCGCGTCCGTCGTCGTCGGCAAGGAAGAGCGCGACCGAGTCGGCGGCCAGGAGGGACTGGACCCGCTCGCCGATCCGCTGGAGGACGACCTGGACATCGAGAGTCGCCGAGATCTCCTGGCCAACCTCGGCGAGGGCGGCCATCTCGTCGCCGCGCCGGTGCGCCTCCTGGAAGAGCCGGGCGTTCTGAATCGCGACGCCGACGTTGGCGGCGATCGTCGACAGCAGCCGCGTATCCGATTCGGTGAAACGGCCCTCCGACGTCGTGCTCTGGACACTGATCGCGCCGATGGCGACGTCCCCGGTGATGATCGGCACCCCGAGGTACGACTTCGCCTTCAGCCCGATCCCCCGGTCGCCGATGGCCGCCCAGTCCGATTCGCGGTTCAGCAGCAACGGCTCCCGTGAGAGGAGGATCCGCGACGTCAGTCCTTCGCCCAGCGCGAACGGCGCCTGGGTGCCCCGGACGCCGACCTCGTGGAAGTACGGGAACTCGATCCTCGTCCGGGTCGAGTCGAGCAGGGCGACGTAGACGATGTCGGCCTCGAACGTCCGGCGCATCTGCTCGCCGACGAGCTCGATCAGGTTGTCGAGATCCAGCTGGCTGGCCAGGGCCTGGCCGACCTCGTTGACCGTCGCGAGCTCGGCCAGCCGCTGGCGCGTCTCGTCGATCAGGCGGACGTTCTCGAGGGCGACACTGAGACTGGCCGCGAGTGTCGTCAGCAACTCGACATCGGACTCCGAGAATGCGTCCTCGTGGTCGATGTTCTGCAGAGAGATGACGCCGCGGGTCTCGTCGCCGACGACCAGGGGCGCCCAGATCGCCGACTTGGGGATCTCACCGCCGAGGTCAGTCGCCTGACCGAGCTCGGCCATCCGGCCGAGCATGTCGTTGTTGACGACGATTGGCTGGCGCGTCTCCATCACCCGGCGGCGCGGACCCATGATCGGGATCGGCTCGTCGGCGAAGCGCACGCCGCGCTCGATCCAGTACGGGAAGTGGACGAGCTCCTGCTCGCGGTCGATCACGGCGATGTCGACGATCTGGGCGTCGAAGATCGCCTGGATCCGATCCCCGACGAGGTCGTACATCGCCTGCATGTCGAGCTTCTGGGCCAGCCCGTGCTGGACGTCGTTGATCAGGGCCAGCTCGGCCGCGCGCTCGTTGGTCTCGGACAGGAGGCGGCTGGTCTCGCCGAACAGGCGGGCGTTCTCGAGGGCGACGCTCAGGCTCGCGGCGAGCGTTCGAAGCAGCTCGACATCCGAGTCGCTGAACGCCTCCTCGCGATCGATGTTCTGGACCGAGATCACACCGCTGGCCTGGCTGCCGACGACGAGCGGCACCCAGATCGCCGACTTCGAGGGATCTCCTGACGTCGTTCCCAGCGGCTGGCCGAGAGCCTCGACGCGCGGCATGAGGTCGCGGTTCATCAGCAGCGGCTCCCGGGTTTCCATGACGTGCCGCCGCGGCCCGACGATCGGCATCGATTCGTCGACGGGGAAGCGAACGCCGCGCTCGATGCCATACGGGAAGCGGATCAATCCGGCCTCGCGATCGATCACGCCAATGTCGACCGCCTGGGCGTCGAAGATCGCCTGGATCCGGTCGCCGACCAGGTCGTACATCGCCTGCATGTCGAGCTTCTGGGCGAGGCCATGCTGGACGTCATTGATCAACGACAGCTCGGCCGCCCGCTCATTCGTCTCGGCCAGGAGCCGCTTCGTCTCGTCGAACAGTCGCGCATTCTCGAGCGCGACGCCCATGCTCGATGCGAGCGTGGACAGCAGCCGCATGTCGCTCTCGTCGTAGGCACCCGGCTCCTCTGCCTCGACCGCGATCACGCCGAGGACGTGCGCACCGGTCAGGATGGGGACGCCCAGCCACGATTCGGCATCGAGCCCATCCTCGATCGTTCCGAGGCGCTTGGCTTCGTCGAAGCTGCGGATCAGCAGGGGCCTGGCCGTCTTGATGACGATCGAGGTGAGCCCGGGACCGAGGGCGAACGGCTCGGTGTGGATCGGCTCGCCGTTCATGAGGTCGTACGGGAAGGACACCAGGCCCGTCGCGGGATCGAGGATCCCGATGTAGATCGTCCGGGCGGTGAACATCGCCCGGATCCGCTCGCCGACGAGCTGGACGATCGCCTCGAAGTCGAGCTGGCTGGCGAGCGCCTGGCCGATCTCGTTGATCACGGCCAGCTCGCTCGCGCGCTGATCGGTCTCGGTCAGGAGGCGCTTCGTCTCGCCGAACAGGCGGGCGTTCTCGAGGGCCACGCCCATGCTCGTCGCAAGCGTGGCGAGCAGCCGCTCGTCGCCTTCGGTGAAGGCGTTGGTGCTCAGGCTCTCGAGCCCGACCACGCCGATGATCCGATTGCCGGCGGGGATCGGGGCGCCCAGCCACGACTGCGTGTCGGATCCGCCGATCTGGATCGCTCCGGCCGCCATCTGCTCGTCGATCGTTCCGATCCGCAGGGGCTTTCCGCTTCGGAGGACGGTCGATGTCAGGCCCGGTCCGAGCTTGATGACGCCTCGGTCGAAGGGCTGCCCCTCGTCGAGGTCATACGGGAACGTCAGCGTGTCCGTTGCCGCGTCGTGGAGGGCGATGAACAGGGACCGGCTCTCGAAGATCCTCGCGATCCGATCGCCGACCAGCTCGATGATGGCGTCGAAGTCGAGCTGTTCCGCCAGGGCCCGGCCGATCTCGTTGACCAGGGCGAGCTCGGCATTGCGCTGGCGCGTCTCCTCGATCGCCCGGACCCGCGTGAGGGCCGAGCCGATGTGCTGCCCGACGAAGGCGAGGAGGTCGCGGTCGGCCGACTTGAAGCGCTGGTCGGCCCGATAGGTCTGGCAGACGACGACACCGACCGCCCGGCCGTCCGCCGTCAACGGCGCCCCGAGCCAGTCGCCATCGGCGACGACCCCGATCTTGTCGACTTCGCCCGACACGATCAGCTCCTGATACCGCGACGGGGTGATGATCTCCGCTCGACCGGTCCGAAGCAGGTACGCCGTGACGCCGCGGGCGTGACTGACGCCGAACGGGAACCACGCCTGGGGGTCCGGAATATCGTCGTCGACGGTGTCCGCGTAGTAGGGGTAGTTCAGCGCATTCCGCGTCTCGTCGTACAGGGCGATGTAGAAGTTCTCGGCAAACATCAGCGTGGCGACGGTCTCATGGACCTCGCGGTAGAACGCCTCGAGATCACGCGCCGCGCTCGCCGCCTCGGCGATCCGGTAGAGCGCCGCCTGGACCAGCTGCGCGCGGTCGTGCTCAGCCTCGCGCGCCTCGAGCGCGGCGATCGTCGCCCGGAGGGCGGCGGCGTCGGCCCTGGCTGGAGCGTCGACTTGCTGTCGTCCCTTCGGCGGCACGCTGCTCCCATCCGGCGCGCCGGCGACGGGCCCTGGCGCGCGCTGGTCGCGAGGATAGCGCGGGCGAGGCGCCATCGGTTGCCCACAAACTTGCTAACTCCAAGTATCACGATATACTTGGGCCATGGCGATCCATCGACTCTCCGCCAGCCAGTTCGTCCCGCATCCGGTCGATGAGGTCTTCGCCTTCTTCGCGAAGCCTGAGAACCTCGGGCGGATCACGCCGCCGTCGATGGGCTTCGAATCCCTGACCGACGATCATGAGATGCGCGCCGGGCTCGAGATGCGCTACCGGATCCGACCGGTGCTCGGCATCCCGATGACCTGGATCGGCCGGATCTCCGAGCTCCAGCCGCCGACCCGGTTCGTCGACGTGCAGGTTCACGGCCCATATCGCCGCTGGGAGCACACCCACACGTTCGAGGCGGTCCCGGGCGGGACGCTCGTCCACGACGAGATCGCCTACAGCGTGCCGTTCGGGCTGCTCGGCGATCTCGCCAACCGGCTCGTCGTCCGCGGCCAGCTCGCGCGGATCTTCCGCCACCGGACCGCGACGATCCGGACGGTGTTCGCCGGAGCGGCCGCCGCGGCCACCAGCCTGACGGTCGCGGTCGCCGGCGGGACCGGCTTCGTCGGCGGGGCGATCGCGACCGAGCTCCATCGTCGCGGCCACGTCGTTCGCGTCCTGTCCCACCGCGGCGACGCGGTGCGCGGCGGCCTGGCCGACGCGATCGAGATCCGGCCGGCGGACGTGCAGACCGGCGCCGGCCTCGTCGACGCACTCCGGGGCGCCGACGCGCTGGCGATCGCGCTCGCGTTCCGGAACTCGCCGATCGAGGCGCCGAGCAAGCACCAGACGTTCGTCGAGGTCGATGCCGAGGGGACCGAGCGCCTCGTGGCCGCCGCTCGGGAGGCGGGCGTGAAGCGCGTCGTCTACCTCTCCGGTGCGGGCGCCGCACCGGATGCGAAGCGCCACTGGTTCCGGGCGAAGTGGCGGGCCGAGGAGGCCGTGCGCGGCTCCGGCCTGACCTGGACGATCATCCGGCCGACGTGGCTCTTCGGGCCGCGCGACGTCTCGCTCAACCGGTTCGTCGGGTTCGCCCGGCGGCTGTTCATGGTCCCGATGACGAACGCCGGTTCGCAGCTGCTTGCGCCCGTCTTCATCGACGACGCGG
>Ga0307308_10001046_pt1 | contig 10831 bp, 9 predicted proteins | sample ER_DNA_195_FD_194501 | JGI IMG/M metagenome (GOLD analysis project Ga0307308, IMG submission 194501) | Bulk soil microbial communities from the East River watershed near Crested Butte, Colorado, United States - ER_DNA_195 | ecosystem: Environmental > Terrestrial > Soil > Floodplain | place: USA...
CGCGCCGTTACGCGAAGCGCCAGCTCACGTGGTTTCGCAATCAAATGAGAGATTGGCCCGGGCAACCCCCGGAAGTTGCCATTTCGTCACTAAAAGCGCAGTTTTTCGCACCCAAATAGGGCGAATTTTGTTGACCGGGCCGCGATGAGCCCCTATAACGCCGCGCAATGAAAATTCAGGTAACACCGATGTGGCGCAATATTATTACTGTCGTAAAAGTTCGGGCGCTGGTGCGGTCCTAGACAGGGTCCGCAGGAGCGCCCCGGACATGGCCCGTTTCGGGCCTTTTTTATTTCCACAGAGTAAGACGACGGCCATGAAAGGAAACGGCATGACACGGGAAATGACCGGCGCCGAGATGGTAATTCAGGCGCTCGCTGACCAGAACGTCGAGCATGTGTTCGGCTATCCGGGTGGCGCCGTGCTGCCGATCTACGATGCAATTTTCTCGCAGAACCAGGTGCGGCACATCCTGGTCCGGCACGAACAGGGTGCGGTGCACGCCGCGGAGGGCTATGCGCGCTCGACCGGCAAAGTCGGGTGCGTGCTGGTGACATCCGGTCCCGGCGCTACCAACGCCGTCACCGGATTGACCGATGCGCTTTGCGACTCGATTCCGATTGTTTGCATTACGGGACAAGTGCCGACGCATCTGATCGGCAACGACGCTTTTCAGGAATGCGACACGGTCGGCATCACCCGCCCGTGCACAAAGTACAACTACTTGGTCAAACGCATCGAGGACCTGCCGCGAGTCCTGCACGAGGCATTTCACATCGCTTCAAGTGGTCGGCCGGGACCGGTTGTCGTCGATGTGCCGAAGGACATCCAGTTTGCGAAGGGCATCTATTCGAAACCGAAGGATTTCCCGCACACCGGCTACAAGCCACGTCTCAAGGGAGACATGGACAAGATCAAGCAGGCGATCGACCTTATGGCGCACGCCAAGCGTCCGCTGTTTTATACCGGCGGCGGTGTCATCAATTCCGGCAGGGCCGCCTGTGATCTTCTACGCGAGTTCGTCAAGGTCACCGGCTATCCGATTACGTCAACGCTGATGGGTCTCGGCGCATTTCCAGCAGCCGATCCGAAATGGATCGGGATGCTCGGCATGCACGGAACGCTCGAAGCCAACATGGCGATGCACGATTGCGACGTGATGATTTGCGTGGGTGCGCGCTTTGATGACCGCATCACCGGCCGGCTGGATGCATTCTCGCCCGGTTCCAAAAAAATTCACATCGACATCGATCCATCGTCAATCAACAAGAACGTAAAAGCGGATGTCCCGATTGTCGGCGATTGTGCGCATGTGCTCGAAGACATGGTGCGTCTGTGGCGCACGGGCGCAATTCATCCTGACAAGAAGGCGCTTCAGGCCTGGTGGGCGCAGATCGACAAATGGCGCGAGCGCAAATCGCTCGCCTATCGGCAGTCGAAAGACGTCATCAAGCCGCAATATGCGATCCAGCGGCTTTACGCGCTCACCAAGGACAAGGACGTCTACATCACCACTGAGGTCGGCCAGCACCAGATGTGGGCCGCCCAGTTCTACGGGTTCCAGGAGCCGAACCGCTGGATGACCTCCGGCGGGCTAGGCACGATGGGCTATGGGCTGCCGGCGTCGGTGGGCGTGCAGCTTGCCCATCCCAAGTCGCTTGTCATCGATATCGCCGGCGAGGCCTCGGTGCTGATGACAATGCAGGAACTGTCGACCGCGGTGCAGTACCGGCTGCCCATCAAGATCTTTATTCTCAACAACAATTACATGGGCATGGTGCGGCAATGGCAGGAACTGTTGCACGGCGGACGCTATGCCGAAAGCTACAGCGAAGCTTTGCCGGATTTCGTCAAACTGGCGGAAGCCTACCATGCGCACGGCATTCGCTGCGAAAAACCGGGCGATCTCGATCGCGCGATCAAGGAAATGATCGACGTCGACAAGCCTGTGCTTTTCGACTGTGTGGTCGACCCCAAGGAAAACTGCTTCCCGATGATTCCATCGGGACGCGCTCATAACGAGATGTTGCTCGGTGATGCCGGCGTTAGCGTGGAAGAAGCCATCACCGAGGAAGGCAAGGTGATGGTCTGATGAACGCTCCCACAACAAGCCATTATCCGGCGGCTCCGACTGCACAGAAGCCGGAAACCCACACGCTCTCCGTTCTCGTCGACAACGAGCCGGGCGTGCTGGCGCGTGTCATCGGTCTGTTTTCAGGCCGTGGGTACAACATCGAGTCCTTGACGGTGTCGGAAACCGAGCACCGGCAGCATCTCTCGCTGATCACCATCGTCACTACTGGCACGCCGATGGTGATCGAGCAGATCAAGAATCAGCTCGACAGACTTGTGCCTGTGCATCACGTGGTGGACATGACGCTCGCCGGCAATGCCATCGAACGGGAGCTCGCGATGGTCAAGGTCAAGGGCAAGGGCGAGAACCGCGTCGAGGCGTTGCGGCTAGCGGATGCCTTCCGCGCACGTGTGATCGATGCCACAACCGAAAGCTTCGTGTTCGAGATCACCGGCGCGAGCGAAAAAATCGAGCAGTTCATCAGCTTGATGCTGCCGCTCGGTCTTATCGAAGTCGCGCGCACCGGCATTGCCGCCATCATGCGCGGACCTGAGGGGATGTAGGCGATGGGCCTGACCATCCTGGCGATCCCGTTGATCCTGGTCGGCATATTCATCAAGCCCTATTCGGTGGAGAATTCGCGCTGCATTAGTCTCAGCTTTGCCGGCCCACGCGCTTATTGCTTCGAGCAAAGCTCCAATCTGCCGGAGGTGATTAAATACGGCTGCATGCTCGCAGGCTTCGCGCTGATCTACGCCGGTAGGATGCAGATCAGGCGGCAGCGAGACCGGCAGTAACGGAAGCACGCGAAGGGACTTGCTCCGGTTGCCGGAGCGACCAGAAGCACCGCGACGGGGCAATCTCCGAAATATCAACAGATCATTGGCCTAACGAAGGACCAAAAGGACCAAGTATCATGCGTGTCTATTACGATCGCGACGCCGACCTGAACCTGATCAAGGGCAAGAAGGTCGCCATCATCGGCTATGGAAGTCAGGGCCATGCCCATGCGCTCAATCTGCGCGATAGCGGGGTAAAAGAGGTTGCGGTTGCGCTGCGCAAAACCTCGGCCGGCGTGAAGAAGGCCGAAGCTGAAAAGTTCAAGGTGATGGAGGTTGCCGAGACGGCAAAATGGGCCGATGTGATGATGATGCTGACGCCCGATGAGCTACAGGGTGATATCTACCGGGATCACCTCGCTAAAAATATGAAGGACGGTGCGGCGCTGATGTTCGCACACGGCCTCAACGTGCATTTCAATCTGATTGAACCGCGCGCCGATCTCGATGTGCTGATGATCGCTCCCAAGGGCCCGGGCCACACGGTGCGTTCGGAATATCAACGCGGCGCCGGCGTGCCTTGCCTTGTCGCAATCCATAAGGATGCTTCAGGCAATGCGCACGACCTCGGTCTTTCCTATGCCTCCGCAATCGGCGGCGGCCGCGCCGGCATTATCGAGACGACGTTTAAAGAAGAGTGCGAGACCGACCTGTTTGGCGAACAGACGGTGCTGTGTGGTGGTCTCGTGGAGTTGATGAAGGCCGGCTATGAGACGCTCGTCGAAGCAGGTTACGCGCCGGAGATGGCGTATTTCGAGTGTGTGCACGAGGTGAAGCTGATCGTCGACCTCATTTACGAAGGCGGCATTGCCAATATGAACTATTCAGTGTCGAACACCGCCGAGTACGGCGAATACGTTTCCGGTCCGCGTGTGATCACGTCCGAGGTCAAGGCCGAAATGAAGCGCGTGCTCGCCGACATCCAGTCAGGTCGTTTTACCAGGGACTGGATGCTAGAAAATAAGGTCAATCAGACGTCGTTCAAGGCAACGCGCGCTAAGCTCGCCGAACATCCGATCGAGCAGATCGGCGCCAAGCTGCGCGACATGATGCCCTGGATTAAACAGCGGGCGTTGGTGGACAAGAGCAAGAACTAGCTGGCGCCACTATAGTGGCCGAAGTCGTTCCGGCCACTTCGCTACTTCTTTACAGCGCGCTCCCACAACCACCGGGCCGCGCCATCCGGCGTGTCACCTCCATTTGAGGCGCGCGCATTTGCTTCGCGCATGGCTGCGACGTCGATTGAGCCAACCAGAGGTTTCAGCGCTGCAATCAGATTATCGTCGCCGGCGCGTTTGGGCGAGACAAGCAGAATTGCGTCGTAAGATGGGATCGCGTGTCTGACGTCGGCGAGCGCGGTGAGGTCGTAAGTCGAGATTTGGCCATCGCTCGTATAGGCCGCGATCACGTCGACCTCGCCTTGAGCGACGGCCCTGTACATGAATTCCGGCTGCATTTGACGTTGCACACGAAAATTCAGGCCATAGGCAGACCGCAGCGAGGCCCACTCGGGCCGCGCAAAAATTTCATAGTCACCGGCGACGCTGAATTCGCTGGCGCGAGCCGCCAGGTCGGCGATCGAGCGAATGTTCAGTGTGTCGGCCTTCTTTTTTGTCATGGCCAACGTATAGGCATTTTCAAATCCAAGTGTTCCGACCATATGAATGTTTTGCGTCGTTGCGAGCCACTTCGAGAGCTCGGCGAGCATTTGTTCGCGCGCCGGCACATCTTTGCGCTGCATGCGGTTGGCCCAGAGCGTGCCGGAGTAGTCCACCGCGACGTCGACCTCGCCCGAGCTGAGTGCATCGAACAGCACATTGGAGCCCAGTCCCGTGCGGCCCTCGGCGGTGATGCCGCCGGCTGCGAGACGCTGTTTGATCAAGGCGGCCAGCACGTACTGCTCCGTAAACGTTTTTGCGCCGATCACGTATTCGCCGTGTGGCCGCGCGAAACCGGGAAGCAGCGCGGCCAGCGTAAGCGCAACGAGACCTAGTCCTCCCAGCAGCGTGCGTGTGCCGCTTCGGCGGCTGACGCCGGTTTGGACCAGAGCGAGCAATTGGTCGACGGCGAGAGCCAGCAGGGCGGCCGCAAAGCACCCGAAAATGACGAAAACCCAGTTCTGCGTCTGCAAGCCGGTGAAAATGTAATTGCCGAGGCTTGTCTGCCCGATCGGCGTTGCAAGCGTTGCCGTACCTATGACCCAGACGGCAGAGGTGCGAATCCCCGCCATGATGACCGGCAGAGCCAATGGGATTTCGATGTCGCGAAGCAGTTGCCAAGGTCGCACACCGACGACGCGCGCGGCTTCACTCAATCGAGCATCCACGCCATTCAGTCCGGCCACGGTGTTACGCAGGACCGGAAGCATCGAATAAAGCGCAAGCGCCAGCACCGCGGGGAGAAACCCGAGCGCCGAGAAGCCTTTGCCGAACGCACGCTCCGACAAAGCGGCGATCGCCAACAGCAGAGGGTAGAACAGGGCCAGAAGGGCAAGCCCAGGAATGGTCTGCACCACGCTTGCGGCCCCCAGCAGAACGCCACGCAGAAGAGGCCTGCGTCTCGATGCGACTGCGATGGGCAGGCTTATGCCCAGTCCGATGGCAAGGGCTGTAAGGCTCACCAGTACATGGCTGCCGAGATAGTCCGGTAACCGCGACCATGCGTCGGCGAGGCGGGCATCGAGGGTCATTGCCGGCGATGATGGCATGCGCGGCTGTGGCGCGGAACCGCGGAATTCCGCGAGGCTTGGGTCATCCCTTTGGTTAACATCGGAAAAATCGCTCTGGCGGTGACCCAACACCTTGCAATGACCGTTTGATTACAGTCTTATGACGGCGGGCCATGCGCTGGGGAAAACGGTGAGGATCGCAGCCGGGCAGGGCCGTCTTTGGCCATGTTGTCCGTAGCGTCCGCTCTGCTCAGCCGTCTTGCGCCCACCGAGGCGATCTCCCGCCGCGATGCGCTGGCGCTAGCGGTCATTACCGGCGTTCACCTCGCCGCACTCGTCGTGATGACGGCGACTGAGCTTGATCTCGCGACCAAGGCGACTTTCCTGTTCGCCTGGGCCCTGCTGAATTTTTTCTGGCTGGCTTTGCTGCGCCGGCCTGCGATAGCAGGCCTGCTTTCGCTGGGAATGGTCGTCGCACTCATCCTGTTGTCGCAATTCAAGTACGACAAGCTGATGATGACGGTGAATTTCGTCGACGTGATGATCATCGACCCGGATACATCGGCCTTTCTCTTTACCATCATGCCGAGCTTGCGCGGACCGATCTTGGTCGGCGCGCTGCTCGCGATTCCCGTGTTGATGCTTCTTTGGCGAATCGATCCGTTTCGCGTGCGGATGCGCACGAGCGCACTCGGCACCAGTTTTTGTATGGGCGGGCTCGTCATCTTGTCGTTTGCATATCCCGCCGATGTCTATGGTGAGTTTTTTAACCGGGACTACGTGTCAAAATTCGCGCGGTCGGGCGTGGAGGCGATTTACGAATTCGCCACTCACGGACTGCTGGAATCTGATACCGCCGTCACCGAACGGCTGAAAGTGCCGGTGGCGGCGTGCAGTCCGGGCGGAAAACTTCCGCACATCATCCTGCTGCACGACGAGTCCAGTTTCGACATCACCGCCGCACCTGGCATGATTGTGCCGTCAGGCTACCGGCGGCACTTCCAGTCGTTTGATGGCGCGGCGCGCAAGCTGATTGTGGAAGGTGCGGGCGGTCCCAGCTGGTTCACCGAGTATAATGTGCTGACCGGACTCTCGGCGCGTTCGTACGGGCGTTTCGCCACGTCAGTGACGCGCATCGCGGCTGGCCATGTTGCGCGCGGCCTGCCGAATGCGCTTAGCCGCTGCGGCTACAAGACCTTCAGCCTTTATCCATTCTACGGAGCATTTTTGGGCTCGCGTGGGTTTCAGACCACCGCGGGCGTCGAGCGCTATCTCGACATGAAGGACATGGGCGCTCGCGGGCTCGAGCGAGACAGTTTTTATTTCGAACAGGCGACCAACATCATCGCGCACGAACGTCGCCAGGGTCCGCTGTTTCTATTCGTTTACACTGCCGCCAATCATTTTCCGTGGGATGTCAGCTTCCGTCCGGAGCTCACGCCGCACTGGCGTGGTCTCGGCAACCCTTCCAATATCGACGAATATATTCGGCGGCAAATGTTGAGTGCGCAGGACTACTCCGCGCTGCTTGACCGGCTCAAACGCGACTTCCCGACCGATTCCTTCCTGATTGTTCGTTTCGGCGATCACCAGCCGGAATTCGCCTATCGTATTATCGATCCGACGCTCACCGAGACCGCTATCGCGCGGCACCTGGAGACATTCGATCCCCGCTACTACACCAGTTACTATGCGATCGACGCCGTGAATTTTAAGCCGGTCGATTTATCCTCGGGGCTTAACACGCTCGATGCGCCCTACCTGCCGCTGCTGGTGCAGGAGGCCGCGGGTGTGCCGCTCGATCCGTCCTTTTCCGAGCAGAAGAATATTCTCAAGCGTTGCCACGGCCTGTTCTACCGGTGCGCCGGCGGTGCCGAGGCGCGGCGGTTCAACCGCTTGCTGATCGAGGCTGGTCTGATCAAAGGCCTTTGACGTGGCGGACTTTGCAAGCTCCGGCTGGCCGGATAGTTTGCGGTCCAAGAAATAAAAGTGGAGGGGGCGCATGGCGGAACATGCCGCCGTGGCTGCGACCAATCTTCACAATGCGCGCGGGTCAGTCGCAGCAGTCGAACTCGATGACGTTGTGGTCGCGTTCCGTCTGGCCGACGGCGGCGTCTACACCGCGGTTGAGCGCGCGACGCTTCATGTCGCCGACGGCGATTTCGTCGCCATCGTCGGGCCGACGGGATGCGGCAAATCCACTCTGCTCAACGTCACAGCCGGGTTGCTCGCGCCGGCCGCGGGCGAGGTCAATATATTTGGCAGTCCGCTTGCCGCGCTGAACCGGCAGGCCGGTTACTTGTTCCAGGCCGACGCACTCTTTCCGTGGAAGACCGCAATCGAGAACGTGGCGATCGGCCTGGAGACCGCAGGCGTGCCAACGGCTGCTGCGCGGGCGCGTTCGAAGGAGTGGCTTGAACGTGTCGGCCTTGATGCATTCGCCGACCGCTACCCGCATATGTTGTCCGGAGGACAGCGCAAGCGCGTCGGTCTGGCGCAGGTGCTGATCCGCGATCCAAAAATCCTGCTTATGGATGAGCCATTCGGTCCGCTCGACGCGCAGACGCGGCAGATTATGGGAAATCTGCTACTCGACCTGTGGACTGCCGATCGCAAGGCCGTTCTTTTCGTCACACACGATCTGGAAGAGGCCATCGCTCTATCCGATCGGGTCGTGATCATGTCGGCAGGGCCGGCTGCACGTATTATCGGCGATTGGCGCGTACCATTGACGCGTCCGCGCGATATATCCGAGGTAAAGCTGGATCCGGCGTTCCACGAGCTTCACCACGACATCTGGCAGAAGCTGAAGGCCGAAGTCCTCAAAGGCTACGCCTGGAGCGAACGAGTCTGATGCGGGTGGAATTTACTTGCGCTAGCATTGTTGATGATACCGACTACAAAAAACGCAAGATGGAGGAATGCAATGTTTGGAATACGTCAAACGCTCGCGGCTGCGGCAGGAATTCTCCTGCTGGCCGGCACCGTTCACGCCGCCGAAGTGTTCACGATCACTTCGTCAGCCTTCAAGGATGGCGCCTTGCTGGCGAAGAAGAACGCCGGCGACAACAAGAGCAATCCGAATTGTGTCGGCGAAAATGTGTCGCCGCCCCTTGCGTGGTCGAATGTGCCGGCCGGCACCACCAGCTTTGCGCTGGTCATGACCGATCCGGAAGGCCGCGGTACCGGCGTCGATCACTGGATTGCCTACGGCATTCCGGCGTCGGTCACTTCGTTCGCCGAGGGCGAGACCAGCAAGCCGTCAGACAAATATGTCGGCGGCATCGGCACCGCGAAGCAGAGCATCTATATGGGTCCCTGCACGCCGCCGGGACCGCCGCATCATTACACCTTCGTGTTGATCGCGACCGATCTTGACCCGAAGGCGCTGCCGCCCGGCCTCACCAAGCCGGAGCTGTTCGAAAAGCTCACCGGCCACGTGAAAGGCTCGACTGGCATTATCGGGCTGTTCAAGAACCCGCTCTGACGTCTATGCAACGGGGAGGAGCTTGACTGCCTTGTCGCGCATCAATCTCCTCCTGTTGCAGGTGCTGGTGGCGGTTGTGAGCATCACGCTCTGGCACGTGCTCACCACTTACCCCATCTTCGGTAAACTGCTGCTGCCGCCGTTCTTCTTTTCCAACCCGGTTGATGTCGCAGCTCAGATCGTCGCCTGGTTTTCCTCAGGTGTGATCTGGAAACATCTCTGGGTGACATTGATCGAGTCGATCCTCGCCTTTGTGCTCGGATCGATCGGCGGCGTGTTGGTCGGCTTCTGGTTCGCGCGCCAGCCACGCGTCGCCGCGGTGTTCGATCCTTATGTAAAGATGGTGAACGCGCTGCCGCGCGTGGTGCTGGCGCCGATCTTCGCGCTCTGGCTTGGCCTCGGCATCTGGTCGAAGGTCGCGCTCGGCTTCACGCTCGTGTTCTTCATTGTGTTCTTCAACGTCTATCAGGGCGTGAAGGAAGTCAGCCCTACGGTGCTGGCCAATGCGCGCATGCTGGGCATGAGCGAGCGGCAGTTGATGCGCCACGTCTACTGGCCCTCGGCGCTGTCATGGATGTTCTCCTCGCTGCATACTGCGGTGGGCTTTGCTGTCGTGGGCGCGGTGGTGGGCGAATATCTGGGCGCAGCCGCCGGCCTCGGCTATCTGATCCAGCAGGCAGAGGGCGTGTTCGACGTTGCTGGCGTATTCGCCGGAATGTTCGTGCTGGCCGCTTTCGTGATAGTGATCGACACGGTCGTCAGCCTAATCGAGAAGCGGCTTTTGATTTGGCGGCCCGCTGTGGGCGATGCGCGGCCCTAGTCAGGTCGGGCAGGCTGGCTTATCGTTCGCTCCGAACGGCTGGCAAGGCCGCAGTTCCTTAAGGGAGGAATTCATGTCCGTGAAACCAATCCGGCGGCTCGGTGTTTCGCTCGCCGCGCTCGTCCTTTCGTCGGGGCTTGCGCTCGCACAGTCGAAAGTGACGCTCGCCGTCGGTGGCGGGTCGTGCCTGTGCTACCTGCCCACCATGCTTGCGCAGGCGCTGGGCGAATATGAGAAGGCCGGCGTCAATGTCGAAATCGTCGACTTCAAGGGCGGTTCGGAGTCGCTCAAGGCCGTGATCGGCGGCAGCGCTGACGTCGTATCGGGTTATTTCGACCACTGTGTCAATCTCGCCGCCAAGGGCCAGCACCTGCAATCTTTCGTGGTCTATGACCGTTATCCCGGATTCGCGCTTGTGGTTTCACCCAAGCACACTTCGGAAATCAATTCGATAAAGGACCTCGCCAACAAGAAAGTCGGCGTGAGTGCGCCTGGATCGTCTACGGACTTCTTTCTCAAATACATGTTGAGCAAGAACGGCGTCGATCCGAATTCTGTCGGAGTGATCGGTGTCGGCCTTGGCGCAACAGCCGTCGCTGCAATGGAGCAGGGCACCATCGATGCCGCCATTATGCTCGATCCGGCGGTCACCATCCTGCAAGGCCTGGACAAGCAGCTAAAGATCCTCAGCGACACCCGCAGCCAAAAGGATACGCTGGCGGTGTTCGGAGGTGAATATCCGGGCGGCGCGCTCTACACCAAAGCGGAATGGATCGCCTCGCACGAGAAGGAAGTGCAGGCCATGACCAATGCAATCGTCAACACGTTGAAGTGGATCCACTCGCATACGCCGGAAGAGATCGCCGACAAGATGCCGGAAAATCTCGTCGGCAAGGACAAGGCGCTCTACGTCGCCGCTCTCAAGAATACTCTGCCGATGTAT
>Ga0307308_10001048_pt1 | contig 10824 bp, 10 predicted proteins | sample ER_DNA_195_FD_194501 | JGI IMG/M metagenome (GOLD analysis project Ga0307308, IMG submission 194501) | Bulk soil microbial communities from the East River watershed near Crested Butte, Colorado, United States - ER_DNA_195 | ecosystem: Environmental > Terrestrial > Soil > Floodplain | place...
AGGCGTCGAGCGTCAGCACCATCGTCGGGCGCTCGATGATGTGGTCCGGGCGCAGCGGGCGCACGGCCGTGCCGATGGCGAAGAACTCGGTCGTGTGCGAGCCCCAGGTGTGGCTGTGCTGGCGGAGCTGGACGCCGACGATGCCCTCCGCGTGCAACTCCTCGGCCTCGGCCTGCATCCGGGTCATGGCCAGCTCCCTGGCGTCGTAGAGGGCCTGGGTGAACTGCTCGATCTCCACGTTCTTGCCGATGTTGCTGATCTTGCTGCCGAACTTCTGGTGTGCCACGTGGTACACGCAGGAGCCCATGACCATGCCGAGCGGCGCGTAGCCGGCCCGGATCAGCGTCCAGAAGTCCTGCCCGGACAGGTCCGAGGTGAACGGCTGGTTCTTGTTGTTACGCCAGTTGGCGACGCCGCCGCCGCCGGCGCCTTCCTCGGCCTTGACCGCGGTCCCGACCGCGATGAACTCGGCGATGTCCGCGCCGAACTCCTTCATCTCCACGTCCAGCCGGACGCCGACGATGCCGTCGGCGTGCAGCGCGTCGGCTTCGGCCTCCATCCGGCTCATCGCGAGCTCGCGGGCGTGGTACATGGCCTGGGAGAGCACGTCGAGCTCCTGGTTGCTGCCCCAGCGGCCGACCTGCAGCCCGACGTGATAGATCGAGCTGCCGAGGACCAGGCCGAGCGGCCGGAATCCGACCTCGCGGACCAGCAGGAACTCGTTGACCGACAGGTCCGAGGTGAAGATCGACCCGGGCTTGCCCGGCTCCAGCTCGGCCAGCCGCTGCATGGCATCGTGCGGAACGCCCGCCGCATCCAGCTCGGTCGCGATGCTAGTCCCGGGGGGGACAGCCCCCCCGAGCCCCCCCGAGCCTCCGGCATGAATCTCCTGGTCGGTCATGGTCTCTCCTGTCAGATCCTGATCCTGGCGGCCTGGCGGCGCTGGGGGTCGAGTGACATGATGGCCAGCGTCGGTCCGCTGTGCCGCTGCTCGGAATGGGCGAACCTGGCGATCGCGGTGCCGATGGTGGTGGCCTCGACGATGTGGTCGCGGCGGCCTTCCGACACCGGGCACTCGCGCTCGCGCACCCGCATCTCCATGTCGGCGATCACCACGCCCTCGCCGCCGAGCCGCTTGACGTCGCTCTTAAGCTGCTGCCGCGCATCGTGCCTGGCGTCGTTGACGAGCTCGGTGTACCCGGTGACCTCGGCGTTCCCCGCGCCCCAGCGGGTCTGCCCGACGGTCAGCCAGTCGTCGTGCCGGGATCCGATCGAGATGCCCAGCGCGAGCCCGGCGGGCACCCAGCCCTTCATGATCAGCTTGGCGAAGTCCTGCCCGGACAGATCGGAGGTGAACGGCCGCTTCCGGTGCGAGCCGCGGTGCCGCCAGGTCGACACCGGCCCGACGCCGGGGGCGCGGATGGCAGTGCCGATCGCCTTGAACTCCAGGCCGCCGGCCGGGAACGCGCCGATGGTCAGCCTGACGCCGACCACGCCGTGGCCGCCCAGTTCCTCGCACTCGGCCGTCATCCGGTCCAGGGCCTTGTGCCGCGCCTCGTACATGGCCTGAACCAGGGGCGCGAACGAGCCCCAGCCGGCGCGCGAGGAGACCTGCGTCGTGGTCCGGGTCGGCATGACCTGGCCGTAGCCCCAGGTCCCCCAGGCACCCGGGCAGCTGTAGCCGCCGGTGTAGCCGATGTTGTAGACGCAGGCGCCCAGCACCTGGCCGGTCGGCTCGAAGCCGACGCTGCGGATCGCGGCGAACTCGTCGGAGCTCAGCGCCGAGCCCCAGGTGCCGCTGGCCCGGATTCCCGCCATCCGGGCTTCGGCCGTGGCCGGCAGTTCATCGCTCACGGCCCTAGCCTAATAGAGCCTGCTAGCGCTATGACATTGCTAGTCTTTCGCGTCCCATTCCTGGTTCCGCTCCTGCACCGTCTCCAGTGCGCGGGCCGCCGCTTCCCGGGTCGGAAACGGCCCGAGCCGGTCCTTGCCCGGGGTGGGACCGTCGTCGTCCTCGACGGTGTGCGTCCTGAGGCTGTACCACCATCGCTTTCCCTGTTCACTGTCCATGCACATTAGACTCGCAAAGCATGGCGACAGTGCTTCATCCGGGTCGGCTTTCGCCCACCCGCCAGGTTCCCGCGGAGATCACGCGGCCGGAGTACGTGGGCAGGAAGCGGCCCAAGACCGGCGAGCCCGACGTCAAGACGCCGGAGATCATCGAGCGGATGCGGGTGGCGGGCAAGCTGGCCGCGCAGGCGCTGGCCGAGGTGGGCGCGCACGTGGCCCCGGGCGTCACGACCGATTACCTGGATCAGGTGGGCCACGACTTCCTGGTCAGCCACGGCGCGTACCCGAGCACGCTCGGCTACCGCGGCTATCCGAAGTCGCTGTGCACGTCCCTGAACGAGGTGATCTGCCACGGGATCCCCGATGACACGCTGGTCAACGACGGCGACATCGTCAACATCGACATCACGGCCTTCATCGACGGCGTGCACGGGGACACCAACGCCACGTTCTGCGCCGGGGACGTAGACGAGGAATCGCGGCTGCTGGTGGAGCGCACGCACGAGGCGATGATGCGCGGCATCCGCGCGGCGGCGCCGGGCCGGCCGCTGAACGCCGTCGGCCGGGTGATCGAGTCGTACGCGCGCCGGTTCGGCTACGGGGTGGTGCGGGACTTCACCGGGCACGGGATCGGCCGGACCTTCCACTCGGGGCTGATCGTGCCGCACTACGACGACCCGCACACCAACGTGATCATGGAACCGGGGATGACGTTCACCATCGAGCCGATGCTCACCCTGGGCACCATCGACTACGACATCTGGCCGGACGGCTGGACGGCGGTGACCAAGGATCGCAAGCGCACCGCGCAGTTCGAGCACACGATCCTGGTCACCGACGACGGCCACGAGATCCTGACGCTCCCGTAAGCTCCTGGCGTAGGCCCTTTCGCAGGCCCCTGGCGCGCCGCTAGGCGTCCCGCCTGCGGAACAGGATCCCGCCCACGATCAGCAGGATCGCCGTGTAGACGGCGAACACGGTGAACTGACCCCACGGCGAGAACAGGTGTGAGTCCTGCGGCGCCACCGTGGCCGTTATCGCCCCGCCCGCCGAGTCCGGCAGCCACCGCGCGACGTCGTTGTACCAGCTGGACGGCAGCAGGTGCGCCAGGATCGGGATCACGAACAGCAGGCCGATGATCGAGGTGATGGTGGCCGCGGTGTGCCGGAAGATCGCCCCGGCCGCGAACGCGAACAAGCCGCACAGGGTGACGTACAGCGCACTGCCGATCACGGCGCGCAGCACGTCGTGCTCCGACAGCGAGGCGTTCGCGTGCGTGCTGGCCAGCAGCGCCTGGCCGAGGAAGAACGCGATGAAGGCCGCGACCAGCGTGACGACCAAGGCGACGATGGCAAAGACCAGCGCCTTGGCGGCGTACACGGTGACCCGCCTGGGCATCGCGGTCAGCGATGTCCTGATCATCCCGGTGGAGTACTCCGCGGTGAGCACGATCGCGCCGAACACCACGATGACGAGCTGCCCGAGGTAGAACAGGCCGGCGATGCTGACCTGGGTCGCGTCGAAGGTGGCCCGGTCGGCCGCCGAGGTCTGATCCCAGTTGGCCGCGGTGCCGGCGCAGATCGCCGCGCCGATCCCGATGCTGACGGCCAGCAGGACCAGCAGGGTCCAGTAGGTCGAGCGGACCGAGCGGATCTTGGTGAACTCCGAGCGCAGCGTCCCGCCGAAACCGGCTCGGCCGGACGGCGGGGGCAGGGCCGGGGCCTGCCTGGTGGTAACGGCGGCCATGTCAGATTCCCCCTTCGCGGCTGTGCTGGCCTTGCGCAGCGAGCTCCGACGGCCGCTCTGCCGTTCCTGGCTGAGCCGGCCCTGGCGGCTGGCCCTGCTCATTCTCGGCGCCCCGGTATTCCACGCTGTCCGCGGTCAGCTCCATGAAGGCCGCCTCGAGTGAGGCCCGGACCACGGTCAGCTCGTGCAGCCGCACGCCGTGCTCGAACGCGATGTCGCCGACCTGCGCCGCGACCAGGCCGGACACGATCAGCGTGCCATCGGCGCTATTGACCGCGCTGCCTCCCGCGTCGGCCACCGCCTTGACCAGCTGGTCAGGCTGAGGCGTGGCGACCCGGACGGTCTGGCCGGAGCTGCGGGCGATGAACTCTTCCATGGTGCAGTCGGCGAGCAGCTGGCCGCGGCCGATCACGACGAGCTGATCCGCGGTGTGCTCCATCTCCGACATCAGGTGGCTGGACACGAACACGGTGCGGCCCTCGGCCGCCAGCGCCTTCATGAAGTTGCGGATCCACAGGATCCCCTCCGGGTCCAGCCCGTTGACCGGCTCGTCGAACATCAGGATCTTCGGGTCGCCGAGCAGCGTGCCCGCGATGCCGAGCCGCTGGCTCATGCCCAGCGAGAACCCCTTGGTGCGCTTGCGCGCCACGTCGGTCAGGCCCACCAGTTCCAGGACCTCCCCCACGCGGCGCTTGGGCAGGTTGTTGGTCTGGGCCAGGCAGAGCAGGTGGTTATAGGCCGAACGGCCGCCGTGAACCGCCTTGGCATCCAGCAGCGCGCCCACCTCGCGCATGGGATTGGCCAGGCTGGCGTAGCGCTTGCCGTCGATGGTGACGGAGCCCGCGTTCGGGTAGTCGAGGCCGAGCATCAGCCTCATGGTGGTGGTCTTGCCCGCCCCGTTCGGGCCGAGGAAGCCGGTCACCTTGCCCGGCACCACGTCAAATGACAGGTTGTTGACGGCGATTTTCTCGCCGTACCGCTTACTGAGCCCCCGTACCTCAATCATCCGAATGAGTCCTCTCTGGCGGCATGTCGGAAAATGCCCCCGTGACCCGTTCAGCCTATTACTTCGACATTGCGGGCGGGACGGCGCGCGCGTGCAAGCTGATCGAGTACCCGGCGCCGTGGCCGCGCAGCCGGTGCCGCTGCCCGTGCACCCGGGTCGATCCCGGGCGCAGCACCGCGCCGCCGGGCGCACCCTCGATCGCCTCCCCCGCGATCACCACGGCCACGTCGCAATCACAGTCCTGGCCCGTGCTCTGCTGGCCGGGACGGGCGGGCGGCAGGACGACCAGCCAGGCGCCGTACTCCGGCTGGTCTTCGATCTCGATTCGTACCGAACGGTCCGGGTCGAAGCGCACCCGTCCCCACCAGCGCTCCGGCGAGGCGGCCAGGATCCGCAGGTGGCGAGCCAGCGTACCGAGCGTGGGCCGGGTGCCCGGCGTTCCCGCCCGCGTCGGCTGAGCGGGGATGAGCAGGCTGGCCTCGGCCAGGATGGCGATCTCCGGGGCAACGGACATGTCTGCGGTCAACTCTGCGGTCAACGGAAGTTCCTTCGCGGGCTCCGGCACCGGCCCTTAACGGGGGCGCCGACGGCGACAACGGTCAGCTGAGGGTCGTTGTCAGCAACAACACGAAGGACAGAGCACGCGCGCCAGCATCGCGGCGACACCGGGGTGGTCACCGTGACGGCGGACTGCGCGGCCTGACATGCGGGATAGCTTACACGGTGAGTGACCGCGCGTCGTCACATTGAGGTATCGGTTATCGTTCGAGGCTCTGAAGCGCCGCCTGGAACCCTGATCCCGCGGCCGCGGGATCAGGGTTCCAGGCGGCGGCGCACAGTGCGCGCAGACCGTCTATGCGCTCGCCGTCGCCGTCCAGTTCCAGCTGGTCCCCGCGCATGCGGGCCGTCCAGCCCCGGCAGCCGAACGCGCCGTCTTCCACGCTGATCTCCGGATGCGGCTCGAGCAGGCCGGTCAGGTCCTCGGCCAGGTAGGTGGGGCGCTGCGACGGCGGCGCGGCCACGGCTTCGGCTGGGCCGGTGACCCCGGTGAGCACGAGCATGCTGTCCGTCCCGACCCGGTGGGCGCCCTCGATGTCGGTGTCCAGCCGGTCGCCGACAACGAGCGGATGCCTGGCGCCTGTTCGCAGCACCGATTCGCGGTGCAGCGGGGGTTCCGGCTTACCCGCCACCAGCGGCTGCACGCCGGTCGCCGTCGCCACCACCTGGATCAGCGAGCCGTTGCCCGGCTGGCGCCCGCGTCGGCTGGGCAGCGTGAGGTCGCCGTTGGACGCTACGAACAGCGCCCCGGCAGCTACCGCGAGGCCGCCCTCGGCCAGCATCGAGTAGCTCACGTCGGGCGAATAGCCCTGGACAACGGCCTGTGGCTGGTCCGAGGCGGTGCTGACCGGGCGCAGGCCACGCTCGCGCAACGCCATCCGCAGGCCGCTGCCGCCGATGACCAGGACCGGCGCGCCCGCCGGGAGACGTTCGGCCAGCAGCCGGGCGGCGGCCTGGGCGGAGGTCACCACGTCTTGCGGCGACGCCGGCGCGCCGAAGCCGGTCAGCAACGCCGCGATGGCGGCCGGGGTGCGGAAGGCGTTGTTGGTCACGTACGCCAGCCGCATGCCCGCCGCGGCGGCCTTGCGCAGCGCCTCGGCCGCGCCGGGGATGGCAGTGCCGCCCAGGTAGACCACCCCGTCCAGGTCGAGCAGGGCGACGTCGTAGGCGGTATCGAGGGGTTCCTGGCTGCCGCGCGGCCGCGGGTCCTCGGTCATTCGCTCCCCTCCTCAGCCGTCTTCCTGGCCCGCAGCGTGGCCCGTACCGAACGCAGGGCCTCGGTGTAGTGGGGATCGTCGGGGCGCATGGCGGCGGCGAGCGCGAGATACTCGGCCGCGGCGGCGTGGTTCCCGGTCCGGGCCAGCGCGAGCCCGAGGCCGAAGTTCGCGTAGTCGTCCGACGGGCTGGCCTCGACGATCACCCGGAAGTTGTCCGCTGCCTCCTCGTACCGGCCCGCGTCGAACTGGGCCCGGGCCAGGGCCTCCCGGACGCTACGGGACCCGGGCTCGGCCGCGGCGGCGCGCTGCAGGACCTGGGCAGCGGCCGCCGGGCTGCCCCGGCCGAGCAGATCCATGCCCCGGCGATACCAGGCGTGCACGTCGTCCGCAGAACCTCCCGGAAGGGGCTGGCCAGGGACGTTTTCTTCCCGATGGGAATCCCCGCTAGCTGCTGATCCTTTTGACATGGTGTGCAGACCCTTCCGTCCGACTCTGGTTCCGGCCTCGTGCTGGCACCCTTCCGCGGCATCCGTTATGCCCGTGACCGGGTGAGCGGTATCGCAAACGTCACGTCCCCACCGTACGACGTGATTAACGGCGGCATTCTCGACCACCTCAAGGCGGCGGACCCGCACAATGTGGTCCGTCTCATCCTGCCAGGCCAGGCCGCGGACGCGAACAAGACCGCGGCGACCCTGCTGCGCGAGTGGCTGTCGGCGGGCGTGCTCATCCGGGACCGGGTGGCCGCGCTCTACATCTATGAGCAGCGCCTGCCTGGATCGGGCCCCTCCCTGCTCCAGCGCGGCATCATTGGCCTGGTCCGCCTCGGCTCGCCGGAGTCGGCGGGCATTCTCCCGCACGAGAACGTCATGCCGGGCCTGGTCGCCGGCCGGCGTGAGCTGATGGCGGCTACGCAGGCGAACCTGGAGCCGATCTTCCTCATCTACGACGGCGGGCAGTTCCCCGACGCCACGGACACCGAGGCCATGCCGACGGCCACCGAGGTCATGGACCGGGTCGCGGACGAGCGGACGCCGCTGGTGGCGATCACCACCGAGGACGGCATCACCCACCGGCTGTGGCGGCTGGGCGATCCCGGCGAGCAGGCCGCGATCGCCGCCGACCTGTCCGGCCGCCGGGCGCTGATCGCCGACGGGCACCACCGGTACGCGGCCTACCTGCAACTGCAGGCCGAGATGCGCGCGGCCGGCCTGGGCACGGGACCGTGGGACTACGGGCTGGCGTTCCTGGTCGACTCGGCCGCCTACCCGCCCCGGCTGGGCGCCATCCACCGGGTGCTGCCCGGCCTGCCGCCGGAGCGCGCCGCCGAGCTGGCCAAGGCTGCGTTCACCGTGCAGGACCTGCCGGCCGGCCTCTGCCTGGATGACGCGCTACTACGGCTGGCCGAGGCCGGGCGGGCGGGTCCCGCGTTCCTGCTGGCCGGCGGCCCGGTGTTCCGCCTGCTCAGCCATCCGGACCCGGTTCAGCTGGCCGCCTCGATGCCGGCCGGGACATCGGCGCCATGGCAGAGCCTCGCCGCCTCGGTCATGCAGCAACTGCTGCTCGGCCGTCTGTGGGGCGTCACCGACAGCGAGCGCGACGTGCTCATCGACCACGACGCGGCCGACGCGGTGCGGGCGGTCGCGGGTGACGCGACCGCGACGGACATAGCCGAGCGCGGAGCGGGCGCCGCCCCGGCCGCCGGGGGCACCGCGGTGATCTGCAACCCGGCGTCCTTCGAGGCGGTCATCGGCATCGCGGCTCAAGGCGACCGGGTGCCGCGTAAATCCACCTCGTTCGGCCCCAAACCGCGTACCGGGCTGATCCTGCGTACGTTCGGCCCGTCCGACTGAGCGGCGGCGGGACGGCTGCGGGACAATGGGCGCGTGACAGATGGAATCGGGCCGACGGAAGTCACGCCGCTCGGGCACGAGGTGTTCCAGATCGACACCCGGATGGCGGGCTACGAAGGGATCACGGCTGGCTACCTGATCAGGGGCGACCGGCCGTGCCTGGTGGAGACCGGGACCGCGCCGTCCGCGCCGGTGGTCCGTGACGCCCTGGCCGCGCTCGGTATCGGTCCCGCCGACCTCGCCACCGTCGTGGTCACGCACATCCACCTCGACCACGCGGGCGGCGCCGGCGACATCGCCGCGATGTTCCCGGCGGCCCAGATCGTCGTGCACCAGCGGGGTGCGCGGCACCTCGCCGATCCGAGCAGGCTCATGGCCGGGGCCCGGATGGTCTACGGCGCGGCGCTCGAGCGGCTCTTCGGCGTCCTCGCCCCGGTCCCCGCCGAGCGCATCGTGGCCCTGGACGACACCGGCACCGTGGATCTTGGCGGCGGCCGGCGCCTCGATAGCCACTACTCCCCCGGCCACGCCAAGCATCACGTCGGCCTGGTCGACTCTGACACCGGGGACCTGTACGTCGGCGACGCGGCCGGGGTGTACATGCCGGACACCGGGGATGTCAGGCCGGCCACGCCGCCGCCCGACTTCGACATGGGGGCCGCCTTGGCCTCAATACGCAAGTTCGCCGCGCTCCGCCCGGCCCGGCTGATGTTCAGCCACTACGGGCCGGTCGACCAGGTCAGCGAGACACTGGACCGTTCGGTGGAGGAGATCAACGTCTGGGTGGAGGAGACCCGGCGGGTGCGCGCGGCGGGCCTGGACCTCGACCATGCGGTCGCCATGGTGCGGGATCGCACCCTGGACCGGTACGCAGCGACCAGCCCGGATGCCGACCCGGCCCTAGCGGAGAGGTTCGAGCGGGTCAGCAGCGTCCGCGGCAACGTGGAAGGCATCCTGCAGTGGCTCGACAAGGGGCTCGACAAGGCCGGCGTGGATAGCGTGGTCGTGTCGTAAGCGCTCGACGATGGTCAACCGTAAGCGTGCTGGTTAGCTGTCCGCCCTATGAGGACCTCGCCCAAGCGCAGAAGGCCTAGCGCGGGCGCAGAAGGAGCTTTGGCCACTCTGGCATCACCTCGGCCTGCTGCCGGACCGCAGTGAAACCGCGGATTCACTGCGCCAGAACGCACTGGATCCGGGGTTTCATGGCGTTCCACCTGGTCCGGCACGCACGGACCGTGATGCTGATGGTGCCCCGAACGCGCGTGCTCAGCCGGGGTGGGAAGCGGTCGGGTCCTCTTCGTCGGCGTGTTCTTCGTTCGCGTGTTCTTGGCCGGGGTCGCGCTCGTCGGGGTCATCGGGGTCATCGCCTTCCGCGTCGTCGTCAAGCCCGCCTTCCTCGGGCTTGCCGGCTTCGACGTCGATGAGGTCGCTGGCATCTAGGTCGAGGTCGTCATCTTCGAGGTCGTCATCTTCGAGATCCTCGAATTCGATGCCGTCGAGCTGGTCGAGGCGGTCGGCCGCGTCGGTCTCGCCATCGGGGTCGGCTTGGGCGGCCCGGGCGAATGCGTCCCGCGCCTCGTCCGCGCGCCCGGCGGCCAGCAGGGCGTCCGCGTAAGCGTAGAACAGCCGCGCCGACCAGGGTCGCAGTCGGCCGCGGGTCAGCTCGGGCACTTGCAGGGCCAGGACGGCGGCGTCGGACAGCCCTTGGTCCCGGCGGATGCCGGACTCAACGATCCGCAGCTCGATCTGAGTGGCACGGTCGAGGTCCGCGGTGCTGGCCTCCCGCACCAGCGCCAGCGCCCGGTCCAGCCGGCCGAGGGCCCGCTCGCAATCGGCCATGATCGGCAGGTAGTCGTCGCGCCCGGTCATCCTCCGCGCGGCGCGGAGCTCTGACAGCGCCTCGGCCCAGCGCCCGGTGCGGTAAGCGATGATCCCGCAGGCCTCCCGGACCACGCCGACGCGCGCAGCCAGGCGCTTGGCGGCCTGCGCATAGGCGTAGCCCTGCTCGGGGTCGTCGGCCAGGTCGGCGGCTACCAGGTACCGGGCCACGATGTCGGCCAGGTCGTTCGGCAGGCTATTCAGCTGGGACCGTGCCTCGGGATTGAGTTGCTCGGGAGTGACCGAGTCCGGAAGCTGCGGCCCGCTCTCGCGGGGCGGCCTGGCCGGAGCCTCGTCCCGCCCGGCCCAGGTGCGCTCGCTGCCCCGGGCGCGGTCACCGCTCCTGGGGTACCCGCCGCCTGGGCGCTCGCGGCCGGTGCTACGGCCGCGCTCGCTGCCCCAACTGCGGCCGCCACCTCCGGCGCCGTCGCGGCTGCGGTCGCCGTCGCGGCCGCGGGCCTGCCATGAGGGCCGGTCGCGGCCTGCGTCGCGCGCG
>Ga0307308_10001052_pt1 | contig 10814 bp, 6 predicted proteins | sample ER_DNA_195_FD_194501 | JGI IMG/M metagenome (GOLD analysis project Ga0307308, IMG submission 194501) | Bulk soil microbial communities from the East River watershed near Crested Butte, Colorado, United States - ER_DNA_195 | ecosystem: Environmental > Terrestrial > Soil > Floodplain | place: USA...
TCAGCAGCGTAAACGACTTCGTCGTCCGCTTCGCCAACGTCAATGGCTCGGGCTCGGCGAGCGCCAACGAACTGTTCGCGCGCTCGATCCTGCGTCATGGCGTGCCGGTCTCGCCGCGCAACATCTTCCCGTCCAACATCCAGGGCCTGCCGACCTGGTATGAAGTGCGGGTTACCGAGGAGGGCCATCTCGGCGCGCGCGGCGGCGTCGATCTGATGGTGGCGATGAACCCGGAGACCTGGGACAAGGACCTCGCTTCGATCGAGCCTGGCGGCTACCTGTTCTACGACTCGACCAAGCCGATGCCGTCGTCGAAATTCCGCGCCGGCGTCACCGTGGTCGGCGTGCCGCTGACAGCCATCACCAACTCGACCTATACCGACCCGCGTCAGCGCCAGCTTTTCAAGAACATCATCTATCTCGGCGCGCTGTGCGCGCTGCTCGACATGGACCCGAAGCTGATCGAGCAACTGATCGGCGAGCAATACAAGGGCAAGGAAAAGCTGTTGTCCTCGAACGTCCACGCGCTGCATCTGGGCCGCGACTGGGCGCTGCAAAATCTCAAATGCCCGATCGGCCTCCGCGTCAAGAAAACCGACAAGGTCGGCGACCGCATCTTCATCGAAGGCAACAGCGCGGCCGCGCTCGGCGCGGTCTATGGCGGCGCCACCGTGTGCGCCTGGTATCCGATCACGCCGTCGTCGTCGCTTGCCGACGCCTTTGCCAGCCACTGCAGGAAGCTGCGGCACGATCCCGAAACCGGCAAGGCAAAATACGCCATCGTGCAGGGCGAGGACGAACTGGCCTCGATCGGCATCGTGATCGGCGCGTCATGGAACGGCGCGCGCGCCTTCACCGCAACTTCCGGCCCCGGCATCTCGCTGATGACGGAATTCATCGGCCTGTCTTATTTCGCGGAAGTGCCGGCCGTGATCATGAATGTGCAGCGCGCCGGTCCATCGACCGGCATGCCGACGCGCACCCAGCAGTGCGACATCATTGCCTGCGCCTATGCTTCGCATGGCGACACCAAGCACGTGATGCTGTTTCCGGAAGACCCGGCCGAAGCCTTCGAATTCGCGGCCCAGGCCTTCGATCTGGCCGACCGCCTGCAGACCACGATCTTCGTGATGCTCGATCTCGATATCGGCATGAACCATCGGCTCTCCCGTCCGCTGAAGTGGGATGACGCGCGGCAATACGACCGCGGCAAGGTGATGACCGCGGAGATGCTGGACGAGGGACTCGATTTTGGGCGTTATCTCGACGTCGACGGCGACGGCATCCCCTACCGCACCTATCCCGGCACCCACCCGACCAAAGGCTCGTTCTTCACCCGCGGCACCTCGCGCGACCGTTACGCGCGCTATTCCGAGGAAGGCTCGGTCTATGCCGACAACATGCAACGGTTGGTACGCAAATTCGAGACCGCCCAGGACATGGTGCCGCGTCCGCTGCAGGCCAACGCCGGCAAGCCCACCAAATACGGCGTGATCTATTTCGGCTCGACCGCGCCCGCTATGGACGAGGCGATCGGGCTATTGGAGGCGCGCGGGCATCAACTCGACCGCTTGCGGATCCGCGCTTTCCCGTTCCATTCCAGTGTCGCGAGCTTCATCGCCGATCATGACTTTGTTTATGTGGTCGAGCAGAACCGCGACGCGCAGCTTCGCTCGCTGATTGTCAACGAGAACGGCATCGATCCCGTCCGCCTGGTCCCGATCCTGCATTATGACGGCACGCCGATTACCGCGCGCTTCATCGCCGGCGCCATCGGCGATCACCAGGATCAGCTCAAACTGACCCCGCTCCGCAAGGTTGTGTCATGACCTACATTGCAAAGCCGAAATTCCAGCATCCGGGGCTGCCGAAGAATGATCTCGGCTACACCCACCGCGATTACGAGGGCAAGATCTCGACGCTGTGCGCCGGCTGCGGCCACGATTCGATCACGGCATCGATCATCGAGGCTTGCTACGAGCTTTCGATCGAGCCGCATCGCGTCGCCAAGATTTCGGGCATCGGCTGCTCCTCGAAAACGCCGGACTATTTCCTCGGCAATTCGCATGGTTTCAATTCGGTCCATGGCCGCATGCCGTCGGTCTTGACCGGCGCTAATTTGGCCAACCGCGATCTGATCTATCTCGGCGTATCCGGCGATGGCGACTCGGCGTCGATCGGCTTCGGCCAGTTCGCGCATTCGATCCGGCGCGGCGTCAACATGACCTATATCGTCGAGAACAACGGCGTTTACGGCCTGACCAAGGGCCAGTTCTCGGCCACCGCCGACCGCGGCTCGAAGTCCAAGAAGGGCGTGATGAATACCGACAACGCCGTCGACCTGGTGGCGATCGCGCTTCAGCTCGGCGCAAGCTTCGTGGCGCGGAGTTTTTCCGGCGACAAGTCGCAGCTGGTGCCGCTGATTGCGGCCGCCATCCAGCACCAGGGCGCCGCCTTCATCGACGTGATCAGTCCGTGCGTGGCCTTCAACAACCATGCCGGCTCGACCAAGAGTTTTGACTATGTGCGCGAGCACAATGATGCGGTGAACCGGCTTGACGTGATCACCGGCCGCGACCCGATCACGGTCGATTACGCGCCGGGGACGGTACAGGTGGTCGAGCAGCACGATGGCACCCGCCTGGCGCTGCGCAAGATCGATGCCGACTACGACGCGCACGATCGCGTCGCGGCGATGTCATTTTTGCAACGGCACGCCGCCCAGGGCCAGATCGTCACCGGCTTGCTCTACGTCGATCCGGAACCGGAAGACCTGCACGCCCATCTCGACACTGTGGATATGCCGCTCAACCAGCTCGACGAGAAAGCGCTCTGTCCGGGCTCCGCCGCGCTGGACAAGATCAACGCCAGCCTGCGCTAGGGCAGACCGCAGTGGGAACGTTCCCCGCCGCGATGTGACGAGACAACGAAGCGGAAAGCCACATTCATCCCGGATTGCACGACGCCATTCCGGGATCGTCCAAAGCACCAGACGCTCGTTTCACTTGCGCCTGAGAACGACTCAAACCCTTGTTTTGTTGACTGCATTTCCGCTCATATTCTGAGCAGCGCACCGCCGTCACGGAAATCGCGCCGGGATCGCCCGAACAGCCTCCCCTAGGGATCGATATGTTGTGAGTGGCGTTATGCCCGGAGGATACGCATATTGCTCCTCGTCAACGCCCTCCCATGGATTTGTTGACAAAATTCGGCGTCCCGCCAGAACAGGTGGTGGAACCCGATATCGAGCAGCCTCGAACCGAACAGGGCATCATGAATCCCGTCAAAGCACTCGAACAGCGCGGCCAGTCGGTCTGGCTGGATTTCCTGGCCCGCGGCTTCGTCGTCAAGGGCGACCTGAAAAAGCTGATCGATAACGACGGCGTCAAGGGCGTCACGTCGAATCCATCGATCTTCGAGAAGGCGATCGGCAGTTCCAGCGAATATGACGGCGCCATCGCGGCGGCGCTGAAGAGCGGCGATCGCCCGGTTGCCGAGCTGTTCGAACTTCTCGCCGTCGAGGACATCCAGCTTGCGGCCGACGTGCTGCGACCGGTCCATGATCGCCTCAAAGCAGCCGACGGTTTCGTCAGCCTGGAGGTGTCGCCCTATCTCGCCCTGGATACCAAAGGCACCATCGCCGAGGCCAAGCGGCTTTGGAAGCAGGTCAACCGCAAGAATCTGATGGTCAAGGTGCCGGCGACGTCGGAAGGCCTGCCGGCGATCCAGCATCTGACCAGCGAGGGTATCAGCATCAACATTACGCTGTTGTTCTCGCGGAAGGTCTATGTGCAGGGCGCCGAGGCCTATCTGGCCGGATTGGAGAAATACGTCGCCGGCGGCGGCGATCCCTCCCATGTCGCGAGCGTCGCCAGCTTCTTCGTCAGCCGTATCGACAGTGCGGTCGACAAACTGCTCGACGAGAAGATCGCGCAAGCCAACGATCCCTCCGAGAAAGAGCGGCTGGCCGAGCTGAAGGGCAAGATCGCCATCGCGAATGCAAAGCTGGCCTATCAGGAATACAAGCGCCTGTTCGCCGGACCGCGCTGGGAGAAGCTCAAGGCCAAAGGCGCCAAGCCGCAGCGCTTGCTGTGGGCCTCGACCGGCACAAAAAACAAGGACTATAGCGACGTGCTCTATGTCGAGGAGCTGATCGGCTCCGACACTGTCAATACCATGCCGCCGGCGACGCTCGAAGCCTTCCGCGACCATGGCAGGGTGCGCGACAGCCTTGAGGAAAATATCGAGGATGCCAGGCGCGTCCTCGCCGAGCTCGAGAAATCCGGCATCTCGCTCGACGCGATCACGGATGATCTGGTCAAGGACGGTGTCAAGCTGTTTGCCGACGCCGCCGACAAGCTTTACGGGGCGGTCGCGCATAAGCGCGCGACCGTGCTCGGCGGCGGGATCGACCGACAAGCACTGGCGCTTGGAAGTCACATCGGCAAAGCGGTCGAGAAGGCTACCGAAGACTGGCGTGCGTCAGGCAAGATACGCCGTCTCTGGCAGCACGATAAATCGCTATGGACCGGGACCGACGAGGACAAGTGGCTCGGCTGGCTGCACAGCCCTGCATCAGCGGACGTCTCGGATTACGAGGACTTTGCGCGGCGGGTGAAAGGACAAGGTTTCACCGACGCCGTGGTGCTCGGCATGGGCGGATCGAGCCTCGGACCGGAAGTGCTGGCGGAGACGTTTGCCTCAAAACCCGGGTTCCCGAAGCTGCACGTGCTTGAGTCGACCGACCCCGCGCAGGTCCGCCATCTTCAGGCTTCGATCAACATCCCCAAAACCCTGTTCATCGTTTCCAGCAAATCCGGCAGCACCACCGAACCGAACGTGATGAAGGATTATTTCTTCGCGCAGGTTTCCAAAGCGATCGGCGCCGACAAGGCCGGTCACCGCTTCATCGCGGTGACCGATCCCGGCTCGTCGCTGGAGAAGGTCGCAACCAGGCAAGGTTTTGCCCGCATCTTCCATGGCGACCCAACGATTGGCGGACGTTACTCCGTGCTGTCGCCATTCGGGCTGGTGCCTGCCGCGACCGCGGGCGTCGACCTTCGCACCCTGCTCAGGCACGCGCTCTCGATGGTGCGCTCCTGCGGACCGGAAGTGCCGCCGCACGAGAATCCCGGCGTGCAGCTTGGCCTCGCCATGGGTCACGCCGGTCTCGAAGGCCGCGACAAGGTGACGATCCTTTCGTCGAAGAAGACATCCGATTTCGGCGCCTGGGCCGAACAGCTGATCGCGGAATCCACCGGCAAGGAAGGCAAGGGCTTGATCCCGATCGACGGCGAACCGCTTGGCGACGTAGCGCCGTATGGACAGGACCGGTTCTTCATCGACATCAGGACCGAAGGCGAAAACGATGGCGCGCACGATGAAAAGCTGACCGCGCTGGAGACGGCCGGGCATCCCGTGGTCCGTATCGTCATGAAATCGGTCGACCACATCGGTCAGGAATTTTTCCGCTTCGAGATAGCGACCGCGGTCGCCGGCGCGGTGCTCGGCATCAATCCGTTCAACCATCCCGACGTCGAGGACGCCAAGATCAAGACCCGCGAGCTGATAGCTGCATTCGAAAAGACCGGCGCACTGCCCCCGGAGAAGCCGGTGATGGCCTCGGCGCGGGCCGATATCTACACCGACGAAAAAAATGCCGCCGCATTGCGCAGGGCCGGCGCCGATGGCGACCTCGGCTCCTGGCTGAAAGCCCATCTCTCGCGCTCGGGTGCGGGCGACTATGTGGCGCTGCTTGCCTATATCGAACGCAATCACGCGCATATCGACGTGTTGCAGGACATGCGGCTTGAGGTGCGCGACAAGCGCCATGTCGCGACCTGCGCCGAGTTCGGCCCGCGTTTCCTGCATTCCACCGGCCAGGCCTATAAGGGCGGCCCGAACAGCGGAGTATTTCTGCAGATCACCGCCGATGATGCCAAGGATCTGGCGATACCCGGTCAAAGGGCAAGCTTCGGCGTGATCAAGGCCGCACAGGCGCGCGGCGATTTCGACGTGCTGACCGAGCGGGGCCGCCGCGCGCTGCGGGTGCATCTCAAGGGCGATCTCGAAGCGGGACTGAAGGAGCTCGATACCGCGATTCACAATTCGTTGAATTAGAGGACACCAATGCAGCTCGGCATGATCGGCCTGGGCCGGATGGGCGGCAATATCGTCCGCCGGCTAATGAAGCACGGACACTCCACCGTCGTTTACGACAAGGATCCGAAAGCGGTCGCGGGGCTCGCGGCCGATGGTGCGGTCAGCGCCGGCACCCTGGAGGATTTTGTCGACAAGCTGGAGAGGCCGCGGACCGCCTGGGTGATGCTGCCGGCGGGCAGGATCACCGAGGCGACGATCGACGCGTTGTCGAAGCTGATGCAGCCCGGCGACGTCATCATCGATGGCGGCAATACGTTCTGGCAGGACGACGTACGCCGCGGCAAGGCGCTGAAGGAACGCGGTATCCACTATGTCGACGTCGGCACCAGCGGCGGCGTTTGGGGCATCGACCGCGGCTATTGCATGATGATCGGCGGCGACAAGGCGGTGGTCGATCGCCTCGACCCGATCTTCCTAGGCTTGGCGCCGGGTCCCGGCGATATCCCGCGCACCGGCGGACGCCAGGGGCGCGATTCACGCATCGAACTGGGCTACATTCACACCGGCCCGGTGGGCGCCGGGCATTTCGTCAAAATGGTTCATAACGGCATCGAATACGGCCTGATGCAGGCCTATGCCGAGGGTTTTGACATCTTGAAGAATGCCAATATTGACGCCCTGCCCCCGGAACATCGCTTCGATTTCGATCTTGCCGATATCGCCGAAGTCTGGCGGCGCGGCAGTGTGATTCCGTCGTGGCTGCTCGATCTCACCGCTGCCGCACTCGCCAGACACCCGACACTCGAAAGCTATTCGGGATTTGTGGAGGATTCCGGCGAAGGCCGCTGGACCGTCAACGCCGCGATCGACGAGGCAGTCCCGGCCGAGGTTCTGACCGCGGCCTTGTTCGCGCGCTTTCGCTCGCGCAAGCAACACACCTTCGCGGAAAAAATTCTCTCCGCGATGCGCGACGGTTTTGGCGGCCACAAGGAGCTGCAGCAGCAGCATCCGGATCCTGCGGCGCAGAATGCGCCGGACATCGTCAAGCCAAAGGCCGGCCGCTCGTGACAGACGCCTCTCCCCATCCCTACACCTTCGCAAGTCAGAGGAAGCCCGATCCCTGCTCCTTCGTGATTTTCGGCGTCACCGGCGACCTGTCGCATCGGCTGGTGATCCCCGCGCTCTATAATCTTGCGGCAACCGACCTGCTGCCTGACAAATTCTGCGTGGTCGGCGTCGCCCGCAAAGGCATGTCGAACGACGCCCTCTGCGACAGCCTGATGAAGGGCCTGCGCCAATTCGCTACCCGTCCGGTGGACGATGCCGTGGCCAAACGCCTGCTGGCATGTCTCACCAGCATTGAAGCTGATCCGAACGACCCGGCCTCGTTCGATGGATTGCGGGAGCGACTCGAAAAACTGGAAGCGAACCGGTCGACCGGCGGCAACCGGCTGTTTTATCTAGCGACGCCCCCGGACGGGTTCTTGCCGATCAGCCGCGAACTCGGCCGCACTGGCTTGCTAAGGGAGAAAGAAAACGGCCCGTGGCGGCGGCTGGTGATCGAAAAACCGTTCGGGACCGACCTTGCTTCGGCAAAGGCCCTGAATGCCGAACTGATGAAAATCGTCGATGAACACCAGATCTATCGAATCGATCACTATCTCGGCAAAGAGACGGTCCAGAACATCCTGGTGTTGCGCTTCGCCAACGGCATGTTCGAGCCGATCTGGAACCGCAATCACATCGATCATGTGCAGATCACCGTCGACGAAAAGCTCGGCGTCGGCCATCGCGGCAGCTTCTACGACTCAACCGGCGCCCTGCGCGACATGGTGCCGAACCACCTTTTCCAGCTGCTGTCGCTGGCCGCGATGGAGCCGCCGATCCGTTTCGATGCGCATTCGGTGCGCACGGAGAAGGCCGACGTGCTGGCGGCGATCCAGATCCAGAGCGAGGAGGAGGCGCTACGGAATTCGGTGCGCGGCCAATATCTCGGCGGGGTCATCGACGGCATCGAGATCCCGGATTATCGCAAGACTCCGGACGTCAAGCCTGACAGCACCACCGAAAGCTTTGTCGCCCTCAAACTCAACATCGACAACTGGCGGTGGGCCGGCGTTCCCTTTTATCTTCGCACCGGCAAGGCGCTCGGCATCAAGCGCACCGAAGTCGCGATCAAGTTCAAGCAGGCGCCGTTCGCCATGTTCCGCTGTACCCCGGTAGATCGGCTATCGCAGAACTATCTCGTCATCAGCGTCGAGCCCACCGAGGGTATCACGCTGCAGTTCAATACCAAGGTGCCGGGGCCGACGATCACCATCGACGGCGTCGAGATGAAATTCCGCTACAAGGATTACTTCAAGGCCGAGCCCAGTACCGGCTATGAAACGCTGATTTACGACTGCATGATCGGTGACAACATATTGTTCCAGCGCGCCGACAGCGTCGAAGCTGGCTGGCTGGCGGTGCAGCCGTTCCTGGATGCGTGGAAGAAGGCCGGCGCCAAGGGCCTGGAGTTTTACAAGGCCGGCGGCGAAGGTCCGCCCGGCGCCGAGGAATTGCTCAGGCGCGATGGCCGCAGCTGGCGAAAGCTCGGTTAGACCGGATGGCTCCGAGCGACAAGCGCCATGTGATCAGCGTTTCGGACGCCGGAGCGCTTGCGAAGGCCGCCGCGGATCGGATCCTGGCAAGGATTGCAGCGAACCGAGCTCGCCTGGCGATCTGCCTGACCGGCGGATCGAGCCCGAAGCAGCTCTATCAATTGCTTGCGACCGAGGCCTATCGAAGCCGGATACCGTGGGACCGCGTGCACTGGTTCATCGGTGACGAGCGCTTTGTTCGGGCGGACGATCCCCTCAGCAACATGGCGACCGCGCGGCGGATATTCCTGGACAGCTATGCACCGGCTTCCAACATCCATCCGATTCCGACCGACACCGCCAATCCCCGGCAGGCCGCGCACCGCTACGAAAGCGAGTTGCAATCGTTCTACGGCGCAGACCGCCTGGATGCTGCCCGGCCTTTGTTCGATGTCGTGTTGATGGGTGTCGGACCCGATGGTCATACCGCTTCGCTGTTTCCGAATGATCCAGCCCTCGAAGAGACCGAGCATTGGGTGGTGGGCGTCCCCGGGGCGCATGTCGAGCCTTTTGTCGCGCGGGTGACACTGACCTTGCCGGCGCTCGGCTCCTGCCGCGAAATGCTGTTCGAGGTCTCCGGCTCGGACAAGCGCGCGATCCTCACGCGCGTGCTCGATGGCGAGGACCTGCCCGCGAACCGCGCAATTTCCACAGGCGAAACGATTTGGCTAGCGGATAAGGCTGCACTGGGGGAGAATTTCCGTGCCCAATGACAGCGGCAAAATACCGTGCGCGCTGATCGTGATGGGCGTATCCGGAGCAGGCAAGAGCACCATCGGGGAAAAGCTGGCCGAACGGCTGGGCTGGAAGTTCGAAGATGGGGACCGATTTCATCCGGCCAGCAACGTTGCGAAAATGAGCGCTGGCCAACCCTTAACCGATGAAGATCGTTGGCCCTGGCTACGAGCGATCGCCGATGAGATCGAGAGGGTCTGCGAGGTCGCCGAACATGTCGTGATTGCCAGTTCCGCGCTGAAGCGCGCCTATCGCGATATTCTTGTCCACGGACGGCCCGATGTCCGCCTCATCTATCTCGACGGCCCGCAGGAATTGATCGCAGGCCGTCTCGCCCTGCGAAAAAACCATTTCATGCCGCCGGGTCTGCTGGAGAGCCAGTTCAGAGCCCTCGAGCCGCCGGACGCGAGCGAAAACCCTGTAGCCGTGTCGATTGACGGTTCGGTCGAAACTATCGTCGATGACATCCTTCGCCAACTGAAGCTAAGTCCCGCCGACAGCGGCACCAACAGCCGGAACCGCCCATGACCCGCATCGCGCTCGTCGTGTCCGATGTCGACGGCACGCTCTTGACCAGGGACAAGACGTTGACCGATCTCGCCAAGGCCGCGGTACAGCGGCTGCACGATGCCGGCATCGGCTTCACCATCACCTCCAGCCGTCCCACCATCGGCATGCGGTTTCTGATCGAGCCGCTTGCGATCGCGCTGCCGGTCGGGGCGTTCAACGGCAGCTGCATCGTCGATCCGCGACTCAAGGTGATCGAACAGCATTTGATTCCCGCCTCGGCAGCTCAAAAGAGCCTCGATGTGCTCAATGAATTCGGTGTCGATATCTGGCTGTTTACCAGCGATCGCTGGCTCACCCGCCGCGGCGATGGCGAATACGTGCCGCACGAAAAACGCGCCATCCGCGCCGATCCGACCATCGTTGGGGATTTCACAGCTTATCTGTCGGGGGTCTGCAAGATCGTCGGCTCCAGCGCCGATGCGGCATTGCTGCAGCGTTGCGAAGTCGCGATGCGGCGGGCATTGGGAACAGAAGCCACGGCCGTCCGATCGCAAAGCTATTATCTCGACATCACCCCGCCCGGCTGCGACAAAGGCACCTTCGTGCAGACGATCGCCAAACGTCAGGGCATTTCGACCGATTCGGTCGCCACCATCGGCGACATGCAGAACGACCTGGCGATGTTCAAAAACAGCGGCATGTCGATTGCGATGGGCAACGCCACCGACGACGTCAAGAAACTGGCGACGCATGTGACGACGACAAACGAGAACGAAGGCTTTGCGGGGGCGATCGATATTATTTTGAGAAGTAACCAACACAGCAACC
>Ga0307308_10001055_pt1 | contig 10808 bp, 9 predicted proteins | sample ER_DNA_195_FD_194501 | JGI IMG/M metagenome (GOLD analysis project Ga0307308, IMG submission 194501) | Bulk soil microbial communities from the East River watershed near Crested Butte, Colorado, United States - ER_DNA_195 | ecosystem: Environmental > Terrestrial > Soil > Floodplain | place: USA...
CCGGCGCCTGACCCGGCGCGGGCCCGCAGCCCCGCCTCGCGGGCGGCACGCGGCACACTGGTGCCATGGCCGGCCTGGCGAACTACCACGAACCACCCGCGCCCGCGTTCCTCTTCGACCTCGACGGGACCCTCATCGACAGCGTGTACCAGCACGTCATCGCCTGGCGGGCGGCGCTGTCCCGGCTCGACATCGACCTGTCGGTGTGGCGGATCCACCGCCGGATCGGCATGAGCGGCGGCCTGTTCGTGTCCGCGCTGCTCCGGGAGACCGGCCGGACGCTGTCCGAGGCCGACATCGCCATGCTGCAGGAGGCCCACCAGCAGGAGTACCTGGCCCAGGCCGACTCGGTCCGGCCCCTGCCCGGCGCGGCCGGCCTGCTCGCAGCGCTCACCGAGCGCAAGGTGGCCTGGGCCATCGCGACCAGCGGCTACCGGGCCACCGCCCACCACGCGCTGGCCATGCTCGGCCTGGCCGATGACGCTCCGATGGTGACCAGGGACATGGTGGCCCACGCCAAACCCGACCCGGACCTGTTCCTCGCCGCGGCGGCCCTGCTCGGCGTGGCGCCGCAGCATGCCTTCGTGGTCGGCGACAGCGTGTGGGATCTGCTGGCCGCTCGGCGCGCCGGGGCCCTGGGGATCGGCGTCTTGTCCGGCGGCTACGGCCGGGAGGAGCTGGAACGGGCCGGCGCCTACCGGGTGTACGCCGACCCCGCGGATCTGTTCGCCCGCGCCGACGAACTCGGCGTGCGCGGCCTTGCCCTGCCCGGCTAGCCCGGCCGCCCACTGCGGGCCCGGCGGGAACGCCGGCTGCATGGATCACGCATGGATGTGCTGGACGAGCGCGGCCAGGGTGGCACCGAGACAGTTGCTGTGTTATCACGATTGCGTGCAGGTCCCGCCCTGGCTCAGCCGGGACCGCCTGGCGGTGATTGCCGCGCTGGTGGCTCCGCTGGCGCTGACTGCCATCCTGGTGCCGTTCCGGACCAGCTTCCCCAACACCGACGCGGCCTTGGCTTTGGTGCTGGTCGTCGTGGCCGTCGCGACGAACGGCTACCGGCTGGCTGGCTACCTGGCGGCGCTGTCGGCCGCGGTGTGGTTCGACTTCTTCCTGACCCGGCCCTTTGAGACGTTCAACATCACGCGGCGGGCAGATATCGAGACAACCGTCTTGCTGCTGGTCATCGGCGTGGTAGTGACGGAACTCGCCGTGTGGGCACGCCGCGAGCACGCGGCCGCGAGCAGGCGCGCGGGCTACCTCGATGGGATCAACGCGGCCGCGCATGCGGTCGCGGCCGGCGGATCACCGTCGGAGCTGATCGAGCAGGTATCCGGCAGGCTCACTGAACTACTGTCGCTGCGCACCTGCACGTTCCAGTACGGCCGGGCTGGGCTGGGCAGGCCGGCCAGGCTGCGGCACGATGGCCGGGTCGTGGCTGACCACCGAACCTGGGACGCGGCCGAGGCTCTGCCGGCCGACACCGACATCGAGCTGCTCGTGGAGACCGGCGGCGTCCTCCAGGGCAGGTTCTTGATGCGCGCCCGCCCCGGTGCGCATCCCACCCCGGAGCAACGGTTGGTGGCGATCGCGTTCGCCGACCAGGTCGGCGCGGCCCTGGCTGGCGGCCAGCCCATTGATCTCTGAGCACCGGCGGCCGCGGCGCACCGGGCCCCGTGCCAGGCGGCCGAGCCGCATGGGGTCCGTTAGGAAACGCCAGGGCCCCGCATGGGTGCCGCATGGACGTGGCCCATCTCCCGTTAGACGCGTTTCACTTACCTCATCGAGTCCATCGGGGTGCGCCACGCCCCCGAACTCAAGGAGGACCTCGTGCTCGACCTGGTCTATATCGGCCTAACGATCGTCGTCTTCGCGGCGCTGTGGCTCCTGGTCAAGGGGGTCGAGCGGTTTGAGCGCTGAGAACTGGATTGGCCTGATCGGCGGCATCCTGCTGACCGTTTACCTGTTCGTGGCCCTCGTGCTGCCAGAGAGGTTCTGATGAGTAGTGCTGCTGCGGGCTGGCTGCAGCTCGCCTTGCTGGTGGCCGCGCTGGCCGCGTGCTACATACCGGTCGGCAACTACATGGCCCACATCTTCACCACCGACAAGCACTGGCGGGTTGAGCGCGGCCTCTACAAGCTGATTGGCATCGACCCGTCCGCCGACCAGAAATGGCGCTCCTACCTGCGCTCCATGCTGGCGTTCTCCGCGGTCAGCGTGGTGTTCCTGTATGGCTTTGAGCGGCTGCAGCACTACCTGCTGCTGTCGCTGGGTATGGCGAACGTGCCGCCGGCGCTGGCCTGGAACACCGCCGCGTCGTTTGTGACCAATACGAACTGGCAGAACTACTCCGGCGAGTCCACCATGGGCTACCTGGTGCAGATGGCCGGGCTGGCGGTGCAGAACTTCCTGTCCGCCGCGGTCGGCATCGTGGTCGCGATCGCGCTGGTCCGCGGGTTCATCCGGTCCCGGACCGACAAGCTCGGCAACTTCTGGGTGGACGTGACCAGGATCACGATCCGGTACCTGATCCCGCTGGCCATCGTCGGCGGGCTGATCCTGATGGCCTCCGGCGTGATCGACAACTTCTCCTCCTACCACACCGTGACCACCGTGTCGGGCGCGCACCAGACGATCGTCGGCGGCCCAGTCGCCTCGCAGGAGGTCATCAAGGACGCGGGGAACAACGGCGGCGGCTTCTTCAACGCCAACTCCTCGCACCCGTTCGAGAGCCCGAACCCGTTCACGAACTGGTTTGAGATCTTCCTGCTGCTGCTGACCGCGTTCGCGCTGCCGCGCACGTTCGGCAAGATGGTCAAGGACAACCGGCAGGGCTACGCGCTGGTCGCGGTCATGGTGGTCATCTGGCTGGCCGCGGTCGGCGGCATCAGCTTCTTCGAGGCGCAGGGCGCCGGGATCGCCCCGCAGCTCGCGCACGGCGCGATGGAGGGCAAGAACGTCGCCTTCGGCACGCCTGGCTCCTCGCTGTTCGCGGCCTCGACCACGGTCACATCGACTGGCTCGGTGAACTCGTTCCATGACTCGTTCACCGCGTTCGGCGGCGGCATAGCCCTGTTCGACATCGCCCTCGGCGAGATCGCCCCGGGCGGCGTCGGCGCCGGGCTGTACGGCATCCTGGTGCTGGCGATGGTCACGGTGTTCGTCGCCGGGCTGATGGTCGGCCGGACGCCGGAGTATGTCGGGAAGAAGATCCGGCCGGCCGAGATGAAGTACGCGGCGCTGTACTTCCTGACGATTCCCACCATCACCCTGGCCGCGGCGGGGCTCTCCATTGCGCTGAAGACGCCGCAGGCATCGATACTCAACCCGGGGCCGCACGGCCTGACCGAGATCATGTACGCGTTCGCGTCCGAGGCGAACAACAACGGCTCCGCGTTCGCCGGCCTGACGACGAACACCCCCTGGTACAACACGCTCGGCGGCATCGTGATGCTGCTCGGCAGGTTCGCGCCGGAGATCTTCGCCCTCGGCCTGGCCGGCTCGCTGGCCCGGCAGCAACCGGTACCCGCGAGCGCGGGCACGCTGGACACCCGGACACCGCTGTTTGTCGGCATGCTCGTCGGCGTCATCCTCATCCTGGTCGGCCTGACCTACTTCCCGGCCCTTGCGCTGGGCCCGTTCGCAGAAGGACTGCACTGATGTCTGTCACCACCACACCAGAGGTCCCGGCCGGTGCGGGCAAGACCGCGGGCGGCGGCCAGCCGCGCCGGGTCGGCGGCGGCCTGCTCGACGCCAGGACGCTCTGGAAGGCAACTCCGGACGCGTTCAAGAAGCTGGACCCGCGGGTCCAGATCAAGAACCCGGTCATGTTCGTCGTCGAGGTCGGCGCCGCGCTGACCACCTACACCGCGATCACCAAGCCGTCCGTCTTCAACTGGACGATCGTGGCCTGGCTGTGGCTGACCGTGGTCTTCGCCAACCTGGCCGAGGCCGTGGCCGAGGGCCGCGGCAAGGCGCAGGCCGAGACGCTGCGGCGCGCCAAGCGGGAAACCGTGGCCCGGCGGCTGATCGGCTGGGAGCCCGGGCAAACGGACGCGGATCTGCGTGAGGAGGCTGTCCCGGGCACCCAGCTCACGCTCGGCGACATCGTCGTGGTGGAGGCCGGTGAGGTCATCCCGGGCGACGGCGACGTCATCGAGGGTGTCGCCTCGGTGGATGAGTCGGCGATCACCGGCGAGTCCGCGCCGGTCATCCGGGAGTCCGGCGGCGACCGGTCCGCGGTCACCGGCGGCACCAAGGTGCTGTCCGACCGGATCGTCGTGCAGATCACCTCCAAGCCCGGCGAGACCTTCATCGACCGGATGATCGCGCTGGTCGAGGGCGCGCAGCGGCAGAAGACGCCGAACGAGCTCGCGCTGAACATCCTGCTCGCCGCGCTCACGATCATCTTCATGCTCGCGGTGGTCACCCTGCAGCCGATGGCGTTCTACTCCAAGGCGCCGCAGTCCCTGGTGATCCTGGTCGCCTTGCTGGTCGCGCTGATCCCGACCACGATCGGCGCGCTGCTGTCGGCGATCGGCATCGCCGGCATAGACCGGCTGGTCCAGCGCAACGTGCTGGCCATCTCCGGCCGTGCCGTCGAGGCGGCCGGCGACGTGAACACGCTGCTGCTCGACAAGACCGGCACCATCACCATCGGCAACCGGCAGGCCACCGAGTTCCTGCCGGTGACCGGCGTGTCGGCGGAGGAACTGGCGGACGCGGCCCAGCTGTCGTCGATGGCCGACTACACCCCGGAGGGCCGCTCCATCGCGGTGCTCGCCAAGGAGAACTATGGCCTGCGCGAGCGGGCCGAGGGCGAGCTGCAGGGCGCGGAGTTCGTGGAGTTCACCGCGCAGACCCGGATGAGCGGCATCGACCTGGCGGGCGGCCGGCAGGTCAGGAAGGGCGCCGCCGCGTCGGTGGCCCAGTGGGTCCGTGACCACGGTGGCACCCCGCCGGAGGAACTCGGCTCGATGGTGGACGGGATCTCCGGGGTCGGCGGCACGCCGCTGGTGGTAGCCGAGCAGGCCGACGGCACCGCCAAAGCGCTCGGCGTGATCTACCTCAAGGACATCGTCAAGGAGGGGATCTCCGAGCGGTTCGACGAGATGCGCAAGATGGGCATCCGGACCGTCATGATCACCGGCGACAACCCGCTGACCGCCAAGGCGATCGCGGACGAGTCCGGCGTGGACGACTTCCTCGCCGAGGCGACGCCCGAGGCCAAGATGGCCCTGATCCGCAAGGAGCAGGAGGGCGGGAAGCTGGTCGCGATGACCGGCGACGGCACCAACGACGCCCCGGCGCTCGCCCAGGCCGACGTCGGCGTGGCCATGAACACCGGCACCTCGGCCGCCAAGGAGGCCGGAAACATGGTGGACCTGGACTCCAACCCGACCAAGCTCATCGAGATCGTCGAGATCGGCAAGCAATTGCTGATCACCCGCGGCGCGCTGACCACCTTCTCGATCACCAACGACGTGGCCAAGTACTTCGCCATCATTCCGGCCATGTTCTCGGCCGTGATCCCCGGCCTAGGCAAGCTCAACATCCTGCACCTGGCCACCCCGGAGTCGGCGATCACCTCGGCGATCATCTTCAACGCGCTGATCATCGTGGCGCTGATCCCGCTGGCGCTGCGCGGCGTCCGCTACCGGCCGGCCTCGGCAGCGTCGATGCTCCGCCGGAACCTGTGGATCTACGGCATCGGTGGGCTGATCATCCCGTTCATCGGCATCTGGGCCATCGACCTCATCGTCCAGTACATCCCAGGATTCGGTGGTTGATCTGACATGAACCGTCTTCCCAGCACTGTCCGGCAGTTCCTCGCCGCGCTGCGCGGGCTGCTGCTCTTCACCGTGATCTGCGGGATCGCCTACCCGGTGGTCATGTTCGGCATCGCCCAGGTGGCCTTCCACAAGCAGGCCAACGGCTCGCTGATCAGCTACCAGGGGCGGACCGTCGGCTCCAGCCTGCTCTGCCAGGAGTTCGTGGACGCCAAGGGCAACCCGCTGCCGCAGTACTTCCAGCCCCGCCCGTCCAACGCGGTCAACGCGGAATCGAAGACCGACTACGGCTGCAACCCACTGTTCTCCGCCGCGTCAAACCTGGGCCCGAACAACCCGGACCTGGTCCAGCTGATCAAGCAGCGGCAGCAGCAGATCGCCAAGCTCGACCACGTCAAGATCTCGCAAATCCCGCCGGACGCGGTGACCGCGTCCGCCTCGGGCCTTGACCCTTACATCTCGCCGGAAAACGCCGCCATCCAGGTGAACCGCGTGGCGGCGGCCAGGCACGTCAGCCCGGCACAGGTCAAGGCGCTGGTCCAGCAGAACACCCAGGGGCGCACGCTCGGGTTCCTCGGCGAGCCGCGGGTGAACGTGCTCACCCTCAACATCGCGCTGAACCAGAAGTACCCGGTCGGGCACTGAGCCGGGCATGGCGGTGGCAGCGGAGGAACCGGTGCAGGATTCCGGGGCCTCCGCTGGCCCGGTCGCCAGGGCCCGGGTGCTCGTGGTGGATGACGAGCCCGCGATGCTCCGCGCCCTGCGCATCAGCCTGCGGGTGCGCGAATACGACGTCACCACGGCCCGGACCGGGCGGGAGGCGCTCGCCGAGGCCAGCCGCCGGCCGCCAGATGCGGTCATCCTCGACCTCGGGCTGCCCGACATGGACGGCATCGAGGTCATAGGGGGATTGCGCGGCTGGTCCCGGGCGCCGGTCATCGTGCTCTCCGGCCGCTCCGGGCCCGGGGACAAGATCGCCGCCCTGGACGCCGGCGCCAACGACTACGTCACCAAGCCGTTCTCTATGGAAGAACTCCTCGCCCGGCTGCGGGCCATGCTGCACCGGGGCGACACACAGCCGGTCACGGTGACCATCGGCGGCCGCGAGATCGATCTCGCCGCGCACACCGTGCTCGAGGGAACCAGGACCGTGCGGCTGACGCCGACCCAGTGGCGCCTGCTGGAGATCCTGCTGCGTCATCCCGGGCAGCTGGTCGCCACCCGGCGGCTGCTCACCGAGATCTGGGGACCCGGGTACGAGCGCTACAGCCATTACCTGCGCTTCCACATGGCCGGGCTGCGCCGCAAGCTGGAGGCCGACCCGTCCCGGCCCCGGCACCTGCTGACCGAGCCGGGAATGGGCTACCGCTACCAGCCATAGGCAGGCGCGCGGCCGATCAGGGGTTCTGCTCGTAGGCCAGGCGGAGCAGGTGCAGCACCCGGTCGTCCACGTCACCCACGCTGTGCAGCGCGATCTTATGGGTGGCCTGGCCGGGGCCGGTGGACGGCTGGAGGCGCTCGTCCGCAGGAGGGTCGGTGAACCGCAGCCCGAGATCCACCCGGTCCCTGGTGGCGGCGGCGACGGCCGCGAACTGCCGGCGGCGGACGAACGGCGTGTAGCCGCCGCGGCCCTCGACGGTCACGTCGTCGCCGAGGCCCTCGATGGCGGCGGCGAGCTTGTCGTAGATCGGGCGCAGCGCCGCCTTCGCGCCGGTGTACTGGCTGTCGATGTACTCGGCCGTGCTCGGCCGCACCCAGCCGGCCGCGCGCGCCGCGGCGTCGGCGATCGCCCACTGGCTGTTCTGCGGTACACCGTGCACGGACCGTAGCCAGCGCCGGACCGCGTTCTGGTCGAGCGGGTCGATCCCCGACGCCTGGACGAGCGCCACCCACTCGTCCAGCGTCCGGCCGGTCCGCTCCGCCAGCGACTCGCCGACCGCGCTCATCATGTCGTCCGGCGTCTTCGCCATGCGGACAGCGTAGTGGCGCGCCCGGCGCCGCCAGGAGACCCCGGGGCGCATGGATCTTGTTAGGGTTCTGCCCCGTCCGGCCGCCCGGGGCTTGCCCGGTGTCCCGGTGCCGCCAAACTGGTATCAGCAGGCGCAAACTCCGCTGGCAGGGAGACGATGAGCCAGGAAGGCCGCGGGCAGCTCCGGATCTATCTCGGCAACGCCGCCGGGGTGGGCAAGACATACGACATGCTCTGCGAGGGCCACCGACGGGCCGAGCGCGGCACCGACGTCGTGGTGGGCTTCGTGGAGACCCACGGGCGCAAGCACACCGCTGAGCTGGTCGAGGGGCTTGAGGTCATACTGCGGGCCAAGATCGCCTACCGCGGCACCACGTTCGAGGAGATGGATCTCGACGCCGTGCTCGCCCGCAGACCGGAGGTCGCCCTCGTCGACGAGCTGGCGCACACCAACGTGCCCGGCTCCCGCAACGCCAAGCGCTGGCAGGACGTGGAGGAACTGCTGGACGCCGGCATCGACGTCATCTCCACCGTCAACATCCAGCACCTGGAATCCCTCAACGACGTGGTCGAGAAGATCACCGGCGTGCCGCAGCGCGAGACCATCCCCGACGCGGTCGTCCGGGCAGCCGACCAGGTCGAGCTCGTCGACATGACGCCGGAGGCGCTGCGGCGGCGGATGGCGCACGGGAACATCTACCCGCCGGAGAAGATCGACGCGGCGCTGACCAACTACTTCCGCGCCGGGAACCTGACCGCTCTGCGCGAGCTCGCCCTGCTGTGGCTGGCGGACAAGGTGGACGAGGGCCTGCAGCGCTACCGGGCCGAGCACCACATCCGGGGCACCTGGGAGGCCAGGGAGCGGGTCGTGGTCGCGCTCACCGGCGGGCCCGAGGGCGAGACCCTCATCCGCCGCGCCGCCAGGATCGCCGCCCGGTCCTCCGGCGGCGACCTGCTCGCCGTCCACGTCACCCGGTCCGACGGGCTGACCGGCGCCGACCCGGCGGCCCTGGCCGCCCAGCGGCGGCTGGCCGAGTCGCTCGGCGGCAGCTACCACCAGGTGGTCGGCGACAACATCCCGGAGGCGCTGCTCACCTTCGCCCGCGCGGAGAACGCCACCCAGCTGGTGCTCGGGGCGAGCCGGCGCTCCTGGCTGTCCGCCACGCTCACCGGGCCAGGTATCGGTGCCCGCACCATCCGCGGCTCCGGGGACATCGATGTGCACATCGTCACCCACTCGCGCATGGGACGCGGCCGGGGGCTGCCCCGCAGCCGCGGCGGCCTCCCGCTGCGGCGGCGGCTGGCGGGCTACCTGCTGGCTGCCGTACTCACGCCGCTGGTCACGCTCGGGCTCGTGGCGCTCCGCGGCGAGCTCAACCTGACCAGTGACGTGCTGATCTTCCTGATGGCCGTCATCGTGGTGGCGCTCGTGGGCGGCTTCGTGCCCGCGCTGCTGGCGGCGGTGGCGGGGTCGCTGCTGCTCAACTACTACTTCACCCCGCCCCTCCACCAGCTGACCATCGCCGAAACCAACAACGTCCTCGCGCTGGGCGTGTTCGTGGTGGTGGCGCTGCTGGTCAGCTGGGTGGTGGACATCGCCGCGCGGCGGACCCGCCAGGCGGCGCGCGCCAGCGCCGAGTCGGAGCTGCTGACGACCACCGCCGGCAGCGTGCTCCGCGGCGAGGACGCCGTTACGGCCGTGCTCGACCGGGTCCGCGAGGCGTTCGGCATGGACTCGGTCACGCTGCTGGAACGCCCCGCGGCGCCGGGCGGCAGGCCACCGCCGGGACCGGCCGACGGGTGGGCCGTCGTCGCGCACTCCGGCGAGCCGGTCCTCGCCACGCCCGACGGGGCCGACGTCGCAGTGCCGGTCAGCGACACGCTGTCGCTGGCGCTGCGGGGCCGGGCGGTCTCCGCGAGCGACCGCCGGGTGCTCGGCGCCTTCGCCGCCTACGCGGGGGTTGCGATGGAACAGCAGCGCCTGTCCGCCGAGGCCGAGGCGGCGCGCCCCATCGCGGAAGCCGACCGGATGCGGACGGCGCTGCTGGCGGCGGTCAGCCACGACCTGCGCACCCCGCTGGCGTCGGCAAAGGCGGCCGTCACCAGCCTGCGCTCGCCGGACATCCGGTGGACGGACGAGGACCGCGACGAGCTGCTCGCCACCGCCGACGAGTCGCTCGACCGGCTCGACCACCTGGTGGACAACCTGCTCGACATGAGCAGGCTGCAGGCGGGGGCGCTGTCGGTCTTCCCCCGCCCGGCGGGCCTGGAGGAGATCGTGGCGCGGGCGCTCGACGACCTCGGCCCGCCCGGCCGGGAGGTCGTGGTGGAGATCCCGGACTCGCTGCCCGAGGTCCGGGTAGACCCCGCGATCCTGGAGCGCGTCATCGTCAACCTGACCACGAACGCGGTCCGGTACTCCCCGGCCGGCCGGCAGCCGCTGCTGACCGCGAGTGCGCTGGGCGATCGGGTGGAACTGCGGGTGGCGGACCGCGGGCCCGGCATCCCCGAGCCGGACCGCGACCGGGTGTTCGTGCCCTTCCAGCGGCTCGGCGACACCGACAACACCACCGGCGTGGGGCTGGGCCTGGCGCTGTCACGCGGGCTCACCGAGGCCATGGGCGGCACGCTCGAGCCGGAGGAAACTCCGGGCGGCGGGCTGACCATGGTCCTGTCCTTGCCCGCGGCCCCGGTGCTCGGCCACCCGGGCCGGGCTGACCCGGGCCGCCGCGAGCGCGGTCAGGTCCCTTCCCCGCCGGCGGCCGCCGCCGACGGTGGCAAGCTGGCCACGTGACCCGCGTTCTGGTTGTCGACGACGAGCCGCAGATCCTGCGCGCGCTGCGGATCAACCTGCGGGTGCGCGGCTATGAGGTGGACACGGCCGCCACCGGCGGGCAGGCGCTGGAGGTGGCCGGCCACCACCCACCGGACCTGGTGATCCTCGACCTCGGCCTGCCGGACCTGGACGGGGTGGAGGTCATCGGCGGGCTGCGCGGCTGGACCAGCGCACCCATCATCGTCCTGTCGGGCCGGGCGGACAGCACCGACAA
>Ga0307308_10001056_pt1 | contig 10799 bp, 11 predicted proteins | sample ER_DNA_195_FD_194501 | JGI IMG/M metagenome (GOLD analysis project Ga0307308, IMG submission 194501) | Bulk soil microbial communities from the East River watershed near Crested Butte, Colorado, United States - ER_DNA_195 | ecosystem: Environmental > Terrestrial > Soil > Floodplain | place...
AACATCTGTGCTCTTACCTCCTTCAGAGACCGTGGTGTGATGTCTAACTGGATCTCGCGCCCCAGCCCTCGCCCGAACGGAGGAGGAAGCAGGTACGGGAGCCGGATGGCGGAGCCGCGTCTACGTCATTTGGCTAAGACGTTGGCTTCCGCGTGCGCGAATAGAGGGGTTCGACCGGCGGGAGGACGTTAGCCTCTTCCGAGTGCGCCGATCTGTCGTCCTTCTGGCGGCCGCGCTCCTTACCTGCACCGCGCCGGCCGCCGCCCCCACGCCCACCGTTCCGCCGAGCGGACCGCCGCGCGTCAGTTCTGTCGTCTCGGTCGGCGACACCATCACCGTCACCTTTAGCCGGCCCATGCTCCAGATGGGCGAGGCCAGCGGCGTCGAGATGAGGGGGAACTACCAGCTTGATGGGCGCGCACTCGCATCGGCAACGAGGCTCGCCTGCCAGACGCCCGAATGCATCGTCGTCGCGATCGACCTTCCCGCTGGCACGCTCGTTCCACAGACGTCACACACGCTTCGTATCGCGAACCTCGTGGCGTTGAGCGGACCGAGCCTCGTGCCCGACCCAACCACGGTCACCTTCACGGTCTCACCGCGATAGCTAGAGCGGGCTCGACCCCGTGATCGTCGCCCGGCGCACCTTGATCGGCGGCACGAGGCAGACGACCGAACCCATTCCGTTCGAGCTCCACCAGTCGCGCGCGAGGCGCTGCGGGCCGAGGAGGTCGATCCCAGCGAAGAGGTCGAGCGCGCTCATCGTGTAGCGAACGTTCGCGAGCGCGCGTGCGATCTTGCCGTTCTCGATGAGGAACGTTCCGTCGCGGGTCGTCCCCGTCATCGTGGCGGCGCGCGGGTCGGGCGTGTTTGTGTAGTGGAAGCGCGTGATGAGGATCCCGCGCTGCACGGCACCGATGAGCTGCTCGCGGGTCGCCGGGCCGCCGGCCATCGCGAGGTGGCCGGCGTGGCCGCCCGCCGCGTAGCGCGAGGGATCCGCCGCGTGACCTGTCGACCGCGTGCCCATCGCTTTCGCCGAGGTGCGGTCGTAGACCGGCCCCCGCGCGACACCTCGCTCGACGAGCGTGACCTTTTGCTTGGGGGTCCCCTCGACGTCGAAGGGGACCGAAATGGTGCGCGCGTCCGTGGCGTGATCGAGCAGCGTGAAGTTCTCGCCGGTGACCCGCTCGCCGATGCGACCTGCCATGAACGAGCGGCCTTCACGCACCGTCTGCCCCCCGAGGCCGGTGAGCGACATGATGCGAAGCACCTCCGCCACGGCGAGCTCTTCGAACACGGCCTCGTAGTCGCCCGGCTCGAGCTGCGTGCGGTCGCGGTCCAGTGCGCACTTTTCCGCGGCGCGCGCCGCGATGACCTCCGGATGCAAGGCGTCGGAGCGCATCGACAGCTCCTCGGAATACCCGGAGCCGACGTACGTGTCGCTCAGGACGAGCGCGCGCAGATAGGCCATGGTCGCGGGCGCGTATGCGGCGACGCCGCGCGTGTTCGCGACGGCGTCCTCGGTCACCTCGATCTGCGAGGTGCCCGCGGCGCGCATGCCGCTGGGGACGGCCGCGCACACGGCGCCGATCCACTGCGCCTGCGCCTCCGCGCTTGTCGCAGCGGTCTCTTCGTGGAACGAGGACGTCGCGGCGATCGGCTCGGGGTCGGCGACCCCGGGCCACTCCTTGTCCGGCCGGCTGGCGCGCGCGAGCGACGCGGCGTCGCCGAGCGCGCGGCGCAGGTCCGATGGCGCGAGCGAGTTCGTCGTGACGATGCCGACGGCCTGTCCGACGATCGCCCGGACCGTCGCGTGCGTTTCGTCGGAGACGGCGTTCTGGTGGATCGAGCTATGCGAGTAGCGGGTGATCGCCGCGCGGCGGCGGTGCACGTGAATATCCGCTTCGTCGGCCGGAACGGTGCTGAGCGCCTCGCGGAGAGGCGCGAGAAGTCGGTCGGTTCCGAGAAGCGTCACTCGCGGACCTCGATCGGCACGTCCCGGAAACGCGCGTGTGCGGCGCCGTGACCGACGCGCATGAGCTGAAGGGGTTCGCCCTTCGCACACGAGAGGAAGCCATGCAGCTCCCAGTCATCCGCGACGAGATCGCACCGGCCCCAAAAGTCGGGCGTGAGCGATTGAAACGAGACGCCGCGGACGTATCCCTCAAGCTGGCCGTTGCGGATCACGCGAGCGGACTGCGTCGAGAAATGAAAGTTCTGCCGTTTGTCGTCGAGCGAATACGAGGCCGGAGCCACCATCAGAAGGCCGGACTCAACGCCGCGCAAGAGATCTGCATACGGAGTCGGTCCCGGATCGAGGCTCACGTTGACCATGCGAACGATCGGGAAGTGCTGCCAGCCCTCGGCGCGTGCCGAGCCGATCGCGACCGGCACGCCGAGCGCCCCGGCCGTCTCGCGAGACGTGAGATAGCCCACGAAGATCCCCTTGTCGATGAGCTTCGTGCGCATCGCCGGGACGCCATCGTCGTCCCAGCCGAACGTGCCCATGCCGCCCGGCACCGTCGCGTCCGCGGTCATCGAGACGTGGGGCGATCCATAGCGCAGCTTGCCACGGTCCTCCGGCCACATGAACGTCGTCCCCGCAAATGCGACCTCGTGCTCCAGTAACCGGTCCGCTTCCGTGGGATGCCCGCACGATTCATGAACGAGGAGCGCGAGGAACTCGGGGGCGAACACGAGCGTCGTCGGTCGTTGCTCTGCAAGGGGCGCGTCGAGGGTTGCTTCCGCATCGTCGCGGTAATTCGTCGCGCGCCGCACCAGATCGAGGTGCTCGACGTATTCCCAGCCGGCCTGCCTCGTGAGCCGCGAGTCGTAACGGCCCACCGGCTTTCGCCCAGCTTTCACGGCGAGTACCGAAAGTCCGGCGCCCGTCTCGACGATCTCCTGCGAGACGTCGGTACCTTCGCTCGTCACGAGATGCTTGCGCGTCCGATACGCCGCGATGGACGATCGCCGGGTCGTGATGTTCGGGCCGACCGACGCCGCATCGACCGCGCGCAGGTGATCGATGCGTTCGGCGAGCGGCACAGCGAACGGGTCGCGGCCCAGGGTCGTTCGGTACTCACCGCGCTGCGCCGCGATCGGCGCGAGCATCACCGTGCGGCGCTGCACCGAAGCCGATGCCTCCGCGCGGCGAAAAGCCTCGTCCACGAGCTCACCCAGCGACGAGGCATCGGTGCGATCGGTAGCCGCGAATCCCCACGCGCCTTTTCGGATCACGCGGAGTGCGATACCGCGATCGGCCGTCCGCGTTACGGACTCGACTGCGCCGTCCTTGACACTGACCGCCTCGTGCTCGCGTTCGACTGTGCGAGCGTCAGCGTATGTCGCGCCGCGTGACGCGGCGGCGTCCACGAGATCGGTCAGCCGGCGATCGGTGGCGGGCACGCCCGAAGGCTACGTGACACTGATGAAACCGGTCGGCGACCGTCGGTCACGTTCAGGACGCCAGACTCGGGAGCGTGGATTCGCTCGGCGCAGATCGCCGCTTGACGTTTGCTTTGAAGTTCGCCGATTCCGTCCAGACGTCGGTCTCGCCCGACAGGCTCTTCGACCTCATGGCAGATGCGCACGGCTGCTTGACCTGGCATGCGCATCCGAAGGGGACGCTCGTAAGTTCGGTCGACGCGCCGCAGGGTCTCGCGCTCGCCGGAACCGAAGTTCGCGTCCGCGCTCAGATCGGCAAGTTCCCGATGACGACGCGAACGGTCGTCACTCGGGCGGATCGGTCGGTCCGCTATGAGACCGCCTCCGAGGTGACCTTCGATCACCCGAGGCTCCCGACCTGCTTCACGACAGAGAGATATCTCATCGAGCCGGACGGTCGGGGAAGCATCGTTCGATACGAGACCGAGATGTCGCGCGATTGGAGCAAGGGCACCCCGCTGTACCGGCTGATGTGCAAGATCACCGACAGATTCTTCGCGGCGTCCCAGACGCAGCGCTGCTTCCGCGACTTCATCGCTTCGGCCGAGCGACACGCCGCGTCGTATACGAACTGACGTCGAGCGGCTACACTTGCTCAAAACGGCGCGCGCGACGACTGAAGTGTTCGTGAAGAACGCGCTCACGGCCGAGCCTCGAGTTTCGGGGTAGCGGACGAGGGAGAGCAAGAAGCGCGAGACCGCGGTGGAATTCCGCGGTCCGCGGACGAGTCAGGCGGCGTGCGAAGCCCATACGGAGAAAGCCATTGCCTGACGTTGCTCTCCTAATCGACTGGGAGAACGTCTACTACACCCTTCGCCAGCACACGACGGGCCCGCTGCCGTCAACACTTTCGATCCTGCAGGCGATCCTGCAAAAAGCCGCCGAGTTCGGACCGGTCCGCGTGAAGCTCGCGATCTTCGGTCAGGAGGTCGCGACGCAGGACGACACGCTCCTCATGTCCCTGGAGTTCACGGGCATGGAACCCATTGCCGTCGCGCAGCGCATGAGCGGCCGACTACTCAAGGGGCGTTCCGACGCGGTCCTCATCACGAGGGCGCTGAAGCTCCTTTACAAGGACCGCCAGGACATTGACTACTGGTTCATCGTCTCGGGGGACCGCGACCTCAATGCGCTCTGCAAGGCGATCAAGGACGAAGACAAGCACGTCTACCTCATTGCCGGCGACAAGTCGCTCGCGAACGAGCTGCGCGACTCGCCCTACCTTCGCGACGACGTCTTCCTCCTCGAGGACCTGATCCCGCAGGCGCGCTGGACTCGCGCGGCCCTCCGCGCGGATGACACGCAGGTCGACAAGCCGCAACCTCCCGCCGAGGCGCTCCGGCGTACACCGCAGCGACGCGGCCGCGTCCCCGTCCGAGCGAGGACCGAGCCGCATGTCCCGGCCGTCGTTCCGACGGCGTCGCCGGAGTCCGATAAGGAGCAGCGGCGTCTCGCCGTGCTCCTCCTCGACCAGCTCGTGGCTCTGCATGCGCGCGCGATGTCACGCGGCGATTTCGTCACGAGCGTGGTCCCGCTCTCTGAGAAGGAGGCGTCGAGCGTCCTCGAACAGCGGATAGACGCCGGCGTCGAGCAGGGCACCGTCCTCGCGAAGCTCGAGGGGCGCGCCCGCGCGAAGGCCAAGCAGATGCTCGCGCCGAACATGTCTGCACCGCTCGTCGCCGAGACCATCTTTCACCTCGTCCGGGTGCTCCGCCGCATCGACACGGTGACGAGCAAGGACACGCGGCGTATCCCGGCGGTCGAGGCCGTCCTCGATCCGCTCTCGCGCGCCGATCAGCCCGGCGGCCTCGCACGTGGCCGCTCGCAGCGCCGTCTTCTTCTCGAGACGCTGTTCAGCATCGCGGAGGAGCGCGGCGCCATACAGACGGAGCAGGTCGAGCGCGACGGCCGGCAGATCACGATGTGCTGGCTCGCCGAGGGCCATCCGCTCGTCGTGTACGCGCGTCAGCCCGCGGCATCGATCGTCCATCTCTTCAACTTCGTCGCATCGACGCGCCCGAAGGGAGAACGCATCGACTGGGTGAACCACGCGCTCTTTGCCGAGCTCCTCTCGCGTGTCGAGGGCGACGCCCTCGAGTCGACCATGCGCCGGGCCGTCGAGCGTGGCGTTATGCGCGCCGAAGAACACGGGAAGAAGTCCGGCTTCGTGATCGACCAGGGGCACGAAGAGGTGCGCACGGTCCTCGGCGAGTTCGACCGCCTGAATGGCGAGGCCCGGCCGGCACCGGCATCGCCGTCGGGCGAGGTCGCGGCGCTTCCGGCACCAACAGCGGCGAGCCCGGTTGAGGCGGCGCCGATCTCGGCCGATGCGGCGGCGGTTCCACGCAAGCGGACGCGCCGAGGACGCCGTGGCGGACGCGGCCGCCGGGGTAGCGGACTCGGTCCGAAGAAGGCCGCGACGGGAGAGGCCGCCGACTGAACCGCGACTTCTGGAAATACTGGATCGGCGAAACGATCTCGAACTTCGGGAACTCGATCACGCAATTCGCGCTGCCCCTCATCGTGTTCAAGCTCACCGGCTCGGCCCTCGCGCTCGGGGCGACGCTCGCGATCTTCACGGCGCCTCAGCTCTTCTTTGGACTGGCTATCGGCGCATGGACCGATCGCACCGACCGCAAGCGGCTGATGATCGTCGTGGATCTGCTGTCGGCGGTGACGATCGCGTCGGTGGCCGTCGCGTCCGGCGCGGGGCTCCTCTCGCTCTGGTGGATCTACTCCGTCGTGTTCGTGTCGTCGACGCTTTCGATCTTCTTCGTCGCAGCTGAGTTCGGCGCGATACCGAGCCTCGTCGATTCAGCGGAGCTGGTGAGCGCGAACGGTCGGATACAGGCGAGCTTCGCGGCGGCCTCCGTTCTCGGACCCCTCGCGGCCGGCGCTCTCCTCGTGTTCGTTCCCGTCGAAGCAGTCCTGCTCATCGACGCCGTCTCGTTCGTGGCCTCGGCCGTGATGCTGTCTCTGATCGCCCGGCCCTTCAACGCCCCCATCACAAAGCGCGCAACAAGCATCCGCCAGGACGTCGTCGAGGGTCTGCGCTATGTCCTATCCCACCCCGTCCTGCGGAACATTTCGTTGATGATGGCGCTGATCAACATGGTCGGCGCGACGGTCTTCGCCCAGCTCGTGCTCTTCGCGAAGCAGGCGCTGCGCGCCGAGGACAGCGAGGTCGGTCTTCTCTTCGCGGCCGGCGGCGCCGGGGTGGTCGTGCTCTCGCTCGCGGCGGGTCCGCTGCGGAAGCGTTGGTCCTTCGGCAATGTCGCGCTCGGCGCTCTCATGCTCTCCGGTCTCCTGACCGTGGGATTCGCGTACACCGACTCGCTCTGGGTGGCGATCGTTCTCTGGGCCCTCGTGTCGGGTCTCGGGATCCTGTTCAACATCAACACCGGATCCCTCCGGCAGGCGATCGTCCCGAACCAGATGCTCGGCCGCGTAATAAGCATCGCGATGGTGCTTGCGTGGTCAGCGAACCCGATCGGCGCGCTCGCCGGCGGTCTTTTCATCGAGCGTACCGGCGACGTCCGTCTGATCTACGCGGTCATTGGGATCATCACGTTCCTCATCGCCTTCGTATTTCGAGTCGCCAGTCCCCTGGGACGGGCCGAGCGTTATCTGACGCCGGCGACCACGCCGGCCGACTGACGGAGAACTAGAACGGGATCTCGCTCATCGATTGCCGCTCGGGGACCTGCGGGCTAAGACCGAGCGATTCCGCGTACTGCAGGTACGTCTGGATCGATGCCACGACGACCCAGCCGTCGATGCCGATCAGGTCGATGCCGGCGACCGACACGCGGCCCCAGCCGTCGATGATGATTCCTTTGTCGAGCACCCGATCAAGCACATCGATGAAATTGCCGCGTGCGAGGTCGCCCTCTCTTCGCATGCCTCAAGGGTGCGCGAGTCCGAGGCCAATATTCGGGACAAACGACGCAAAGCCGAGTCGGCGGGACAACAGATCGATGACGATTCGTCATGGGGCACCCTTGCTGCTCGCGTTTGCACCGGAGGCGTGGCGTGGAGAAGACCCTCGGACACTCACAGGCAGAGGCTCGCAAGGTCGTCCTCGTTGTCGAGGATGAACCCGCGATCGGTCAGCTGATCGCCGACGCGATCTCGGACGAGCCCGGCTATTTCGCCATTCATGTCGCCGGGCCCACGGCTGCGCTCGAGGCGACGCAACACGTGACCCCGGACGTGATGGTCGTCGACGTCCGGCTCCCGGGGATGTCGGGGTTCGAGCTCTACGACCAGCTCAAGAAGGATCCCCGGACAAGCAACATTCCGGTGCTGTTCGAGACGGCGAGCGGAGTGGACGCGATTGGTGAATTCCGCCGCCGCGGTATCGCGACCTACGTGAAGAAGCCGTTCGACCTGAACGAGATCGTCGCGTACGTGAAACGCCTCGCGACCGGACCTAGTGCGGGCTCGCGGCCCGCGTCCGCTCTGCCGCCACGCGCCTGACTTCGTCTTCAGTCGCCTGCGAGCTCTTCATGAGCTTGGCAAAGGTCTCACGATCGAGTGCCATGAGCTCCAGTGACGTTCGCGCCCGGACGGTCGCGGTCCGCGGAGCGTCGTTCAGGAGACCGCTCTCGCCAAAATAGTCGCCGGGGCCGAACCGATTGATGACGACCTGCGAACCATCGGGTCCGCGGTGCGACGCCTCAGCTTCGCCTTTGATGACCATGTAGAAGCGATCCGCCGCATCGCCTTCCTTCAACACGATGTCGCCAGGTGCGAAGACCACGAGCTCGGCCTTGCTGGCGGTCTGCGCGACAACGTCCCGCGGCTCCGACGGAAACGCGCGCTCGAGATCCTTGAGCTCCTCGATGTACCGCTCGGCGTGGAGGACCGCGGTCGTGGCGTCGCCCACCGCCGTGGTGATCTGCTTCGCGAGCTGGGCCCGCGTGTCGCCCGCCGCGTAGACACCAGGGATGCTGGTGCGCATGTACTGGTCGGTGATGAGGTAGCCGTTCTTGTCATGGTCGATGTGCTCTTTGAAGAGGTGCCGTCCGACCGGCTTGAAGCCGATGAAGACGAAGACGCCTTCCACCTTCACGCGCTCGGTCCTGCCGTCGCGCTCGACGTCGATCCATTTGACGTCGCCGTTGCCCCCGATCTCGGTGACCCGCGCCGGCGTGATGGGCTCGACCTTATCCATCTTGAGAAGACGGTCCTGAAGAATGGCCTGGGCCCGGAACTCATTGCGCCGGTGGACGACGTAAAGCTTCTTGGCGAAACGCGTGAGGAAGAGTCCTTCCTGGAAGGCGGAGTCGCCCCCGCCGATGATCGCGAGATCCGCGCCCTTGAAGAAGGCTCCGTCGCAGACCGCGCAGTAGGACACCCCGCGGCCGTGATATTCCTTTTCGCCGGTGACGCCGAGCTTGGTCGGCTCGCCGCCCACCGTGACGATGACGGCGTACGCCGAAAGCTCGGTCCCGTCCTCGAGCGTCACGATCTTCCGGTCGCCGTCGGAGCGAATCTCCTTCACCGGCTTGTACGTGTCGATCTTGAGACCGAATTTGAGTGCGTGGTCGGCCATCTTCCGGGCGAGCTCGGCGCCCGTGACGGATTCGAATCCGGGATAGTCCTCGATGAGGTCGGTGTTGAGGATCTCGCCGCCTACGTCCTTCGAATCCAGGAGGACCGTTTTCATGTCGGCCCGCGCGGCGTACAGGCCCGCGGTAAGTCCGGCAGGTCCGCCGCCGATGATGATGAGGTCGAGATCCTTCAGCTCAAGCGTCCTTTCCAGAAAGCTCTCTCACACTAGAACACTTGATCATTCCCGAAAGATTCCTCGCGCTCGGCGACTCGTTCACCATCGGCACGGGGACGACCCCGGATCGCTCGTTCCCCGCGGTTCTCGCGCGGCTGTGGACCGACGGTGGCCGTGCCGTCGTTCTCTCGAACCCAGCCGTGAACGGATACACGACGGACGATCTCATCGACGACGAGCTTCCCCTCGTGGCGTCATTCCATCCGACGCTCATCACGTTGCTGATCGGCGCGAACGACATCGTCCAGGGATCCAGCGACGATCGCTACCGCAGCCAGCTCCGGTCGATCCACGAGCGGGTTCGCGCGGATGCACCTGACGCGCGTGTGATCGCGCTGCCACAACCCGACTGGTCCCTGTCCCCCGCGGGCGCCGGCTTTGGCCGTACGGACGAAATCGCGGGGAAGATCGAGCGCTTCAACGAGATCACGCAGCACGAGGCCGAACGCGCTCGCGCTCAGTGGATCGACCTCTTCGCGCTCATGCGGGAGCAGGGCCACAGGAGGATGTTCGCCTCCGACGGGTTGCACCCGTCCGCGGAGGCGTACGCGGAGTGGGCGCGCGCGCTCGCTACGACAGCGTCGGCTTCGTCACCATGAGGAAGACGATCACGACGACGATCGCGGCGAGCAGGATGCCCACGAAGCGCGCATTCGAGGCGTACCGCCTGTAGTCGTCGCTCTCCGGGCCGGCGGTTTCGAGCGCATGGATCTGGTTGCGGAGCATCGGCGTGTACACGAAAAATCCGAGCGCCACCGCGATCGCCCAGAGCACGATCCCGCCGGCGATCCAGAACGTCGTGAAGCGCAGCTCGCCGACGAGAACCATCGTCACGCCCGTGACCGCGAGGAGCACGTAGGCAGGGTTCGCGAACCAGTCATCGAGCCGCTTGATGCCGCGAAGGACGAACGACTGGGTGGGCACCGACTCGCGAGCGACCCGCGCGAGCCACACGCCGTATGTCGCGTTGAATCCAACCGCCACGATCGCGAGCAGCACGTGGAGAAACTTGACGATCACGAAGAGGGACATCGGCCCGCGAAGTTTAGATGAGCGTTACATCGGAGCAAACGATTGTGCGATCTAATTCAGGTCCGATGCTCGCTCAGAGACGGACGACCTGTTTCGTTCTCGGGCTCGCCTTCGTCGCGCGCTCGTGCCAGAGCATCTCTCCGCCGCCGGTCGCGACCGCGTCACCGACTGGGTCAATCCAGGTCGCTCTGACGGTCGGCGCACCTGCCATCGACCCGTTCGTCGCGAGTTTTCTTGCGGCGAACAACTCGACGTTCGATCTGCAAGAGCCGCCTCCCGATGTCGCGATCACCGCCGTGCGGGCGATCGAGATCGTCGCGAGCCGTTCCCGAGGGGGCCGACGCCGTGTTCGGCGTCCTGCACGCGAACCTCGGTGCCATCGCGCCGCCGAAAGCGTGGCTTGTCGTTCTCGTTGGACCGGGACTCGTTCCGCTGGCCGGGTTGCCGCCGTCGCCGTCGCCAAACCTTGCGGCCGCATCGTTCGCGCAAGCTCAGAACTTGTACTTCGTGTACGCGTTCGTCGAGGCGA
>Ga0307308_10001058_pt1 | contig 10795 bp, 6 predicted proteins | sample ER_DNA_195_FD_194501 | JGI IMG/M metagenome (GOLD analysis project Ga0307308, IMG submission 194501) | Bulk soil microbial communities from the East River watershed near Crested Butte, Colorado, United States - ER_DNA_195 | ecosystem: Environmental > Terrestrial > Soil > Floodplain | place: USA...
GACAAAGGCACCGGAGTCCGCCGAGCGGCTGCACCGCGGGGCGCTGCGGCTGATTGACATCTCCGCGTCCACGATGGCGAACATCGGCCCGGCCTACAGCTTCATGTTTGGCTTCGGCCTGCTGGTGATCACGGCGGGCATCGCCGCGCCGCTGACCATCGTCGCCGCCATTGTCGCCATCGCGCTGCTGGGCAACACGCTCTCGCAGTTCTCCCGGGCGCACCCGAGCACCGGCGGCTTCATTACCTTCGTCGGCAAGACGTTCGGCGGCACCAGCGCGGTGACCACGGCGCTGGTGGCCGGGGCCGGCTACATCGTCGCGATCTCCTCGGTGCTGGTCATCGCGGGCGGGTTCTTCCAGATCCTGCTGCAGTACTACTTCAACGTGAGCGTCCCGTGGATCATCTTCTCGGTGCTGTTCACCGCGGGCGCCATGGTGATGATGATCCGCGGCGTGGCCGTGTCGACCAAGCTGGCCGGGTTCTTCTTCGTGTTCGAGCTGGTGGTGCTGCTCGTGGTGGCCGTCGCCACGCTGATCATGAACGGCGGCCACCTCAGCTTCGCGCCGTTCGAGCCCAAGAACATCACCAACGGCTTCAGCGGCCTGGCGGCCGGCTTCCCGCTCGCCATCTACCTGTTCATCGGCTGGGAGAACTCGGCCGCGCTGGCCGAGGAGACCGACAACCCGCGGCGCAACGTCCCCCGGGCCGTGTTCCTGTCCATCGCCCTGATGGCGGTCACCTACCTGATCCTGGCCTACTCCACCGTGACCGGCTTCCACTACAACGGCACCGCGCTCGCCAACTCCGAAATCCCGTTCATCAGCGTGGCCCACGACGTGGCCGGCTGGCTGGCCTTCTTCGCCTACATGGCCGGGATGACCTCCACCCTCGGCGTGCTCATCGCCGCGGTCAACTCGCAGTGCCGGCTGATCTTCAACGCCGGCCGGGAGGGCCTGGTGCCGCGCTGGATCGGCCGGGTGCACCCGACACGGCGGACGCCGGTCAACGCGATCATCACCTTCATCACGCTGGCCAGCGTCATCGTCGCGATCTGGGCTCTCGGCCACCTGATCGGCGGGCACACCAACGGCCTGGACGCGCTGAACTTCTTCTTCGAGTCCAGCACGATGGGCACCATCTTGATCCTGGTCGTGTACTTCCTCGGCAACCTGGCCCTGCCGTTCTTCTACCGCAAGTTCAGGCCGCAGGAGTTCAGCGTGGTCAAGCACATCATCCTGCCGGTCCTGGGCATGGCCGCCATCGCGGTGCCGGTCTACTACCTGTGCAAGCCGGGCCAGCCCGACCCCTACGACTGGTTCCCCTACGCCGCGCTCGCCATCGTCGTGCTGTCCATCATCTACGCCATGTGGCTGGTCAGACGCGATCCCGGGATAGGCGACCGGGTCGGCTCGATCGTCGCCGATGAGTAGCTCGCACCCGCTCGACCCGGCCAGCGCGCAGGAGTACCTGGCCGGGCGGGACATCCTGGTGGCGGCCGGCCTGCTCGCCGAGCCCGTCAGGTTCGCCTACTACGGCCTGGAGGAGGCGGCCAAGGACGAGGTGCTGGCCGGCGCGACAGGCGACAGAAGGCTGCGCGCGTTCCTGGTCAACACCGGCAGCGGCGAGTCCACGGATGTGGTCATGTCGCTCACCCACGGCAAGGTGGTCAGCGCGCGCACCCTGGACCCGGCCCGGGACGGCCAGATGCCGATCCTGGAGAGCGACTTCGTCCGGGTGGACGAGATCACCAAGGCCGACCCGGACTGGCGCGCGGCCATGGCCAGGCGGGGCTACCACGACGTCAGCAAGATCAGGACGGCCCCGATCACCGCGGGCGCGTACGGCCCGGCCGAGGACGACCGGCGGCGGATGGTCCGGGTGCTGGCGTTCGTCCAGGAGCACGAGCACGACCTGGCCTGGGCGCACCCGGTCGACGGCGTGGCCGCGTACGTGGACCTGATCGAGAAGAAGGTCTTCAAGGTCACCGACGACTTCGAGCTCCCGGTGCCGTCCGAGTCGGGCGACTACGACGACGAGGCGGTCCGCGGTCCGCACCGGACCACGCTCAAGCCGATCGAGATCACCCAGCCGGAGGGGCCCAGCTTCACCCTGGACGGGTATGCGCTGCGCTGGCAGGACTGGTCGATGCGGATCGGCTTCGACGCCCGCGAGGGCCTGACCCTGCATCAGGTCAGCCTGGCCGGCCGCCCGGTGCTCTACCGGGCCTCGATCCCGGAGATGGTCGTGCCCTACGGCGACCCGAAGTTCCGGCACTGGCAGGCCTACTTCGACACCGGCGAGTACCTGGTCGGCAAGTGGGCCAACTCGCTCGAGCTCGGCTGCGACTGCCTGGGCGAGATCGCCTACCTGGACGCCACCGTCACCGACGACACCGGCCAGCCGCGCACGATTTCCAACGCCATCTGCGTCCACGAGGAAGACTTCGGCATCCTGTGGAAGCACACCGACATCTTCAACGGCTCGGCCCAGTCCCGTCGCCAGCGCCGCCTCGTGGTCTCCTACTTCACCACGGTGGGCAACTACGACTACGGCTTCTACTGGTACTTCTACCTGGACGGCACGATCGAGCTCGAGGTCAAGGCGACCGGGGTGCTGTTCACCTCGGCCTACCCGGCCGACGGCCACCCGCACGCCACCGAGGTCGCGCCCGGGCTGGCCGCGGCGGTGCACCAGCACCTGTTCAGCGCCCGGCTGGACGTGAGCGTGGACGGGCGGGCCAACGCGGTGGAGGAGGTGGACGTCAGCGGCCAGCCGATCGGGCCGGACAACCCGTTTGGCAATGCCATCGTGCAGCAGGTGACCCGGCTGACCCGCGAGTCACAGGCCGGCCGCCAGGCGGACGGCTCCCGCGGCCGAACCTGGCGGATCATCAGTACCGAACGGGCCAACCGGTTCGGCCGTCCGACGAGCTACACGCTCTACCCGGAGCCGGCGCCGGTGCTGCTGGCCGATCCCGGTTCACCGCTGGCGGCCCGGGCCGGGTTCGCCGCCAACCACCTGTGGGTCACCCGGTACGACCCGGACCAGCGCTGGTCCGCGGGCGACTTCGTGAACCAGAACCCGGGCGGGGCGGGCCTGCCCGCCTTCGTCGCGGGGGACCGCGACATCGACGGCGAGGACATCGTGGTCTGGCACACGTTCGGCCCCACGCACGTGCCGCGCCCGGAGGACTGGCCCGTCATGCCGGTCGCCCGCTGCGGCTTCGTGCTCAAGCCGACCGGCTTCTTCGACCGCAACCCCACCCTGGACGTGCCGCCGCCCGCCGCTCATTGCTAGCGGCGGGCGGCGCCCCGGACTCAGGAACGCGGTCTTAAACGCCGAACCACTGCGCGAAGCCGGTCCCGGTGTAGTTCACGGCGAAGCTTCCGTCGCTGGCCATGTCCGCGACCGAGGTGTCCGGCATGCTGATCTGCACCGGGTCGAGCGTGTCCAGGCTCTTGCCGTTCGCCGTGACGCCGGTGAAGTTGACCGAGCCGAAGTTGGTCAGCGGCAGGACGCTGGAGGTGCCCGAGGTGCCAGACGGCGCCTCGGCGATGGCCTCGGCCGAGGACAGGTCCGCCCCGGCCGCGGTGGCGTTGATCGTCTGGGTCCAGGCCTGCGTGATGTCCTTGAGCACAATGGACAATGGCGAATACGCCCCGTTTCATGACCCGTTTCCGCCCTCGCGCTATGGTCTCAGCTAACGCCTGCTATTACCTATCAACGGCCGAGACAACCGTATCCCGGAGCGGATATCTTACACATGCCGAAGCGATGAATTCTTTATTGTCGCAATTCGTCCCGCAATTCGCGCTTGAGGATCTTGCCGAGCGGGTTGCGCGGCAGCTCGCCCCGGATCTCGAGCCGCTCGGGCAGCTTGAACGTGGCGATGCCCTCCTCCCGCAGGTACGCCACGATGTCCTCCAGCGTCACGGCCGCCTCCGGGCGGGGCACCACGACGGCGCAGGCCCGCTCGCCGAGCACCTCGTCCGGGTAGGCCACCACGGCCACGTCGGCCACCTTCGGGTGGCCGGCGATGAAGCCCTCGAGTTCGGCCGCCGAGATCTTCATCCCGCCGCGGACGACCATGTCCTTGGACCGGTCGACGTAGCGCAGGTACTCGAGGTCGTCGCCGGCGATCTCGAGGATGTCCCCGGTGCGCAGGTAGCCGTCCTCGTCGAACGGGTCGGGCACGCCGCTGGCCGGCAGGTAGCCGGGGAACACGCCGGGGCCCTTGATACGCAGCTCACCCGGGACACCCGCCTCCGTGATCTCGGCGCCGGTCTGCGGGTCCACGATCCGCGCCAGCGTGGTGCGGGCCATCGTGAACTCCCAGTCCCGGGCGCGGTAGCGGGGGAAGTACTGCGCGCGCACCGCCGGGTCGGGGATGTCCTTGGGCGTGCCGAGCAGCGCGATGCCCTCGTTGGAGCCGTAGAAGTTGATGATCTCGATGCCGTGCCTGTCGTGCCAGCCCTGCAGCAGGCTCGGCGCCAGCGGCGCCGAGCCCGAGCCGAGGATGCGCAGCGAGGAGATGTCGGTCCGCGCCAGCAGCGCCTCGTTCTGCAGCAGCGCGGTGAGCAGCGCGGGCGGCGCGCAGGTATAGGTCGCGCGGTGCTGCTCGATCTGCCGCAGGAACGTGGCCAGGTCGAACGGATGGTGCTGCACCAGCAGCCCGCCCACCTTCAGCCAGGGCAGGAACATCCCGTTGATGCCGGCCATGTTCACCATCGGGAACGGGTTGAGCAGCACGTCGTCCGCTGTCAGGTCCGGGCCTTCCACCGTGCCCGTGCACATGGCCATCCAGTCGTAGTGGGTCCGCGGCACGCCCTTCGGCGTGCTCTCCGTCCCCGAGGTCCAGCAGATCGTGACGCAGTCGTTCGGGTCGGGGGAGAAGCCGTCTAGGTGCGCGGTCAGCCCGGACCGGTCATCGGCCGCCGCGATCCGCTCGTCGAGCCCGGCCCCGAACGCCCCCACCCACTGCAGCGAGGGGATCCGCGGGCGCAGCCCGGCCAGCTCAGCCGCTGCGGGCCGCTGCCCTATCCGGCTCGCCGTGATGAACAGCTTGACCTGCGCCACGTTGGACAGGTGGGTGAGCTCCCAGGCGCGGTACTGCACCGGGAACGGGGCCACGATCGCGCCGATCCGCACGATGGCCAGGAACGCGACGACGATCTCGACCGTGTTCGGCAGCTGGACCCCGACCACGTCGCCGGGCCCGGCGCCCTCCGCCAGCAGCACCTGCGCCAGCCGGGAGACCTGCTCGTCGAGCTGCGGCCAGGTCAGCGTGCGGAACGGGCCGTCCAGCAGCGCCTCCCGGTTGAGCGGGTCGGTGATCGCCGTGATGTCGCCGAACTGCGCGACCCGCTCGCGCAGCAGCGCGTCGATCATGTCGTCGGTCCAGTAGCCCTTGTCGCGGTACTCCCGGACCCGCTCCGCCGGATGCAGACCCACCTGTCCTCCTTAGGGCGCTAGCGCCGTCAACGTGGCCACGCCCGCGGGGTCCGCGTCGCTCGACCCGGGCACCAGCGCCACCTCGTCCACGCCCGCGCTCGCGTACTCGGCCAGCCGTGTCCGGACCGCCTGCTCGTCCCCGGCCAGCGAGACATGGCCGACCAGTTCCGCCGGTATCGCCGCCAGCAGCTCACCCGGGCGCGGCCCGGTCCGGGCGAAGCGCACCACGTCATCGAACCCCGCCTCGGCGAACATCTCCCTGTATCCCGGCGCGGACAGGTACGCCACCAGCCCGCGCCGCAACTGCTCCAGCGCCTGCGCGGTCGGCGCACCGCCGTCCGGCACCGCCGCCGCCGCCAGCCACACCGCCACCGGCGGCACCGGCCGCCCGGCCGCCCGGCACTCGTCGTGCAGCATCTGCACCAGCCGGGCCGCCGACTTCGGCGTGACCAGGTTGATCACCATCCGGTCAGCCTGCCGCGCCGCGGCCCGGACCGCCCCACGGCCGAACGCCGCGATGGTCAGCGGAGTCCCCGGCGCCCGGGTCCGCAGCCGGAAGCCGCGGGTGCTGATCACCTCGCCGCGCACGTCGGCCTTGCCCCCGGCCAGCAGCGCGCGCACCGCCGCGGCCGATTCGGCCAGCGCCAGCGCGGTGCGCTCCTGCCGCCGCCCGTGCCACTGCTCGACCACCACCGGGCTGGACGAGCCGAGCGCCACGTTCACCGTCCGCCCGGTCAGCTCGGCCAGCGAGCCCGCTCCCATCGCGATCATCACCGGATCCCGGACCGCGACGGCCAGCGGCCCGATGGTCAGCGCGGACCGGCTGGTCCGCTCGGCCACCACCGCGCCGAGCGCGAACGCGTCGAAGGTGGCCATCTCGCCGATCCAGATCTCGCCGTACCCCAGCGCGTCCGCGGCCTGCGCCGTCCGCACCACCTCCGCGGCCGGCCGGTCCTGCCACAGCCCCAGCGACACCGACAGCCTCGGCCCGCGCCGCGCCACCCTGCCGCCAGCCTCACCGCTCACAGCCTCGTTCTATCACTCCGTTAGTTGTATTGTCGCGGCATGACCGACCCCGCGCTGCAGGCCCTGCTCGACAAGCAAAAGATCGCCGAGCTCCTCACCCGCTACCTGCGCTCGGTCGACCGGGGCGACGTGGACACCCTGCGCGCCTGCTACCTGCCGGACGCGACCGAGGACCACGGCGGTCTCTTCGTCGGCCCGGCCCAGGATTACGTGGACAGCATCGCCGCCGCGCTCACCCACCCCCGCGCCCGGACCAGCCATAACATGACCAATCTGCTGATCGACCTGGACGGCGACGTGGCGACCGCCGAGTCGTACTGCGTGACGTTCGCCCGGATCAAGGCGGACGGGCAGTACTACCACAGCTTCACCGGGGCCAGGATGATCGACCGGCTGGAGCGCCGGGACGGCGTCTGGGGCATCGCGCACCGCCAGCTCGTCTGGGACTGGAACCACGACGCCCCCGAAGAAGAGCACTGGATGCGGGGCCTGCTCGCCCCCGACCCGTCAGTCCTGCGGCTCAGCGGCAAGTTCCCCGCCGACCCCGTCTATGCCCCCCACTGACCGGCGGCACGCGCCCAGCCCGTTCGGAATCATGATCGGGCGACGCCGCACCCAGTTCCCACCGGAACCATCAGCCTCATGATCCGGCGTGCCGGACGCTGAGGGGACGCGATGAAACCCCGGATCCAGTGCGTTCAAACGCACTGGATCCCCGATTTCATAGCGTCCCGCGCGCGGGCCCGCGGCGCCGCACGGATCATCGGGCGCCGGAATCGCTCAGGTTCAGGCTGGGCAGGCCTGATAAGCCGCTTTGTAGCCGTTCGGCGGCGCCCCGATTGTGTAGGTCCCAGGGCTGCCGTCGAAGTACATCATCACGTGCCAGTCCGTGCAGGACTCGCCGTCCGGGCCGTCTTGCGGCTGCTGCCGGCTGGTAAAGGTCACGTCGGCGGCCGGGCGCCCGTCGGGCATGGTGGTAATGCCGGTGATGAGCACAGCCGAATCCCGGGTGGACTCGTACCCGGCCTGGAACTGCGGTGCGGTCATCGCGTTGCCCGGACTCTGGGTGGCCTGGTAGGCGGCGTAGTCGCGGCCGTTGATCGCCTGGAAGTACTGGCTCATGACCGCCTGGATCGCGGCGGCGCCGGGGTACCGGGCGGCGGCCGGAGCCAGCACGGCCGCGTCGGCCGCCGTAGTCGGCGGGGTCGAGGACGGCTGCGCCGAGGTCGGCGGGGCGGAGGACGGGGCCACGGACAGTGCCAGCGGGGATGGCGCCCAGCCGTCCCACAGGGATGGGCTGGACGGTACCGGCGAGGGCGGGACGGAATGCCTGGCGACCGCTATCCGGGCCGTCGGCGCCTGCTCCACGGCGTACCAGGTGGCCGCGCCCGCCATGACGGCGGCCACCATCACGATCAGCGCCGCGACCGGCAGCGTCAGCGGTCCCCAGCGCCCGCCCGGCCGGGGCCTGCCGGCCGCCTCAGGGGCTGGCCGGGGCGGGCCGCCGAGGGCCCGGTCGAGGGCCGCGGCGTAGGTCCACTCGGTCCTGGTGTCCGCGGTGGCGACGTCCCACCGGCCGTGCCTGAACGCCAGCACCAGCGCGCGCGGGTCCGCCACCGGGCCGGCCACGGTGAACGGCCAGAGCCCGGCGCACGCCGCCCCGAAGGCCCGCCACCTGGCCTGGAGCTGCTCCACGGGCACCGGCGGGACCACCACGAGCGCCTTGTCCCACTGGCCGTGCTCCGCGACGGTCCGCAGCTCCCAGTGCAGTCCCTGGGTGACCCGGCTCGGCGGGGCCAGGAAGACGATGAGGGCGGAATGGGCCATCCAGCCGGCCACGGCCGACTGCCAGTCGGCCGGCTCGATGGTCTCCCGCGCGGCCCCGATCGGGGCCAGCCTGGTCCCGGGCGGGTTGACCGCGATGACGGGACCGTACCGGGACAGGTGCCGGACCAGCACCTCCTCGAACCTGTCGAACCTGCGCGGCGTGAAGCGCTCGACCAGCGAAGGCCTGCCGAGCGTGGCCGTCCACAGCCTCAGCCGGTCGTCGGTGAACGACCGCAGGTACAGCACCGGCGGCCGGGGGTCGCGTAGCACCAGCCGGCGCGCGTCGGCCGAGCCCAGGCGCCGGGCGACCAGGAAGATGACCGCGCCCAGGATCAGCAGGCCAAGCCCCGCCCCCGCCAGGACCGTGGCCAGATCCTGCTCCGTGGTCGTGCCCAGCCCGGACAGGCCAAGTCCCGGCAGGCCCGGCAGGTCCTGCACGGTGGCTCCCGGCGGCTGGATCTGATACAGGCCGAAGGCCACGATGGCGGCCAGGCCGAACAGGATCATCGCCGACGCCACGACCAGCATGACGGTGACCAGGACCCGGTGCGACCCGGCCATGATCGCGCGGTTCGCGCCGCGCCCCGCTCGGGTGGGACGGATGAACCGGCCGCCGGCCCACACGACCACCAGCCCGGCCGTCAGGTATGCGTACCAGAAGCGGACCTGGAACACGTCGGCCGCGTAGGCCACCAGGCCCAGGCCGGCCAACTGGACCGCCAGCCGTCCGACGGCGATCCTCGTGCTGCGCCTGGCGGCCGCCGACACGTCGACGGCGCCGCCGACGGCGCCGTGGTCGGCCGGCTCTGGCCGGACGAGCCGGGATCGCGGCCGCCAGAGCTTGCGCCGCAGCGGATTGCGCAGGTAGCCGACGCCGCCAGCCAATAGCAGGTAGGCGATGAGGGCGCCGACCACAGCTCCGGCCGCGCGATAAGCATCGCTAGCCGGGGCCGTGTCCGGCGTATCGGCCGGGACCTTGCGGACCTGGGCGGCGCCGAGCTCGCTCATCAGGCGGCCTGCCGACCCGGCCGACGAGGCCGGCACCAGGACATACAGGCCGAACAGGTAAGGCCCGCGGGCCAGCGGGAGCACCAGCTCGAAGTACCGGCCGACGAACCCGCCGTAGACGTCGAAGCCGGCGACGGGCTGCCTCGTCGCGCCCTGCTCCTTCAGCATGGACACCCCGGACGCGGCGCCCGCTCTGGCGTGGTCGCCGGTACCGGCGTCGACCGCGGCCTCGATCACTTCAGCCCCGCCGGCGGCCAGCCAGGTGCGCACCGAGGTGTCCCGCGACCAGCTCTGTCCCGGGTTCAGGCCGAGATCCTGGGCGCGCTGGCCGGTCAGCGGGCCGGTCAGCGACGCGTCGGGGGTGAACCCGGCCGGCAGGTCGCCGGTGTCTAGCATCGCCGCGGTCAAGCCGGCGTCGGCCGCGTGAGCGATGGGTGAGAAGGTGACGGTGAGAACCAGGGCTGCGGTCAGCACGACGGTCGCCCGCCGCAGCGCGGTTCGGCCCATGGCAAGCCCCCTTACCGATAAGTAACTTCGTATATCCGGAGGCACCCGGTCCGGCCTTGATACATTCCGGCGCGGGGGAGTGCCGGGTCCGTCCGCCCGCGTCCGCACGGGGCGATTCGTCCCTGGATGGGTCACTCCATTTGTTGTAGTATGCGGGCAACGGCAGGCCCCATACAGCAGGCAGGGAGCTCGGCATGGGCAGCGTGTGGATCGCCGGCAGCTACCAGAGCGACTTCGCGCGGAACTTCGCGCGCGAGGGTCTGGAGATCTCCGACATGGTCGCCGAGGCGCTGCAAGGCACCCTGCGCAGCGCCGGGCTCGAGCCGGAGGACGTGGAGTCCATCCACGTCGGCAACGCGTTCGGGCAGCTGTTCACCGGGCAGGGGCAGCTCGGCGCGATGCCCGCCACGGTCGAGCCCCGGCTGTGGGGCAAGCCCGCCGCCCGGCACGAGGCCGCCTGCGCCTCGGGCAGCGTGGCCGTGCTCGCAGCGACCGCCGAGATCGAGGCGGGCCGGTACGACTGCGTGCTGGTGCTCGCAGTGGAGCAGGAACGCAACGTACCCGGCGCCGACGCGCCGAAGTACCTGGGCGCGGCGGCCTGGATCGGGCACGAGGGCCAGGACGCGACGTTCATGTGGCCGTACATGTTCAGCCAGCTGGCCGACGAGTATGACCGGCGGTACGGCCTGAACGACGCGCACCTGCACGCCATCGCCGAGCTCAACATGCGCAACGCCAAGGACAACCCGCTGGCGCAGACGCGGGGCTGGACGTTCGGGCCGGGCGGCTTCGCCGGCGACGACCGTGACAACCCGGTCGTCGAGGGCCGGCTCCGCCGCACCGACTGCGCTCAGGTCACCGACGGGGTGGCCGGCGTGCTGCTGGTCTCCGACCGCTATAGGGCCGAACGGTTCGGTGGAAAACCACTCGCCCGCATCGCCGGCTGGGGGCATGGCAGCGCCGCGCTGCCCCTG
>Ga0307308_10001063_pt1 | contig 10784 bp, 11 predicted proteins | sample ER_DNA_195_FD_194501 | JGI IMG/M metagenome (GOLD analysis project Ga0307308, IMG submission 194501) | Bulk soil microbial communities from the East River watershed near Crested Butte, Colorado, United States - ER_DNA_195 | ecosystem: Environmental > Terrestrial > Soil > Floodplain | place...
CGTACGCCGCGTACTGGCCGCGCGGGCCCTCGACCGCGGCGTAGGCCCGGCCCGGTCGCGGGCGGAGCAGCCGCGGGAGCTTTGCCATGATCGGGCCGTCGGGCATGTTGTGGAGGCACTGGTCGATGATCCGGAGGCTCTGCTTGATCTCGTCGATCCGGACGAGGTAGCGGGCCAGGCAGTCGCCCTCGTCGCGGGTCGGGATGTCGAACTCGAGCTCGGGGAAGACGCTGTACGGATGGGCGCGCCGGAAATCCAGGGGCACCCCGCTGGCTCGCAGGTTCGGCCCGGTGACCGCCATCCGGAACGCGGTCTCCTTGTCGAGCTTGCCGAGCCCGCGCATCCGGCGCACGAAGATCTCGTTCTGGTTGAGCAGGCCCAGGTTGTTCTCGATCTGGGTGGTGGCGCGGCTCATCCAGTCGCCGAGGCGGCTCAGGAACTCGTGGTTCAGGTCGCCGTTGACCCCGCCGATGCGGAGGTAGTTGAACAGGAGTCGCTGGCCGGTCAGGGCCGCGAGCATCTCGGCGATCTCGTCGCGCTCGATGAAGCTCCACAGGATCGGCGTCAGCCCGCCCAGGTCGAGCGCCATCCAGCCCATGAACAGCGAGTGCGACAGGATCCGGTTGAGCTCGGTCGAGAGGACCCGGATGTACTCGGCGCGACGCGGGACCTCGACGTCGAGCAGCTTCTCGAACGCGAGCACGCCCGGCCATTCGCAGAACAGCGAGCTGATGTACTCGAGCGGGTCGAGGTAGGCGATCGAGTGGTGGTAGTCGGCGTTCTCGCACAGCTTCTCGACGCCGCGATGGAGGTAGCCGAGGACCGGGTCAAGGTCGACGACGACCTCGCCGTCGAGCTTGAGGACGATCCGGAGCACGCCGTGGGTCGACGGGTGCTGGGGCCCCATGTTGATGTACATCTCGCCGTCGCCGAGGGTGTAGAACTCGGACTCGCGCTCGGTCCGGGGCGGGTACGGCGGGATCGGCTCGAAGACCCCGATCGCCTCCTCGAGCCGGACCCGGGGGTCGTCCGACGGGACCTCCTGCTGCGGATGGACGTGGGGCGCGGTGGTCGTCACGCCCGGGTCTTCCGGATCAGCGTCGCGGCGCGCGCGTTCGTGGGCGCATGCGACTGCTCCATGTGCCGGACGCCGGCGCCGGGCGAGCGGGCCGCGTCGTCGGGCAGGAAGAAGTCCTTGCGCAGCGGGAAGCTCTGGTAGTCGGCCGGCATGTAGATCCGGCGGAGGTCGCGATTGCCCTCGAACGTGATCCCGAACATGTCGTACGCCTCGCGCTCCATCCACTCGGCGCCCTGCCACAGGAAGGTGATCGAGGGGACGCGCGGATCCTCGCGCGACAGGCCGTCGGCGACGATCCGCAGCCAGTCGGGGCTCGTCTCGCTCCAGAGGTGGTAGACGACCTGCATCACGTCGCCCGTGTCGACCCCGGCCAGGTCGGCGAGGAGGATGAACGCGAAGGCCGGCTCGTCGTGGAGGGCCCGGCAGACGTCGGGCACGTCGCCCGGCCCGATCCGGATCTCGGTCTCGTCGTGGCGCTGGTGGATCGGCGCGATCAGCTGCGGCCCGAACCGATCCTGGAGGCGTCGCTTGAGCGCGGCGTCCACCTAGACGTCCTCCGGCACGGTCGGTCCCACCGCCCGGTCCGGCCAGTGGCCGCGACGATCCTTGACGAGCTGCTGGAGCTTCATCATCCCGTAGATCAGGCCCTCGGGACGGGGCGGGCAGCCCGGGACGTAGACGTCGACCGGCATGACCCGGTCGATCCCCTCGATCGTCGCGTAGCTCCGCTTGTAGCGACCGCCGGAGCACGTGCAGTCGCCCATCGCGACGCACCACTTGGGCTCGGGCATCTGCTCCCACAGCCGGACGAGGGGGCCGGCCATCTTCGTCGTCAGGGTGCCGGCGACGATCAGGACGTCGGCCTGGCGCGGTGACGCGCGGAACGGGAACATCCCCCAGCGATCCATGTCGTTGCGCGAGGTCGCGCTCGACATCATCTCCATCGCGCAGCAGGCGAGGCCCGACAGGAGCGGCCACAGGCTGTTCGCCCGGATCAGGTCGAGGACGTAGTCGGCCTTGGTCGGGATCACGTCCAGGGCGCCCGACCAGCGGGCATTGTCGTAGCGGGCGATCCCCGACGCCTCGACCTCGCGGAGGTGGGTCACGTCGGGCTCGAGGCTGCCCTGGTAGGCGTTCGGGTCGGTCGAGCGCCAGAGCGCGTTGGCCACGACGATCGGCTCGGCGATCGCGGTCTGGCTGATGGTCAGCGCGGCGGGCTCGTTGCCCGGTGCGTCCGAGCCGGCCGGCGGCGCGTCGTCGCGCCCGGTTCCGCGGGCGGCGGCGGCGTTCTTCTTCAACGCCATGTCAGAACCCCCTTGCGCCATGCGTAGGCAAGCCCGAGCAGGAGGATGCCGACGAAGACGAGCATGCTCACGAACAGCGCGCCGATGTTCGGGGCGTCGCGGAAGATGATCGCCCAGAGGTAGATGAAGACGACCTCGATGTCGAACGCGACGAACAGCAGCGCGTAGATGTAGAACGACAGGCCGAACCGGCCGTGGGTGTCGCCGTAGGTGTCGATCCCGGACTCGTAGGGCAGGCCCTTGTGGACGTCGCCGCGGTTCCGATGGGAGATCAGCCAGGCGGCTCCGATCGTCAGGAAGACGAAGGAGACCCCCGCGACCATGAACCCCACGATGTACCAGATGTTGGTCACGTCGACGGTCTCTCCGGTTGGGCTGGCGGGTCGACCGAACCCGGCTGAGAGCACCCGGGATTGGTCCCCTGAGCGCGTCGAGCCTTACGAGGAGGGCCCGCCACGCAGGCCAATACTAGCAGGGGGACCCGTTCATCCACCGCGCGCGGCGGGGCGCCCGGACGCTGCCGGGCGTGCCTGGTGGTGAGGGTCGGAGGGTGCCGGCGCGGGCTCGGTCGCAGGCACCTGGCGCGCCTGGCGAGCCAGCGCTGGGTCGACCGGCGACGAGCTCCTGGCGGAGCGTGATCGGGGAGCGAATCGGTCCGAGCGCGCGTGCCAGTTCACGACTCGCTCCCCGGCGGTGTGCCCCGTCGCCGGGACAGCTGAAGCCTCTTCCTCGGGCGGGTTTCGCGGCAATAGGGCGTTAGCCGTAGTTGCCTGCTCGCACCACCCCCCGGGCGCAGTCGCGATGCCCCCGCGGCCGTCCCGGCGATGTCGGACACGCGGCTTGGGCTCAGCTCAGACCCGGCAGACCCGCGGCTTCAGAAAGTCCTCGCCCGAACGCCATCACCCGGAAGCGGCCCATCGCGCCGGGGTCGATCATCCGGACGAGCGCCGAGCGGGTCTCGAGATAGGCCTGCAGGCTAGCGCCGGGCCGGGTCTGCTCCGCGACGAGCAGCTCGCCGGCGCCGAGGCGGCTGAGGAACTCGGCCTGGGTCGTCGTGCCGAGATGGTCGAGACCCGCCGCGACCGCCGCCCGCTCGATCGCCGTCACGTCAACGTGAGCGGTGATGTCCTGATGCCCGATCGCCCGGTACGGATTCTCGCCGACCCGGTGGCCGAGGTACGTCGCGAGCGTCCCGGCGGCCCGGCGCTTCGGGTCGTACAGGTCCACGGCGGCATGCCCGTAGTCGACCAAGACCAGCACCCCGCGGGCGATCCCGGCGGCGACCCGCTCGATCCAGCCATCGACGGCCAGACAGATCTCGGCCAGTTGGCCGTCGGCCAGCTCGATCGACTCGGCGGACAGTCGGGCCGCGAGCGCCGGCGTCGTCGGATCGGCTTCGACGTCGACCAGCTCGCCGTCGGGCCCGATCCCGACCAGGATCTCCCGCAGGTCGTCACCGCGTCGGACGATGCGATGGGTCGGCAGCGCGTCGAGCACCTCGTTCGCGATGACGAGGCCGTCGATCGGACGGCCGTCGTCGGGCTCGACGGAGACGGAGGATTGATCCACGAGGGCCGCCCGGACCGAATCGACCCGCGCCGGCTCGACCTCCGCGACGAGGTAGTCGATCGACCCGGGCCCGCCGTCGGTCGCGAGCAGCTCGGCGACGAGCGGCGCGGCCAGGGCGCCGGTCCCCGCCCCATGCTCGCGGATCGTGAGAGTGCCGGGCGCGCCAATCGCCGCGTGGACTCCGCGGGCGAACCGGGCGAGCGTCCGGCCGAAGATCGGGCTGGCCTCGGGAGCGGTGAGGAAGTCGCCCGCGCGGCCGGGTCGCGCGTCGGCTCCCCGGTAGTACCCGCGCGCCGGGTCGTACAGCGCGATCGCCATGAACCGCGCGAAGGTCATCGGCCCGGATCGCGCGATCTCGTCGCGGATCGCCGCCGCGAGCACCGGGTCCGAGGCGACCTTCAGCTCGGGAACAGGGACTCGCCTCAGGTCCACGGTCGACCCTTCCCGAGCGCCAGTCGCAACCCCGGGCCGACCAGGCTGTGCCCGCCGAGGACGATCGGGATCGCGGCGTCGCGAGCCGCCGCCGTCAGCGCCCGTAGCCACGGATCGCCGATCCGATCCGCCAGCAACAGGTCGCTCGCGAACCGGTCCCCCGCGCCCGGCCATCCACGCTCGTCGCCGCCGAACCGATGCGCGAGCAGCACGCGCGTGTCGACCAGCGCCGCGTCTCCGAGCTGCGCGAGGATCGCCCCGAGCGCGCCGGGCCCGTCGCGGTCCAGGACCAGGCCAAGGCTCGATCGCACCGGCCGCTGGCTCGCCGGCCGCGTCCGGAACCCGCGTTCCTCGATGAGCGCCCGGGTCCGGGAAGCCGTCGCGCGCTCCAGCCACGCCAACCCGGCGGCCGAGAGGCGTCCGGCGACGACGAGCTCCGCGCGTGCGTCGCGCACGACGGAGCCCACGGCGGCGAGCCGCTCGGCGACCGCATCGAGAATGCCGGCCGGCGCCCGCGGCAGCCAGGCCCGGCCACCGAGGAGCGCCAGGTCGAGCGGCCCGTCGATGTCGAACCCGAGACGCCACCGCTGCACCAGGTCGCTCACCTCGTAGCCGGCGACCTCGGCCAGCCAGCGGGGGAGGGCGTTGTCGGTTGCCAAGTCAGCGGCATCCATCAGGTCGCCTGCCGAGGAGACCGCGACGACGTCGGCGGAGAACCGGTTGTTCGCAAGCGCGCGGCGGCCGGGCGAGGCCGCGGTCTCGACGAACGCCCGGCGGTCGGCCGCCGTGGCCAGCGGGATGGCGCCGGACCCGAGCACGATGAGGCCGCCGGGCCGGCGCGCGGCCACGTACTCACACAGACGGGCCCCGAACGAACGGCCGTCGGGCCGACCGGCGACGACGGTCGCCTCGTCCGCACCCGCCTCGAGGAACCGGACCCGGTGCCGCTCGCCGATCGCGGCGCGGGCGTCGGCGACCCACGCCTCGATCTCGCCCGCTCGCCCTGCCGGCGTCGGGTGCAGGATGAGCACGGCGATGGCGACCACGTGGCGAGTGTAGAGACATCGGGAGGCTCGACCTGAGACGCGTTCGGGCGTACATCGGACTCGGGGCGAACCTCGGCGACGCGGCCGACACGCTCGCCCGTGGGATCCGCGCGCTCGCGACCCTGCCCGGCGTCCGCCTCCACGCGGTCTCGCGGCTGTATGTGACCCTGCCCGTCGGGGTCGAGGACCAGCCGCCGTTCCGGAACGCCGTCGTCTCGCTCGACGTGCCCGCCGGCCCCGACCCGGCGACCGGCGCGACCGCGCTGTTGATCGCGCTCAAGCAGCTCGAGCGCGCGTTCGGGCGTCAGGAGCGCGAGCGCTGGGGCCCGCGCGAGCTCGACCTCGACCTGCTGATCTTCGGCCGTGCGCGGCTCTCGCTGGAGCGACAACCCGAGGGCATGTCCCTCGACGCGGGCAAAGCGGATCGCCTGCTGGTCGTGCCGCACCGGGAGGCCGCGAACCGCCTCTTCGTCCTCGCGCCGCTCGCCGACATCGCCGCCGGCCTCACCCCACCCGGCTGGCGCGAGACCGTGGCCACCGCGGCCACCCGACGGCTCGTCGAGGAAGGCGCGGACGCCGTCCATCCGATCGCCGTCTGGGACGTGGACCGGGAATCCTGGGCCAAGCTCGGCGAGAAGACCTGACCGTCACCGACTGGTCGATCACGCGCCGATGCCGAGGTAGCGTGCCGGTAGCGCGACCTCCGTTGAGCCACCGCGCCCATCCGGCTCGACCCGCCACGCGCCTGCGTCGGGCGATGACGTGACCACCTCGACCAGATCGCGGTCGCGGAAGACGAGGGCGGCGCCGTCGTCCACGGCAAACCCGGCGGGCAGGGTCCCGTCCGCCACGAGTCGCCGATAGAGCGGCCGGCGCTGCGCTTCACCGTGGTAGTGCGGTGAGAGGCTGCCGTCGAGGATCCCGAGGCCGCCGTGCAGCGGCCGGAGCGTCGGCCCGAACGAGTCCGTCGTGCACGACTCGAACCAGCAGATCGCCCCGGCCGACATCCCGGCCATCACGATGCCGGCATTCCATGCCTCGCGCAGGACGCGATCCAGCCCGTGCAGCCGCCACAGGGCGAGCATGTTCGCGGTGTTGCCGCCCGTGACATAGACCGCATCCTGGTCGTGGATCACCGCGGCCAGGTCCTCGTCCACGCGGGCGAAGAGCCGGAGCACCCGCGGCTCCGCCCGCGGCGGCGCGAACAGGCGCTCGAAGTCGGCGATCACGGTCGGGTCCTCCGTCGACGCCGTCGGGATCAGGCAGATCCGCGGCCGCTCCCAGCCTGGCGGTCGCTCCCGGGCTGACCGCTCACGCGCGAGCGCGAGCACGTGATCGTCGAGGAGCGGGTTGTCGGGCTCCATCTGGAAGCCGCCGCCGCCCATGGCGACGATCGTTCGTTGGATGCTCACGGACCGCGCCAGACCAGGTCGATCGCCGCGGCTACAGCCGGACCGACGGCGGCCGACTCCGGTCGAACATGTGCACGGTGTCGACGAACCGGACCTGCTTGGTCTGGTAGCCCATGACGAGCGAGTGGGTCCGCGCGCCGCCGCCGAAGAACCGGACGCCCTCGAGCAGGTCGCCGGCGGTCACACCAGTCGCGGCGAAGACGAGGTTCTCGCCCGGTGCGAGGTCCTCGGTGTGGTAGACCCGGTCCTCGTCGCCGTGGCCCATCGCGGCGCCGCGTGCCCGCTCCTCGTCGCTGCGGTAGCGGAACCGCGCCTGGATCTCGCCGCCGAGGCAGCGCAGTGCGGCCGCGGTGATCACGCCCTCCGGCGCCCCGCCGATGCCCATCACCGCGTGGACGCCGGTGCCCGAGACCGCGGTCGAGATCGCCGCCGACAGGTCGCCGTCGCTGATGAGCTGGATCCGCGCGCCCGCCGCGCGGACCTCGGCGATCAACGCGTCGTGGCGCGGCCGCTCGAGGATCACGACCGTGATGTCGGCGACGTTCCGGCCGAGCGCGGCCGCGATCCGCTGGAGGTTCTCGGTCGGGCTGTCGCGGATGTCGACCTTGCCCGCCGCAACCGGCCCGACGCACAGCTTCTCGAGGTACGTGTCCGGGGCGTGGACCAGGCCGCCCTTCTCCGAGGCGGCCAGGACCGTGATCGCGCCGGCCTGGCCGTGGGCGACGAGGTTCGTCCCTTCGAGCGGGTCGACGGCGATGTCGATCTCGGGGTTGTCCTCGACACCCGAGGGCGTCCGACGCCCGACGGGCTCGCCGATCCAGAGCATCGGGGCCTCGTCGCGCTCGCCCTCGCCGATGACGATCGTGCCGGCGAACTCGATCTCGTCCATGGTCGAGCGCATCGCCTCGACCGCCGCCCGGTCGGCTTCGTCCTTCTCGCCGCGGCCCATGAACCGCGCCGACGCAAGCGCCGCTGCCTCGGTGACGCGGACCATCTCGAGCGCGAGGAGCTGTTCCATCAGGTCGGCACGATCAGTGCCGGAAGTGACGTGTGCCGGTGAACACCATCGCCATGTGGTGCCTGTCGGCGACCTCGATCGCCATCTCGTCGCGGATCGATCCGCCCGGCTGGACGATCGCGGTCACCCCGGCCTGGGCCGCGAGCTGGATCCCGTCGGGGAACGGGAAGTAGGCGTCGCTCGCCATCACCGCGGTCTTGGCCCGGTCGCCGGCCCGCCGGAGCGCGATCTCGACCGAGGTCTGGCGGCTGGCCTGGGCGGCGCCGATGCCGATCGTCGCGCCGCTCCTGGCGAGGACGATCGCATTCGAGCGGACGTGGCAGACGGCGCGCCAGGCGAAGAGCAGGTCGTTGAGCTCGTCGAGCGTCGGGCGGCGCTGCGTCACGACCTGGAGCCGGCCGCGATCGAGCCCGACTTCGTCGAGGCTCTGGACGAGGAGCCCGCCGGCGACCCGCTTGAAGTCGAGGTTGGCGATCCCGTAATCGCGCATCCCCTCGGTCGGGTCGGGCGGGACCGCAAGGATCTCGAGACCGGCCTTCGCCTTGAGGATGCCGACGGCGGCCTGGCTGTACGCCGGCGCGATGACCGCCTCGTACGAGTTGGCCGCGATCTCGCGGGCGGTCGCCCCGTCCATCTCGCGATTGACTCCGACGATCCCGCCGAACGCCGACACGGCGTCGGTCTCGAGGGCCCGCCGGTAGGCCTCGACGAGCTCGTCGCCTGACGCGATCCCGACCGGGTCCGTGTGCTTGACGATCGCGACCGTGGGCCCCATGAAGTCCTGCGCGATCCGGTAGGCCTGGTCGAGGTCGAGGTAGTTGTTGAACGACGGCCGCTCGCCGCGGATCTGGGTGGCGTCGGCGAGGGTCCCGCTCCGGTGGGTGGTCTCGCGGTAGAACGCCGCCCGCTGGTGCGGGTTCTCGCCGTAGCGCAGGTCGTCGACCTTCTCGAGGACGACGGCGAGGCGCTTGGGAAACGTGTTGTTCGAGATCTGGTTGAGGTAGGCGGCGATCTCGGCGTAGTACGCGGCGACGGCCCCGAACGCGTCGGCGGCGAGCTGGGCCCGCAGCTCCGCGCTCAGGGCGTGATGGCGCTTGAGCTCCGTCACGAGCTTCGCGTAGTGCTCCGGGCTGCCGACCGCTGCCACGCCGGCGCCGTTGCGGGCGGCGGCGCCGAGGAGCGCCGCGCCGCCGACGTCGATCATCTCGATCGCCTCGTCGATCGGCACGAGCTGGGCGCCGACCGCGGGCGCGAACGGGCTGACGTTCACGACCACGATGTCGATCGCGCCGATCCCCTGCTCGACGAGCTCCTCCATCTGGGCGGGGATGTCGCGCCGAGCGAGGATGCCCGCGTAGATCGCCGGATGGAAGGTCTTGACCTGGCCGCCGATCAGCGATGGCAGGCCGGTCAGCTCGGAGACGGGGCGGACGTCGACGCCGTCGGCCGCGAGGTGGTCCCGGGTTCCGTCGGTCGCGAAGACCTCGACATCCAGGGCGAGGAGCTCGCGCGCGAGGGCGACGATCCCGTCGCGGTTGGCGACCGACAGCAGGGCTCGCACCCGGACTTTTCCTCCTCCGACGCGGGACCTCGCCAGGCACGCCTTTACGCGCTCGACTCGCTGCCGAGTATAGCGCGGGCCGTGGCATACTCCGTCGTCAGCGGCGACCGGCCGCTTTCGCGGCCAGGGTCACGAGACGGGCCCGGCGGACCCCCGACGAGCGAGGTTGGAACGTGCGGCTGGCGCCCTGGGAATACCTCTTCACGCGGTTCGGTGCGCACACGTTTCCGGACGTCTACACGAAGACCTGGGTTGCGACGATCGTCCTCCTCGTGGCTCTCGTCCTGCTCTACAACAGCCGCACGCGGGCTCTCCATCGCCATGCCCCGTACCTCGACATGTACGAGTGGCTCCTGTGGACCGGGATCGGCCTGTTCGGCCTGATCCTCGTGGCGGCCGTGTTCAACTTCTACCTGATCGTCCTGCTCGTGATCCTGCTCACGGGTCTGGCCGTGATGGTCTGGGTCCGCTTCGTCCGGTTCCCGCCGATGTTCGAGGTGTACGAGCAGAAGCTCGCCAAGCAGCGCTACTTCACCCGCTCGAAGTTCGCCCATCCCGAGGCGACGATCCGGCCGAAGGGCGCCAAGTCGGCCAAGGCGGGCGGCAGCCGCCCGAACGCCCAGCGCAGCCGGTCGAACCGCAGCCGGCGCCGGCGCTAGGTCGCGGGTCGGACGAGCCGAGCGAAGCGAGGCAGGCGAGCGACAGGTGCCGATCGAGGTCATCCGCTTCGGGGTCGGCCATCGCCGGCCGGACGGCCCGCCGGGCACGACCGGCGTCAGCGGGCAGGTCATCCACAGCGACGCGCGCGGGATGATCAGCGAGCTCGCCTTCGCCCGGAACGGCCGGATCGAGCCTCACTCCAACCCGAACACGACCTGGTTCATCGTCATCGAAGGCGGCGGCTGGGTGGTCGTCGACGGCGAGCCCCTGCGGGTCGCCGCAGGCGAGGCCGTGCTCTGGCCGCCGGACGTGCCGCACGGGGCGTGGGCGGATCACGGCCACATGCGGGCGTTCGTCGTCGAGCTCGCGGGGCCCGACGACACCTCGTTTCGCGGGATCCTCGAGGGCCGGGCGCTCGAGATCGGCTCCGGGATCCGGACGGTCAGCCGCGCCGAGGGAACCCTGACGGGACCCGGCCATCCGCCGCCCCCGGACCCGGACGCCGGCGAGCCGCACTGAGCCTTCGCGGCGGCGGGCTGCACGGAGCCCCGTCGCGGCAGCCTGAACCCTCGCGGACACAAAGGTCGGCCGGTGCCGCTCCTCCACGGACACCGGCCGACGCGGGAAAGGCTGGCTGGCGACTGATCGGCGCGCGGCGTCGCCTCGCGAGCGGCGCCGCCTGCGGACATCAGTCGCGGAGGCGG
>Ga0307308_10001065_pt1 | contig 10778 bp, 8 predicted proteins | sample ER_DNA_195_FD_194501 | JGI IMG/M metagenome (GOLD analysis project Ga0307308, IMG submission 194501) | Bulk soil microbial communities from the East River watershed near Crested Butte, Colorado, United States - ER_DNA_195 | ecosystem: Environmental > Terrestrial > Soil > Floodplain | place: USA...
ATCGGGCGACTGCGTCGGGGCGAAGGTCGCAGTCGGCGGGGCGCTGGGTCCGGCCGTGGTGACTGACGAAGATCTTGACGTCGGGCTCGTGTCGACCAAGCCAGCCGTGCAGGCGCTTGCCACGAGCGCGAGGACGAACGTGCCTGCCAGGACGGATGTGCGCGGGTCCCGGAACACGCACAAAGCGACGCGTAGATTGGTCACGGATTCACCTCCAGCCATCCGGCGAATGAGCCCTCGATCTCGAACGAGGCGCCGCTGCCCTGAGCAGTGACCCTCGCGACTGGCTGGGATGCGTCCGTGCCGCCGATGATGTCGGCAATCATCGAGTCGTCGGGGGCGAGGCATGCGAATGCGAAACCGCTGGGCGTGCGACAGCTGCTTTCCGACAGCGCGGCGGGCGCGTCGACGACGGTCCCGTCCAGGCGCAGAACACGACGAAGGGTTACATCAATCGAACCGTTTTCGGCCGAGCTGTTGCCGACGAAGACGCCGGACCCATCGGACGCCCAGGCAGGAAGAACGACCAGACCCGCTGGAATGGCCACGGCGGTGGCGTTGCCCGTACGCCCGTCGATGTGGCTCAACAGCAGATGCACCTCACCGCCCCCTGGCGCATACCAGAGATTGGCGAGCCGCTCGCCAGGCCCCCAGAACACGCCACCGCGCGGGTCGACCTTCCAGTAAGGGGTTTCGCGGAGCTGCTCGATGAATTGCTCCATGCCTGCGATGACGATCGGCGCAGCCTCTGGGTGGTCCAGGTCGAAGATTTCCCAGTGCATCATCTGACCGCCGCCGTCCATGGGTAGCGCCAGAAGGCCCGTCGGTGAGACTGCGCCCATCGGCGCTAGGAACCCCCGCTCCGTGTCGGTCGCCTGGATGTCGTACGCCGCCCAGGCGCCTGGCAGCCTGGCGATCTGCCGCTCGTGCCCGTCGACGTCAACGCCGACTGCGATCACTTCGTGAGTCCCGTCCAATACGTGGAGCCGGAGGAAGACCGCCTCATAGGCCTTGCTCAACGGCGGCAGGAGGGTCGGACGCAGCGACATCGCGCCGACCGCGGCGCCGATCAGCGCCAGGATCAGCAGACCCGCAAGCACGACCCAGACGAGCTGAGGCGTCAGGCGCAGCCCACGGGCTCTCATGCCAGCGCGCGCACTGATGCGCTCCGCCATCTCGCTCGCGGTCGGGGCGCCGGCGATGTCCCCCACCTGCCAGGCGAGAAACGCACGGATCTCGCTGTCGAGCTGCTCGTCGCGCATTCGATCGGTCATGGTTGTGACTCCTCGAGCTCGCGGCGCAGTCGTTGTTTGGCCAACCGCAATCGCGATCGAACCGTCTCTTCGGGCGCCCCCACGATTGAAGCCGTCTCGGCGACCGTGTAACCGAAGTGCATGTGGAGGACCACCACCGCGCGGTGCTCGGGTGATATCCGCTGAAAGGCGGCTCGTAGGGCGACGAACGTCGACGGATCCGATCCTTGCGGGTCGGGCGGCTCGATCCACGTGATCTCTGGCCGCGGTCTGAAGAGTCGGCTCAGCCAGATTTGCCGGCGCTTGCTGATGCGGACGGCTTCGCGTACGACGATGCGGTCGAGCCACGGTCCGACGCGAGCGTCATCACGCAGCGTGGAGCGGTTGCGCCATGCCTGCTCCAGGCCAACCTGCACGGCGTCCGCTGCGTCGCTCGCGTCGCGGCAGACCAGCCTAGCCAGGCGCAAGAGCCGGTCGTAGTGCTCTACCACGAACGCCGCGATGGCCGCGTCGGACCGGGCCCGCTCAAGCTCCGCCGTCCGCTCAACCGCCACGTCGTTCGTCTCCCTCTCCGGCCTGTCAACCCTAGAGAGGAGCGCAACAGACGAAACGGGTCACAACAAGCCGGTCGCACCGCCTATGTGCGCTATAGATCGGCAGCGCCGGAGGTCGTCTCCGTGTTGGTTGTTTTGGCCGAACCTCGCCCGGACACCGGCCCCGAGGGCGACTGCTCGCGATGGCGACACACCATAAACGGATCGTGATGCCGTCCTGCCGCCGTCAGACCTCCAACTGCAGGCGGTGGCCGGCGATGCGCACCCATACACCCCGAGCGGCCGCTCGGCCGGATCGAGGTGGACTGATTCTCTGATCGTGGGGCCATCGGGTAAAGGCTCGGCTTGGATCGCCGGGCCGGCTATCCCGTAGGGTTGCCATCGTGCCGTTCACCCTGCGCCTACCGTTCGGGCCTCGCTGGCCGCAACGGGAGGTCCGCGATGTCACCCAACTCGTGGCTGCCCTGCGGAACCGAATGGCCGCCGAGCCAGACGGCTCGAGCCGCGAGACGCTCCGCGGCCAGATCGCTGGCGCCGAGTCGCATCACCGAGCGACACTGCCCTGGGATGCGGAGGGTGAATCACGGACGTTCCAGGCCGGATTCCTGACCGGCCATCTCTTCGCCCACCTGATCCGGACGCTCGGGACCCTTCCGGGAACGTTCCTGGTCCCGGCCGCCGGGTACGCGGCGTCACTCGTCAGCCCGCAGGCGGAGCACTACCTCGTGGAAGCGCCGCCGCATGACCTCTTCAAGACGCACGCCTACGCATGCCTGCGCGTCGCAGAGCGAACGGAGCTGCCGGCGGACCTCGAGTTCGGGGCATTTCGCTGGCTGGCCGACCAGCTCTCGGTTCCAGTCACTCCAGAGCTTGAAGCACGGTTCATCGAGTTGCGTCAACGACGCCTGCATCTCGCGGCCGAGCGTGAGCTGGATCGGACCGCGTATCCCGCGGCCGCGACCGCTCGCCGGGTCGAACGCAGGCTCGCCGAGCTCGCCGGCGCCGTCCAACGACAACTCGCCGACCTCGATGCCGGGTCGATGCACGCCGATCGCTTGCGTGGCGCGCTTGTCGGACTGGATACGGCCTCCGGGATCGGGCTGCTCGGAGCTCCACAACCGATCGAGGGGCGCGGCTCCGGCCCGTCCGAAGCCTATCGGGGAGGTCTGTTGGGCGCGAGTCTGCTGGTGGCACTCGTCCGCGAGGACCGGGTCGCGGATGACGCCCTGAGGCGCCACGCCTACCGCTACGGTGCGGTCCTGGCGTCCGCGGGCGGCAGGGCATTGCTCGTCGAGCCCCCACCCAAGAACGTCCTAAAAGCGCACCAGCTCGCGATCCACACCCTGACCGAGCGAGCCGGTGAACCGATCAACGAGGACCTCGAGGTCGCGATGCTCCGATGGCTCGCGACCCAGGCCGACCTGGTCTTGACGCCCGAGCTCGTGGAAGAGCGGCGAAGGTACGTCGTGAATATGAGACGCGGAGCCTGACCAGGAGCCGGCGCCCCGCGCGCTGTCCTACGTACTGCGGGCTAGGTGTGTAGTCCTAGATACGTCGGTGACCGAGCGAGCCTCGCTGCACGGTTACGCTGCTCTGCACCCGCTGATGCAGAAGGCTTCGATCGGATCAGGCCGTCGGCGGCTTATAGGCGCGCCAGTGGCGGTCTTGGCCTTCTGCATGATGGCTGACTGGTCGCTCGATCGAACCACACCTTGATCGAACCACACCATGAGCGCGTCGTGTCGGTCGGATGGACGGTGCTCGGCGCAAGCCAGAGCTCGATGCCGTTCTCGTCGATCCGCGCCCAGGCTCCCTCCTGGGCAAGCGCCCGGGTGAATCGACGACCGTGCCACAGGCTCGATACCACGTATACGATCACACGCTCGCCGACCCTTGCGTCCGGGGTTTGAACGCCTCGCTGGTCCACGCTCCGCTGTCGCGGGGCCACTTGATCCCTCTCGGGGATGCTAATGGGCGCAGCGACCCCCGTTTGGGTTCCCGGGCGGATCTACAGGGTGCAGGCGCCCTCAATGGCTGTCGATCGACACGACACCTGCCGAGCCGTCGACCGTGATGATGGCGCCCGTCTCGATGCGCTCGGTCGCTCCGGGCACGCCGACCACGGCGGGGATCCCATACTCGCGAGCGACGACCGCGCCGTGGGACATCATCCCGCCCATTTCCATGACGAGACCGCCGGCCGTCAAGAAGAGCGGCGTCCAACCCGGATCTGTGGAAGGCGCGACGAGGATCTCGCCGGGCTCCAGCCGTGCACCATGGGGCGACAGGATCGTGCGTGCGGGACCGGTGACCGTGCCCGGACTGGCCGGCGAACCTCGCAGCGCGCCTTCGGGCACCGAGATCAGTGCCGCTTCCGCGTCGGTACCGTCGGAGAGCAGGACGCGCGGGATGTAGCGCCTGGCCTGCTCCCGGACGTGCATCGCACGGCGTGCGGCGACAAGCTCGCGCACGTCGGCGCCGGTCACGCCGTCCCGGATCTCCGCCAAGGTCAGGAAGTACACATCGTCCCAAGCCGTCATCTTGCCAGTCGCCACCAGCTCGTCGCCCACTGGGTGGAGCAGCTCCCGGATCGGTGTGAACAGGGTTCGGATGAGAACGAACTTGGGCATCTCCCGGGAGCCCATCAGGGCACGCACCCGGCCGAGGAAGAACCGCAGCAGCCGACGACGCGGCCCATGTACGCGCGCGAGCAGCGTCTTCATCGTCGTCTCGGCCTCGCGCGCGCCACGTCGGAACTGCTCGTCCGGGGCGATGGCGTCGTCGTTGAGGCGGAGGTAATTCGCGATCGCGCCAAACAGGTACGACGGGTCTTCCGACCAGCGCGGTACACCGAGGTCGATCTCGCCGATCGCCCGAAACCCGTATCTACTGATGAACGCGGCCAGCTCGGTCTGCAGGTTTGGTGGCAGCGCGCCGTCGCGGTACGCCCGGGCGAGATCGGCCTGTTGACCATTGAGGATCGCGTCGCGCGACGACGGATCGGTCCGCACTCGAGTCGTCAGCGCCCACAGCGCAAGGTCCATCTCGGTCGTCGGGTTGTGCGGCAGTCCGCGTGTGAGCGTCTGGAACTCGTCCTCGGTCGCCCGGCCGCGCAGCAGCCGCCGGGATGCCAGGTACGACACCATCCCGGCAACGACCAGGCCAAGCATCCGAGGAAACACGAACGATGGCGCACGCGCGAGGAGGTCCTCGGCCGCGTTCAGCCGGTCGGTCGCGGTCGCATCGGCTGGCAGATCGACCCTCGTCACGCGTTCGACCTCGCGGATGAGCCGGTTGCGCACCCGATCGGGCGACTGGAGCAGGCGCAGCGCGTAGAGCGGGATCCCCGAGCGGGCAAACAGCGGCACGATGGTCCGCAACGTGCGCAGCCTCGAGCCGCGTGCCGTGAACCGGCGGTCCTCGGCCAGACGTCGGAAGACCACCGAGCTGCGTGCCTCCCCGACGCTCGTCAGCCGCACGAGCACCTCGCGGCCGATCGGGTTCCGGAGAACGGGCGTGAGGTCGGCCCAGATGCGCCCGCCTGACACGAGGACTGGTGACGTGACCGGTTCCCGGTCGCCGCGACTGCGCGCAAAAGCGCCTGCAAGCGTCCCGCCGATGATCAGGAATGGCTCGACGCCCACGGGAGTGATCGGTTCGAAATAGCCCTGCGCGACGCTGGCCGAGAAATACACACGTAGGTCTTCGCCGCCCCGCGAACGCTCGGGTAGCGGGAATAGCGTCGTGATCGGGCGGGCCTGCAGGATCCATAAATCACCTGCGGCGTCGAACGCGAACTCGATGTCCTGCGGAGCTCCGAGTGCGTCTTCGATCCGACCTCCGATCGCCGCAAGCGCGAGCACCTGGGCATTGCCGAGGACGGGCGCGCTTCCCCGGACGACGTGCTCGTCTACGCCACCCGAAACAGGGTCAATCGCGTAGTGGTCGGGGTCGACCGAGCCCGACACGACCGTGTCGCCCAGCCCTGCGGCCGCGTCCACGACCGCGCGGCCCCTGCGACCGGTGATCGGGTCTGCGGTGAACAGGACGCCGGCCGTCGCGGCGTCGACCAGGCGCTGGACGACCACCGCGAGACCGACGCCCTCGTCGTCGAACCCGTGCACACGGCGATAGGCGACGGCGCGCTCGTTCCACAGGGACGCCCAACACCGGCGTATCGCATCGAGGACCCGCTCGTCGCCCTCGATGCCCAGGTACGTGTCCTGTTGGCCGGCGAACGATGCCCCTGGCAGGTCCTCCGCCGTGGCCGATGATCGGACCGCGACGGGTCCACTACCGAGGCCTCGGTAGGCCTCGAGCACTGCGGTCGCCACCGCCGGTGGAACGTCGATGGAGCGCAGCCGTTCGGCGGCCTCCTCAGGCCTGCTGGCAACGACCCCCGCCGATGCGGCGGCCGCTTCGTAGGCATTGGTCGTCAGGACGAAGCCGTCGGGAACGGGAAAGCCGTTGGCGACTAGCTCGCCCAAGTTGGCAGCCTTGCCGCCCACACTCCCGAGATCGGATGCGCGGATGCCCGCTAGCGGTCGCACGATAGGCGCCTGCGTCATCCGTCCATGCTAAGTCGGCTCTGGGTTGGAGCGTGGCGGGAAACGTCTGACAGGTAGTTCCTGCCGGAGACGCTCCCGAGCATGCGAGCGATCGCGGCGCCATCCGATCCCGAGCTCAGGGAGTTGTGAGACTCGATCGAGACGGCTCGACTCCACGGCCAGAGTCGCCTTCGTGGGGATGCTCGCGGACCGTGGGGCCCTACAGGATGGGCTGTCGCCGGTTGTGAGCGATCCGACAGCGCGACGGTTTCGGGCGACTGCACTGGATTTCTTGGACTCCGTAACCACGTTGAGCGAGATGCACGGATGACGATGCCGGGCCGGCTCGCTCTACGAAAAAGTCGGCCACCGCCGCAGCGAGGACCTCCATCGACACGTTGTGCCTCTGAGCCTCGGCCCTCAGCCGACGATCACAAGCGGCTGAAGCCGGGACAAGGGGCCGTCCGGCCTTGGCCCGATCAGCTCGGGCTCGGGGCCACGGTCCGCGTCACGAGCAGCGAGAACGGCGTCCAGCTGAGCGATGAGCCTGGGGATGCTCGACCGCAACGCCTGCCCGTACGCCGGTCCGATCTCCTTCATGAGCGCCATCTCCCGTCGGGTTTTCGGCGCCCCGTACCGAAAGTGGAGTGTGGTGCCCGTCGTGCCCGGCTCGAACTCCACCGTGTGGAGCACCTTCACCGGTCCGCTAGGCGTGTCGAGGATTGTCCGGTCCGTGACGTAGTCGTACGGGCGCCAATCGAGGATCTCCTCGATGACTGCGTCCTTGCCGTGCATGCAGTGGTTGGCCGAGCCGGGGCCTCGCCGGCCTCCGGTCGTCCCCTTGACCGTGACTTCGGTCACCCAGGGCTGCCAGGTCATCCGCTGGCCAGGCTTCGTGAGGAAATCCCACGCCACCTGCGGCGGCACGTTGGTCGGCACCGACACGATGACGATGGATTCCTCCGGGGAGACTCGGACGCGCCCGCGAGCCTCCTCCTCCTGCCAGCGGCGCTCCAGGTCGTGAGCCCAAGCCGGCACGTCGCCGATCCGATCGTAGGTCTCGGTGTGCTCGCGCATCCCGAGCGCGGCCGGGTCGATGTCCGATGCATCGATGCAGCGCTGACTGATCAGGGCGTAGGCGTTGATGGCCAGCTTCTCGACGACCTCGTTCTTCAACAGCCGGTGCGCGACGATCACGTCCGAGCCGACGAGCTCTTGCCGGCCCGCGACCCTGTGGACGATGGCCGAGCCGTGGTGGACGACGAACTTGAGGTCGAGATCGGGGATGCGAACGCACGCGTCGCACTCGCACGACGTCGCCTGGCGCACGTCTCGACGACGCCGGCGGAACCCGAAGTAACAACGCTCGATCGTGTCGAGGAGCATCGACCCATCGACGGTCTCGGCCGTCATGAACATGAATGCCGCATCGCCCTCGAGCTTCGCCAGCCGGAACTCGGGCCGCAGCGCCGTGACGACGGCGCCGACGAGGTCGGCGAGGATGTCCTGGGCGTGGTCCAGCTCGACATCGGCGAGGTAGCCGGTGTACCCGGAGATGTCGGCGATCAGGAAGCAGGTTGGTTGCGCGGCTGAAATCATCATTCCTCGCGGCCGCGGGAGCTCGCGACGCTAACACTGTACGTCTCTGCCTCGCGCCCCGGTTCGCGGCCGGCTACGGCCACTGTTGTGGCCTTCGCTAGGGCCGGATGTTCTGATTCAACCGGAACACGTTGTCGGGATCCCACGCCCGCTTGAGCGCGCGTAGCCGCTCGTACTTGGCTCGCCGTAGACGCTCCGGACAAGCCCGTCGTCGCCGGCCTCGAAGACATCGTTCACCTAGCCACCGACTAAACGGTAGGGCTCGATGAGGCCGATGCCGGTACGCGCCCAGTCGCGATGTGATCGATCGTCGGCCGGGTCATCCCATTGCGTCTCCGTTCCGACCCAGAACGGCGCGGTGCGACCCTGGAACGCGGTCGCGGCCTCGGGATCGCGGCCGACGGCGCCACCGAATGCCCAGATCGAGAAAGACGTCTTCGCCCGGCGGCGACCCACCGGCATGGTCGACTAAGGCGTCGACAAGGCCGTCGGTCAATGAGCTGATGTAGCCGCTCTTGGTATAGACCCGGTTGCCCCAGCCCTCGGCGGTCCGCGCGAGAAGGATCTCGAGATCCTCGAGGCTCGCGTGCGGGAGGGCAGACCAGCGGCACACGCGAAATGAGCTCCATCCGACCCCACACTATGAGCAGATGGTCTGGTCACCTCGAGCCTGACGTGCGCGGGAGCCTCGATGACCACCGTCTCCGTCGACCATGACCCGAGCGAGGCAAGGGCGGCCGCCACACGCTCGATCGCGTCGGCCCGGTGCGAGCGCCGCCTTGCCCCAGGTCGAACGGGGGTCTTCATCTGACGTCATGTCACTCGTCTCCGCCAGCGTGCGTTAGAACACTTGAGGTCCCTGCCCCCGACATGCGCATCCGACGACGACGAAACACTCAGCGGAACTCCGCCGGCGAGGCTCCGGCCAGTCATGTTGGATGGTTCTTGGCGTAAGGCTTTCGCCAGGATCCTTGATTTCGTGCCGCTATGGCCGCCTACTCGCGGATTGCGCAGATGTACTCCAGCCTGTCTCCATCGCCCACTCTTCGGCGGTGACGATCACCAGATCGACGATCGGGTCCTTCACCGCTGCGTAGGTGTCAAGGTCGGGTATCGCCGCGGCGAGGGATCGCTTGATCGCCGAGTACGCGATGACCGCCTGCGGGTGGGCGCACATCCAGTCCCTGAATAGGAGAGCGAGTCGCTCGTTGGGCGATCCGGTCAGCCGAACGTGAAGATTGACGTCCTCACCGGTGCCCGTGCGTTGCCAGAACCTCTTCGCCCACAGGGCCGGGTCATCATTCCGGCCGGCAGGTACATGGTCGCGGGTTGCATTCGGAACTCGCGCGAAGCCCAGGTCGTGGAGGGGCCGGTCAAAGTGCTCTTGCGCGTCAACCAAGTTCGTGACGCTCACCTGGATGTCGAGGACATCCTTCGCATCCATCGCCGGGACTGCGGTACTCCCGACGTGATCGATCCGCAGCGCCGCGGCTCCGAGCGCTCCGTACAGAGTGGCGATAAGAACTGCCGCGCGTTCTGCCCACATCGGATTGGGTGCCGAAATGGCGAAGAGCTCCCGAGTCACGCGTACAGATTGCCCGTTCTGGTGCGGTCCCGCCCGCCACAGCGAGCGTACTGTCGCTCGGCCGCGGGCGCGAATAGCCCAACATCGAAGACCGCGGGCCGGACCCACACTATGACCTCATGTGATCGCGGTCCATTCCGATGCATCGCAGCAGCGGTCTCTAGCGGCGAACGCCCGGCCCGGCTACGGGACCGGTTGCCACACCGGGCCGACGCCGTCAGGCATGATGAGGAGCGGGCCTGATCCATCGGGATGCATCACGTACATTCCGCCAGCGGCCGTAGACGAGTCCTCCTGGGGGTAGGCAGAATACGCGAGATACCCGTCATTGGCCGACCAGTTTGGGTAGCTGTGGGCAAGCCCATCACTGGGGTCGGTGATCGCGCGGTCTTCCCGACCGTCCGCTGTCATGACATGGATTTCCTCGCCCGTATCGTTCATCCGTGCGTACGCGATACGCGTGCCGTCATGTGACCAGGCTGGCCAACCATCCTCACCACTCAATTGGGTCAGTCGCTGCAGGTTCCGACCATCCGCGCCGACGACATAGATGTCGTAGTCACTCGATGACGAGCCTGCCGGGAAGCCGAGTGACATGAAAACCAGGCGCCGGCCGTCCGGCGACCATGCCGGATACTCAGCGTCGCCTTCTGCAATGCGGTGATTCCCCGAACCGTCAGGGCGCATGAGGTACAACCCCAGACGCCCAACCCCTCCCGAGTAGTAGGCGATCCAGTCTCCCGTGGGCGACCAAGCCGGCGACCAGTTACCGAGTTTGGCATCGTGCGTCAGGAACGTGGTTTTGAGGTCGGCGACGTTTACGACTGCGATATTGCTTGGACCCTGCTCGGAGGCGTCGGAACTGGGAGCCGAACGAAAGACGATCTCTCGGCCATCAGGCGACCATGAAGCGCTGTATTCGTTGGCCGGCGAACTGGTCAACCGTCGCAGGTTGCGGCCGTCGATTCGAACGGTGTAGATGTCTCCGTCGGTGGGTGAGTCGATTCGGGCGGAGAAGGCAATCGTGGTTGCTGACCCATCGAGAGCGGGGGACTGGTTCTGCTGGATCGGCCCTCGTGCCGACGCCGGGCTTGCCGGCGACGGGGTTGCTGGTGACGGCGGGCTTGTCGGTGACGGAACGGAAGGCACTGGTTCTGCGCAGCCAATGGCGAGTGTGAACGCAACGACTAAGCCTAGAGAAGGCCACCGCGGTCCGGATCGCAGGAGACTCTCCAGTCGG
>Ga0307308_10001070_pt1 | contig 10751 bp, 5 predicted proteins | sample ER_DNA_195_FD_194501 | JGI IMG/M metagenome (GOLD analysis project Ga0307308, IMG submission 194501) | Bulk soil microbial communities from the East River watershed near Crested Butte, Colorado, United States - ER_DNA_195 | ecosystem: Environmental > Terrestrial > Soil > Floodplain | place: USA...
AGAGAAACTCGGAGGAAGGTGGGGATGACGTCAAGTCAGCATGGCCCTTACGCCTTGGGCTACACCCACGCTACAATGGCCGGTACAACGGGCTGCGAAACCGCGAGGTGGAGCTAATCCCTTAAAGCCGGTCTCAGTTCGGATTGTAGGCTGCAACTCGCCTACATGAAGCCGGAGTTGCTAGTAACCGCAGGTCAGCATTACTGCGGTGAATATGTTCCCGGGCCTTGTACACACCGCCCGTCACGTCATGAAAGCTGGCAACACCCGAAGCCGGTGGGCCAACCGCAAGGAGGCAGCCGTCGAAGGTGGGGTCGGTGATTGGGACGAAGTCGTAACAAGGTAGCCGTACCGGAAGGTGCGGCTGGATCACCTCCTTTCTAGGGAGATCCGAGTCCCGACTCTTCGGTGGGGTCGGGGCGTTGAAGGCTCCCAGGTTGATCGCACGGTCGCTCGTCTTCTTCCGTCAGGTGGAAGGCGTCGAGACGGGTCCGCGAGGATCCGGATCGGAGACCGATCGCGACCTGACGAAAAACACCGAAACCCGTTCACCATCCGCGTTCGGAAGTTCCTGTCACTCTTCAAGGGTTAAGGGTGCAGCCGCCGGCGGCGACATCGTGTCGACCGTGACGTCGGCACGGCCCCGGCGGGCGTTTAGCTCAGCTGGTTAGAGCACTGCCCTGATAAGGCAGAGGTCTCTGGTTCGAGTCCAGAAACGCCCACCACACTTACCGCGAGGCAAGGGGACGTAGCTCAGTCGGCAGAGCATCTCCTTTGCAAGGAGAGGGTCAGGAGTTCGAGTCTCCTCGTCTCCACCACCCGCTCCGCGTGAAGGCAGCGGAGGATCACCAACCTGCGAGGCCGCACTCACTGAATTGAAGAGACCGGGTGGACCCCGGGACGACCGAACCTTCCAGGCGCTGTCTCTGACGGCTCCGAGGCTGGTCCTCGAGCCGTCTTCGTGTGTCCGCCTCAAAATCGAGCCCCTGATCCGTGATCTCCATCGGAGCTCACCGACCAGCGGATCGCTGGATCTCCTGGCCGCAAGACCGGGACCGTCGCCCGAGTGATCGGGCCGCACCTTAACAACTGGATATGTTTTTTTCGGCAGTAAATCGATCTTCGATTTCGCCGAGTCAGTTCAAGGATACGATCCCGATCGATCCCGTCCTTGCACCTGGCCGCCTGGTCAGATGCTGGAAGGGGTCAAGCTACAAAGGGCACGGGGTGGATGCCTTGGCGCCAAGAGCCGATGAAGGACGTGGCAGGCTGCGTAAAGCTTCGGGGAGTCGCGAGCAGACGTTGATCCGGAGATGTCCGAATGGGGAAACCCGGCTGGGGTAACGCCCAGTCACCCCTGGTTGAACAAAATAGGCCAGGTGGAGGTAAGCCAGCGAACTGAAACATCTCAGTAGCTGGAGGAAAAGAAAGTATTCCCTGAGTAGTGGCGAGCGAAACGGGAAGAGCCCAAACCCACTCAGCGCGATAGGTTGCAGCCGTTTCTGAGTGGGGGTTGTAGGAGTCGATCGCGGGGCCCTGCTAGGCCCCAGCGGAGTTACCAAGCCATTCGCTAGTCGAACCTGTCAGGAAAGGCAGGCCAGAGAGGGTGACAGCCCCGTAGACGAAAGCGATTGGCCTCCGTGATCGGCCACCTGAGTACCACGTGGAAGGTCTCTCATGTGGGAAGCTGGGCGGACCACCGTCCAAGGCTAAATACTCTTGGCGACCGATAGTGAACAAGTACCGTGAGGGAAAGGTGAAAAGCACCCCGGAAGGGGAGTGAAATAGTACCTGAAACCTCGTGCCTACAAGCAGTCAGAGGGTGTTGCCGGCTTGCCGGTAGCCTAATGGCGTGCCTTTTGAAGAATGAGCCGACGAGTTACGTGCACGTGGCGAGGTTAAGTCCGCGAAGGACGGAGCCGGAGCGAAAGCGAGTCTGAATAGGGCATTCAGTCGCGTGCAGTAGACCCGAAACCGAGTGACCTATCCATGGCCAGGTTGAAGCGGGAGTAATGTCCCGTGGAGGACCGAACTCACTAGCGTTGAAAAGCTAGGGGATGAGCTGTGGATAGAGGTGAAATGCCAATCGAACTCGGAGATAGCTGGTTCTCCCCGAAATAGCTTTAGGGCTAGCCTCGGGCGTTCAATCACGGGGGTAGAGCACTGGATGGGCTAGGGGGCTTCCCGCTTACCAACCCCAACCAAACTCCGAATCCCGTGATTTCAGAGCCCGGGAGTCAGACTGCGAGGGCTAAGCTTCGTGGTCAAAAGGAAAACAGTCCGGACCGTCAGCTAAGGTCCCTAAATCCAGGCTAAGTGGTAAAGGATGTGGGTTCGCATAGACAACCAGGATGTTGGCTCAGAAGCAGCCACCATTGAAAGAGTGCGTAACAGCTCACTGGTCAAGTGGATCCGCGCCGAAAATTCAGCGGGGCTCAAGCCTGGTACCGAAGCTACGGATGCGTTCGCCGGTTCGCCGGCGGGTGCGTGGTAGGGGAGCGTTCTGTTTGCAGTGAAGGTCGACCGTGAGGACGGCTGGAGCGGACGGAAGTGCGAATGTCGGCATGAGTAGCGCAATGTGAGTGAGAATCTCACACGCCGTAAGCCTAAGGTTTCCTGAGGAAGGCTTGTCCGCTCAGGGTTAGTCGGGCCTAAGCCGAGGACGAACGTCGTAGGCGATGGACATCCGGTTGATATTCCGGAACCACCAGAGGTCGTTTGCACCGCAAGGTGTCGCCTGGGGGTAGGAGAACGGAGGATGGCTGGCGCAAGCCAGTCGAGTCCCGGATCCGATCCCAGGTGGGAGCAATGGCATGACACGGTGTGGTAGTTCGAGCGCGTTTTGGCTATACGCGTCTAAGCCGGTAGGGGGAGAGGACAGGCAAATCCGTCCTCTCATTCAACCCCGAGCAGCGAATGAAAGGGGTTTCGGCCTCGATTCGAGTGAGCCACGCTGGCAAGAAAAGTGTCTAGCGAGACCAACGGTGTCCGTACCGCAATCCGACACAGGTAGGCGGGTAGAGAATACCAAGGCGATCGGGAGAACCCTCGTTAAGGAACTCGGCAACATGGCCCCGTAACTTCGGGAGAAGGGGCGCTTCGCGGCTGCTGACTTGTCAGTGGTCGATCGAAGCCGCAGTGAAAAGGCCCAGGCGACTGTTTAGCAAAAACACAGGTCTCTGCGAAAGCGAAAGCTGACGTATAGGGGCTGACGCCTGCCCAGTGCCGGAAGGTTAAGAGGAGGGGTGCAAGCTCTGAATCGAAGCCCCGGTAAACGGCGGCCGTAACTATAACGGTCCTAAGGTAGCGAAATTCCTTGTCGGGTAAGTTCCGACCCGCACGAATGGCGTAACGATCTGGGCGCTGTCTCAACGAGGGATCCGGCGAAATTGAAGTACCTGTGAAGATGCAGGTTACCCGCGGCAGGGCAAAAAGACCCCGTGGAGCTTTACTGCACCCTGATATTGGATTGGGATTTAGCTTGTGTAGGATAGGTGGGAGGCTGAGAAGCTGGGGCGCTAGCCTCGGTGGAGCCAACGTTGAAATACCACCCTTGTTGAATTTCGGTTCTAACCGCGACCCGTGAATCCGGGCGCGGGACAGTGTCAGGCGGGCAGTTTGACTGGGGCGGTCGCCTCCTAAAATGTAACGGAGGCGCCCAAAGGTTCCCTCAGGCTGAATGGAAACCAGCCGTAGAGTGCAAAGGCATAAGGGAGCTTGACTGCGAGACCTACAAGTCGAGCAGAGACGAAAGTCGGGCTTAGTGATCTGGTACCTCCGAGTGGAAGGGGTATCACTCAACGGATAAAAGCTACCCCGGGGATAACAGGCTGATGGTGCCCAAGAGTTCACATCGACGGCACCGTTTGGCACCTCGATGTCGGCTCGTCGCATCCTGGGGCGGAAGTACGTCCCAAGGGTTTGGCTGTTCGCCAATTAAAGCGGCACGCGAGCTGGGTTCAGAACGTCGTGAGACAGTTCGGTCTCTATCCGCCGTGGGCGTAGGGAACTTGAGAGGAGTTGCTCCTAGTACGAGAGGACCGGAGTGAACGAACCGCTGGTGTGCCAGTTGTCCCGCCAGGGGCACCGCTGGGTAGCTATGTTCGGTCGGGATAAGCGCTGAAAGCATCTAAGTGCGAAGCTCGCCTCGAGATGAGGTTCCCCACCGGGTCAACCGGGTAAGACCGCAGGGAGACCACCTGTTTGATAGGCCGCATGTGGAAGTCCGGTGACGGATGAAGCTGAGCGGTACTAACGGTCGAGGGCTTGACCTCTTCAGCAACTGACCAGGGGTCAGGGGCTGTGAACGATCAGGATCATGTCCTGACTGACTCAATATCGAAGATCAACTGGCGTCCCGCGCGGTCGGAATAGACCACGCGCCGGCCGCTGCCGAAGAAACGTCCAGACGCAACGAATCCTGGTGACTCTAGCGGAGAGGCCATACCCGTTCCCATCCCGAACACGGAAGTCAAGCTCTCCAGCGCCGAAGATACTGAGAGGGCAGCCTTTCGGGAAAATAGGTCGTCGCCAGGATTTTTGCGTTTCCGGAGCCGGATCCCGTGGACGCGGGACCATCCGCCGTGCTCCCTGCTCCGACGGCCTCCGCTATCCTCTGGCGATGACCGTTGCCGGCCAGGATTCCGTGGAGCCCCAGGGTGCCCCGACGATCCCGGACGGCATCCCGGACCGCATCCCGGATCGCCAATCGCCGGGCAGCCACCCGGAGCGGCCCACGACCGGCACCGTCTGCCCATACCTCATGGCCGAGTCAGGTGGCTGGCGCAGCGCGTCACCGAACCGCGAGCACCGCTGTGGCGCGGTCGATCCGCCCGCACCCCTCAGCGCGGACAAGCAGCGTCGTCTCTGTTTGACGCTTGCCCACCAGACCTGCCCGACGTACGGTGCCGCGAGAGGGGCCCGCGCGGCCGCGATCGCGCCCGGGGTCGATCCGGCGGTCCTGGCGGCCGTCGAAGCCGCCCGTCGACCCGTGGCGCGCTCGGCCACCGTGATCCTCGAGCCGCCACGGCTCACATCGCCGCGAATTGCCTGGCCGCTTGACCGCGCCGTCTCGCAGGCGGCCCTCGTCGGTTTAATGCTTGTGGCATTCGCCCTTGTGGCGATCGCCCGACTCTCGGCCGGCAACGCTGGGGCAGCAAACTCGCCCAGCCCGGCGGCGTCCGTGGCCATCGTCGCGCCGAGCTCGTCGCCGATGCCGATCGAGACCCCGCTATCGTCTCCGAGCGCCATCGCGCCGAGTGAGAGCATCGGGCCGAGCACAGCACCGACGCCGACACCCAGCTTCCGGACGACCTACACGGTTCGCTCCGGCGACACCCTGGCCGGGATCGCCGCCAAGTTCAAAACGACGCCCGGGGCCATAAAGAGGCTCAACGGCCTCACGAACAACACGATCCACACCGGCCAGAAGCTCAAGATCCCCTGAGACTAGCGCTGGCAGCCTCGGCAATATGACGTGACGAACCCGCCGGGCTTCACCTCGGTGATCCTGGTGCCGCAGCGCGGGCACGCGGTGCCGCCCTTGTCATGGACGGCGAGGAAGTCGCGGACCTGTTTCTCGAACGTGGGCGGGACGCGCCGGCGAAGGATCTCGATGGCAGCCGGAAGGGTCGTGCGCGTCGCGTGGTAGAGCGCATCGATCTCCTCCGGGGCGAGGTCCGATCTCTTCCGGAATGGCAGCAGCCGGGCGGCGTGGAGGATCTCGTCGCTGTAGGCGTTCCCGACGCCCGCGATGAATCCCTGGTTCTTGAGCAGGTTCTTCAGCTCCCCGGGATGCCGCCGGATCCGCTGTCGCCAGACATCGAGGGTCAGGCCGGGGTCGTCGGCATCAGGGCCGAGCTCCCCGTCACCGAGTCCGGGAACTGCCCGGTCGAGACCGGCCGGAAGCAGATAGACCTTGCCCATCTGGGTCGGGTCGCGATAGCGGACCTCGACGGCCGCGTCGTCCGGGGGCATCCAGTCCGCACGCCTCGTCCACGTCGCCGTTCGCTTCGGTCGGGTCTGGCGCGGCCCGAGCGACAGGATCACCGCGGTCTTGGTCGGGAGCTTGTCGTCGGGCCGAGCGAGCTGGAAACGGCCGGTCAACATCGGGTTCACGACGACCCGATCGCGATCCACGTCGATGATCAGGAACTTCCCGCGTCTCGTGATCCCCGTGATGCGTTGGCCGACGAGCCCCTCCAACTCGGCCGGCGTGCCGCGCACGGCGAGGGGTGCCGGGGCGGCCGCAGCGGTCATCGGCCGGCCCGCGAGGGCTGCCTGGAACGCCTCGGCGACGATGGTCAGGTCGGGTAGTTCGGGCACGGGCGCGCCATTGTAGCCGCGAGAAGCCGTGTGCTAGACTCTCCCGGCTCCGGAAGGCAGCACAGCTTAAGACACGTCCACGCCAGCTTCGCACGAAGGGAGCGGACCGCGGCCCAGTCAACCACGGACCACCATCTCATCGTTTCGGACCCGGCCTGGGCGCTGCCCAGGCCGTAACTGTGTCCGGGGACTACGAGAACAGGAGATACAAGACACTTTGACCGAAGAGCAGCAGGGCGGCACCACGCCGGAGGCGGAGGCACACGCTCCGACCGTCGACGAGGCGCCCGAGCACGCAGCAGGAGCCGTGGCCGTAGCCGACGAGCCGGTCACGTCCGACGGGACCGATGACCACAAGAGTGAGGATCCGACAGCCGCCGCAGTGACGGTCCCCGAAACTGCGGACACCGCAGCGAGCGACACAACCGAAGCGGCTCAGGCCGAGTCGGTTGCTGCCGTCGCGCCCGCGACCGATGTCAAGGCCTCACCCGAGCAGTCGGCCCCCGATGCTCCCGAGGCGGATCTCTCTCCGGTTCAGGAAGCACCTGCCCCCGAAGCGGACGCTGCCCCCGAAGCGGACGCTGCCCCCGAAGCGGTCGCCGAGGCGGCTCTGAGCGAGACCGACACGGCCGACGCGCCGGCCGCGGGTGAGGACGACGAAGAAGAGCCGCTCCCGGTCCGTGAGCTCGGACCTGAGCCGACCACGATGGAGGAGCTGCTCGCCGAGCAGGACTCGGACATCAAGAGCTTCAAGCACGGCGACGTCGTCGAAGGGACCGTCGTCCGGATCGACAAGGACGAGATCCTCGTCGACATCGGGGCCAAGTCCGAGGGCGTCGTCAGCAACCGCGAGCTCTACGGCCGCCACGCCGAGAGCCAGCCACAGCTCGCCATCGGCGATGTCGTTCTCGTCTACGTCCTCCAGCCGGAGTCCCAGGAGGGCCACGCGGTCCTGTCGCTGCGGCGCGCCGGTCTCGAGCGCAAGTGGCGCTCGATGCAGGAGCAATTCGAGGCGGGCGTCATCATCGAGGCCCCGGTCATCGACCACAACAAGGGCGGCCTCATCGTCGACTGCGGCATTCGCGGTTTCGTACCGATCAGCCAGATCGTCGACTTCCCGCGCCGCCCGCAGAACGACCAGCCGCGTGACGCCGCGCAGGAAATCGCCGAGAAGCTGATGCCGTTCGTCGGTCGCAAGCTCCGCCTGAAGATCCTCGAAGTCAACCGCAAGGCCAACCGCTTGATTCTCTCGGAGAAGGTCGCCCTCTACGAGGAGCGCCGGGAGAAGCGCGACGAGCTGTTCAGCAGCCTGCAGGTCGGCCAGAAGGTCGGCGGCACGGTTCGCTCGATCGCGCCGTTCGGCGTGTTCATCGACCTCGGTGGCATCGACGGCCTCGTCCACAAGAGCGAGCTGTCGTGGAACAAGGTCAACAACCCGGAGGCTGGCTACAACGTCGGCGACCAGGTCGACGCCGAGGTCATCGACATCAACCACGAACGCGGCCGGATCAGCCTGTCGATCCGCCGTCTCCAGCCGGATCCGTGGCATTCGACCGTCGCCGACTTCAAGGTCGGGGACGTCATCGACGGTACCGTCACGAAGCTTGTCAACTTCGGTGCGTTCGTCCGCGTTCGCGACGGTCTGGAAGGCCTGATCCACATCAGCGAGCTGAGCCATCAGCGGGTCGTCCATCCGGGCGACGTCGTGCATGAAGGCCAGGCCCTCAAGCTCAAGATCATCTCGCTCGACTCCGAGCGGCATCGTCTCGGTCTCAGCCTCAAGCAGGCCGAAGAGCCGCCGGCTCGGCCTGCACCCGAGCCGGGCCAGCCCGCTCCGGCCGGTCAGGTCGCCGCTCCTGCCGGCCCGCGGACGGAGCGCCGTCCTCGACCTGAGCGCGGCTACTCGATGTCGGACGCGGTCCAGGAGCCGGAAGGCGGGATCGACAACACCCTGGCCGCCGCCTTCGCCCAGGTTCGCGAGCAGGTTGCCGCAGCCGAGGCCGGAGACGCGCCGGAACCGGCCGCCGTCGCCGAGTCTGGAACCGCGCCAGCGGAGGCTGAATCGGTAGCCGACGCGGCTACCGCGACAGCGGAGCCCGAAACGGTCGCCGAGTCCGAGCCAGCGACAGCTGAGGCTGAAGCGATCGCCGAACCCGAAGCTATCGCCGAGCCCGAGCCCGAAGCCGAGCCGGTTGCCGAGGCCGAAGTGGTCGCCGAGCCGGAGCCGGTCGCCGAGGCCGAGCCTGTCACAGAACCCGATCCTGTCGCCGAGGCCGAGCCGGCCGCAGAACCTGAGCCTGCCGCAGAACCCGAGCCGGTCGCTGAGGCCGAAACCGCCCCGGAGCCGGAGCCCGAGCCCGTCGCCGAGGAGCCGGAGGCAGTCGCCGAAACCGCCGCGGAACCAGAGGCCGAGGCCCCCACGACCGCAGAGGTCGATCCCGACGACTCACCCGCCGCAGGTGACCCCAAGGAGACTGCGCCGGCGCCGAAGAACGCAAAGGCCTGACTTCGGTCCGGAACGGATCGCAGCTCGACGACCCGCCACCGGCGGGTCGTTTCGATTCCTTCATCCGGATCCCGGCTTCCCAGCCAATCTGGGCGGCGGGCTGCGACGAACCAGTAAGTACGGGCATCTGCCGCTCATCAGCCACCGGTTGGTCCCCCCATCCGGGGTGACTCCTTCGACTGCTTGCGGCGTGAGGTCAGCGTGCTAGCATGGCTTCAGCGTCACACCTGACGCTCGCAAAGGAACAGGCGTTCGACTCAATGGACCGCTTCGACAAGTTCACGGATCGCGCGCGCAAGGTCCTGACACTGGCGCAGGACGAGGCGCAGCGGTTCAACCACAACTACATCGGCACGGAGCACCTCCTCCTCGGACTCGTCCGGGAAGGGGAAGGCGTCGCGGCGCGCGTCCTCGAGAACATGAACGTCGAGCTCGCGAAGGTCCGGACCGCGGTCGAGTTCATCATCGGACGCGGCGATCGACCGGTCGTTGGTGAGGTCGGCCTGACGCCGCGGGCGAAGCGGGTCATCGAGCTCGCGATCGACGAGGCCCGCCGGCTCGGTCACAACTACATCGGCACCGAGCACCTGCTCCTTGGCCTGGTCCGCGAGGGTGAGGGGATTGCCGCGGGAGTCCTGGAGTCCCTCGGGGTCAATCTGGACAAGGTCCGCCACGAGGTCATCCGGGTCCTGTCGCAGTCGTCGTCGGCCGGCCCCGCCCAGGAGACGAAGCGCGCGTCAAAGACGCCGACCGTCGATCAGCTCGGGATCAACCTGACCGAAGCGGCCCGGGCCGGCAAGCTCGATCCGGTCATCGGGCGCGAGAAGGAGATCGAGCGGGTCATCCAGATCCTGTCCCGCCGGACGAAGAACAACCCCGCGCTGATCGGCGAGCCGGGGGTCGGCAAGACGGCGATCGCCGAAGGGCTCGCCCATCGCATCGTCGCCGGCGACGTCCCGGAGACGCTCCTCAACAAGCGGGTACTGACGCTGGACATCGGCTCACTCGTTGCCGGCACGAAGTACCGCGGCGAGTTCGAGGAGCGGCTCAAGAAGATCATCGAGGAGCTGCGGAACACGAACGACGCGGTCCTGTTCATCGACGAACTCCACACCCTCGTCGGTGCCGGAGCAGCCGAAGGCGCGATCGACGCCGCCAACATCCTCAAGCCGCCCCTTGCCCGCGGCGAGCTCCAGTGCATCGGCGCCACAACCCTCGACGAGTACCGCAAGTACATCGAGCGGGACGCCGCACTCGAGCGGCGTTTCCAGCCGGTCATGGTCGAGGAGCCGACCATGGAGCAGACGGTCGACATCCTCATGGGGATTCGCGAGCGCTACGAGCAGCACCACAAGGTCGCGATCACCGACGACGCCGTCAAGGCTGCCGTCGACCTGTCGATCCGCTACATCACGGACCGCCATCTACACGACAAGGCCATCGACCTGATCGACGAAGCGGCAAGCCGCGTCCGTCTCCGCTATGCGTCGGCCCCGCCCGCCCTGCGCGACGCGCAGAAGGATCTCGATCGCGTGACCAAGGAGAAGGACGCGGCGATCAACAACCAGGAGTACGAGGATGCCGCGCGCCTGCGCGAGGCCGAAGGCATCTCACGGGAGACGGTCGAGAAGCTCCGGAGCGAGTGGCAGGCCCAGGTCAGCAGCGACCAGCCGACCGTCAATGAAGAGGAGATCGCCCAGGTCGTCGCGATGTGGACCGGCATCCCGGTCACCCGGATCGCGGCTGAAGAGTCGGAGCGCCTGCTCAAGATGGAGGAGGTTCTCCACGGCCGGATCATCGGCCAGCAGGAGGCGATCGAGACGGTTTCGAAGGCCGTTCGCCGGGCCCGAGCCGGTCTCAAGGACCCAAAGCGCCCGATCGGTTCGTTCATCTTCCTGGGGCCGACAGGCGTCGGCAAGAC
>Ga0307308_10001072_pt1 | contig 10729 bp, 9 predicted proteins | sample ER_DNA_195_FD_194501 | JGI IMG/M metagenome (GOLD analysis project Ga0307308, IMG submission 194501) | Bulk soil microbial communities from the East River watershed near Crested Butte, Colorado, United States - ER_DNA_195 | ecosystem: Environmental > Terrestrial > Soil > Floodplain | place: USA...
TCTTCGGGCAGGGGCGTCTCGAGGTCGTCGATGAGATCGTTGCGCCGAGCGTCACCGAGCACGGCCAGCTTCCTCCCGGTATTCCGACCGGCCGCGAGGGAATCAAGGCGATCGCATCGGCTCTGCGCAAAGGATTTCCCGACCTCACCTACCGAATCGATCTCGAGATTGCCGAAGGTGACTTCGTCGCCACCCATGCGACGGTCAGCGGGACCAACAAGGGCGAGATGTTTGGCATGCCCGCCACCGGCAAGCACGCCGAATGGACCGAGATCCACATCGTGAAGCTTGCCAACGGCAAATTGACCGAGCACTGGGGTGTCGCGGACATGCTCGGCGCGTTCCGTCAGCTGGGGATCGTGCCAACCCCCGAACCCGTTCTGGCCGGACGCTAGAGCGCCGATTCGCGAGAGAGAGGCGGTGAAGCGGCCGCCTCTCTATTTATGTCAGGTCGAATCAACACGTAGGCGCACAACCCGCCGAGGATGAGCGCGCCATAGAGGCCGACCGACGAGAGCCACGCCAGCGCTGGGCTGGCCTGGTAGACCGTCTCCCGGGCGCTGTCGAGCTGCGCCTGGAGCTCGAGCAGGAGCCAGCCGAACGCCCCCGCCAGCAGGATCCACCAGCGTCCGCGGAACTGGGTCCAGACGAAGACGACGCACAGCAGCAGCGGCGTGAAATTCCAGAAGGAATTCTTGGGCGCGGCCACGACACCAAGCCAGAGGCTGAGGGCGAGTGCCCCCTCCCAGGGCCGTTTGGGCGTCCGCAACAGGACCACGATCGTGACCAGGCTCAGCGTGCCGACCACCGCGAGCATGACGGCTTCCACCGGCATCCCTGGAAAGGGCGCGCGAGTCCAGGTCGAGTTGATGCCCAAGCGGCTGAGCCAACCGTTGACCGACTCGTTGCTCCAATAGGTGTCGGGTCCAAGAAAATAGCTGGCCCTTGGGTAAACCGCGTTGGTTCCCGGTAGCTGTAGGAGCAGAAACACCAGCAGGAGGCCGCCACCGTTCAGGACTCGCCGCCATGCAGGTGGGTGTTGGGTCAAGGCGGCAAGAAAACCGGTAACCGGGTAGAGCTTGATTGCGCTCGCGATGCCGAGCATCGGGCCTGGAGCGACGCACCGGTAGGCGACGGCCAGCAGGAGCAGCACGAGGAGATTCGCCTGGCCGAAGTACAGGGAGCCGATCACGGGCGGAAAGAGGCCGGCCAGGGCGCCGCCGGCCAGCGCGATCGACCAGCGCAGCTGCGGAATCGAGCCGAGCAACAGGGCGACCGCGATCAGGACCGCCGCCAGACTGACGACAGAGAAGATGAAGGCGGCCGTGGGTGCCTGGAGCAGTGCCAGCGGTCGGAGGAGGTGGGCGAAGAAGACCGGGTATGAATACCCGCTACCGGTCTCGCTTTGTAGCCCCGCCGCCCGCTGGACCGCGTGCAGGGCGCCGATGTCATAAGGGTTGCGGCCCCGGTTGAGCAGCACGGCGGCGCCCCAGTAGTCGTAGAAGTCATTGAACAGCCCGGCGGATCCACGCGTCGCCACGCTGTGCACGACGCGCGCCAACGTCACCAGGGCGGCCAGGGTGCCGCCTGCGAGCGCCGGTCTCGGCATCAGCTCGGCGAGCCGCCGGCCTACCGTAGCCCGACCGCTTCCTGAACGCGCTGCAGCGTGTAGTTCGCGATCGGTGTCAGGCGGTCGGCGGCGCGGCGAAGTTGCTGCATCAGCGCGGCATCGTCGGACCGGATCTGACGATAGCGCTCCTGGATCGGCGTCAAGACCTCGATGACCGCGTCGGCGACGGCGCTCTTCAGCACGCTGTAGGGCTTGCCCGCAAACTCCTTTTCGACCACAGGCCAATCCAGCTGACGGATGGTCCGATAGATCTCGAGCAGATTGGTCACACCGGGTCCCGCGGGGAATCGCACCTCGGGCTGGGCGTCAGTCTGGGCCCGAGCCAGCTTTTTTCGAATGACATCTGGGGGATCGAGTATGAAGATCGCGTGGCCCGGCGCGCCAGCCGCCAGGCTCTTGCTCATCTTCTTGTCCGGGTCGTCCAGCCCCTTGATCTCTGCGCCCGCCTTCTGGATGAGCGCCTCGGGTATCACCAGGATCTCCCCGAAACGCTGGTTGATGCGCTGGCCGATGTCGCGCGTGTACTCAATGTGCTGGCGCTGGTCCTCCCCGACAGGAACGTACTTCGCGTCGTAGAGCATGATGTCCGCCGCCATCAGTGAGGGATAGGTGAGCACCCCGGCGCCGATCCTCTCGCGGCCCTGACGAGCCGTGCGGTCTTTGAACTGGGTCATCCGCTCCAGCCAGCCGATGGGCGTGAAGCATTCAAAGATCCACGCGAGTTCAGCATGCGCCGGCACATGCGATTGGATGAACATCGCCTGGTCTTCTTTGATGCCGCTCGCCAGGTATATCGCCGCCAGGTCGAGCGTGTTTTCCTTCAGGGCGGCCGGGTCCTGGGGGAGCGTGATGGCATGCAGGTCGACGATGCAGAAGATGTTGTCGTACTTGTCCTGATCGCGGACCCAGTTGCGGATTGCGCCGAGATAGTTTCCGATGTGAAGCCCGCCGCTGGGCTGGATCCCGCTGAAGACGCGAGGCTTCCCGGTGGACTGCATCCACAGAATGTTAAGGAACGAGCGCTACAGCAGCTAGATCGTGTAGACGAAGTCCGCTTTGACCGTCTTGCCGGCGGTGACGACGACCTGGTGCGGGCCGCCGAACCCGCCGATGATGCCTGCGTCGGCGAAGGACCCGGCGCTGCAGCCGGCCAGGACGGAGGCGAGCAGCGAGGCGACGAGGGCGCGACAACATCCTATCTATTAGACGGCGCGCCGCGCGGAAAAAAGTTCCGTACCGCAATTGCGGGAGTTTACGACTGAACTCAACTAGAATCCGCGCCGTGACCGAGCGACTGGCCTCCCGCACCCTTCGCAACAGCATGCTGGTGGTCGGGGCACGCGCCCTGGCCAAGCTGGCCGTCTTCGTCGTAGTCGTGCTGCTCTGGCGCCACCTGGGTGATGAGCGGTACGGCCGGTTCGCCACGATGGTCGTCTACGTCACACTCGTCGGGGTTGTCGCCGACCTCGGGCTGCAAACCGTGTTCATCCGGGATGCTTCTCGTGACCGTACCGTTTTCAGTCGCTACCTGGCCAACCTGCTCAGCGCCCGCCTCCTGCTCTCGATGCTGGCGCTCGTCATCCTGGCGGTCGCGCTTCGCCTGCTCAGCCCCGTGCTGTTTCCATACACGCTGGCCGCCTTCGTTCTTCTGCTGACGACCAGTTACTCGAGCCTGCTCCGTGCCGTCTTTTACATCCGAGGCCGGCTCGGCTACGAGGCGATCGCCATCGTCGCTGAGTCGCTGCTCTTACTTGGACTGACCGTCATCGCCATCGATCGGCATGCGACCTGGGATGTCTTTCTCTGGGTCTACGCGGTCAGCTACCTGTTCACCTGCCTGTTTGCGTTTGCGATCCTTCGTTGGCGCTGGCACGAGCGCGCCACCGTTCGGCTCGAGCCGACCTTCGTGCGCCGGCTGCTGGCCGCCGGGCTCCCCCTGGCGCTCGGGTTTACCATCGCCACCGTCTACGCGCAGCTCGACGTCGTCCTGCTGCAGCTCTTCAAGAACTTTCAGATGGTCGGCTGGTATTCGGCTGCGAACAAATACATCGATGCGGTCGCCTGGGTGCCGCAGACGGCGATGGGGGCGGTCTTTCCGGCGCTCTCGCTGCTGTCCGCCGGCGACCGCCGCCGGCTGGCATTCGCTTACGAAAAGTCGTACAAGATGCTCGCCATCCTCGGCCTCCCGCTGGCGGTCGGCCTCGGCGTCGCGGCCGATTCCATCGTTCATGTCACGCATGGATTCGAGCAGTCGATCCCGGCGCTGCGCATCCTCGCTCCATCGGTCGTGCTCCTCTTCGTGAACAACGCCTTCATCTACACCCTGACCGCGATCAACCGCCAGGTCGATTTCACCCGGCTCGCCCTCTTCACGCTCGCCGTCAACGTCGTGCTCAACCTCGCGTTGATTCCGCCGTATGGCTACCTGGGCTCGGCGGCTGCCTCAACGATCACGGAGGTCGCCCTGTTTGCGGGCGGATGGTGGCTGCTGCGGCGCCATCGTCTTCCACTGTTTGTCTTCGGCAGCATCGCTCCCGTCCTCGCCAGCGCCGCGATCATGGGGATCGCCGTCTTCTTGATGCGGTCCTGGCCGCTCGGCATCGTAGTGGTCGCCGGCGCAGCCGTTTACATTGCGGCGCTGGTGGTCTCGCGCACGCTCGATGCGGAGGAGTGGTCGATCCTCCGGTCCGGGCTCAGGGGCCGCTAGGCAACGGCCGCAACCAGCCGACGACCTTGACGCGGTAATGGTTCGTGAGCCAATCGACCGTCGCATCGTCAGCTACCGGCAAGACGACGCCGACCGTCATGCCGTCGCACCCGGTCGACATCAGGACATCAATGCCGCGATTTCGCAGGGCATTGGCCACCTCGATCTGCGTTTGCATCGAGTCGAATCCTGGTTGTGGACTGAAATCCTGCGTGCAGGGCTGGGGCAGTCCCGGCGCCGTCTGCGCCGGCTGAGGTGCTTCCGTCAACGTCAGCGCCTGACCATCCCAGGTCCCAACCAGCCGCATCGGATGCGACCACGGCAATCCATGATCCCCGGCACCGTCCGGTATCTGGCTGACGTCAATGCCCTTCACCTCGATCCCGCCGCAGGTGGCCGGGTCCATCAAGGCATCCGAGAAACAGGCGAAGACTCGGCTTCCAGTGGCAAGCACGGGAGCGTTGAGCTCATACCTGATGGCGGCCGGGCCGCTGCTGCCGGCACCAAGCACACCCAGAGTAGCGGCAAACAGGCCGAGGCCCATGGTTACCGAAGTCGCTCGAATGCCGAACAGCCGCATCCTGGTAGAGCAACGGCTAAAGGCTCCACTACACTGCTCGGGTGAGCGGCGCCACAGCTGATGATGGGGCCGTCCTGCGCACCCTCGCGGACAAGATCCGCGACGTGCCGAACTTCCCCAAAGACGGCATCCTCTTCAAGGACATCACCACGCTGCTCCAGGATGCCGCGGCCTTCCGCCAGGCGGTCGACTTGATGGCCGAGACCTATCGCGGGCGGGCGGTCGAGCTGGTCGTCGGCGTCGAATCGCGCGGCTTCATCTTCGGCGGCGCGCTCGCCTACCTCTTGCAGGCGGGCTTCGTACCGGTGCGTAAGGAGGGCAAGCTGCCGGGACAGAAGCTCTCAGAGGCCTATGCGCTCGAGTACGGCTCGGCGGTACTCGAGATCCACAAGGATGCGATCAAGCCGGGACAGACGGTCGTCATCGTCGACGACCTGCTGGCCACCGGCGGCACCGCACGGACGACGGCCAGCCTGGTCCAGCAGTTGGGCGGCAAGGTGGTCGGGATCTCCTTCTTGATCGAGCTGAAATTCCTCAAAGGTGCGGATAATCTGTCGGAATACAACGTCGTTTCCCATTTGAAGTTCTAGATGCCTGCTCCCGTCCGGCCGATCCTGGTGGTCGGCTCCGTCGCGCTCGATGCCGTCCGGACGCCGACCGAGTCCGCCGATGAGATCCTGGGCGGGGCGGCCAGCTACTTCTGTCTTTCGGCCGCGCTGTTCGCGCCCGTGCGGCTGGTGGCCGTGGTGGGCGAGGATTTTCCTGCGGAGCACAAAGCGCTACTGGAGTCTCGCGATATCGACCTGTCGGGGCTGCAGGTGCGGCCCGGCAAGACATTCCGATGGACGGCGCGCTACACCGGAATTCGGCTCGAAAACCGCGAGACGCTCGACACGCAACTGAACGTCTTTGCCGATTTCCACCCGACCCTCCCGCCCGCGTACCGCGACTCGAAGGTCGTCTTCCTGGCCAACATCCAGCCGGAACTGCAGCTCGAAGTCCTGGAGCAGGTGCCGGACGCCGACTTCATCGCCTGCGACACCATGAAGCTGTGGCTCGACACCGCCCGTCCCGGGCTCGAGCGGCTGCTCCGGCGGGTCCACTGCGTGCTGATGAACGATGAAGAAGCCGTTCAATTCTCGGGAGAGCGGTTTCTGCCGGCAGCCGCGCGCGAGATCCTCTCCTATGGGCCTCGGGCCGTCATCATCAAGCGCGGCGAGAACGGTTCCCTGCTGTTCACCAAGGATCGCGTCTTTCTTGCTCCGGCCCATCCGCTAGAGACGGTGCGCGACCCAACCGGTGCGGGTGATGCCTTTGCCGGCGGACTGCTGGGCGCCCTGGCGCGCGCCGGGGAGTCTGGGGAGGACGTCCTGCGCCGCGGCATGTTGTATGGCAGCGTGCTGGGCTCGTTGGCAGTGGAGGATTTCAGCGTGCGTCGGATCGTGAAGGCCGATGTGCGCGAGATCGAAGGGCGGTTGAGTAACCTTGTGGACATGATTTCACTCGACGGTACACGCTCCCTGTAGCGATGGCGACGATTCCCGCCCAGCGTTACGACATCAAGGACCTGAAACTCGCCGAGGATGGCAAGCGGATGATCCAGTGGGCTGCCCAGGAGATGCCGGTCCTCGAGCAGATCCGCGAACGCTTCAAGCGTGAGCAGCCGCTTCGGGGCCAACGGCTTTCCGCTTGCCTGCACGTGACCACTGAGACCGCCAACCTCGCCATCACGCTCAAGGCTGGTGGCGCCGACCTGGTCCTCTGCGCGTCCAACCCGCTGTCGACGTCGGATGCCGCCGCCGCTTCGCTGGTCCAGGACCACGGCATCAGCGTTTTCGCGATCAAGGGCGAGGACAACGAGACGTATTACCGGCACATCTCCGCCGCCCTCGAGCATCGCCCCACCATGACGATGGATGACGGTGCCGACCTCGTCGCCGCGCTCCACAAGGACCGGACTGACATCATCGGCGAGGTCATCGGCGGAACTGAGGAGACGACGACCGGCGTCGTGCGCCTCAAGAGCATGGCGGAGCACAAGGTGTTGCGGTATCCGATCGTGGCGGTGAACGAGGCCATGACCAAGCACTTCTTCGACAACCGCTACGGCACCGGCCAGAGCACGATCGACGGCATCATTCGTGCCACCAACGTGCTGCTCGCCGGCAAGGTCTTCGTCGTCGCCGGCTATGGCTGGTGCGGCCGCGGCCTGGCGATGCGCGCCCGGGGCATGGGCGCCCATGTGATCGTGACCGAGGTCGAACCGGTCCGGGCGCTGGAAGCGGTCATGGATGGCTACCGCGTCATGCCGATGAAGGACGCGGCGAAGGAGGGCGACATCTTCGTCACGGTCACCGGCGATATCAACGTCATCGACGAGCCTCATTTGAAAGGAATGAAGAGCGGCGCCATCCTGGCTAACTCCGGTCACTTCAACGATGAGATCAACCTGAGCGTGCTCGATGGCATGGCGGAAAGCGTCCGCACGATTCGGACCTCCCTCGAGGAATACAAGCTGCGCGACGGCCGGAAGCTCTTCGTGCTCGGCGAAGGCCGGCTGGTCAACCTGGCGGCGGCTGAAGGCCACCCGGCCGCGGTCATGGACATGAGCTTTGCGAACCAGGCGCTGAGCGCCGAATACCTGGTCAGCCACGCTCGCGAGCTACAGCCGAAGGTCTACCCGGTCCCGGACGACATCGATCGCGAGATCGCTCGGCTAAAATTGGCCGCGATGCATATCGCCATCGACTCCCTGACCAGCGAGCAGGCAGAGTATCTCAGCGGTTGGGAATCGGGCACCCGGTGAACCGCCGCAATCATCTTTTTACCTCGGAGTCGGTCACCGAGGGCCACCCCGACAAGATCGCGGACCAGATCTCGGACGCGATCCTCGACGCGATCATGGCGAAGGACCCGCTCGGGCGGGTGGCTTGCGAGACCGCCGTCACCACCGGCCTGGCGTTCGTGATCGGCGAGATTACGACCGACACCTACGTCGAAATGCGGGATGTCATCCGCGACACGATCGAGCAGGCTGGCTATGACCACCCGGGGTTTGGCTTCGACGCCGAGACCTGCGGCGTCATCGTCTCGATCCAGAAGCAATCGCCCGACATCGCGCAGGGCGTCGATACCGGGGGTGCCGGCGACCAGGGGATGATGTTCGGCTTTGCCTGCGACGAGACCCCCGAGCTGATGCCAATGCCGATCCAGCTGGCGCACCAACTCGCCCGCCAGCTGGCCAGGGTACGCAAGGACAAGACCCTTCCCTACCTGGGTCCCGACGGCAAGACCCAGGTGACGATCGAGTACGTTGACGGCCGACCGGTGCGCATCGATACCGTGGTGCTGTCGGCGCAGCATACGGAGGAGGCCAGCCTGGAGCGGATCCGGGAGGACCTGCAGGAGCTCGTGCTCGAGCAGGTGATCCCGGCGAAAATGCTCGACCAGCGCTCGACGATCCATGTCAACCCGACCGGGCGCTTCGTCCTCGGTGGACCCAGGGCGGACGCGGGCGTTACCGGTCGAAAGATCATCGTCGACAGCTACGGTGGCTATGCCCGGCACGGCGGTGGCTGCTTTTCCGGCAAGGACCCGTCCAAGGTCGATCGCTCGGGCGCCTACGCCGCCCGCTACGTCGCCAAGAACGTCGTGGCGGCCGGCCTCGCCGGTCACTGCGAGATCCAGGTCGCGTATGCCATCGGCGTGCGCAAGCCAGTGTCGGTTTTTGTCGAGACCTTCGGCACCGAGCGAGTTCCGGTCGCCACCATCGAGAAGCTGGTCAACAAGCACTTCGACCTCAGCCCGCTCGAGATCATTCGCCAGCTCGAGCTGCGCCGGCCGATCTACAAACAGACGGCGGCCTACGGCCATTTCGGCCGCTCCGATGTCGACCTGCCATGGGAACGGACGGACAAGGCGGACCTGCTGGCCTCCGAGGCCGGCGTCCAGCGGCTCCAGGTGGTGGAGTCACAGGACGGCTAAGACCGTCCTTGTTACCGGGATCGACGGCTTCGCCGGGAGCCACCTCTCCGACCTTCTGATGCGGCGGCGCCACACCGTCCACGGCACGATCCGACGGGTCCGACCCGACCCACGAGCCGAGCTCGCGGCCACGGTCCGAACCCACCACGTGGACCTGCTCGATCGCGCACGGGTCGAGACGCTGGTCCACCAGGTCCAGCCGCAATGGGTCTTCCACCTGGCCGCCCTGAGCAGTCCGGCGGCATCCTGGGACGATCCGGCCGGCACGATCGCCACCAACGCCGGCCTGGAAGCCAATCTGCTGACGGCCCTCGTCAAGCTCGATCCCATGCCGCGTGTTGTGGTGGTCGGCTCGGGCGACGAGTACGGCCGGCCTGCGGGCCGGGCGCGCCGGCTCGACGAGGCGACGCCACTGCGCCCGCTGACGCCATATGGCGTCAGCAAGGTGACCCAGGACCTGCTGGCACTGCAGTACCACCTGAGCCATGACCTGCCGGCGATCCGGATGCGACCTTTCAACCACGCCGGCCCGCGGCAGGCGCCCCACTTCGCAATCGCCAGCTTCGCCCAGCAGATCGCACGGATCGAACTGGGCAAGCAGCCGCCAATTCTGAAGGTGGGCAACCTCCAGGCAAGACGCGATTTCACCGACGTCCGTGACATCGTGCGCGCCTACCTGCTGGCGGCGGAGAAGGGGAAACCGGGAGAGGTCTATAACGTCGGCTCGGGAACCGCGCCGCGGCTCCGTGAAGTGGTCGACTTGCTGATGGGGATGACGCGAGTCAAAATCAAGCTCGAAGTCGACCCGGAGCGCACGCGTACGGCCGAGGCCGACGTCTACCTCTGCGACGCGGGCCGCTTCCAGCGGCTGACCGGCTGGCGTCCGCAGATCCGGCTGCAGCGCATGTTGCGCGACACCCTCGACTACTGGCGGCACCAGGAGCGCAGCGCCGCCTGATGGCTCGGCATGTCGTGATCCTGGCGGGTGGCAGCGGTACCCGTCTGTGGCCGCGGTCGCGCGAGAAGTCGCCCAAACACCTGCTAACTCTGCACGGTGGGCAGTCGCTGCTCCAATCGACCCTGACGCGAGTCCGTCGCCTCAGCGACAACGTCTACGTCGTGACCGAGCGCTCGCAGGTGAAGAGCATTCGGGAGCAGCTACCCGAGCTTCCCGACGAGCGCTTCATCATCGAACCGGCCCGGCGGGGGACCGCATCAGCGCTGGGTCTCGCCGCGGTCACCATCGCGGAGCGCGATCCGAACGCCACCATGCTCTCGGTGCACGCCGACCACTATCTCGGTCATGACGAAGATGCCTACCTCAAAACCCTCGAGGCGGAGGCCCGCTGGGCCGAAGCGAAGCGCTCGCTGGTGACGGTCGGCCTGCGTCCGCCCTATGCCTCGACGGCGTTCGGCTATATCCAGGTCGGTCCGCCGCTAGACGGCGACGAGGCACCGGCGGTCTATCGGGTGGTCCGTTTTGTGGAAAAGCCTGATCTCAAAACGGCTGAAGGCTTTTTAGTATCGGGCTCCTACCTGTGGAACCTGGGACTGTTCAGCTGGCCCGTCGACGTCCTCTTCAGCGAAATGGCCAGCCACGCGCCTGAGCTGTCCGCCGGCTTGGACCGGGTGAGGCGCGCGCGGCAGGCGGGGCGGCTGGAGGAAGCAGATGCCGCCTACAGCCGGCTGCCGACCGAAGCCATCGATTACGCGGTGCTGGAGCGAACCAGCAACCTGCTCGTGGTCGGTGCCACCTTTGAATGGCACGATCTCGGCTCCTGGGCCGACCTCCATGACATCCTGCAACAGGACGAGGCGGGCAACTTCG
>Ga0307308_10001075_pt1 | contig 10717 bp, 10 predicted proteins | sample ER_DNA_195_FD_194501 | JGI IMG/M metagenome (GOLD analysis project Ga0307308, IMG submission 194501) | Bulk soil microbial communities from the East River watershed near Crested Butte, Colorado, United States - ER_DNA_195 | ecosystem: Environmental > Terrestrial > Soil > Floodplain | place...
GGACCGTCTACCACACCTACACAGTGATGGCGCCCGACCCGTTCGTAGCGCCGTACTACAGCTCCCTGCTCGAGCGCACGCCGAAGGCCCAACCCGCCGAGACCCGCGCTTGGCGGAAGGACGAGTACCCGGACTGAGTCGGAGCCGTCGGTTCGCCGCTAGTGACGCGGAGCTCCGACAGCTCGACAAGCTGGGGGTCAGTGGTTCGAGCCCAGTACCGCCCACTGAACTTGGCAGTGCGCAAGGCGCGGCGAATAATCCTGGCATGCCCTTCTGTCCGAACTGCGGGCTATCGGCCCCTCCCGCTTCTCGATTCTGCCCCAACTGCGGCGCGCCGATCTCCGAACCGGCTCAGCCGAGCGAAGAGCGAAAACTCGCAACTGTTCTTTTCGCGGACCTCGTAGGCTCGACGAAGCTCGCCAGCTCCCAGGACGCCGAGCGAACGCGCTCCCTACTCAGTCGGTTCTACGACGCAATGGCGACTGAGATCGCCGACGCCGGCGGAACCGTCGAGAAGTTCGCCGGCGACGCGGTCATGGCGGCCTTCGGCGCTCCCGCAGCTCAGGAAGACCACGCGGAGCGCGCCTTGAACGCAGCGCTTTCAATGCAGACGCGTCTCGAAGAACTGTTCGGCGGTGTGCTCTCGCTACGTATCGGCGTGAACACCGGTGAGATCGTCGTGGGACAGGCCCGTGTCGGAAGTTCATTCGTCACTGGCGACACGGTCAACGTTGCAGCGCGTCTCGAGCAGGGTGCTCGGCCGGGTGAGATTCTGGTCGGCGAGCGCACGGCTACAGCTGTGTCGGGCGCGTTCGAGTTCGCAGAGCCGGCGACGATTCCGGCCAAAGGAAAACCGGAGGGCGTCCCCTGTCGACGTCTCGTCCGCGCACTGACTTCGATGAGTCCGCAGCATGCCGGGGGACTGCAGCGCGCCTTCGTCGGCCGTGAGAGAGACCTCGAGGCTCTCCAACGGACGTACCTTCGCGTCGTCGAAGAGGACCGCCCGCGCCTCGTGACCGTCCTAGGCGAACCCGGGATCGGGAAGACCACCTTGCTCCGCGAGCTCTGGGAGTGGCTGCGATCTCGGTCGCCCGAACCCGTCCTCCGCACGGGCCGCTGCCTCTCCTACGGCCGAGGGATCACGTACCTGCCAGTCGGCGATATCGTCCGCGAGCACCTCGGCCTGGCCGAGAACGATCCGCAGGAGCTCGTGCGCCGTCGCCTGGGGCGAAACACGATTCTCGGGTTGACGCTCGGGCTGGAAGCACCTGTCGACCTGCATCCACTCGCCGCGCGCGAGCGCCTGCGCGAGGCGTGGATCTCCCTCCTCGACGAGCTCGCGGCCGATCGGCCGGCGGTGGTGCTGATCGAAGACCTGCACTGGGCCGAGGACCCCCTACTCGACCTGCTCGAATCTGGATTACGGGACGCCCACGGGCCGCTGCTGCTCCTTGCTACCGCGCGCCCGGAGCTCACCCAGACCCGGCCAGGCTGGGGCAGCGAGGATCGCGGCGCGGAGAGGGTCGCGCTCGACGCGCTGACTCCGTCGGACACAGCCCACATGGTCGACGAGCTGACACCGACATCGCTGCCCGCGTCTGTGCGCGACATCGTTCTCGCGCGCGCGGAGGGCAATCCATTCTTCGTCGAGGAACTCATTCGGACACTGATCGACCAAGGCGTGCTCAAGCGACGCAACGGTGACTGGACAGTGCGGGAGCTTCCCAGCGACTTCGTCGTTCCCGACACGGTCCAGGCTGTGCTCGCGGCGCGCATCGACCTGCTGGAGCCACCGGAAAAGGCGGCCCTCCAGGCGGCCGCCGTAATCGGCCGAACGTTCTGGGCTGGCCCCGTCGCGGAGCTGTTGGAAGGCGTCGAAGCGGACCTGCATGTCCTCGAGGAACGCGACTTCATACGGCCTCGGCCGAGCTCGTCGATTGCCGGCGAGCCCGAATTTACGATCAAGCACGCGCTCACCCGCGACGTCGCTTACGGAAGCCTCCTCATCGCGAAGCGGGCTCGCCTCCATGCTCGGTTCGCCGATTGGCTCGAGCAGACTGGGGAGGGACGTGACGAGCACGCAGCGCTGCTTGCTCATCACTATGCGGAGGCAGTGCGGCCGGAAGATGTCGATCTCGCCTGGCCGGGGCAGGACGGCGAGCTCGCACGCGTGCGTGAGCAGGCCGTCTCCTGGCTGCGCCGCGCGGCCGACCTGGCAGTCGGTCGGTACGAGATCGAAGACGCCGTCTCGCTGCTTCAGCGCGCGGTCGAGCTCGAACCGCGCCGAGACGCACAGGTAGAGCTCTGGCGGGAGATGGGTCACGCTCACGCCATCTACTTCGACGGCAAGGCGTTCTCCGCGGCGATGCAGCGCGCGATCGAGCTCGCCGACGACGATCGGACCACGGCGGATCTCTATTCGGAGCTTGCCTTCCAGACGATGATCCGAGCAGGAATGTGGGGCGTCCCGCCGCAGGCGGACCTCGTCGAAGACTGGATCGGACGGACGCTCGAGCTGGCGGCGCCCGACACCGTGGCCCGCGCGAAGGCGCTGATCGCCCGCTGCTACAACGCCTACAACAAGTCTCCCGAACTCGCGAGCGAGGCGAGCGGAATCGCCGAACGATTGGGCAACCCGGTCACCCGCTCCTACGGCTACGACGTCCTTTGCCTGACGGCGGTCGCGGCGGGTGACTGGGCCGACGCAGCCGACTGGGCTCGCCGGCGCGTCTCGCTCGTCGACGAGATCGGCGACCCAGATCACCAGCAGGACATCTACGGCGGCGCCTTTACTCCTGTCGTCGCGCTCGGGCAATTCGACGAAGGGCGGAGGTACTCCAGGTCGGGGGAAGAGATCAACCGCCGGCTGTCTCCTCATCATCGGTTGCACGGCGTCGGCCAGAGCCTGCTGCTCGAAGAGCTCCTCGGTGACTGGAGGGCAGCGAGCCGGCTGCAGCCTCGCGTGGAAGATGCCGTGGCGGCGAACATCGCGACGCCGTGTGTTCTGAATGAGCGCGCCTTGGTGGTCTGCGCGCTCGCGCGCGCCTACCTCGGGGATGAGGAAGAGGCGTGCCGTCTCGAGCAGGAGGCAGGAGCCCACAGAATGACCGGCTACGGGCCCCTGCAGGACGCGCCGCACGTACAGCTCGCCCTCCACCGCAACGATCTTGCAGCCGTCGAGGCGTTGCTTGGCGAGCCCAGCGTGCGTCGCTCGACATTGTTCTATCTAAGCTCGATGGCCACCCACCTCGACGGGCTCGCGGCTCTCGGCGAGCGGGAGCGCGTCGAGACCGAGGCGGCCCGGCTATTGGAGCCCAACACCTATCTCGAACCATTCGCGTTGCGCGCCCTTGGCGTCGTGCGCGAGGACGCGAGCCTGATCGAGCGCGCGGTCGGCCGATTCGAGGCGCTTGGCCTCGACTGGCACGCCTCGCGCACGCGGGCGCTTCTTTAGCTAGTAGCTAGTCGGTCCAGTAGTCCGGGATGAACTCGACATCTTCGGGACCGACCTGAGGGGCCCCGATCGTCACGAACACCGCATCCTCTTCTCCGGCCGCGCGGAACGACCTCACCGTCTCAGGCGGGACGCGGACAGCCGTCCAGGGCGCGATGTCGACGACCTCGCCGTCGAACTTGCCCTGCGCGCGGCCCGACACGAGGAAGTAGACCTCTTCCTGGATCGTGTGCCGGTGCCCGCGCCGGTGCGGGTGTCCTTCGGGAGGCTGCCACCCGCCACCGAAGCGTTCGAAAGTGACGGAGAAGTTGTTGAGGTCGAGGCTTTCGCGGAGGAATCGGATCTCGAAGTGCTCCGGATCCATTCCGACCTCCGCAGCCTGGTCCGGGACGTCCGCGACAGAAACGATGGTGTACTCGGCCATGGATCTCCTCTCTCTTGGCGTGGTCGTGCGCGATCGGACGCGATCATCTCAGAGGATCCCGATTGCCACACCCTCGACGAATGGCTGGTTTGCGCACCGACAAATTCCGCCCACCTCACGAAAGCCCCGCTACCGCGGGACCTTGAATTCAGCAGTCGTACTCGATTGCCGCGGGCTCGGGGCGGCGCTCGGCGGCTCCAACAGAGCCGAGTTGGCGTTTGAGGCGAGCCCGGGCGCGGTGCAGGCGCACGCGGACGATGTTGGCCGAGCTGCCTGTGACTGCGGCGATCTGTTTCGGAGTCAGGCCCTCCCATGCTGTCAGTGTCAAGATCTCCCGATCCCTCTGGGGGAGCGCTGCCAGCGCGGCGCGAACGGCGTCGGCGGCCTCCGGGTTCACCGGTGCACGCATAGCAGTGGCGCGGCGCAGCTCGCTGGCGAGCCTCTCGGCGAGCAGACTGCGAGAGCGACGGCGGCTTGCGCTCTTCAAGAGCAGATTGCGAGCGACACCGAAGAGCCACAGGCGTGCCCGGTCGCCTGCCGGGATCGCGTCAAGCTTCTGCCACGCGATCAGGTAGGTCTCGGCCAGCACGTCTGCCGCATCCTCACTATTCCCGGCACGGCGCGCGATGTAGGCGAGCAGGTCGTTCCGTGTGTGGCCAAACAACCGCTCGAACGCCGCGCGCGCCTCCTCATGCGAGTGGGCCCTCACGAGCGCGCGCTCGCCAGAAACTGCTCGTACTCGCGTGCCATCCGGGTACGTGAGAGCGTTCCCCACTCCTGATGAGCTGCCATCTGCGCTCTCCAGTCCGGATCGCTCGTCCAGCACTTGTCACCGTAACCAGTTGCAAGGAGCTGCTCTACGCGGGCGCGATCGCCGGCGAGCACCGCGTCGCGGTAAGGCAGCATCCAGCCGAAGAGCGTGTACTGCGTTGAGCCGTCGTCGCCCGGAACGGACGGATCGGGATTGGGATCCTCGTCGGTGACGGCCTTCCAGGTCGGCGCGGCCGAGATCATCTGCGCAGCGCGCGCCTGGGCGCTCACGTCGCCAGCTACATCCGCTTGGCGCCATGTCTGCACCCAGGCGCAGTAGGCGCTCGCCGCAAACCAGCCGTGCAGCGCACCGGTCGATACCAGCCCGGCGCCGCCGCCCGTGCGGATCTCGTCTGAAATCAGAAAGTCACGCCACGACTCGTAGCCCGCCGGATAGGGGATGTCGGAGGCGACCTCAAGGGCTACGTCCCGAAAATCGGGCGCGGCCGGATTCAGCGCCTCGCCCGGGCCGCCCATCTTCTCCTCGGCCTTCGTCGGGAAGAGGCCCGTGTGGGCGGTCAGCACCGCCGCTGCCGCGACTGCTGCACTGAGGGCGACGACTGCCGCCCCTACGACAATGGCGGTGCGAGACCTCGCTAGCCTTCGCCTCCGTTCCACCGGGGGCGGTCGCCGGGAGCGGGCCGTAATCGCGGCACCGATCTCATTCAGGGCGCTCTCGAGGTCGTCGCCGGCAAGCGCTGAGCGCTCGACCGGATCAGAAGCCTCCAGGAGTACGTCAAGCTGATCGTGCGGCCCTGTCGGACGGTGCCTCATCGGAGCTCCTCTCCTGTTCGGGTTCGCTCCTACATCCCGCGCACCTGGCAATTCATTACAGCCTTGTCGGCTTCCAGGCCACGCATGACACAGCCGGCGGGGTGCGCTAGTGCGGGAGGATGTTGGACAGGTCCCACACGCGCTGCTCCTCGGGAAACAACTGAAGCAGGACGCCCGGTTTGGATACGCGTTCGGCTGCAAAGCGTTCTCCGTCCTCGCTGCCCAGATAACGGCCGGCGATCGACCTTCTGATCTCCGTCACGTCACGGTGCGTCAAGGTTGCCTCGCCTCGCACCTCGACACCGCGGAACGGGACGACGGTCTCGAAGATCACGAGTGCGCAGCGCGGGTCGCGTTCGAGGTGACTCAGCTTCACATCCCCCTCTGCGATCACGACTTCGAATGCGGCGCCAGTCCAGCGGAACCAGACAGGGGACGTCAGCGCCGTTCCGTCCTTGCGGATTGTCGTCAGCACCGCGGCCGACGGCGCCTCGAGCAGGGTGCGAACGTCGTCGAGAGAGAGGGACGCCATGTGCACAGACGGCCGCTACGGCTTGAGCAGGACCTTGCCGAACGTCTCCCGGTTCTCGATCAGGCGATGAGCCTCGGCCGCCTGCTCGAGCGGCAGTTCGCGGTCGATCACCGGGCCGCGGAGGTCGCCCTTGGCCACGAGCTCGATCAGATGGTCGAGCTGCTCGGGCGTCACGGCGCCGCCGCCGCTGCCGATGATGCGAAGCCGCTTACCGACGACAGTCCACATGTTGACCGAGACCATCGGACTGTCGAGGGCGCCGCACGTCACCAGCCGTCCGCCGGGCGCGAGCGCCGCGAGGCTCCGTTCAAGAGCCTCCCCGAGTACCGGGTCGAAGACGACCGCCGCCGCGAGCTCCGGGATGCGGTCGTCGTCATAGGCAAGCGGCTCGGCACCGAGCTCGCGCAGATGGTCGTGCTTCGAAGGGCTCGAGGTCGCGAAGACCTTGGCGCCGAGGTGGAGGCCGATGTCGATGGCCGCCTGCCCGGTTCCGCTCGAGCCAGCCTGGACCAGGAGTGTCTCGCCAGCTTTGAGCTCGGCGTCGGCGAGCGAGGCCCAGGCCGTCTTGTACGCGACGCCCAAGCCGGCGGCGCGCGCGGAGTCCAGCGAGTCGGGAATCGGGCGAACGTTCTCGGCGGGCGCCACGAGCAATTCGGCATAAGCGCCGGGCGCGCCGGAGACGAGCACGCGCTCGCCCGTGTCGACGCGGGTTCCGGCTGCGTCGAGCCCGGGCGTGAACGGCGGAGTCGCACCGGTCATCTCCGGAGCCATCCGCTGCGTGATGTCGAAGTGGTTGATTGCTGCGGCCTCAACCCGGACGAGCACCTGTCCGTCGTTGGGAACCGGATCGGGTACCTCCTCGAGCTTGAGGACCTCGGGACCGCCGCCTTCATGAACCACGATTGCGCGCATTGCGTTCTCCTCGCCTCAGGTGTGCGTAGTAGTAGCGAGAACGACCTCGTCCGGGGAAAGCTTCCAGGCAGCCCGGCGCGCGATTACGCTTCGCCGCGAACAATCGTGGCCGTCACGCCTGGGTGAAGGCCCTGCCAGGTGTCCAGGATCCGAGCCAGGCTCTCTTCCTCGACGCCGCCGATCTGAAGATAGGCGTCGCTTCGCGTGATCGCGTCGATACCGGTATTTCGCAGAAACACCATGAGGTCGGTCAGGTAGTCGGGGTCGCTGAGACTGACGAGTAGCACGACGGCGTTGGAAGAATATGGAAAGGAGTGAGCGGGGGGCGAGCTAGCCAAGCGTGAAGACGACGTCTTGCGCGCCCCGCCAGAGAATCGCTTCGCCGAGATCCGCCAAACGCTCGCGGCCGTCCTCGATGGTCGCGAAGTGATTGCCTGCGAGCTGGCCCATCTTGCTCGCGAAGGACGTGGCTCCGTAAGGAAACAGAATCTCGACCTCTGAGAGTCCCCCCGGGTAGAGGAGCAGTTCCCCCGGCGCGGGATAGGCGGTTGCGTTCTCGTGGCCGAGGCCTAGGTCGAGCTCCCAGCCCAGCGGGACCCAGGCGGCTTCGCCGCTCCACCGTGCCTGCACGAGCTTTCCTCCCAGGGGCAGCAACTGGCGGAGCGCAGCGACCGTCTGCGGCGCCTTGGACTCCTCGAGCCGAGCGGTGAACTGCAGCTCCCCGGCCGTGATCTGCAGCACGCTCAGCGGTTGACCGTGGACATGTCGGGATAGCGGTCGCCCGCAGTTGCGCCCTTCGGGAAGGCAGCCTCGATCCGTTCCAGGTCGGCATCAGTGAGCTCGACATCCAGCGCGGCGACGTTCTCCTCGAGGCGCTCACGCCGCTTGGTTCCGGGAATGGGGACGATGTCTTCCCCCTGCGCGAGCACCCAGGCGAGCGCCAGTTGGGCGGGCGTTGCGTTCTTCTCCTCGGCGATCTCGCGGACACGCTCGACGAGCTCGAGGTTGCGCTGGAAGTTCTCGCCCTGGAAGCGCGGATTGCGGAGGCGGAAATCTCCCTCTTCCAGGTCTTCGGGGCTCTGGAACCGTCCCGACAGAAAACCGCGCCCAAGTGGGCTGTAGGCGACGAATCCGATCCCGAGCTCCCGCACCGTCGGGAGCACCTCGTCCTCCGGATCGCGACTCCAGAGCGAGTACTCCGTCTGCAACGCCGAAATGGGGTGGATTGCCTGCGCGCGACGAAGGGTGTCCGGCGCCGCCTCGGAGAGCCCGAGATAGCGCACCTTGCCCTCCCGGACGAGCTCTGCCATGGCCCCGACGGTGTCCTCGATTGGCGTGTCCGGATCGACCCGGTGTTGGTAGTAGAGGTCGACGTGGTCGACGCCGAGGCGGCCGAGAGAGCCCTCGATCGATTTGCGGACATACTCCGGCCGACCCTCGACGCCTCGCCGCGAAGGATCGTCTGCATCGCGGACGATCCCGAACTTCGTCGCCAGCACGACCTCCTCCCGGTGCCCTGCAATAGCGCGCCCGACCAGCTCCTCGTTGGTGTACGGCCCGTACATGTCGGTCGTGTCGACGAGGGTGACGCCCAGGTCGAGCGCGCGGTGGATGGTCGCGATCGCTTCTCCCTCGTCGGCCGTGCCGTAGAACTCCGACATGCCCATGCAGCCGAGCCCGATGGCTCCCACCTCAAGGCCTTCCGTGCCGAGACGGCGATGTTCCACGAGAGAGACGTTACCCGCTTGTCAGCCCATGTAGCGGACGACGGCAAAGCGCCCGCCGTTGCCGCCGGCGTACCCGCCGGCCACGATCTCCCCAGTGGGCGCAATCGCGACGCCGTAGGCTCCGTCGTAGCCCGTGGTCAGGTTCGTGATGACCTTGCCGTCGCCTGAGAACGTCGTGTCAAGCGTGCCGTCCACGCCCTTGTAGCGGGCCAGAGCGAACTTCGCATCGGGGCCGAAGAAGTTGGCCGCCCCGGCCACGACGATCTTCCCGTCGTTCTGGATAACGACGTCGTCCGCGTAATCGGCGCCGCGCGTGAAGTTGGCGGTCGCCTTTCCGTCGGTGCTGAAGGTGGGGTCTAGCGTCCCGGCGGTCGTGAAGCGGGCGAGGCCGAGGGTGAGACCTGCCTGCCCGACTGCGACGATGCGTTGGTCGGCCTGGACGGCGACGCCGAAACCGCCGTCGAAACCGAGCGTAAAGTCGGCCGTGCGCTTGCCGTCCCCGCTGAAGCCTGTGTCGAGCGTCCCATCCTCGTTGTAGCGGACGAGCGCGAACCTCCCGTTCGAGCCGAAGTAGTCGGCCGATCCAGCGACGACGATCCTCTTGTCTGTTTGGACCGCGACCGCGTCGGCGCGGTCGTCGCCGGCCGTGAAGTTCGTGGTCGCTCTCCCGTCCCCGCTGAAGCCCGGGTCGAGAGTTCCGTCGGGCATGAAGCGCGCCGCGGCGAAGACGCCTCCGCTGCCGCCTGCCCGACCCACCGCGAGAATCTTCCCGTCGGGCTGAATCGCCACGCCGAAGGCGTAATCGTCTCCTGTCGTGAAGTTCGCAGTCGCCTTGCCGTCCGTACTGAACGCCGGGTCGAGACTTCCGTCCGGTAGGTAGCGAGCGACTGCGAATCTCCCGCCACTACCTCCGGCCCGTCCGACCGCGACAATGTTGCCGTCAGCGTCGAGAGCGCCGTCGAAGGCGACGTCGTAGCCGGCCGTGAAGTCCGTCGTCAGCTTGCCGTCGACGCTGAAGCTCGGATCGAGTGGGCCGGTGCTCTCGTAGCGGGCCACCGCGAATCGCCCGCCGCTCCCGCCGGCCTGGCCGACCGCGACGATCTTGGAATCGATCTGGACGGCTACGGCGTTCGTCGAATCGAAGCCTGACGTGAAGTTCGTGGTCGTCAGTCCATCGCTCGAGAAGGTGGTGTCGAGTGCTCCGGGAGGTAACGCCGCCGACGCTGAGGAAACGGCCATCAGGAGCAAGAGCGACGCTAGAAGGGCGTGTGCGAGACGGCGAGACACCAACGCGATCCTAGTATGAGTCCGAGAAATCGCCCAATTGAAGGGCCGCGCAGTCTCGCCGCGGCGATAGATTCCCGCCGTGGCCGCCACGCGGCGACAACGCGGCGTCATCCGGCGGCGGCGGGGACAGGGCCTCGAGCGTGTCCTCGGCACGCCGGCCCTGTTCGCCACCGCGTACGGGAACGTCGGCTCGTCGATCTACTACGCGCTCGGCGTCACGGCGCTCTACGCGCTCGGGCTGACCCCGGTCGTCTTCGTCATCGCCGGGCTTTTCTTCGCCGCGACCGCAGCCACCTACGCGGAGGGGACGGTTCGCTACCCGGAGGCCGGCGGCTCCTCCAGCTTCGCCCGCCACGCCTTCAACGAGACGGTCAGCTTCCTCGCGGCATGGGCGCAGATGCTGAACTACGTCGCGACGATCGCCATCTCGGCGTTCTTCGTTCCGCATTACCTCTCCGTCTTCTGGGGCCCGCTGCGGGAGAACCCTTGGGACATCGTCGGCGGCCTCGTCGTTGTCTTCCTCCTCGTCCTCATCAACATCGTCGGGATCCAGGAGTCGACGCGCGTGAACGTGCTTCTGGCCGTCATCGACTTCGCGACCCAGGTGCTGCTCGTCCTGCTCGGGTTCGTCTTGATCTTCAGCCCGAGCATCCTCGTGGACAACGTTCATTTCGGAGTGGCGCCCACGTGGAGCCAGTTCTTCCTCGCCATCCCGATCGCGATGCTGGCTTACACGGGCGTCGAGACGGTCTCGAATCTGGCCGAGGAGGCGCGCGACCCGGCCCGTACGGTCCCGA
>Ga0307308_10001076_pt1 | contig 10716 bp, 10 predicted proteins | sample ER_DNA_195_FD_194501 | JGI IMG/M metagenome (GOLD analysis project Ga0307308, IMG submission 194501) | Bulk soil microbial communities from the East River watershed near Crested Butte, Colorado, United States - ER_DNA_195 | ecosystem: Environmental > Terrestrial > Soil > Floodplain | place...
CATGTGATAGTCGCCACGACCTCCCGTCAGCGAGGTCAGCGACTGCGAGTAGGTGAGGATCTCCGACATCGGCACCTCGGCCTTGATCGTCGTCAGCCCGCCCTTCGGCTCCATCCCCTGCAGGCGCCCTCGCCGTGAGTTGAGGTCGCCGTTGACGGCGCCGACGGCCTCGTCTGGAACGGTCACCTCGACGTCCATGATCGGCTCGAGCAGCACCGGGTCTGCCTGCTCATAGGCCTGCTTGAAGGCGAGCGAACCGGCGATCTTGAACGCCATCTCGGAAGAGTCGACCGAGTGGTAGGAGCCGTCGACGAGCCTGACCTTGAGCCCCTGGACTGGAGCTCCGGCGAGCTCGCCGTGGACCATCGCCTCCTGGATGCCCTTGTCCACGGCCGGCCGGAAGCTCTGAGGGATGACGCCGCCGACGATCTCGTCCGAGAACTCGTAGCCCTGGTGCCCGTCGAGCGGCTCGAGCACGATCACGCAGTCGCCGAACTGGCCGCGTCCGCCGGTCTGCTTCTTGTAGCGGCCCTGAGCCCGCGACTCCTTGCGAATCGTCTCCAGATACGGGACGCGTGGCTGGTGGAGCTCGACCTCGGCGCCGAAGCGGCTCTTGACCCGCTCGACGGCGACCTCGACGTGGATCTGGCTCAGGCCCGAGAGCAGCTGCTCGCCGGTCTGCGGATCCCTGCGGAGCACGAGCGTCGGGTCTTCCTCGGCCAGCCGCCGAAGCGCCGTTCCGACCTTCTCCTCGTCGCCTTTCGCCTTCGGCGTCACCGCGAAGCTCATGACGGGGTCCGGGAAGCCGATCTCGGGCGTCTCGACCTCCCGCTCGGCATCAAGCAGCAGGTCGCCGGTCGTCGTGTCCTTGAGCTTCGAGACGGCGCCGATATCGCCGGTGCCGAACGACGACTCCTGCTCGTGCTCCTTGCCCTGCAGCGTCAGCAGCTGGCCGACGCGCTCCTTCGAATGCGTCCTGTGGTTCGCGAGGGTCGAGTCGCCTTTGACCTCGCCCGAGATGACGCGGAAGACGTTGATCCGGCCGGCGAATGGATCGGCGATCGTCTTGAAGACGAAGGCAGCGGTGCCGTCGCCGTCGACGCCCAGGTCGATGTGCTTCTTGGCCGGGGAAGGCACGCCCTCGACGAGCAGGTCAAGCAGCGCGGTCGTACCGAGATTCTTGGTCGCAACCGCGCAGGCGACCGGGAAGATCTCGCCGCGCGTGACCGCGTCCTTGAGCGCGTGGGCGACCTCCTCGTCGGAGAGCTCCTGGCCGTCGAGGTAGCGCTCCATCAGTGCTTCGTCGGTCTCGACCACCGAGTCGAGCAGCTTCTCGCGGTACTCGGCGACCTGGTTCTCCAACTCTGCCGGAATCTCGCTGGGGGCGCTTTCCCGCTCGCCCTCGGGACTCATGTAGGCCTTCATGTGGAGCAGGTCGACGATGCCGGTCAGCTCGTGCTCGGCGCCGATCGGGAAGTGAACGGCGACGCAGCGCGGCGAGAGCTGGTCGCGCAGCGCGTCCAGCGTGCGGAAGAAGTCAGCGCGTTCGCGGTCGAGCATGTTCACGAAGACGACCCGTGAGAGGTCGTACTCCTCGGCTCGGTGCCAGGCCCGGCTCGTCTGCACCTCGACGCCCATGACGGCGCTGACGACGACCAAAGCGCCCTCGACGACGCGAAGCGCGGCGATCATGTCGCCCTGGAAGCCGGGGTCACCCGGGGTGTCGATCAGGTTGATCTTTCGCCCCTGCCAGTCGACATGGCAGAGGGAAGCCGAGAGCGACATCTGCCGCTTGTGCTCGTCTTCGTCCCAGTCGCCGGTCGTGTTGCCGGCCTCGATCGTCCCGAGCCTGTTGATCGCACCGGTCTGGAAGAGCATCGCCTCGACGAGCGAGGTCTTGCCTGTCGAACGGTGGCCGACGACGGCGACATTGCGGATTTTTCCGGGCTCGGCGGGCATCTGGCGGTGCTCCTCCTCGGGTCGGTTGGCGCGTTCGATCTTATCGCCGGGAGCTCTATTCTCAGCGGCTATGCCCTGGTGGGAAGACGCCGTCGTCTACCAGATCTACCCACGATCCTTTCAGGACTCGGACGGAGACGGCGTCGGCGACCTCCGTGGGATCACGCAGCGGCTCGACCACCTGGCGTGGCTCGGCGTCGAAGCTCTCTGGCTCTCGCCGATCTACCCCTCACCACAGGCCGACTTCGGCTACGACGTCGCGGACTACGAAGACGTCGACCCGCAGTTCGGGACGCTCGAGGACTTCGACGAGCTCGTCGCCGCGGCCGCCGAGCGGGGGCTGCGAGTCCTGCTCGACCTGATCCCCTGCCACACCTCGATCGAGCACACGTGGTTCCGTGAGCATCCCGACTGGTACATCTGGTCGCCGGTCGACGGCCCGCCGAACAACTGGGTCTCCGCCTTCGGTGGCCCCGCCTGGAGCCGGGACGAGCAGACCGGGCGCTGGTATCTCCACTCCTTCTATGCCGAGCAGCCCGACCTCGACTGGCGCAACCCCGAGGTCGTCGCCGCCTTCCAGGACGTCGTCCGCTTCTGGCTCGACCGCGGCGCCGCGGGCTTCCGGCTGGACGCAATCGACCGGTTGATCAAGGACGACCAACTGAGAGACGACCCGCCCGCCACCGGAGACTTTCCTTTCCCCCAGGACGAGGATGCCGCGAAGCTCGAGGGCATCTACTCGCGAAACCGACCCGAGGCGCTCGACGCTCTCCGGAAGATTCGCGAGGCGGCCGGCGACGCTTTTCTGGTCGGCGAGGTCTATCGACCGACGAGTGACTACCCGCCCTACCTCGAGGTGCTCGACAGCGTCTTCTCCTTCGAGCTTCTCTTCTCACCGTGGGACGACGAGCGCCTGCGCGCCGCGATCGAGCCCGCAGCCGAGCTCGGGCGCGTGGCTTGGGTGCTGTCGAACCACGATTTCGACCGCCTGGCGACCAGGCTCGGTCCCGCCCACGTCTGGGACGCCGCGACGCTGCTGTTGAGCCTTCCGGGCACGGCGTTCGTCTATCAGGGTGACGAGATCGGGATGCCGAACGGCCCCGGCCACGACCCCCCGTACGACAGGGTCGGCCGCGATCGGTTGCGCCACCCGATGCAGTGGGATGGAAGCCCGACCGGCGGCTTCACGACGGGAGAGCCGTGGCTGCCGCCCATCGACCCCAAGGAACGCAACGTCCGGGCCCAGCGGGAGGATCCGGACTCGCTCCTCACCCACTACCGGCGGCTGATCCAGGAACGCCCAGAGAGCGAGCGCGTGATTCACATACCTGTGACTCGCAAACCGGGTTAAGCTCGCGCCGACAGAGGAGGGCACGCTGGCTGAGATCGCATTCGACCAGGTCTCGAAGATCTACGACGACGGTACCCAGGCTGTGCACGACCTCGACCTCGAGATCGAGGACGGCGAGCTGATGGTGCTCGTCGGCCCTTCGGGTTGCGGCAAGACCACCGCGCTGAGGATGCTCGCGGGGCTCGAGGAGATCAGCGACGGCGAGATCCGCATCGGCGACCGCGTGGTCAACGACCTGACCCCAAAGGACCGCGACATCGCGATGGTCTTCCAGAGCTACGCGCTTTACCCGCACATGACCGTCGAGGAGAACCTGGCGTTCGGGCTCAAGCTCCGCAAGCTGCCGAAGAACGAGATCCGCGAGCGCGTCCAGCGAGCCGCGCACATCCTCAAGATCGAGGAGTTCCTGAAGCGCAAGCCGCGAGCGCTCTCAGGCGGCCAGCGCCAGCGCGTCGCGATGGGCCGCGCGATCGTCCGCCAGCCGCAGGCCTTCCTGATGGACGAGCCGCTCTCGAATCTGGATGCAAAGCTCCGCGTCCAGCTGCGCGCCGAGATCCACCAGCTGCAGCGCAACCTCGGCGTGACGACTATCTACGTCACGCACGACCAGGTCGAGGCAATGACGATGGGCGACCGCGTCGCCGTGATGCAGCTCGGCCACCTGCAGCAGGTCGACACGCCGCAGGCCCTCTACGACAACCCGGTCAACGAGTTCGTCGCCGGCTTCATCGGCTCGCCGTCGATCAACCTGCTCCACGCCGAGCTGCAGAAAGAGGACGGCCGGTTGTTCGTCTCCTTCGCGGACTACAAGCTCGCCGTCGACGATCAGCTCGCGCGCAACCGCTCCGCGCTAAACGACTACATCGGCCGGACCGTGATGATCGGCATTCGCCCCGAAGACTTCGAAGATGCCGCGCTCGAGCCCGACACGCCCGCCGACCGGCGGATCACGGCGACGGCCGACCTGACCGAGCCGCTCGGCTCCGAAGTGCTCGTCTACTTCTCGGTCGCGGCTACGGGCATCATCTCGAGCGCGGTAACCGCCGACGCCGCCGAAGGCGACGCCGACCTGTACTTCGGCGGCGGCAACGGCGACGCGCCGGAGGGCCTCACGCGGGTCGTCGCCCGGGTCAGCCCTCGCACGCGGATCGCCATCGGTAGCAAGATCGAGCTCACGGTCGATACCGCTCGGCTCTACTTTTTCGACCCTGAGACGCGAAACGCGCTCTAGCCCTTGACCGCGCCTGCGGTTAGGCCGGCCAGGATGCGACGCTGAAGGACCAGGACCGCCGCGATCAGCGGCAAGGTGACGATGACCGTCGCCGCCATGATCTGACCCCATGGCACCTGGAACGTGCTGCCCGACTTGCCGACGAAGGTCGTGATCGCGAGCGGAACCGTGTACTTGTCCGGTGACTGAATGAACGAGAGTGCGTACAGGTACTCGTTCCACGCCGCGATGAAGGCGAGCAGGCCGGTGGTGACTAGCCCGGGTGCGATCAGCGGTAGTAGCACCTTGTAGAAGACCTGCAGCGGCGTGGCGCCGTCGACATACGCCGCCTCCTCGAGATCGCCCGGCAGCCCCCGCATGAAGCTCGTCAGCACCCAGACCGTGAACGGGAGCGTGAAGATCAGATAGCTGAAGATCAGCGCGCCGAGCTTGTCGTAGAGATGGAAGTTGTTGATCATCGTGTAGAGGGCGCCGAGGATCGCGATCTGCGGAAAGATCGTCATCGAGAGCATCAGGTAGAGCACAGCGGAGCGACCGTGGAAGCGAAAGCGGCCGAGCGCGTATGCAGCCAGAGACCCGATCAAAAGCGAAAACAGGGTCACCGACCCGGCGACGATGGTCGAATTGATCAGGGCGTGCTGGAAGGTTGAGGTGCTGAGCACCTCCCGGAAGTTCGCCCAGGTGGGATGCGCGGGCCAGTACTTGATCGGAGTGCTGAACTGCTCAGAATCGGGCGTGAAGGCCGAGCGGATCGCCCAGTAGAACGGGAAAAGTGCGTAGACGAAGATCGCGGCAATCAGCAGCCAGAACGGAAGCTTGATCAAGAAGCGCCCGACCGGGCTGCGCCGGAGGACCCTGCTCCGGCTGATCGGGCGCCTGGCGGTTTTGGCGGCTTCGGCGACCGCGCTCAATCGTCTCCCCCCGAAACACGCATCACGGTGACGTAGATGGCAACAAAGAGGCCGATGATCAAGAAGATCGCGACGCTGACGGCCGACCCGTAGCCGACGTGACCGTCACCGACGATCGTGCTCTGCGCATAGATAGCCATTGTCTGGGTGTCGGGACGGTTGCCGAAGAAGACATAGAAGACGTCGAAGACCCGAAGGGCATCGAGCGTCCTGAAGATGAGCGCGACGAGGATCGCCGGCCTCAGCAACGGCAACGTGATCCGCCAGAACTGCTGGATCTTGCTGGCTCCATCGACGTTGGCGGCCTCGTAGAGATCCTGCGGGATCACCTGTAGCCCGGCGAGGAGCAGCAGCGCCACGAAGGGCGTCGTCTTCCAGATGTCGACTGCACAGACGGACCCGAGCGCCGTCGACGGCTCGGAGATCCACGCATGCGAGTGCGAGAAGATATGCAGGCGGACGCCGGCGTCGTTGATGACGCCGTAGACGTCGTCGTACATCCACTTCCACATCTGCGCCGCGACGACCGTCGGGATCGCCCAGGGCACGAGCATCACTGCGCGCATCGCGCCGCGGCCCTTAAAACTCGAGTTGACGACGAGGGCGATGATCATCCCGAGCACGAACTCGAACGAGACCGTGATCAGAGTGAACTTGACCGTCTCCCAGACGGCGGTACGAAAAATCGTGTCGTGCCAGAGCGTGCGGTAGTTCTCGAGCCCGACCCACTTCGTCGGCTCGATCCCTTGCAAGAACTCCTGGTTCGTGAAGCTGTAGTAGATCGTCTTGCCGAGCGGATAGATCGCGACGAGCGCGACGACCGCGAGCGCCGGAATCAGCAGCACCCAGCCGATGCGGGTCTGCCGGCGCTGGAGCTTGCTCCCACGACGGCGGCGACGAGGCGGAGCTGCTGGGGTGGCGACGGTGCTCATCGTTGAAGGCGACGAGAGAGGATGGCAGATGCCACCCTCTCTCGTCTCGCCCTAGCGTGCTTGCGCTACTTGACCAGCGCGTTCAGCTTCGAGGCGACGCCCGGCAGAACGCTGCCCGCCGGGGTGCCGTTGAGGATCTGGCTGATCCCCTGGTAGATGTCCTTCGATCCTTCGTTGTAGTGGGTCTTCAGGTACTTCGCCGGCCGGGTCACGCGGGCGACGTTGGCGATCGCAGGCGTCAGGTACGGGTTCGTCTTGACGACCTGCTTGTCCTTGGCTACCGACGGGATCGTCGGCACGTTCGAGTTGAAGATCGCATTGAAGCGCTGCACCTTCGGGCTCGTCATGTAGCGGACGAACTCGATCGCAGCGTCCTTGTGCTTCGAGTACTTCGAAACGCCCAGCTGCCAACCGCCGACCGTTCCGACCGAATGGCCGGCCGCGCCGTGCGGCAGCACCGTGACGCCGTACTTGCCCTTGACCGGAGTGGTCAGGTTGGCTGCGTAGGCATACGGCCAGTTGCGCATGAACGCCGCGTTGCCGGCGGCGAACACGTTGCGGGCACCTTCCTCGTCGTACGAGGTGACGCCCCGAGGCGTGATCTTGCCGATCTGGTTCCGCATCGCGTCCAGGATCGTCTTCGCCTTCGAGTTGTTGATCGTCACCTTGCCGTTGTCGATGAAGTTGCCCCCACCGGCCGAGGCAACCCACTCGAGGGCGTCACAGGTGAGACCCTCGTACGAGTTGCCCTGGAAGACGAAGCCGTAGAAGTTCTTGTTCGTCTTCTGCTCGCCGTCCTGGATCTTCTTCGCCTGCGTGAACAGGTCGTTCCAGGTCTTCGGCGGAGCGGAGATGCCGTACTTCTTCAGGAGGTCCTTGCGGTAGTAGAGGATCCCGAAGTCTCCGAACCACGGCATGGCGACGAGCTTGCCGCCGACCGTGTCGTTCTGGACGATCCCCTGCGCGAACTGCTTCGACACCTTGCCCAGCTTCGGCTTCAGGTTGAGCAGATAGGGCGCAAACGCTCCCGGCCAGACGACGTCCAGCATCATCACGTCGGGCTTCGACGACTTCGACCCGAACGCACGTGCGAGCTGCGCGTAGGCCGCGTCAGACCCCGACGGGTGCGGCAGGAGGTTGACCTTGATGCCCGTGTCGTGCTGGAACTTGGCGACCAGCTTGAGATCGCGCTTGTGGCTTGACCCTACGGCGGCGTCGCCAATGAACTGGATTGACTGGCCCTTGTACTTGGCCTTGAGCGCCGCGGCGTTTGGCACGGCCGGCGGCGCGATCGCGGCGGACTTGACGGGTGCGGCGTGTGCTTCGGGACGCGTTGTCCCGGCTGCCGCGACGCTGAGCGACGCGACGAGTGTCACCGCACCAATCAGCCCTGCCACGATGAGCAGTGCTCGATGCTTCACTGTTTCCCCATCCTTTCGTTGAGACCCGATCTCGGTGTGGACCCCTCCACGAAGCCGAGATTACTCCCTTTTTACGGAGCCAAACAACTATGACGTGCACCGGCGGTGCGGGTTAGGACGATCGCTCGAGCGGCTCACGCGCCGGCGAGCCGGCCAGGCGGGCCTTGAGGCGAAGGATCGCCTTGGTGTGGAGCTGGGAGACCCGGGACTCGGTGACGCCGAGAACCTCGCCGATCTCGCGCAGGGTCAGCTCCTCGTAGTAGTAGAGCGTGACGACGAGCTTCTCGCGCTCGGGAAGCCGCGCGATCGCCTCGCCCAGCGCCTCCCGCATCTCTGTCTCGGCCAGCGCCGACTGCGGTTCAGGGCCCTGCGTGTCCTCGATCGTGTCGATCAGGGCGATCCGGTCTCCGCCCGAGGATGAAACCGTCCAGAGCTCGTCCAGCGCCGCGATCGACGAGCGGCCGATCTCACTCAGGCTCTCGTCGAGCTCTTCCTCCGTCATCCCGAGCTGCTTGGCGATCTCCTCGTCCGTCGGAGCCCGCCCAAGCTTCGCTTCGAGGCCCGCAATCGTCCGCTCGATGTCGCGGGCCCGCGATCTCACCGAGCGCGGCACCCAGTCCATCGCCCGCAGCTCGTCGATGATGGAACCCTTGATCCGCGCGATCGCGTAGGTCTCAAACTTGACGTCGCGGTCGGGGTCGTAGCGCTCGATCGCGCCGATCAGCCCAAGCAAGCCGTACTGGACGAGATCGCTCTCGTCGACGTGGCTCGGCAGGCCGCTGCCGACCCGGCCGGCCACATACTTGACCAGCGGCGCATAGGTCAGGATCAGGCGTTCGCGCAGACTCTCGTCGCCAGTCTTCCGGTACTCCTGCCACATCGACTGGGTGTCGTCGGGCTTGGCGGCCACGCTCAGAGGATACGGGCTAAGGCGGCGGATTCCTCAACGCGCGGAAGGAGAGTAGACCGAGCCAGAGTGCAAGAGCTCCCGCCGCGAACGCGATCACGAGGAGACCGGCTTCATGCCGCGCGGCATCGGCCGCGGCAGTAGCGACGCCCGCGAGCGCCAGCGCGAGAAGGAGGAACAGAGCTCCGAGCGCGCGCCGCTGCCCTGGTGGTCTCACGAGCGGAAGGATGCCGAAATCGTCCCGGGTACAATCCGAGCCTCGAACCGCCAAGGGGCGTAGCTCAACTGGCAGAGCACCGGTCTCCAAAACCGGGGGTTGCAGGTTCGAGTCCTGCCGCCCCTGTAGAGGAAAGCCCCGCAGATGCGAGGCTTCCGTTTGCAGGTGAGACGACGCGCGGGTTACTTTTGGCCCGATTTCTGCCCGAACAAGGGCCTAGTGGGCCGCACGCTTGAAGATCAGCAGGTGCCCGTCCTTTTCCTGATGCAGACTCGTATCCGGCCAGAAGTGAACGAGTTCCCAGCCTTCGCGCCCCGCCGTGGCCAGCTCTGCCTCGAGGGTGGCCGATTGATCTTGCCTTTGCTCACTCCCATCGTGCCGTGGGTCAGGGCGACCGTCTTGTACTGCCACGTCCTAGCCATCCCGGTTCTCCTCTCGTGTGCCCACGCCGAACAGCCGCTCGTCGGCGAGCTCGGCCTCTGCGCGGAACGTCTCACCCGCCAGGTCGATGTAGAGCTGTGTCGTCGCGAAGTCGGAGTGTCCGGCCCGCGCCATGTGCGGGAGGGGGCTAAGCGGCTCGGTTCAGGGAGCGTCGAACCGTCGATCGCCTGATCACCAACTGATTCCGAGGACGGGTCTCTCCATAGGCGGACCAACGCTCGTTCAGGCGCGCGACGGGGAGCCGCGCGAATTTATGCTTCGCCCCGTGCAAGGTGCTCTCAAGCGCGACCACCTTGACGCGCCCCGTTCGTGGCGCACGGCCGCTCTCGCGGCGATCGGGCCGCTGATAGTGCTCGCAGGAGCCCTGTGGGCGCTCGCCGAACCGGAGCGCCTCCCGATTCTCGACCCTGACGCGCAAGGTTTCTGGTCGCTCGCAGTGGAACCGCCGCTGCTTGTCTTGCTGGCAGGCGTCTTCTTCCACAGGTTCATTGCGTCGGGTCTCATCCGCGACCTCTATCAGTCGGAGGAGACGTAAGTGGAGCCGCCCTCCGAGCACGTCCACTGGATGTTCGCGACCGGCTTCCTGGTCCTCGCCGCCTGCCTGCTCGCACAGGCGATCGTCGGCGACGACGTCTGGAACCGAAGTGCGTGGCGCCGTTACTTCTTCCCTGGCTTTGGTTTCCTTATGGGCCTCGCGATGTGGCCGGTCGCTGTGTTTGCCGGGGGCACGACCATTCACCTGCTTGCGCACTTCACATGGGCGCAGTTAATGATGCTTGCAGGGGGCGCGCACCTCGCTCTCGCCCGGGGGAAGCTCCAACATCGTTTCTGGCGCTTGACGATGCCAGTCGCGCTGGGAGTTTCGGGCCTCGCGTTCCTCGGTCACGAGGAGCACGGGTGGCTGTACAGCCGCTCCGCCCTTGTCCACCACATCTGTGGCTGGACACTCGTCGTCGGCGCGCTTTTTCCGCTCGGCGCGGCGTTTAGGCCACGCTCGAACTTCTTTCGCCTTGGTTTCGCGGCGACATTCATCGTGCTCGCGATCGCACTGTTTGCTTTACGCGACAGTGGCCCTGTCCTAGGCAACGTCCCGTCGACCGCACACGGCGACGCGCGTCGCTGACGGTGCGCGGCCTCATAGCTCCCGGGGCCCTCCACCAATCGGCTCCCTCCTTCCTTACCTCGCAGCCGCCACCGGAGGTGCTTTGTGGATCGGCTCGGGCTCGGTCGCGACAGCAACCCGTGGCAGCCATTCGAGCCAGCTGGGGAGATACCAGTTCCATTCGCCGAGCAGCTTCATGCTCGCAGGCAGCAAGACCCCTCTAATGATCGTCGCGTCGATCAAG
>Ga0307308_10001077_pt1 | contig 10715 bp, 11 predicted proteins | sample ER_DNA_195_FD_194501 | JGI IMG/M metagenome (GOLD analysis project Ga0307308, IMG submission 194501) | Bulk soil microbial communities from the East River watershed near Crested Butte, Colorado, United States - ER_DNA_195 | ecosystem: Environmental > Terrestrial > Soil > Floodplain | place...
CCGCAAACGAATCGGCCCCGAAAGTATGGGTACCGTGGCAAATGAAAAACCGCCCGGCCGCGGCCGGTGCGGCCTCGATTGCACACGCTAGCGAGCGGTGGCCTAAAGTTTAAGCGGGGTTGTTGCTCTACCCACAGGCAGTCGCCGAATTCAGTGGTGCTGACTTATTGACTGCCCCGACCCGACGCGGCGAGGCCATGGTCGGTAATGGCCTGGGGTAAGACGCTCCGAACCTGACGGACGGTCATTCCAGGCTTGAGGCGCGGGTCGTAAAGCAGGGTGAGCAGCGAGCGGTCGTAGACGGTGAGGTAACCGACCATTCGCCTCTGGTTGAGGGTGGTCCACTGGTTGTGCTGATCGTGGTTCGAAAGCCCCAATGCGTGCAGCAACTCGTGATACGCGCAGTCGAGGAATACGTCCTCGCCCCTGTCGACAATGATAAAAGAAACCGAGTGCACGATTTTTCCGTCGGCAGTCGATTTGACGCTCGTCATACACTGCGGGTCGGTGCGGCTGACAAAGTCTCTGGCCACTCTTGCGCCAAAGGCCTCCTGCAGCGCGGACTGAAAATCCTTCTCGTCGATCAGACGCAGTTCGATGTCAGGGGCAGCCGCCGATGACGTAAAGCTCAAGCCCAGGGCGGGAACTTCGCGCGCATATTCTTCGATGATGCGCGACATTGCGATCGTGCGATCGACGCTACCTCCGCCGATGACGCGCGCGCGTATCGGACGGTCGAAGCGGCGAATACCGAGCGGACGCGCGCCGATGCGCAGGTCGGATCCGAACGCCAGCGCGATAAAACCCCTGGAGAGCTCGGCGGCCGTAAAGTGCGTGTACTGCGCCGGCGCACCATCGAACGAACCGGGCGGGGCGTGTTGCCTGCCCGATGCGCCAAACGCGGCGGTTACGAATGACATAAGAACAAAGCAGCCCGCCAACAAATACTTCATTGTGTAAAATCAGGTTTCCCGCCGCTGGCGTACTAGGCCTTCCTGCGCCACCGAGGCGACGAGCATTCCATCACGCGTGAATATAAGTCCGCGCGCGTAGCCGCGCGAGCCGTGCAAATTCGGGGAATCCTGCGCGTAAAGCAGCCAGTCGTCGGCACGGAACGGCCGGTGGAACCACAGCGCGTGATCGAGGCTGGCGGCCATGAATTCATTTTCGAACAGCGTGCGGCCGTGCGGCGCGAGCGCCGTATCGAGTAGCATCATGTCCGACGCATAGGCCAACACGCTTTGGTGGATGGCGGGAAGATCCGGCAGCTTGCCGGTGGTGCGGATCCAGACATTGAATTGTCCGCCGGGAATCTTCTTGCCGAGATAGCGCTCGAACTCGACGGGCCGCAATTCAATCGGGCGCTCGCGCTCATAATAGCGTCGCACCGGATCGGGCATCATCGGCAACAGCTTCTCGCGCATATCGGCATCGCTTGGAAGCTTCTCTGGCGGCGGCACGTCCGGCATCTTCGCCTGGTGGTCGAGGCCCGGCTCATCCGTATGAAATGACACCAACATCGAGAAGATCGGATGACCGTGCTGTCGCGCGGTAACGCGTCGCGTGGTGAAGCTCTTGCCGTCGCGGATGCGATCGACGTCGTAAATGATCGGAACTTTGGGGTCGCCCGGCAGGAGAAAGTAGGCATGCAGCGAATGCGGCGGCCGGACTTCGACGGTCCGCACGGCAGCCACAAGTGCCTGGCCGATGACTTGCCCCCCGAACACGCGTTGCCAGCCGACCTGCGGCGAGCGGCCGCGGAAAAGGTTCACTTCCAGCGGTTCGAGATCGAGAATGTCGAGAAGATCCTTGACGGCGGAGGACATGAACAAACCCGGATAGGTCAAAATCTGCCCCAACCTGCTATGCTGCGGCGAGATTTACAAGGAATGTGAATGACTATGGCCGGTCCTGCAGATGCGCGCGCCGAGGTGGTCGTTGGTGGTGCCGGTTTCGCCGGCCTTGCGCTCGCAATCGCGTTGCGCCAGGGACTCGGCGATCCATTTGCGGTCACTGTAGTCGATCCCGCGCTGGCTCACGTTCAGTCGAAGGACCCGCGTGCCTCGGCAATCGCCGCCGCGGCACGACGTCTGTTTGAAGCGATTGAGGTCTGGGATGCGGTCGCGGCCACCGCGCAGCCCATCCTCGACATGGTGGTGACCGACTCAAAACTCGACGATGCAGTGCGCCCCACATTTCTGGCCTTCGGCGGCGAGGTGGAGGAGGGCGAGCCATTCGCCCACATGATCGAAAACCGGCATCTGGTGGATGCTTTGGTGGCAAAGGCAAAAGAGCTCGGCGTCGATTTGCGCGCCGGCGCAGTCAAAGGTTTTGAATCAGGCGATAATTCCACGGAGGTCCAACTAGCCGATGGCGGGTCGATTTCCGCGCGCCTTTTGGTCGGCGCCGACGGCGCGCATTCCCTGATCCGCGAGCAGGCAGGCATTGCCAATTACGGCTGGAATTACGACCAGGCGGCGATTGTGACGACGGTCGCGCACGAGCGCGAGCACGGTGGCCGCGCGGAAGAACATTTCCTGCCTGCCGGACCTTTCGCGATCCTGCCGCTGACCGGCAAACGCTGCTCGATCGTGTGGACGGAAAATGCGCGCGAGGCCAAACGAATCGTCGACCTGCCCGATGCCGAATTTCATGCCGAGCTCGAAAAGCGCTTCGGATTGCGGCTCGGCGAGTTGACAGTCGCTGGACCACGCCGTGCATTTCCGCTCGGCTTGTTTACCGCGCGCACATTCATCGGCGAAAGGCTGGCGCTCGTCGGGGATGCCGCGCACATCATTCACCCCATCGCCGGACAAGGTCTCAATATGGGGCTGCGCGACGTGGCGGCGCTGGCAGAAGCAATCGCCGATGCCGCGCGGCTCGGGCTCGATCCCGGCGGAACGGATGTGCTCGAGCGATATCAGCGTTGGCGGCGCTTCGACACGATGATGATGGGCGTCGCCACCGACGGGCTGAACCGGCTCTTTTCAAATCACTCCGATGCGTTGCGGCTCGTGCGCGATGTCGGCCTGGGTCTGGTTGAGCGCATGCCCGTGCTTAAACGCATGTTCATTCGCGAGGCAGCCGGGTTCACCGGCGATGTACCGAAATTGCTGAAGGGCGAGGTGCTGTAGAACTTGCTTCAGTTTTCGTCGAGCAATCGCCGGACGATCGCATCGATATGGATGCGCGCGCAGTCGAGCATCGGAAAGCCGGCATTGCTTTCGGTGAAAACCGTCGAAAGATCGGTGCCCGCGATCAATACCGATTGAGCGCCATCACGCCGTACGAACGTGCGCGCGAATGCGCGCAACTCATCCGCTTGCGCATCCGAGCCGCGGCCTTCGACAAAGTCCTTGTAGATATCCTGGATGCGGTCGATTTCGCGAGGCTGAGGCATAACCGTTTCGATGCCTTCGAGAGAGCCGAACATACCCGTTTCGATGGTGAAGCGCGTGCCGAGCAACGCGACCCGCTTCAAGCCGCGTGCATTTACGGCCGCACGCACTTCGGTGAGCATATTGATCAGCGGCAATGGAGAGATTGCCTCAAGCTGCGCCGCGCAGATGTGGGGTGTCGCCGCGACGATAGCACTAAACGCTGCGCCGCCCGCGGCCATGTCGCCGGTCAATCCGGCGAGATACCGCGCGAGGCCGTCGAAATCCTTTGCGATGACCAAAGCATAGACGCGATAAATGTCGGCGTGCGCCATCAGCAGGCGCGGGACGCGTCCCTGCCTTTCGTGACCGGCAATCAGCTCGCGATAATAATGAACGGTGGCGCCGGGGCCGAGACCGCCGATCAGGCCGAGACACCGTCCTGGTTTTGCTGCGTCGCTCATGACAGGAGTTTTATCGTATCGATGAGGCATAACGCCAAGCCCGCGACGACCAGGGACCAGGCGATCCAAGGCCGATCAGCGAGAGCCGCGGTCATCGGGACAGTACTGCCGGATCGCGCGAGGGATACGTCATGTCAACGGAATGCTGCCGACGGAATCCTGGAATGCCTGGCGTTTGGAAATCGAACCGTACCAACGCTCGAGATTAGGCATCGATGGGCGCTGCGGCACGAGTTGCACGAAGCGGTAGCAAATGATCCCGACGGGGATGTCACCGTAGGAGAAAGCGGGCCCCGCGACGTATTCGGTTTTTCCCAGTTGCGCATCGAGCATTTTCATCGCGACGGTTGTTTTCTCCTGCGAAGTCTTGATCGCGGTCATGTCGCGTTTTTCAGCCGGAGTGCGGATCAATCCCCAGAATGCCGGGCCGATCGCGGGTCCCAGCACCGATAACTGCCAGTCCATCCATTGGCTCGCAAGCGCGCGCTGCTTTGCATCTTTGGGTTCGAGCGCGCCGCTCTTGTCGTACTTGCTCGCGAGATAACGCACGATCGAATTCGATTCCCAAAGCAGAAAGCCGTCTTCTTCCTCGAGGGTGGGGACGAGACCATTCGGATTCATCGCCAGGTAGGCCGGCTCCTTGTTTTTCCCGAACGCACCGCCGATATCGATGCGCTGATGGTCGAGCTTGAGTTCGCCGACGGCCCACATCGCCTTCTGCACGTTGGACGATGAATTGCGGCCCCAGATTTTGATCATTGCATTTCTCTCCCTGTCGCGTTTCTGGTCTCTTACCCTGCCGGGGGCGGACTTGTCCCGTTCATCTGTCGGGGAAACACCGTGCCCGCTAAAAGTCATCGCCGGGACGAAACCGGCGAATGACGTCCAAAACTATCATCTAACGTCACTCGAGCCGGCGCGCTTCCTCCGGCAACATGATCGGTATGCCGTCGCGTATCGGATAGGCGAGCTTGGCCTTGCGCGAGATCAGTTCCTGTCGCTCGGTGTCGTATTCGAGCGGGCCCTTGGTCAGCGGGCAGACGAGAATTTCCAGGAGTTTCGGATCGACGCTATCCGGTGGCCGTTCGGTAGGCGGGACGGTGGACATAGGGCCTCTCATTCGTCGTGCCGGCCTCGTGCCGGGCATTCACGTCTTCGATACGTCCATAGAGTAATCGGGCAGGCCAGAGTTGCGCAAATTCTATCGATTATCGAAAGCGCCCAGCCGCAGAAGTCCGTCATGGCCGGGCTTGTCCCTGCCATCCACGTCTTTACTCCATGAGACTATCGAAGACGTGGATGCCCGGCACAAGGCCAAGCATGACGAAAGAAAAGGCTCCCGTATTGCTGAAGGTTGCAGGCGTTCGACCGGCCGTCATCCCACGCGCGCCTTGCCGCTACTGCAATTGCGGCTCGCCCTCGGTATTTTTTTTCGCGAGTTCGATCTCGGTAATGGCAATGAGGATCTCGGCGCGGGTTTTCAGGTCCGGTGCCTCCAGAAGCGCCTGCTTCTCGGCGGTGCCGTAGGGCGACATCATCGAGAGCGCGTTCACCAGGGCCTCGTTCGGCGCCTTTTCGATGCCTTCCCAATCGGCCCTCAGATCATTGGCCTTCAGAAAATCGGTGAGAGCCGCAAGCAAGGCCGCGCGGTCGACGGCGTTCTCGCCCTTGCGCGCCGTGAAATCGCCGGCGAACGGGGCGTACGTGACGCGGCATTGCCGATACGGCGTTGCAACCTTCAGTTCCTCTTCGATGCGGAACCGCGCAACCCCGGTGAGTTCGATCAGATAGCGGCCATCGCCGCTTTCGGCGAGCTGCGTGATGCGTCCCGCGCAGCCGATCTTGTACAGTGTCGGCTTGTCGGTCGACCCGGTGTGCGCGACGTCGGGCTGGATCATGCCGATCAGCCGGTGGCCGTCACGTAGCGCGTCGTCAATCATCGCGATGTAACGCGGCTCGAAAATATTGAGCGGCATCTGTCCGCGCGGCAAAAGCAACGCGCCCGGCAGCGGAAAAACCGGGATGACTCCCGGCATTTCGATCGGCCCGCGATACTGAGCGTTCATCGGCATCTTCGTTTCATTCCGCCACGGGGTACGGTTGCCGTGGCGCGAAGCTCACGAAAACAAAATCGAAGACAGACGTTTGCGTCCTTCTACGGTCGCCGGGTCGGTTGCGCCCCAGGCTTCGAAGAACTGTACCAGTTGCTTGCGCGCGCCGTCGTCATTCCATTTGCGGTCGCGCTTGACGATATCGATCAGGTGCTTGACCGCGTCTTCGCGCTTGCCTTTGGCATTGAGCGCGACGGCGAGATCGAAGCGCGCCTGATGATCGAGCGGATCGGCCAGCACTTTCTTTTCCAGATCTGCCAGGGGGCCGATCGACTTCGCCTGATCGGCGATCTCGAGTGCGGCGCGGGCAGCGGCGACCGCCGCGTCGTTGCGCTTGGCTTCCGGAATGAGGGTGAGCGTCTGCTTCGCCTGATCGAGCGTGCCTGTTGCGACATAGGCGCGCGCAAGGCCGGCAAGTGCCGGCACGTTGGTGCCGTCCTCGGCGAGGAGCTGCGCATACATTTCGGCGGCGCCGGTGGCGTCGCCTTCAGCGAGCGTGGCATCGGCCGTTTTCAGCAAATCCTTTTCCTCGGCGCCGACCGCGCCTTTCGTGATCCGCTCGAGAAACGCGACCACCTGGCTCTCGGGCAACGCGCCCATGAAGCCGTCGACTGGTTGCCCATTGGAAAACGCGATCACTGCGGGAATCGACTGGATACCCATCTGGCCGGGGATGGCCGGATGCTCATCGATGTTCATCTTGGTCAGTTTGACCTTGCCTTTGGCAGCCTTGACGGCCTTTTCCAGGACCGGCGTCAACTGCTTGCAGGGTCCGCACCATGGCGCCCAGAAATCCACCAGCACCGGCTGATGTCTGGATTCCTCGATCACGTCCTTCATGAAGCTCTGCGTGGTCGTGTCCTTGACCACATCGGCTGCCGTTGCCGTTACTGCTCCGCCGTCTTGCAGCATATTGTCTCGCCCTGTCCGGCCATCAGCGGCCGCAATTCCAAAGTTCCCGTCGCATTAGATGGGTTATCCGGGAAGCTAATGCAATCATCAAGGCATGTTCGAGGCGCGCCCCGAAAGGCGTTCGATTCGAGGGATATGCCCGGTGGATTCGAGGAATTTTACGAGATCGTCGCGGTCTATTGACGTCGTCATGGTGTTCACCAACGGGTGATAGTTCAATGTCTTATGGTCCATCATCGCTGCGTCCAGCACGACGGTTAGGCGGCCTTGCGTATCGTTGATGGCGCCGAACGGGGTCACCGATCCGGGCTCGACGCCCAGCACCTCGCGCATAAGATCCGCGGAGCCGAATGAAAACCGTCCATTGGCGCCGAGCTTTCGGTGCAGGCCCTTCAGGTCGATATCGGCATCCTCCAATGTGACCACGAGGTAGATGGCGTATTTCTTGTCGCGCAAAAACAGATTCTTGGTATGACCGCCGGGAATCTGCCCGCGCAGGCTCTGCGACTGCTCAACCGTGAACAACGGAGGGTGCTTCACCGTCGAATGCCTGATGCCGAGGCTATCGAGTGCGGCAAAGAGCTGGTCGGTGGTGACTGGCATTGCGGGCAATATTCCGGGCGGGCGGCGTGTTAGTATCCCAGAGAACAGAAGAGGTAAAAATGATGCGCATCGATCATGGCACTCCTCATTGCCGCCCTATCTTTTGATACACGCGCGACGCGGGCCGCCGAGGGCCCCTGGTGCGCAAACATCAATATCGGCACCGGCAATGTTTACGAGGACTGTCAGTATTACTCGTTCGAAGTCTGCCAGCCTGTCATTTTGGCCGGGAATCGCGGGTTTTGTAACGTGAACCCGCGCTCGGTGGGGCCCCCGCCAGACGGCCGCGTGCGGCAAAGACGAGCGGTCCGATATTGATTTGCGCCCTTTGCCATGGTTGCATTGGGCCTTCGCTTCTGGCTATAGGATCGGGCTTGGCGGCCGACATCGCTCGGCCATATATCCAACGGATGCGGGTGTAGCTCAGGGGTAGAGCACGACCTTGCCAAGGTCGGGGTCGAGGGTTCGAATCCCTTCGCCCGCTCCAAATATTTCAATAGCTTCGCGAGTTTTGGTCACAGCAAGTCCGGGGCCTAAGCTAGCACATAGCTAGCAGCTGTCGAGGGCACGGCTCCGGGCGCCACATGCTAGGGCGCAGCTGGCGCGGTAGGCGGCCCGATTGCTAGAAGGCCGTCTATACCATGGTGCAAAAAGGCAGTTGCCGGCATTTAATAAGATCCGCGGCCAGTGACGATACAAGTACGTAAGTGTGTCTCACAATGAGGCAAGGAGATAGCGTGGCTGGCTCCCTCTCATCACAAATCGAAGACGTTCTGCCAAAAACGAACGACGCCTACTACAAGCTGATCCTCGCGGTAGGCCCCGCTCGATTAGGTAAAACCGCTGCGCTGTCTGAACTCGCTGTCCGTCACTTTGCATTTCGGAAAAACTATTGGATCTAACGCACCGGCAGAGGGCTGTCCGCGTGGCCGGCATTCTCGACGACATCGTTCGTGAAGAAGCATCAGAGGCACTTAGCAGACATTTCGACTGAGCCACTCAATGTCCGCTTTCAGGGGTAAAGCGGATATGGGTTGGGCATGACGAAATGTCCGCTTATGACCCAAAGCGGACATTTACACGCGCCGACGAGTGCCGGATTTACCTCGGAAATCTACCGCTCCTCCGCCAATACACGAGGTCGGACGAACAAAAGGCGGGACGTCGCGGATATTTTTGCGTTGGCACTGCTCTCTGTGCCGATGAGGATAAGTCCTGCTCCCCGTTTACGAGGACCAGAATGACGGGCTCACCAGCCCATGTGTTTATCGGGGTCATTCCGACGTGAAGAAATTCGCCGACCGATTGGTCGAGATATTGCAGCCGCAGCAGCGGACCAACCTCGGCCGGTGCAAGCGCAAGGCCATGCGATTGAGCACGCGCATAGACGTCCGCCAGCGAAGATTCAGTTGGCATGCCGAGTTCGGCACCGGACACAACGACAAGGTCCACGTCGACGTTGACAGGGTTTAGGGTAAATGCTGGCCGAGCAAGGATTTGCTCGGCCAGGTCTCCGATCCCACAGCCGGCAGCATCCAATGCATTACGCAGAGCGAATGTATTTGCAAAACGTCCTAACGTTATGGTCTTCCAAACCTTACGAACAGCTTCAGCCGAGGGTACAGCTGCTGTCCCGCTTCTTGGAGCAACGACATACTGGAGACTATCTTTAGCTTCGCATTGAGCGCCGGCTTCCCCGGGATGCAGAAACGCAATCGCGCCGCAGAGCGATGCAACCGCAAGAATTTTTTGCATAGGCCACCCATCACGATTTGGCGACGAATCTTGGAGAAGCCTAGGGGCGGCGCTGCTAATTGTATTGTGAACCAGTTCACATCCACATAAGGATGCGACACTTAAGCCCAGAGGCAGCGTCGCGAGGCGACGACCATGTCCGCTATTGGCACTTAGCGGACATTCGAGACGCCAGAGCTTATTTTCCCGGCTGGTGTTCCGGGAGAGATGCATAGAGATCATTGACGGCGTAGACAGAGTCCAAAAGAGGATTCTCTCCGCAAAATTTTCGCAGCTTCATCTTTTGCTCAGCGGTCTGCCATGCACGAAGATTGCGCTGTGTTCCATTTAGCATCCGTTGCGTCACATTTCGTTGCGACATGTACCCTTGAGTTCAAGAAAAATACAGCCTTTCGACCAGATCGGGATCCTTGCCATACTCTTGTGCGAACTGGGCGCACGAAGTCATGCCAGCGCCCATCCCAACAGCTGTCAGGAGACCGATGTCACCATCGCTTCGCTGGGGCGGATGAAGCAGTGATCGTAAGGAATAGAATAAATAAGCAGAGCACGCAGCGCATCGTCAGCCCCCATTACAAACACTAAGACCAAAATATATCCGGTGATGGCCGCACACCTTTCAGCATGACGCGAGATGCGACGACTGGTCGCGCACCTCCCACTTGCGGACCTTTTACTCGTAGCAGGGCTTTCGCCGTGCAGCGTGGGGACGTGACCGAGAGCCGCGATTAGGAGCTGTGGAGGTAAAGTCGGCTTCGGCGCGTTGGGTCTGAGCTTATTTGCTTCTAATTTCTTCAGGCTCGAAGGCCTCGGCTTGCCTGGCCTTGCGGTCGTAGTCAGCGGCGATCTGGAGCATCCGGGTGCGGGCCTTCGGATCGCGAAATGACTGGGCCTGACGGCGAACCTCTTTCGCGCACGCCCTCGAAAAAAAATACGTCCCAAAAACGCAAGATCCCCCCTGATAACGACGCTTAAAACGTTCCATCTATGGCGCGGGTCGCTGCCGGTACTTTCGGATTTTTGACTTTGACCCAGGTTTACGATGGCCCTGAGCGATAGGGCGCGTCAAGCTTCTTTGAAACAATTCCCTCCAGCCCGAGCTTGCACGCGGCGGCGAACATTTCCTCTCCATCGCCCAGAGCGTGGTCAACGTATTGAATGCCACCGCACGACCACGAAGCACCCACTGCAATGCCGCCTTGCGCTCAATAAGCGGCTTCCGCCGGATATCATCGCCCGCAACAAGAAGATCGAAAGCACTGGTGCGGCGCCTGCGAACAAGTGCGGCTCCAAGCAACCGAGATCGATCCGAACGTGAATTGGTCTGTAGAAGTTGAATTCAAGTGTGTCTGCGAGCACTGCTATCACTCGCCAAAGCCCGTCTCTTCTGCGACAGGTCGGAAGGCGGCGCCGGGCGAGGTAGCCCCATCTCTGGCTGATCAAAACCCATTTTGTGCATTCGACCTGCGACTTGAACAGGTCGGCGACAAACA
>Ga0307308_10001080_pt1 | contig 10700 bp, 9 predicted proteins | sample ER_DNA_195_FD_194501 | JGI IMG/M metagenome (GOLD analysis project Ga0307308, IMG submission 194501) | Bulk soil microbial communities from the East River watershed near Crested Butte, Colorado, United States - ER_DNA_195 | ecosystem: Environmental > Terrestrial > Soil > Floodplain | place: USA...
CGCCGGCGCCGGCGGCGTTCTTCCGGGTCCTTGGCACGCCAGGCTGGGATGCGCATCTGCGACCACCCTAGCCCGGGCCGATTACGACACTTGTTTCGTCTGTCTCGCCGCCGCCGTCGACCTGCTACGAGCGCGTCACGGCGACTTCACGATCTCGTCGCCGGCTACCCGGGAGGCCAGCCCATGGCGCGCCCGCCGAGCAGGTGCACGTGCAGGTGGTACACGGACTGGCCCGCCTGCGGGCCCTTGTTGAAGACCAGGCGGTAGCCGTCCCGATCGATCATGCGCTCGTCGGCGATCCGGTTGGCGACGTGGACCATGCGCCCGAGCATCGCTGCATGCGCCGGCGTGAGGTCGTGGACCGAGGGAATGTGCTCCTTCGGAATCACGAGGACATGGACCGGGGCGACTGGACGGATGTCCTCGAAGGCCACGATTTCTTCATCGCGGAAGACTTCCTTGGCCGGGATCTGCCGCGCAAAGATCTTGCAGAAGAGACACTCCTCAGCCATCGGCCAAGCTTACCCGCACAGGAGACCGTCGGCGCTCGGCGTCAGTGCGTGAACGCGGGCCAGGGTGCCCAGCGTCTGGCCCTGCTGGGCGGCATAGACGGTGATGTAGTTATCGCTCAGGCCCCTCATTCGTGAGGGCAGGCGACGGTCCCAGATCACCTCCAGCTCCCGGTCGATGAAGCGCGCTTCGTAGACGCGGCGCTGGGCGTCCGCCTGCAGCTGCAGCCGGCGGCTGCGGTCGTGGCTGATGGGATCATTCACTGGCAGTCCGAGCCGTGGTGCCGCGGTGCCCGCCCTGGGCGAATAGCGGAAGACGTGCATCCCGCTCAGGTCGGCTTCGCGGGCGACCGATTCGGTGTCGGCGAAATCGGCATCGGTCTCGCCCGGGAAGCCAACGATGACGTCGGCCGTGATCGCCATCTCTGGGGATTGGTCGCGCAGGGCAGCAACGAGCGCCAGATAATCGCGGCGGCGATAGAGGCGACCCATGCGCTTGAGCACGCCATCGTTGCCGGACTGCAAGGGGATGTGGAGATGCCGGCAGAACCGTGGCGCACTGGCCAGCTCGATCAATCCCGGCGTGAAGTCGTTGGCATTGATCGAGCTGAGGCGAAGGCGCGCCGGGGCAATCGCCTCCAGTAACCGCGCAACGAATGGTGCGAAAGGCCGTCCGCGGTCGCGCCCGAAGGCGCCCAGGTCGACACCGGTCAGTACAACCTCCCCATAGCCATCGGCTACGGCTCGCTTTGCGCGTTCGATCAGCGTTTCCTCCTCGGCACTTTGCGATGATCCCCGAGTCCGCCAGACGATGCAGTAGGTGCAACGGTGATTACAGCCGTCCTGCACTTTGAGGAAAAAGCGAGAGCGGCTGAAGGTGGTCGATCCTCTGGTTTCGGCAGCTGGCGTGAAGGTCGACGCGACGTAGTCGAAGATCTCCCCTTTGCGCGCATTCGGGAACGCGACGTCGACGCTGGGCACCGCGGACACCCGCGGATTCGGATTGTCGACGTGGCAGCCCGTGAGAATCAGGTGCGCCTGCGGGTGGCGGCGCCGCAGGCCATGCACCAGGGTTCGAAGCTTGCGGTCCGCCTGCGCCGTCACGGTGCAGCTGTTGATCACGCAGATGTCGGCGTGCTCCTCGCCATCCGAGACGGCGAAGCCGGCGCTCGCCAGCCGGTCGCCGAGCTCGGCCATCTCGGCGAAATTCAGCTTGCATCCCATGGTTTGGATCGAAACATTCATCGGTGTTGGACGAGGATAGCAGCGGCCACGATGGGGGCCAGGCGGGCGCGCAGGATTCGCGGACCGAGATTGACGGCGAGCGCTCCGCGGGCACGAAGGGCGGTCAACTCGTCCTCGGTCCAGCCGCCCTCCGGGCCGACCGCGATGGTATAGGCGCGCGAGCCGTCGACGGCGTGCGGCAGGGGCAGCGAGGCGGTGGGCTCGAGTGCCAGCAGGCGGGTGCCGGCCGTGTGATCGAGTGCGGCCGGCAGATCCATCGGCCCCGCCACCTCCGGAATCTCCCCGCGATGGCTTTGCTCGGCAGCCGACTGCGCGATCGCCTGCCACCGCGGTCGCCGGCTCGCCGCCGGCCGGCCGATCGAACGGCTTGCCTGGACCGCGACGAAGCCTCGAATTCCAACCGCGGTCCCGCCTTCGATCACGGCGTCGAAATCAGGGTTCGGCAAGATCGCCTGGAGCAGCGTCAGCCGCGGGGTCGCCTCGCCTAGGGTGGGCCGCTGGCCGAGGACCCGACCGACGACGCACTCCCCCTGAACCTCGACCACTTCCAGGTTGTATTCATGCCCTCCGGAAACGGCGACCCCGCGCTCGCCCGGCCGGATGCGGAGGACCCGCGCCAGGTGACGGCCCTTCGGCCCGTCGATCCGGATCCTCCCCTCCGAGATCGCAGCCGCGTCTACGAAGGTCCAGAACATGAGGGGCATGCTACCGCCGGGCATGCCCAGACGGAAGCCAGCCGGGCTCGCGTTGTATTCGCCAGCATGCCAGCTGCAGATGTCCGAATGCAGTTGCACCGTGCGACGCTCAGAGTCGCGGCGGTCTCCTTCTGGGGACTGGCCGGCATCGTGATGGCCACGAACTTCATCGGAAACGACCTGCGAGTCAACTACACCACCGAGTGGATCGTGACCGGCCTGGCCTACGGCGCCGGGGTGGTCTGCTGGGTACTCCCCTGGGGACAGGTCCCAGCGAGACGTTTCATCCCCGTCGTGTTCGGCGGCATCGGAATGTTGACGGTTGGGGTCTTTGCGACGGGCGGGACGCATTCACACCTCCCGGTCCTCTTCCTCGTCATCGTCGTCTTCACCGCGTCGATTCTCGAGTTTCGGGTCGCCGTCGCCGCATTGGCCACCACGGTTTTGGCAGCCGGGCTTCCGCTGGTACTGCTGGGTTGGGACGGCTTCTACGCACGCTCCCTCGTCTTGTTGGCCGCGTCCATGGTGATTTGCGCTTACATCCCGGCCCTCGGGCGTAAAGCGTTGCGCGAAGAGAATCAGCTCGCTGAACGACGCCGCATGCAGCTCGAGGAAAGCTACCTCTCGACCATCGAGGCGCTCGCGGCGGCCCTCGATGCCAAGGATCGGCATACCGAAGCCCACTCTCGAGAGACGGCGGCCCTGGCCCGGGCGGTGGGCCGGCGTCTCGGTCTCGACGCCGAGACGCTACGGTTTCTCGAGTACGGGGCGCTGTTGCACGACATCGGCAAGATCGGCATCCCAGGCTACATCCTCAACAAACCCGGACCCCTCGATGATGAGGAGACCGCCATCATGAGGGAGCATCCTGTAATCGGTGAGCGCATCGTCGCCTCGGTCCCGTTCCTTGCCCGCATCCGCCCGATCGTGCGGGCGGAGCACGAGCGGTGGGATGGCGGCGGCTACCCGGACGGGCTCAGCGGCCAGGAGATCCCGGTCGAGGCGCGCATCATCCACGCGTGCGATGCGTTCCAGGCGATGTCGAGCGACCGGCCCTACCGCCGTGCCCGGCCGCGGGACTGGATCCTCAAAGAGATCAGTACCCAGGCGGGCAAGCAGTTCGATCCCAAGGTTGCCGACGCGCTCCTCCAGGTAATCCAATCCGGTGAGGTCGTAGCCACGGGTACCGTCGAGGGTGCGCTGCACGAAGACCGCAAACCCCTGCATGCGCACTCCTGGACGCAACACCTCGACGCCATCCAGCTGCTCGGTGCCCGGCTCGCCATGGTGGTCAGCGTCCCCGAGATCTGCGACACCATCGGTCGGGCCATCACCACCCTCCTGCCGTATGACCAGTGCCGCATCTACCTGCTGGAGGACGATGAGCTGACGCTACGGCCCGTCTATTTCAGTGACACCAAGCGCACCGAGTACGAAGGCGTGACGGCGGAAACGCTGGCACTTCAAGTTGGCCAGGGCATCACAGGCTGGGTGGCGGAAACGAAGCAGGGCGCGCTGGTGGGCGACACCGAGCGTCATCCCAAGGCGGTCCACATCACAGGGACCACCGACAGCAACGAGTCGATGCTGGCGGTGCCGGTGATCTTCGAGGCTCGCCTGATCGGGGTCATCGTCAACGTCAAAGTCGGCCTGCACCAGTACACCGGCGACCACCTGCGCCTGCTGACCATCCTCGCGAACCAGGCCGCTGTCTCCATCTTCAATGCCCGCCTGATCGAGCGGCTGGCGGCTACTGCCCGAACCGACCCCTTGACCGGTCTGGCGAACCGGCGCGCTTTCGAGCAGGCGCTCGAGCAGCGTTTTGCCGCTGATCCTCTCGAGCCGTTCGCGGTCCTCATGCTCGACGTCGACGGGCTCAAGCAGGTCAACGATGCCCGCGGGCATGCGGCCGGCGATGCGGTGCTGAAGCGGGTCGCCTCGGTGCTCAGCTCCCACCTGCGCGCCGCCGACCTCGTCACGCGTTGGGGCGGCGACGAGTTCGTCCTCCTGATGCCGGGGACCGACCAGGTGGGCGCGCTCTCACTGGCACGTCGCATCGGCGGGGCCCTGCTGACGCCGGACGAGACGGCGGGTGCGATCTCCGTGTCGATCGGGACCGCCGCCTTTCCGGCGGACGGCAACAGCGCGGACAGCCTGCTGGCGGCGGCCGACCGATCCATGTACGTCGACAAGCGGCAGCGCGTCGCCTGACAGACGAAGAGTGGGCGGCTTAACCCGAGCCGGCTCGGGCCCAGTCCTCCAAATTCCAGCTGAGCCCGTTCGGGCCGGGGTCGGCCTTGACGACGTAATCGAGCAGGTCGGGCTTGAAGCCGCGACCTGCCAGCTCGGTGGCCGCCTGGCTCGATAGGATGATCATCGGGACCTCCCGGGTCACGGCGGCGGCGCGAAGCCGCTGTAGCGTGGCAAACCCCTGGTCCTCAGCGATTCGAAGATCGAGATAGATCATGTCCGGCCTGGTACCGAACGCATGCTCGAGCACGGAGTCGTCATTGGCGACCACCGTGACCTGGTAGCCGTCCAATTCGAGCTTCAGCTTGTACATCTCAGCGACGGTGGGGTCGTTTTCGATGAACAGGACGCGAATGGTTTCCTCGGTGCGATGCGCTGTCGAGATCATGGGCGCCCCTCCAGACACCGTCGATGCCGCCTTCCGGCGACCACACTACGAGCCGCCGATGGGGCTGTCAATGGCTTCTGACGTGCTACTCCTTCTGGTAGGGCTGGCGAACTTCTTCCGGAAGCTCATACCAGCTGACGCGGTCGCCCACCCGGGCACGTAGCTTCCACTTCAGCGATTTCGGCTGCGCGTCGATCCGGGTCCAGAGCTCATCGAGTCGCCGGTTGACCAGGCCGGCATCGACCTCAAGCGCGTGGGCGGCGTCGCGGACCCGCGCGGTATTGAGCTGAAGCGTCCGATGCAGGCCCCAGTCGTCGGAGGTCAGGCGGGCAAGGTAAGCAGCATTGATGGCATCATCGTCGTGGTCCGCGATCGGATGGTCGAGCAGCAGCGCGGTAGTGTCGACCAGGTCCTTCATGTTGACCTCGAAGACCTGCAGCTTGCTCAGGAGCAGGTCGGCCGGGGTCAGCGCCGGCCCTACGTGGCCAAGCCGGTTGGCGAGCTCGATCACGTGGCACATCTTCATCCGGTCGATGAAAATGTCGATCTGCCGCCCGTTCACTGAGTCCAGGTAGAGCAGTCGCTGGTGCCCATTCAGCGTGTTGAAGCGTCGGTCACCCTGGTAACCGAGCGACTCGAATAATTTCTGGACCGCCTGTTGCTGCTTGGACGGGGCGACGAAATCGAGGTCACCATATTTGCGCTTCAGGGGGGGCCGCCTAGCACTTGGCGAATGGAGGTTTACGGCAGCGCCCCCAACCAACTTGACCGGCACCTTCGCGGCCGACGCGGCGGTCGAGATCCGCTCGGCTTCGGCGATGACGTCGGCGAGTGCAACCTTGGTGTCTGCCGTCAGCTCAGTGCTCCTGAACGTCCACGATGATCGTCTTGAGGTCCGTCATCTGCTCGATGGCGCGATGACCGCCGACCCGGCCGATGCCGCTTTCTTTTCCGGCGCGGCCGCCGAACGGGATGTGCGCTTCCCAGTAGTTGGACGACTCATTGACGTTCACCCAGCCGGTCTCGAGCCGCTGGGCAAACCGAAGCGCGCGGTCGATATCCCGTGTGTACACGGATCCGAGCAGGCCGTAAGGCGAATCGTTGGCGATCGCTAGCGCGTCCGCCTCGTCGTCGAACGGGATCAGCGGGGCAATCGGGCCGAACGTCTCCTCCTTGCTGACCCGCATCTGCGGATCGACGCCGCGCAGGACGGTGGCCTCGTAGTAGAGGCGGGTGGGGAAACTGGTCGCGCGATGGCCACCCGTGACCACCTTCGCGCCACCGGCCAGCGCGTCCGCGACGTGCTCGTCCATCTTGGTGGCGACGCCCTCGTTGTTCAAGGGGCCCATGGTCGTGGCCTCATCGAAGGGGTCGCCCAGCCGGATTTGTTTCACCGCGTCGGTCAGGCGGGCGACGAGTGGATCCTGAAAATCGCGCTGCACGAGGATCCGCTCGCCGGCGGTGCAGCTCTGGCCGGCGCAGAGGAAGCAGCCGACGATGATGCCCTCGACCGCGCGGGCAATGTCGGCATCCTCGAAGATCACGATGGGTCCGTTGCCGCCGAGCTCAAGCATGACGTGCTTGCCTGCCGCGCGCCGCGCCACTGAGCGTCCGGTCTCGGTCGAGCCGACGAAGCCGACGCCGGCGGTCAGAGGATGGCCGGCAAGCTCGTCCCCGACCACGGAGCCCGGACCGGTGACGAGGTTGACCGCGCCCGCCGGCAGGTCCGCCTCAACCAGGCACTCCATCAGCTTGACCGAGATGGCAGAGGTAGACGTTGCAGGCGCCCAAACGATGGTGTTACCGCCCGCCAGCGCTGGGGCAATCAGCTCCGTCGCCATCGTTAGCGGCCAGTTCCACGGTGTGATTAAGGCATAGACGCCCCGTGGGACCCGCAGCGTGAAGACGAGCTTGTTCTTGCTCATCGACGGGATGACGTTGGTCTCCAGCCGTTTGATGTCCTCGGCGGCGATGCGGAAGTATTCGATCGCTTCGCCCACCTCGCCGACGGCCTCAGCTTTGTACGGTTTGCCCTGATCGAGGCTGAGCCAGTGGGCGAGCGCGTCGCGGCGCTGCTCCATCACGTCCGCAATCCGATGCAACAACCTGCCCCGCTCGAAGGCGCCGAGCGCGGCCATCGCCGGGCGGGCCCGGTGCGCCGCCTCGATGGCGCGGCTGGCGTCGGCCCGGGTGCCTTTAGGCAAGTGGGCGATGAGCTCGCCGGTTGCCGGGCTACGCGCCTCAAAGGTTTCGCCGCCCTCCGAGTCGACCCACCGGCCGTCGACGAACATCTTCAGCGTCTCGAGCTGGTCCAAGACTTTCATCCTCTCCCTCCGGTTGACTCAGACCGGGGCATGGAGAATCGCATCTTTGCGCACCTCGATGAAAGCCTGGAGCTGCTCATCGATGCCCGAGTCGATTCCCGGATCTTGATAGTCGGTCAGGAGCTGCTTCCACTTCTCGTTCGCCACCCTGTCCGCCGTACGCGATCCCATCCGCTGCCAGCGGTCGTAGTTTTCGGTGGAGGAAATCCAGGGGCGGTAGAAGCCGGTCCGGTAGTGCCGCATCGTGTGCTCGGACCCGAGGTGGTGGCCGCCGGGACCGACTTCGCGGATGCCATCCATCGCGAAGCCCTCCTCGTCGAAAGGGATGCCCTTGGTGAGCATCCACTCGAACATCCGTAGCGCTTCGACATCGATGATGAATTTCTCGTAGGAGGCGAGCAGCGCGCTCTCCAACCAGCCCGCAGCATGCAGCACGAAATGGACGCCGCCCATCACGGTCGGCCAGAGACACATCATCGATTCGTAGGCGGCCTGCGCATCTGGCGACTTGGAGGAGGTCAGCGCGCCGCCACCGCGGAACGGGAGGCGGTAGAAGCGAGCCATCTGGGCGCTGGCCAGGATCCCCATCGCCGATTCCGGCGTGCCGAAGGCGGGGCTTCCTGATTGCATGTCGATATTGGTCAGGAACGAGCCGTAAATGCACGGGGCGCCGGGGCGAATCAACTGGATCAGCGCGATGCCTGCCAATGCCTCGGCGGTCTGCTGGGCGAGGGTGCCGGCCAGCCCCATCGGTGACATGGCGCCCGCCATCAGGAAGGGCGTCGCGATCACAGGTTGGTTCGCCTCCGCGTAGGTAATCAACGCCCCGAGCATCCGGTCGTCGTAGCGGAGCGGACTGTTGACGTTAACGAGGGCCAGCAGGGCGGGGGTCTTCTCGATGCTCGCCCGGCCGCCGAACAGGATCGACGACATTTCTATGGAGTCGCGGGCGCCCTCCTCCGAGATGACGCTGCCCATGTAGGGCATGTCGGTCCAGCGCATGTGCGAATAGACCATGTCGAGGTGGCGCGTCTCCAGCGGCAGGTCTTCGGGTTCGACGATCGTGCCCCCGGCGCAGTGGATCTGGGGTGTCGCCTGGGCCATCTTGTCGAAGTTGGTGAAGTCGGCGATCGTCGCGCCCCGCCGACCGCGGTCGAGGTCGGTGATAAAGGGTGGCCCGTAGACCGGCGCGTTGACCATGTGGTTACGACCGATGGTGACCGTCTTCTTGGGGTTGCGCGCTTGCACCTCGAAGGTCTCCGGAACTTTCTTGATCTGCTCCTCGACAAAGGCCCGCTCGAAGCGGACGCGGCTGTCCTCGATTGCCAAGCCGGCGCTCCGGAACGCGTCAAGGGCACGAGGGTGCAGAAAGTCGACACCGATCTCCTGCAAGATCAGCATCGCGTGGTCGTGGATCAGCTGAACCTGCTCCTCAGCGAGGATGTCGTACGGCTTGAATGGGTTGGTCCACATGCGGTCAGGAGCCGGCGTGCGCCAGAGTCTTGGTGGCCTTCCGGTGCCGGCCGGCCTCGAAGGCGCGACCATAAATCTTCTCGTAATTTCTGGCATCCACATCCCGCGGGTTACCAATGCTCTGCGAGTCGGCGGCGGCTTTCTCGGACAGCATCGGGATCTCGTCTTCGCTGAATCCCAGCTCGTTGAGGGACGGAATGTCGAGGTCCTCGGTCAGCTGGTAGACATACTCAACGGCGACCTCGGCCGCTTTCCAGACCGGCTTGTTGGCGACCTCGAGCCCCAGCGCCTGGCCGATCCGGGCGAAGCGATCGGGCTCGCCGGCGTAGTTGTACTCCATGACCGGCGCCAGCAGCCGGCCGGTGAGCGCGCCATGCGGGGCATCGTGCACGCCGCCCGCGGTCTGGCTCATCGCGTGCGCCGCGCCGGCCGAATCGGTGCCGTAGGCCAGGCCGGCCAGCATGGCGGCCATGCTCATGTGGTAGCGAGCCTCGAGGTTGTGGCCCTGGGCGTAGGCGACCCGCAGATAACGTCCGCAGTACTCCATCGCGAGCAGCGCCACCGCGTCGGTGAAGGGCTGGTGGTAGGCCATCGTGTAGCACTCGACCGCGTGCGTCAGCGCGTCCATGCCCGTGCCGGCGGTGACGCCGGCGGGAAGATTGACGCTCAATGACGGGTCGACGAGGGCGACCCATGACGCGATATTCGGCGTGCCGCCGACGTTGAACTTCACCTTGCGATCGGGATCGGTGATCACCGCCCAGAGCGTGACCTCGCTCCCGGTGCCGGCGGTCGTCGGAACGGCGACCAGCGGCGGGATGCGCGAGCGGATCGGATCTTTGCCCCACTCGTACTGCCCGATGCTGCCACCATGCACGACGACCACGCCGATGCCCTTGGCGGCGTCGATCGAGCTGCCGCCGCCGATCGCGACCAGGCCGTCGCAGCGTTCCGACTTGTAGTAGCGGGCGCCGGCGTCGATGAGCGCGATCCCGGGGTTGGCGCGGACCTGGTCGTAGGCGACCGGATCCAGGCCGGCGGCCCGAAGCGGCTTGAGTGCCTCGGCCAGGAGTCCGGCTTTCACGATCCCCTGGTCGGTGACGACCAGTGGCCGCTTGACGTTGAGCGCCGCCGCCTCCTGGCCGAGGGCTGAGAGGGCGCCGATGGCGTGCACCATCCGGGTGGGTGACTGATACGCCTTCAGGACAGTGTCAAGCACGGCCAACGGTCTTCATCCTCCTTACGTTGGGGGCGCGTGCGCGGGCCCCTGCCCATTTGTCTAGACCAAAAGTCTCTTCCGCGACACCGACTCTGTCAAGGGCCCTCGCGGCGCGCCCCTCTCATCCAGTCTTCAAACCGGTCCGACTCCATGATGTCAAGCGCCCGGTTCCAGCGCGTCGTGTAGTACTCGGTGAAATCGAAGTCGAGCGTCGAGATCTTGGCCTGGATAGCCCCCCAGAGCGTCCAGCCTACGTCTGACATCAGGGCGAACAGGTTCATCCGGTCCAGTTGCTGGCGGTCCAGCCGGCCGAAGTATGCCTCGCACAGGACGGCCCGCAGCTCATCACCGAAGCTCGCCTCCTGCGCCGAGTTGCCCAGGTCGAAGCACGCATCGTTGTTCCCACTCAGCTCGTAATCGACGATCCGCAGGCAGTGCCCGTCGTCGATGAAGTTCTCGCAGAGCAGGTCGTTGTGACAGGAGACGCTGGGGAGCGCCCCGACCTGGAGCGCCCGCTCGATGTCCGCGAGCAGCGGCAGCCGCTCCCGATAATTCGACGGGATCCGAACCTCGTGCTCCTCGACGATCCGGAGGTAA
>Ga0307308_10001081_pt1 | contig 10699 bp, 8 predicted proteins | sample ER_DNA_195_FD_194501 | JGI IMG/M metagenome (GOLD analysis project Ga0307308, IMG submission 194501) | Bulk soil microbial communities from the East River watershed near Crested Butte, Colorado, United States - ER_DNA_195 | ecosystem: Environmental > Terrestrial > Soil > Floodplain | place: USA...
AACGGGGTCGGGCTACCCGACGCGGGACTCGCGTACACGAACACGGCAATGTGGATCGTCTTCTCGTACGTCTGGCTGCCGTTCATGGTGCTCCCGGTCTACGCGGCACTGGAGCGGATTCCCGACAGCTACCTCGAGGCCTCCCAGGATCTCGGTGCGAAGGGATCCCGCACGCTGCGGTCGGTGATCCTGCCTCTGGCGATCCCGGGAATCGTCGCGGGCTCGATCTTTACCTTCTCGCTGACCCTCGGCGACTTCATCACGCCTGCCCTCGTCGGCGGCGCGGGCTCGAGCTTCATCGGCAACATCGTCGAGGACAAGGTCGGCGAGCCGAACATTCCGTTCGCCGCAGCGTTCGCGACCGTGCCGGTCGTCGTGATGGGCATCTACCTGCTGATCGCGCGGCGCCTCGGCGCCTTTGAGGCCGTTTAGTGGACGCCCCGGCGACATCCTCCATGCCTTTGGCGCGCGATCACGCGGCGCCGGGCGGCGTCCTCAGTCGCGCCCGTATCTCGGATACGGGCACTCCCCGCGTCCTTCCCCGGCTTGGTGCTCGCGCCCCAGAGACGTGGCAATATCACCGGGGCGGCCACTGATGGAAACCCGCAGCACCCGCATCGGCTTGGGCGTCGCGACGGTGGCCGTGGTCGCGTTCCTCTGGCTGCCGCTGCTTCTGATCATGGCGTATGCCTTCAACAGCTCGACGATCCAGAGCTGGCCGATCTCCGGTTTCACCTTCCACTGGTTCCGCCAAGCCTGGGACGACCACGAGGTGCGCAGCTCGCTCTGGCTCTCGCTCAAGGTGGGTCTGACGGCGACCACGATCGCGCTGGTGCTCGGGACCGCGGCCGCCGCGGCGATCTACCGGTTCCGCTTCTTCGGCCGCGAGGCCGTCTCGTTCCTTCTGCTGCTGCCGATCGCGCTGCCGGGGATCATCACCGGCATGGCCTTGAACTCGTTCTTCAACTTCGGCGGCGTGCAGCTTTCGATTTGGACGATCGTCGCCGGGCACGCGACCTTCTGCGTGGTCATCGTCTACAACAACGTGCTCGCGCGCCTGCGGCGCAGCTCGCCGTCGCTGATCGAGGCGTCGATGGATCTGGGAGCAGACGGCTGGCAGACCTTCCGCTGGGTGATCTGGCCAGTGCTCTCGACGGCGCTTGTCGCCGGGGGTCTCCTGGCGTTTGCGCTTTCGTTCGACGAGGTGATTGTGACCACGTTCACCGCCGGCGCTCAGACGACGCTGCCGATCTTCATCCTCGACAACATCCAGCGTGGGCAGCAGCTGCCGGTCGTGAACGCGATCGTCTTCGTCGTCATCCTCGTGACCGTGATCCCGGTCACGATTGCGCAACGCCTGACCGGCGACACCGGGGTGCTGCGGCGAGGGTCCTCGCCGCCAAAGGTGTAGGTTTGAAATGAGTCAGCGAAGGAGGGCATTCATGAGCGTGACGGTTTCGAGCTACAAGAACATCGTCGGCGGTGAGTGGGTCGATTCCGCCTCCGGCGAGACGATGGAGGTGCTGAACCCGGCGACAGGCGAGGCGATCGCCGAGGTCCCCCGGGGCACGAAGGAGGACGCCGACCGCGCGGTCGAGGCGGCGAGGAAAGCGCTGCCCGAGTGGCTCGAGACGACGCCGGGCGAGCGCGCGGAGGCACTGCTCAAGCTCGCCGACCTGCTCGACGAGCACGCGGAGGAGCTGGCCGAGCTCGAGTCGCAGAACGTCGGCAAGCCGCTGCCGGCCGCGCGCGACGAGATGCCCGTCTCCTCGGACAACATTCGCTTCTTCGCCGGCGCGGCCCGGCTGCTCGAGGGCAAGGCCACCGGCGAGTACATGCGCGGCTACACGTCGATGCTTCGGCGCGAGCCACTGGGCGTCGTCGGCGGGATCACGCCGTGGAACTACCCGCTGATGATGGCTGTCTGGAAGTTCTCGCCCGCCCTGGCGGCGGGCAACACGCAGGTGCTGAAGCCGGCCGAGCAGACGCCGCTGACGACGCTGCGGTTCTTCCAGCTTGCGACGGAGGCGGAGATCCTGCCGCCCGGAGTCCTGAACGTGATCACCGGCGACGGCGTGCCGGTCGGCGAGGCGATCGTGAAGCACCCCGATGTCCGCCTTGTCTCGCTCACGGGCGACGTCGCGACCGGCAAGATCATCGCCCGGACCGCCGCGGACACCCTCAAGCGCGTGCACCTCGAGCTGGGCGGCAAGGCGCCGGTGGTCGTCTTCGATGACGCCGATCCGGCCGCGGTCGCCGAAGGGATCAAGGTCGCCGGCTACTGGAACTCCGGTCAGGACTGCACCGCCGCTTCCCGCATCGTCGCGGGTCCGAAGATCTACGACAAGCTGCTCGAGGAGCTCGTCCCGGCGGTCGAGTCGATCTCGGTCGGCGATCCGGCCGAGAACGAGGAGCTCGACATGGGACCGGTGATCTCCAAGGATCAGCAGGAGCGCGTCTTCGGCTTCCTCGAGCGCGCGAAGGGCGCCACCGTCCTCACCGGAGGCGAGTCGAACGGTTCGCGTGGGTTCTTCGTCAAGCCGACAGTGATCACGGACGTCGGCCAGGAGGACGAAATTGTCCAGCGCGAGGTCTTCGGGCCGGTCGTCACCGTGCAGCGTTTCGCCGACGACGACCAGGCGATCGCGTGGGCCAACGACGTCGACTACGGCCTTGCCGCTTCCGTGTGGACCCGCGACATCGGCCGGGCGCTGAACGCCGCCCGCAAGCTCCAGTTCGGGACGGTCTGGATCAACGAGCACATCCCGCTGGTCAGCGAGATGCCGCACGGGGGCTACAAGCAGTCGGGCTACGGCAAGGACCTGAGCGCGTACTCGCTCGAGGACTACACGAACATCAAGCACGTGATGGCCAAGATCGACTAGCCGGCTCGCCCCGGTTTTAGGGACAGGCACCCTCGGGTGCCTGTCCCTACAGGTGCCCCGAACCTATGCCTTCTTAAGGTCGCCCAGCGCCTATTCGCTCGAGGACTGCACGAACATCAAGCACGTCATGGCCAAGATCGACTAGCCAGCTCGGCCCGGTTTTAGGGACAGGCACCCTCCGGTGCCTGTCCCTACAGGCGCCCCGAACCTATGCCTTCTTAAGGTCGCCCAGGATCTCGTTCGCGGCGGCGACGCCCGTTGAGGCGCCGCCTTCCATGTAGCCCTGGAAGTCCTGCGAGCAGTGCTCGCCGGCGAAATGGATGTTGCCCTGGCGGAGGCCCTCCCAGCCGCTGAAGCCGACGTACTGGCCAACCTTCCAGTACGAGTACGAGCAATTCAAATTCGGGTCGAGCATCGGGTTCGACAGCGTCGCCCTGCCGTTCCACTGTCTCGTGATCCCGGGAAAGACCGGCTCGAGCTGTTTGAGGAATCGCTGAGCGAGGGTGGCGACTTTCGAGCTCGCGGCGGTCGCGTACGGCGTTCCGGCCGACAGCGCGCTCGCGATGTCGCCCCCGGTGTAGTCGACCAGGATCCCCGTGGCGCCGGCCTGCCCCCGGGTCACGTCCCAGGTGTTCTGATAGCCCGTGTCCGCGTAGGTCGCCCCGTTCGAGAGCCCCCAGACTCCCTCCGTGTTCCAGAGCCGGCCCGCGAATTGAAGCTGCAGCTTTGAGTTACGCCCATTGCCGAGCTGCGTGATCGCTGTCTTCTTCAATGGGTCGAAGTTCGCCCCGCCGAAGTCGAGCGTGCGGAGTACCGCAAACGGCAGCGCCAGGACCACGTGATCGGCGGTCACCCGCTGAGAGCCGGCCGGCGTGGAGAAGACGATCGTGCTGGTGCCGTCGGCGTTCCGCGCGATCGACTTCATCTGCCAACCCATCTTCACGGCGCCCGCTCCCTGCGAGGCTACGAGTGCGTCCCTGATCGCGAACGGCAGCTGCGCGTTTCCGCCGACGATGTGGTACCGCTCGTTCGAGGCGCCGAAGACCATGTAATTGCCCGGCACCGACTTGTAGCCGAGGAGGTAGACGAGGTTGAGGGCCGATTGGTCACTCGTCTCCGCGCCGTACTCGATGTTGTAGGCGACGTCGAGCACCCGGCCGAGCGGCGAGCCATGGCCGCCTGGAACGCGCGACTCGATCCAGTCGTAGACGCTCATCTGGTCGAGCGCGATCCCGCCGTCCGTGTGGATGAAATACGTCGTCGGATAGCTCGCCGCATGGACGTCGGCCTGCAGGGCCTGATGGACAGGCTGAAAGTCCTTGTCCGCCTGGGTCTTCGAGTAGTAGGAGTCGTCGAAGAAGTAGGTGTCCTCCGATCCCTTTGGCTCGGCCCCGGTCAGGTTCACCGTTGCGAGTCGGAACCGCTGGGCCAATCCGAGGATCGTCTTGTGGCCGCTGTCGATCAGCTCGCCGCAGAGCTCGGCGCCCTGGGCGTTCGCCCAGTAGCCGGGAAACTCGGTGAAGTCCGAGTGCATCCGGCCGCCGACGCGAGTCGAGTGCGACTCGTAGACGGTCGACGAGATGCCCCTGTCCTGCAGGGTCAACGCCGCGGTGAGCCCGGCGATGCCTCCGCCCACGATCGCGATGCTCTGCCCGGCCGCGGCGCGCGCCGCGTTCGCGAACAGGCCGGGTCCGGCGAGTGCTACCGCGGCGCCCGCGGTGCCAGACCGCTTGAGAAACTCGCCGCGTGAATAGGCTCGCTCCTGCTCTTGCTCCCGCAGCTCTCGGGGAGAGATTCCAAGTGCCTCGGCGTGCTGATGGTCGCGCGCGAGGCGCTGTAAAGCGCGAAGCAGCGGTGTCCGTGCCATGCCCCCTCCTGAACGATTGGAGTCCGAAGCATTCACGATTCCGCGTTGGATCTCAAGGACATGACGGCTCTCAATTGACGCAATGCGAGAGGATCGGCGAGAATCCCTTCGCATTGCGAGGTGATCACAATCGCGGCGCCGTCGGACCGGCGCGGGGGCTCGACCGGGTCGACCAGAGCATCATCGAGGCGTTGCAGAAGAACGGGCGCGAGTCCTTCCGCCGTATCGCCGCGACGATTGGAGTCTCCGAAGCGACCGTCCGCGCGCGGTACTCACGACTCTGCGACGAAAATATCCTTCAGGTCACGGGCGTTACGAACCCGCTCGAGCTCGGCTTCGAGGCTCAGGCGATGGTCGGTATCCGCACCACGGGGGCGCCGGAGCCCGTCGCGGACGAGATCGCAAAATGGGACGAGGCGGGCTACGTGGTCGTCACGGCAGGCCAATACGACATCCTCGTCGAGCTCGTGTGCGCCGATCGCCGCCAGCTGCTCGAGCTGACCAACAGGATCCGCTCACTCGCAGGTGTCGCATCCACCGAGAGCTTCCTGTATCTGGCGCTCTGGAAGCAGCTCTACGACTGGGGAGCGCCCGTAGGCAATGGAAGGACTGTCGAGGAGAAGGTCGGCTGATGGCCGTTGAGGAACGCATTCAGCAATCGCTCGAGCGTGCTGCCGAGCCATCCGGCACCCCCGATGTCCGGCTTGATCGAGTCACGAAGAAGTTCGACGACGTCGTCGCGGTCGACGACCTCTCGCTCGAGATCCCGCGCGGCAGCTTCTTTGCCCTGCTCGGTCCGTCGGGCTGCGGCAAGACGACGACGTTGCGGATGATCGGCGGTTTCGAGCAGCCGACGGCGGGCGCGATCTACCTCGGCGAGCGCGAGGTCTCCGGGACGCCGCCGTACAAGCGGGACGTCAACACGGTCTTCCAGAGCTACGCCCTCTTCCCTCACCTCTCGATCTTCGAGAACGTCGCCTTCGGCCTGAGGCGAAAGGGCACGCGGGGAGGAATCCTCAAAGGCAAGGTCGAGGAAATGCTCGACCTCGTTCAGCTCAGCGGGTACGGAAAGCGCAAGCCGCGTCAGCTCTCGGGAGGCCAGCAACAGCGGGTCGCGCTCGCACGCGCTCTCGTCAACAGTCCGCGAGTCCTCCTGCTCGACGAGCCGCTCGGAGCCCTCGACCTGAAGCTGCGCAAGGAGATGCAGCTCTTCATCAAGGGCCTCCAGCACGACGTCGGAATCACCTTCATCCACGTCACGCATGACCAGGAGGAGGCGATGACGATGGCCGATCGGATCGCGGTCATGAACCAGGGGAGGATCGAGCAGCTCGGGACTCCGGACGAGCTCTACGAGCTGCCGCAGACAGCCTTCGTCGCGGGCTTCCTCGGGATCTCGAACCTCCTTCGCGGAGCGGTCGCCGGCCCAGACGAGGTCAAGCTGGGCGACGGAACGACGATCCGCGTCCGCGCCGGCTCGCTGGCGGGCCGCACCGGAGATGTCGCGGTCGGCATTCGCCCCGAGAAGATTCGCCCCGACGAGCAGGACCCGAACGCCCTTCCTGGAGTCGTCAGGGAGCGCGCGTACATCGGCGTCTCGACGCAGTACATCGTCGAGACCCGCAACGGCAACGTCACAGTCGTCGTCCTCAACGACCGTCCGGGCGCCGTCCCGCATAGCCCGGGCGACCACCTCACTCTCAGCTGGGATCCGGAAGCCACATTCGTCGTCGACCCAATGGAGGAAGCGGAATGACAGATCAGTTGACCCGTCGCGAGTTGCTTCAGCGTGGCGCTGCAGGCGGCGCCGCGCTGACGATCCCCGGCCTGCTCGCGGCTTGCGGCGGTACGTCCAAGGCGGGCGCAGGCTCCACAACTAGCCACAAGCTCGCGAAGACGCTGAACTTCTCGAACTGGACGCTCTACATGGACGTGAACAAGAAGAAGCACATCAACCCTTCGCTCGTCGAATTCCAGAAGAAGTTCGGCGTCCACGTCAACTACGTCGAGGACATCAATGACAACGCATCCTTCTTCGGGAAGATCCAGGGCCCGCTGTCGCGCGGCCAGTCGATCGATCGCGACATCATCGTCCTGACCGACAACGACCGCTACCTCTCGCTGATGATCAAGAAGGGCTGGACCGAGAAGCTCGACAAGTCGGCGATCCCGAACATGAAGAACCTGGTCGATGTCCAGAAGCACCCGAACTTCGACCCGAACCGTGACTACTCGCTCCCGTGGCAGTCGGGCATGACGGGGATCGCCTACAACGACAAGCTCACTGACCCCGTGTTGTCGATCGACGAGCTATTCGGGAATCCGAAGCTGAAGGGCAAGATCACGTGCCTGAACTCGATGGGCGACGCGATGACGCTGGTGATGCTGTCGAACGGCGACGATCCGTCGAAGGTCACGGACAAGTCGTTCAACGCCGCCTACAACCGAATCAAGAAGGCTGTCGACGACAAGCAGATTCGCCAGTTCACCGGCAACGACTACGCGCCGCCACTCGCCAAGGGCGACCTCGCCGCGGCCATGTCGTGGTCGGGCGACATCGCGCAGCTCGGCCAAAAACAGATCCACTGGAACGTGCCAAAGGACGGCGGCGCCCTCTGGACCGACAACATGCTGATCCCGAACGGCGGCAACGTCTACACCGCGTCGGTCTACATGAACTATGTGTACGACCCGAAGGTCCAGGGCCTGATGGAGGCCGGCGACCCGAAGCGGAACATCACCGGCATCTACTACATCCCGCCGGTGGTCGGCGCCGGCGAGTGGGCGAAGAAGTACGACCCCACGGTCGCCAACAACCCGCTCATCTTCCCGACCAAGAAGATGCTCGACAGCGTCCACATCTTCGACAGCAAGGCGCTCAACAACCAGAAGTACCTGGAACAGTGGCAGAACCTGATTTCTAGCTGACGGGCGCTTGAGCTACTTCCACCGTCACCGGGAGCTGACCCCGTACCTGTTGCTCGCCCCTGGCGTGCTGTTTCTCACTGTGTTCTTCGTCGTACCGCTCGGCTTCCTGGCCTACCAGTCGCTGGAGTCGGGCAACATCGACTTCGGCTACGCCTTCACCTGGTCGTGGGGCAACTACTGGCACGCGCTCCGGGACTACCGTGCCCAGTTCGTCCGCTCGCTCGAGTACGCCGGGATCGCGACGCTGCTGGCCCTCCTGATCAGCTATCCGGTCGCCTACTGGATCGCGTTCCGCGGCGGGCGCTGGAAGAACCTGTTGCTGCTGTTCATCGTCGCGCCGTTCTTCGTGACGTACCTGATCCGGACACTCGCTTGGGAGACGATCCTCTCGGACAACGGCTTCGTCGTGAACACGCTGCAGTCGCTGCACGTGCTCGGGCCCAGCGGGCGGCTGCTCGCGACCTCGACCGCCGTCGTGACGGGGATCACCTACAACTTCCTCCCCTTCATGGCGCTGCCGCTGTACGTGTCGCTCGAGCAGATCGACGGGCGGCTGATCGAGGCGGCGGAGGACCTCTACGCCAGCAAGCTGCACGCCTTCCTGCGGGTGACCCTGCCGCTCTCGCTGCCGGGAATCGTCGCAGGGACGCTGCTCACCTTCATTCCGGCCGCGGGCGACTTCATCAACGCCCAGCTCCTGGGCGGGCCAGAGAACCACATGATCGGGAACGTCATCCAGTCGAAGTTCCTCGAGCTGACCGACTATCCGGCGGCGGCTGCGATGTCCTTCATCCTCATGGCCGCCATCCTGGTCGCGGTCTTCGTCTACGCCCGCCTGGTGGGAACCGAGCAGCTGACGGGGACGGCGGTATGAGCTCCATCGCGGTCCCGGCACGCTCCAGGCGCAACCCTCTTGCGACGACGCTCGGGTTCGTGCGTCGCCATCTCCTGACGGCGTACTCGATTCTCTTCTTCGCCTACCTCCTGCTGCCGATCGCGGTCGTGATCCTCTTCTCGTTCAACCAACCGATCGGCAAGTTCAACTACACCTGGCAGGGCTTCACCTGGGACAACTGGCGCTACTGGGACGGCGTCCCCGGGATTCGCAGCTCGATCGTCCTCTCGTTGCAGATCGCGCTCATAGCGAGCATCGTCGCGACGGCGCTCGGGACCCTGATCGCGCTCGCGCTCGTCCGCTACGGCTTCCGTGGGCGGGGGACGACGAACATCCTCATCTTCCTGCCGCTCTCCACGCCCGAGATCGTGCTGGGCGCGTCGCTGCTGACGCTCTTCCTCAACCTGAACGTCGTCTTCGGATTCTGGACGATCCTCATCGCCCACATCATGTTCTGCATCAGTTTCGCGGTGGTGACCGTGAAGGCGAGGCTGGTCGGCTTCGACCGACACCTGGAGGAAGCCGCGATGGACCTCGGCGCGAACGAGTGGACGACCTTCCGGAAGGTGACGTTGCCGCTGAGCGCGCCCGCGATCCTGGCGGCACTGCTGCTCTGCTTCGCGATCTCGATCGACGATTTCGTCGTCACCTACTTCAACTCCGGCAACAGGGTCACGTTCCCGCTCTTCGTCTGGGGCGCGGCAAGGATCGGCGCGCCGCCGCAGGTGAACGTGATCGGCACCGCGATCTTCCTGATCGCTCTCACCGTGATGCTCGTCAACGTCCTCGTCCAGACGCGACGCGCGAAAAGAGCTTCATGACCACCGTCTCCCCAGGGCTTTCGCCGGCCGAGCTGCAGAAAGCCGCCCGCGACCATCTCTGGCTTCACTTCACCCGGATGGGCGGCTACCTCGACTCGGAGGTTCCGGTGATCGTCCGGGGCGAGGGCTGCTACCTCGAGGACATCAACGGCAAGCGGTATCTCGACGCCTTGGCAGGCCTGTTCGCGGTCAATATCGGCTACTCATACGGTGAGGAGATCGGGCAGGCGGCGCTCGACCAGATGCGAGAGCTTCCCTTCTATACGAACTGGTCGTATGCCCACCCGCGAGCGATCGAGCTCGCCACCGAGGTGGCCTCGCTCGCGCCAGGCGACCTGACCCGCGCCTTCTTCGTCTCCGGTGGCTCCGAGGCCGTCGAATCGGCTTGGAAGCTCGCGCGGCAGTACCACGCGGCGCGCGGCGAACGGCGCTGGAAGGCGGTCTCCCGCAACGTCGCCTACCACGGTACGACGATGGGCGCGCTCTCGATCAACGGGATCCCGGCTCTGAGGATGCCGTTCGAGCCGCTCGTCCCCGATGTCGTGCACGTGCGGAACACGAACCGCTACCACCGCCCGGCGGACGAGAGCGAGGCGGAGTTCACCGCGTTCCTGCTCGACGATCTCGAATACGCACTCGAGGCCGCCGGCCCGGAGACGGTGGCGATGGTGATCATGGAGCCGGTGCAAAACGCGGGCGGCGCGTTCACACCGCCTGTCGGCTACGTCCAGGGCGTGCGAGAGCTCTGCGACCGGCACGGAATCCTGCTCTGCGCCGACGAGGTGATCACCGGCTTCGGGCGGATCGGCTACTGGTTCGCATCCGAGAAGTACGACATACGGCCCGACATCGTCACCTGCGCCAAGGGCCTGTCCTCCGCCTACGCCGCGATCGGCGCCGTCCTGACGACCGACCGCGTGATGGAGCCGTTCCTGACCGGCGACACGATGTTCACGCACGGGATCACGTTCGGGGGCCATCCCGTGATGGCTGCGATCGCGCTCAAGAACATCGAGATCATGAAGCGGGAGCGGATCGTCGAAGGCGTGCGCGAGAACGAGGGCATGTACCGCTCGAAGCTCGAGCAGCTGCTCGAGCTTCCGATCGTGGGCGATCTGCGCGGCGCCGGCTGCTTCTACGCGCTCGAGCTCGTAAAAGACAAGGAGACGCGCGAGACCTTCTCCGACGAGGAGTCGGAGCAGCTGCTGCGCGGCTTCCTATCGCCGGAGCTGTTCGAGCGCGGCCTGATCTGCCGTGCCGACGACCGCGGTGACCCCGTGATCCAGATCTCGCCGCCGCTCGT
>Ga0307308_10001083_pt1 | contig 10696 bp, 7 predicted proteins | sample ER_DNA_195_FD_194501 | JGI IMG/M metagenome (GOLD analysis project Ga0307308, IMG submission 194501) | Bulk soil microbial communities from the East River watershed near Crested Butte, Colorado, United States - ER_DNA_195 | ecosystem: Environmental > Terrestrial > Soil > Floodplain | place: USA...
CTCCCTGCGCATCAAGTCTGATCGTGACGCCGTCCTGGGCCGAAATCTTCGCGCCGCCGATGCCGTAGAAGGCAGCGCTCGGATTGGTCACCTCGACAAAGGACGCAAAGCCGATGCCGCGATGGATGCGTTGCGCGCGCAGCCGCTTCTGCTCGGCCCGCAGCCCGGCGTAGTTCATCATGGCGTCGAGATGGGCGAGGCATTCGTGGTGCGACAGCGCCTCGAACTTGATGCCGGAGGGACCGCTGGACGGGTGGGCGTCGTCCGCAATGAGATTGCGACGCCGGATTTCCAGTGGGTCCATGCCGATCTGGGCGGCGGCAAGCTCGACCAGCCCCTCCGTCACGGCGGTTGCGATCGGATGGCCGACGGCGCGGTATTGACACATGACATTCTTGTTCTGGAACACCACGCGGGCGCGGGCGCGGTAATTCGGGCAGGTATACGGCCCCCCGGTGAGATTGACGATCTGGTTGGCCTCGATGCCCGAGGTGCGCGGATAAACCGAGTAAGGACCGATGCCGGTGAGGTCGTCGATCTCCCAGGCGGTGATGCTGCCGTCGTTCTTGACGCCGATCTTCGCTTTCACGCGGTGGTCGCGGGCATGGATGTCGGTGACGAAGCTCTCGATGCGATCGGCGACGAACTTGATCGGACGCTTGAGCAGTTTCGAGAGCGCGACCGTCGCCATCTCGTCGGCATAGGTATGTACCTTGATGCCGAACGAGCCGCCCACATCCTTGGTCAGCACGCGGACCTGATGCTCCTCGAGTCCGAGGTGCTTGGCGAACAGGTTCTGCATCATGTGCGGCGCCTGCGTGCCTTGGTAGACGGTGAGCCGCTGCTCGCCCGGGTTCCAATCGGCGACGATGGCGCGCGGCTCGTTGGTGACCCCGGTGTGGCGCCCGAAGACGAAGGTCGTCTCGACCACCGCATCGGCGTCCTTGAAGCCCTGGTCCGGATCGCCAGCGACCAGCACGCGCTCGAAGGTGAGATTGTCGCCGAGCTCGGGGTGAATCACCGGCGTGCCCGCATCGAGCGCGGTCTCGGCGTCGGTGACTGCCGGCAACTCCGCGTAGCCGACTTCGACCAGTTCGCACCCATCCTCTGCTTCGGCGCGGCTGCGCGCGACCACCGCGCATACCGCCTCGCCTTGCCAGCAGGCGCGCTCGACCGCGATCGCATGCTGCGGCGCGGATTTGATGCCCTTGAGGTGGGTGAGAACCCCGACCCAGGGCGTGATCACTTTCGCCAGTTCCGCGCCGGTGACCACCGCAATGACGCCCGGCGCCGTCTTCGCTGCCGCCGTCGCGATCGCGGTGATGCGCGCGTGGGCGTGGGGTGAGCGTACGAAAGCCACATGCGCCATGCGCGGCAGCGTCACGTCGCTCACGAACTGGGCGCGGCCGCGCGTCAGGCGCGCGAGATTTGGCCGCGGCACCGAGCGGCCGATATAGGAGTTCGGCCGGTCGAGAGCGGAGAGAACAGGAGGCGAGTCGTCGGTGATTTTCATCGTATCCCCTGCGAAGAGTGGCGCGCCTTCGCGACGGCTTCCACCGCATCGACGATCGCCTGATAGCCGGTGCAGCGGCAGTAGTTGCCGGAGAGATGCACACGGATTTGCTCGCGGGTCGGGACGCCGCCGGCGGCCAGCAGTTCCTGTGCGGTCAGCAGCATGCCCGGGGTGCAATAGCCGCACTGCAGCGCGTTGCGGGCAATGAACGCCTCCTGCAGATCGGTGATCTCGTCCGTGTCGGTGACGCCCTCAATAGTGTCCACGCGTGCACCGTCGCATTGCACGGCGAGCATCAGGCAGCCGCGTACCACCGCCCCGTCGACACGCACGCTGCAGGCGCCGCACACGCCGTGCTCGCAGCCGACATGGCTGCCGGTCAGGGCAGCATCCTCGCGCAGGAAGTCCACCAGTGTCTTGCGCGCATCGACGGTCGCGCGGGTCTCCTCGCCGTTCACGGTGACGATGATGTCGTGGACGCGGGCATTCATGACGGCACCTGATCGAGCTGGCGGGCGACGCGCCTGAGTAGCACGCCGGCGAGATGAATTTTCACCGCACCCGATGCCTGCACGTCATCGGGCGGCTTCAGATCCTGTGCGAGCGCATGCACCGCCGCGTCGATGTCACGGTCCGTCAGCGCCTGCTCGGCATGATGTGCGCGGACCGGCGTGGAGCCCACGCCGAAATAGGCCAGGCGGAGATCGCGGAGGCGTTGGCCGTCCGCTCGCGCGCAGGCGGCAAGTCCCACCATGGCATAGTCGCCGTGGCGGCGCGCGAACTCCGCGAAGCCGACGCGAGTGTCGGCGCCGGCGGCGGGGATGCGGATGGCGGTAAGCACGTCACGGGCGGTAAGCGCGGTCTCGAACAGGCCCTTGAAGAAATCGTCGGCTCTGACGATGCGGGATCCCTGCGGCCCGGCAATCGTCATCTCGCCACCCAATGCGAGCACGCACGCCGGCAACTCAGCCGCCGGATCGGCGAAGGCGACCGAGCCGCCGATGGTGCCGCGGTTGCGGATGGCGGGATGACCGATATGCGGCATGGCCAAAGCGATGAGGGGTGCCCGCCTTGCAAGCTCGGACGAGCGCTCGGCTTGCGCGTGGCGAACCAGCGCGCCGATTTCGATATGCCCGTTGTTCGACGCTATCCTGTCAAGCCCGCCCACACCGTTGATGTCGACCAGCAGGGCGGGATGGCTCAATCGCATATTGAGCGTCGCGATCAGGCTCTGTCCGCCGGCCAGGAGGCGCGCGTCGTCATCCACCAGCAATTCGATCGCGTGCGCGACCGAGCGAGCCTTGGCATAGGCAAACGGCGCCGGCTTCAATCCATTCCTCCCAGCGGGCTTTTTGGCATTGTCGCCCCCGGGAGCGGATCGTCAATCCTTGCCGGCCGCCGCTCGGTTGGTGAAGCGGGCGTTGCCGAGCCCGGTGCCGATGGTCAGAACACCCCAATGCTTCACATCGCTCATGAATGGTGTCTCGCTCAGCCCCTGCACTACCGCGTCATTGTGCAACAGGACAGCGGTCTCGTGGTCGCCGATCTTGGGGATCGCCTTGTGCAGGCTGAGCGGCAAATTGAAGCGGCTGCTCTCCCAGTTGCCGGGCAGGTTCTGCGCGCCGCGGTCGATGGTGCCGTCCGGCCCGATGATGCCGGGGCAGCCGATGCCGATGAACGGCGCGAGGCGAAGTCCTTCCTTCCCCGCGCGTGCGATCAGCCCCTTGAGCATATCGATCAGTTCGTCGATCGCGTCCTCGCGCTTGAGTTTCTTCTCGTCTCCGTGCCGCCATAGCTCGAACTTCCAGACCGACGCTTTGGACAGGTCGGAAGCCTTCTTCAGGTTGAGCTCGACCACGCCGGCGCGGATATTGGTGCCGCCGATGTCCACTGCCAGGATCGCGTCATGGGCCTCGAACATCCATTTGGGCGCCAGATGCGCGGCACCGATCAGGCCGGCCTCGTCGGGTTCATGGCGGATCGGCACCAGATCGATGGCCACCTTGTCGGCTTTGAGGATCACGGACGTGCGGCCGATGGCGAGCTCACCGACCCGGCTGCCGCGAAAGCCTCCACCCACCACGATGCGTTCGGTATCGCGCCACGCCTTGAGCTTGAGGAAGCGCCGGATGATGAGCGCGAGCTCCTGGGCAAAGTCCTCGATCGCCCCTTGCACGATGCCGGCCGCCTCGGGGTCACCCTCGACGAGCAGCGCGTCGAGCTTTTTCTTGCTGATGTCCTCGGTGGCCTCGTCGCCGAAGGGATCGCTGCCGGCCTTGCGCAGAGGTTTGCGCCAGTTGTCCATAATGGCGCGGAACGCGCCCTTGCTGGCGCGATCACCGATGAAACCTTCGTCATCCTTCAACTCGACATTGTAGCTGTCGACATCGACGGAGGGCAGCCGCGTCGCGCCGTGCGCCGCGACGGTCGGCAAGGTCGTGCTCTGATCGGCCATGGAACCCTTCCCGTGACAAGTCCAGGACAACCGCAAAGCGGCCGGAAAGTTTCATAGCGCCAGTCCAGGCGACGCCGGTCAAGGGCCGAGCGGGCGCGCGACGATCCGTTTCACAATGTCGATCGCCCGCCGCATCAGGGTCATCGAGGCTTCCAGGGTGCGGAAGGCGGCATGGGAGGTGAGCGTCACGTTATCCATCCGCACCAGGGGATGGTCAGGTCGGAGCGGTTCTGCATGAAAGACGTCCAGGCCGGCATGGCGGATGTGGCCGCGCTCGAGCGCGTCGATGAGGGCCGTTTCGTCCACCAGCGCGCCCCGCGCGGTGTTGACGAGGATCACGCCGGGCTTGGTGCTCGCCAGGCGCTTCGCGTCGAGCAGACCGCGGGTCTCATCGTTGAGCGCAAGATGCAGCGAGATCACGTCCGCCCGCGCCAGCAGCTCATCGAGACCGACCAGCGGCACGCCGGCGTCGGGGCGCGGGGAACGATTCCACGCGATCACTTCCATTCCGATGCCGCGCGCGATCCGGGCCACCTCCCGACCGATGCCGCCCAGCCCGATCAGGCCAAGCGTCTTGCCGTTGAGCTGCATGCTTTCAAGCGGATCCCATGCGCCTGCGCGCACTGCGCGGTCCATGCGCGCGAGGCCGCGGCCGCAGGCGAATATCAGCGCCATGGTGTGCTCGGCAACCGCAATGTCGCCATAGCCCTTGATGGTGTGGACGGTGATGCCGAGGCCGGCCAGCGCCGGAACGTCCATGTAGCTCGACGCGCCGGTGCCGAGAAAAACAATGTGTTTGAGCTGGCGACATTCGGCCATGACCTCGGTCGGCATATACGAATGGTCGTCGAGGCAAATGTGGTAGCCGGCCAGGAGCCGCGGCAGATCGGAGGATTGGAATGCATCGGTGTTGACCGCGATTGGCGGGTCGTCGGCGTTTCGCGCGCGGGCAAACACCGGGGCGAGCTGATTGTTGCAGTCGATGAAGATGGATTTCATGGGTTGCCCTGTTCCCTGGCCATTCGTGGACATAGTAATACGGCATGAACTGCTGACCATGGAGGGTGAGAAATGCCGGGCGAATTCAGAGAGAAAATCGTCGTCATATCGGGGGCGAGCCGCGGGATCGGCCGCGGCATCGCGCTCGCCTTCGCGCGTGAAGGCGCGCAGACCGTGCTGGCCTCGTCATCGGCGGAAAATCTCGCGGTCGCCGCCAAGGCGATTGCCGCGGAGGGACCGGAGCCCTTCACCGTCGCCGGCGACCTGCGCACGCTCGCGGCCTGCGAGCAGTTGTTCCAGCGGGTCAACGAACGCTTCAAGCGTTGCGACGTCCTGGTCAACAATGCGGGCGCGACGCGCGCCGGGGCATTCGTCGATCTGCCCGATGCCGTGTGGCTCGAGGGTTATGCGCTTAAATTCTTCGGCTGCGTGCGGCTCACCAGATTGTTCTGGCCGCTGCTGAAGGCCTCCCAGGGCAGCGTGGTGAACATCATCGGGGGCGCCGCGCGCACCCCCGATCCCGAATTCCTGATTGGCGGCTCGGTCAATGCCGCCATGGCCAACTTTACCAAGGGCCTGTCGAAGCTCGGCAACCGCGACGACGTCAACGTGAACGCCATTCATCCCGGCAATACCGACACCGAGCGGCAGGAGCAACTGCGCCAGCAGCGGGCGGCGGCGCTGGGCAAGACGGTCGAGGAGCTGCGGTCAGAGGCTCTGGTCAAGAACAACATGCGCCGCTTCGGCAAGCCTGAAGACATTGCCGCGCTCGCGTTGTTCCTGTGCTCTGAACGCGGGCGTCACATCCAGGGCACCGCGATCGCGGTCGACGGCGGCGCGACTCCCGGCCACTACTGATCCCTTTCACATTTCTGAATGCCGGTTGCAGGGCGCTTGCATGCGCCCTTGGAGGCTGGTCTCATGGTGAAAACCCCGGACACCAGGAATAAGCCCTGGTCGCGGAGGGTTGTTCATTTGCCGGGCGCTTCGCCGGCAACGAGATTTAGGGAGGACGACATGAACCAGACCACACGGCGCGTTTTCGGGGTAGCCGGCTTCGCCCTGCTGCTTGCCACATCCGCGAGCTTTGCCCAGCAGCCGGCGCCAGTCCGCGTGCGGGGGACGGTGGAGGCGGTCGACGGGCCGCTGCTGACGGTCAAGTCGCGCGACGGCCAGACCACGTACAAGGTCAAGCTGACCGACAATGCCGCGGTCCGCGGCATCGTCAAGGCGCCGCTCAGCGACATCAAGGACAACTCCTTCATCGGCGTCACCGGCATGCCGCAAGCCGACGGCAGCCAGAAGGCGGTGGAAATTCATATCTTCCCAGAGCCGATGCGCGGCACCGGCGAGGGGCATCGCCCGTGGGATCTGATGCCGAACAGCACCATGACCAACGCCACCGTGGCGCAGTCGGTCAAAGGTGTGGACGGGAACGAGATCACCCTCAAATATAAGGAGGGAGAGAAGAAGATCGTGGTCGTGCCCGAGACGGTGATCGTGACCTATGTTCCCGGTGACAAGAGCGAGCTCAAGCCGGGGGCCAAGATCTTCATCGGCGCTGCGAACAAGAAGGACGACGGTACGCTCGAGGCTTCCGCCGTCTCGGTCGGCCGGGATGGCATGACGCCCCCGATGTGAGCGGTTTGGCGCTTGCGGGTGCCGTCGTGGACGGCGGCACACGCCTCTTTAGCGAGGACGCAACATGAGCGCGATGACAAGACGGATGCTCGCGGCCGCGGCGGTCTTCGGAGTTCTGGCCGCAACGTCGGCTTGGGCGCAACAGCCGCAAACCGCCCGCGTGCGCGGCACCATCGAGAAGGTGGACGGCAAGACCCTGCTGGTGAAAGGGCGTGACGGCGCTCCGCTCACGCTGACACTGGCCGACAATGTGCAGGTCGTGAGTGTCCTGAGGGCGTCCCTGGCCGACATCAAAGAAGGCGCTTTCATCGGCAGCGGAGCGATGCCGCAGGCGGACGGCAGCCAAAAGGCGCTGGAGGTGCATATCTTTGCCGAATCTCAGCGCGGAACCGGGGAGGGACATCGCCCCTGGGATGGCGCTCCCAACAGCACCATGACCAACGGAACCGCGGGCACGGCCGTCACCGGCGTCGACGGTCCCACGATTACGGTGAAGTACCGGGACGGTGAGAAGAAGATCGTGGTGGGGCCCGACGTGCCGATCGTGCGGTATGAAATCGGGAGCCTGAGCGAGCTCAAGCCCGGCGCCGCCGTCACCGTGCCGGCGGCGACAAAGAAGCCGGACGGAACGTTCGAGACTGCGCGGGTCAATGTCGGCCGCGATGGCGTGGTGCCGCAGTAAGGCGTGGAGCCTGTGGCCCAACCCGTTCTGGCACATCGGTCCGGCTAGCCGCGGGTGATCTTCGTGCCGCCGCGCCGGGAGGGCGCGTGCGCCGAGCCGCGTGCCGGAACGTCTAGGTCGCTGGCCATAAAATCCGGAAGTTCCGCCGGCGCGGCGATGCGCGGCGGGTTGCGACGGCCGCGTGCGCGGCTGTCGATGTCCTCGTCGTGCGGGCGCTTGACCGCGTCGGCGCGCGCGAGCGACTCGATCGGGGGCGCATCCTCGGTCAAACGCGCAAGCAGGCGAGTGAGATCGTCGAGCTTGCTCGCAACTACATGGATGACGTTTGATTCCTGCTGCACTTCTCCAGTGACGGCCACATAGCGCGCACCCAGGATAATGGGACGAAAGCGCTCGAACGTCTTCGGCCAGACGATGATGTTGGCGATCGCGGTTTCGTCCTCGATGGTCATGAAGATGACGCCATTGGCCGAGCCTGGCCGTTGGCGAATGGTAACGAGACCGGAGACGCTGACACGTGTGCCCGACGGGCATACGCGCAGTTCCTCGTTGCGGATGATGGCGTGCCGGGCGAGGTCGGCGCGCAGGAAGGACGCCGGGTGCGCGCGCAGCGACAATTCGAGGAAGCGATAGTCGTTCACGACCTCTTCGCCGAGCGGCATGGGCGGCAACTGCACGTCTGGCTCGCGCGGAACCGAACGATACGCAGGTGCCTGGGGCTCGATGACGGCCGCGGGTGACGGCAGCGCATGGGCTCTAAACAACGGCAGATCGTCATCCTTGCCGCCCACGCGGCCGAGTGCCTTGGCCGCCCACAACGCCTGCCGCCGCGTAAGGCCGAGCGAGCCGAAGGTATCGGCGTCGGCGAGACGCTCGATGATGCGGGGTGAAAGCCCGGTGCGCAGCCAAAGGTCGCGGATTGAGCTGTAAGGTACATTTCGTTGCGTGACGATCAGCGTCGCGTCCCGATCCGACAATCCTTTGATCTTGCGAAAGCCCAGCCGCAGTGCGTGCGTCGTGCGGATGTCGCCCGCCATTCCGCGGTGGAGCGCCTGCATGCGCTCGATCGCGTGCGAGCCCGGCTCGAGCGTGGCGTCCCAGTCGGAATGATTGATATCGACCGGCCGCACTTCGACGCCGTGTTCGCGCAGGTCGCGCACGATCTGCGCCGGCGCGTAGAATCCCATTGGTTGCGCGTTGAGCAGCGCAGCCGCGAAGACGTCCGGATAGCGGCACTTCAGCCAGGCAGAGGCGTAAACCAGGAGCGCGAAGCTTGCGGCGTGGCTTTCCGGGAAGCCGTATTCGCCGAAGCCCTCGATCTGGCTGAAACAGCGCTCGGCGAAATCGCGCGGGTAGTTTCTTGCGACCATTCCCTCGATCATCTTGATCCTGAAAGTGCCGATGGTGCCGGTGCGCTTGAAGGTCGCCATGGCGCGCCGCAGTTGATCCGCTTCACCCGGTGTGAAACCGCCGGCGACGATGGCGATCTTCATCGCCTGTTCCTGGAACAGGGGGACGCCGAGCGTCCTTTCGAGGACGGCTTCGAGCTCCTTCGAGGGATAAGACACCGGCTCGATGCCCTGCCGGCGGCGCAGATAGGGATGCACCATGTCGCCCTGGATCGGCCCCGGCCGCACGATCGCAACTTCGATCACGAGATCGTAGAATTCCTTCGGCTTGAGACGCGGCAGCATCGACATCTGCGCGCGGCTCTCGACCTGGAATACGCCGAGCGAGTCGGCGCGCTGCAGCATATGATAAACCGGCTGCTCTTCTTTCGGGATCGTAGAGAGGGCGAAATATCCCTGTCCGTTGTTTTCCTCCGGCCGCGGCGAACGGAACGCAACGCCATAGTGCTTCTCGGTGAGCTCGAATGCCTTGCGCAGGCACGTGAGCATGCCGAGCCCCAGCACATCGATCTTGAGGATGCCGAGCGCATCGAGATCATCCTTATCCCATTCGACGAAGGTACGGTCCTTCATCGCGCCATTGCCGATCGGCATTACCTCGTCGAGCCGGCTGCGGGTAATGACGAACCCGCCGACATGCTGGGAGAGATGGCGCGGAAAGGATTGAATCTCCGTGGCGAGCGCGCGCATTTTCCCCATACGCGGGCTGTTCACGTCGATACCGGCGCGCGCAAGCTCGGTGGTGCGCACCGCGCCGCCGCCCATGCCCCAGATCGAGGAGGAAAGCGCGCCGATCGTGTCTTCCGACAGCCCGAAGGCTTTGCCGACCTCGCGGATGGCGGAGCGGCCGCGATAGGAGATGACAGTCGCAGCTATGCCGGTATGGTCGCGTCCGTAGTGATCGTAGATGTGCTGGATCACTTCCTCGCGCCGCTCGTGCTCGAAATCCACATCGATGTCGGGCGGCTCGCCGCGATCGGAGGAGATAAAGCGTTCGAACAGGAGGTTGCCATCGCGCGGGTCGACGTCGGTGATGCGCAGGCAGTAACAGACCGCTGAATTGGCCGCCGAGCCGCGGCCCTGACAGAGGATGTTTTGACTGCGGGCATAACCAACGATGTGATGCACGGTGAGAAAGTAAGGGGCGTATTTGAGCTGGGCGATCAGCGCCAGCTCATGGGCGAGTGACTGGCGTACACTGTCCGGAATGCCGCCGGGATAGCGCGCGGCAGCGCCTTCCCAGGCCAGATGCACGAGCGCGTCCTGCGGTGTCGCAAAGCCTGCGCGCATTTCATCGGGATACTCGTAACGGAGCTCGTCCAGCGAGAAGGTCAGCACCCGATCGAGCGCCAATGTCTCTTCGATCGCTTCCGGGGCTTCGCGGAAGAGCCGCGCCATCTCGGCGGGAGGCTTGAGATAGCGCTCGGCATTGACGGCAAGCCGCCGCCCGGCCTGGTCGATCGTCAGGTGCTCGCGGATGCAGGTGAGCACGTCCTGCAATTCCCTCCGGTCGGGGTGATGATAGAGCACATCGTTGACGGCAATGAGCGGCACGTTGGCTTGCCGTGCGGTCTCGGCGCGTCGTGCCAGCCGCGCGCGGTCATTGCCGCGATAGAGCATGTTGGTGGCAAGCCGCACGCGGTCGGGGGCGGCCGCGCGCAGAAGTGAAAGCAGATGATTTGTCTTTGTGCCGGCTTTTTTCTCGTTTTCAACCAGCCGGAGTTTTGCCCTTGGAGTTCCTTCCTGGGAAAAAGCCGGGCTCTCACTGAGCTTGCTGGGATCGATGGCAAGTCGGGCAGGCCCGACATGCGCCGATATGGGCTGGGGGAGGGCCGGCGGTAATGTCGGCCTTTGCAACAGGGGAAGTGATGGAAGCTCCCAAGTGGAGGTCTCCATCGCCACCAGCTCGAGCCCATCGATGTGGTCGAGCAAATCATCGAGATAAAGGATGCATTCGCCTTTCTCCGCGCGCAGGTTGCCGCGCGTGAGCAGGCGGC
>Ga0307308_10001084_pt1 | contig 10679 bp, 9 predicted proteins | sample ER_DNA_195_FD_194501 | JGI IMG/M metagenome (GOLD analysis project Ga0307308, IMG submission 194501) | Bulk soil microbial communities from the East River watershed near Crested Butte, Colorado, United States - ER_DNA_195 | ecosystem: Environmental > Terrestrial > Soil > Floodplain | place: USA...
GGCATCGACGTGCAGCGGCGAGCGGCCGCATCCACCAATCCCAGCCAGGTGGTCGCGCAGGTCCCGCCATCGACCGTTGGGCTAGGCGCGTCGGGTGTCGGGCCGTCTGCCTCCGGCGTCGGGCTGGGCGGATCGTCGACCAGCGCCGCGCCCTCGAGCGGTTCCCCCGGGCCGGTGGGCTCGCCTTCGGGCATCGCGGTCGTCCCGCCGCCGTCATCTTCGGTCTCGCCAACGTCGGCGTCTCCGTCCATCGCCGTCGGCCAGACACCGACCCCGCTCGGCCCCGGGACGCCCAACACCCCGGGCGGGCCGACGAACGCGCCGGGCCGCACTCCGGCACCGACGCCGCGGCCGACGTCCCGACCGACGGCGCAGCCGACCCACGCACCGACACCGCGCCCGACGACCCGACCTACGGCCCGACCGGTTCCGCCGCCCACCGCGACACCGACCCCGGCGCCAACGGCGCCGCGGCCCACGCCCAAGCCGACGCCGGCCGCGACGGCGCGACCAACGGCCCAGCCGACCGCGCGGCCCACGCCGCGGCCCACGCCCAAGCCGACGCCGGCCGCGACCCCGCAGCCCGGTCGCCACGAGGACAAGGATCACCCGCCGTGCCCCACCAAGCACGGGACCCCGCCGGGCCACGACAAGGGGGGTGGGGACTCGGGACGACCCTGTTCGAACAAGCACGACGGCGAGGACAAGGGCAACGGTCATGATGGTGGGGCGTTCCTCGTCCTGCCGCTCACCGGGGCCTGGTCACGGCCCGGTCGCCCGGGTCGGTTGCGTCGCCGCCCCCGCGGGCGCTAGGCTCCGGCTCCCGGCCCGTTTCCTCGGCCGATCGCCCCCGTCCCAGGAGGCCAGTCATGGCGTCACCGGATCCCCGTCAAACGAAGTTCGTCCTCGATGAATCACGGATCCCGCGTGCCTGGTACAACATCGCGGCCGACCTGCCGGTCCCGTTGTTCCCGGTGCTGCATCCGGCGACTCGCCAGCCGATCGGGCCGGACGACCTGGCGCCGCTCTTCCCGATGGCGCTCATCGGCCAGGAGGTCTCGACCGAACGGGACATCGAGATCCCGGAGCCCGTTCGGGACGCCTATCGACTCTACCGTCCCAGCCCGCTCTACCGCGCCCACCGCCTGGAGCGCGCCCTCGATACGCCCGCCCACATCTATTACAAGTACGAAGGCGTCAGCCCGGCCGGAAGCCACAAGCCGAACACGGCCCTCGCCCAGGCCTTCTACAACAGGGAAGCCGGCGTCAAGCGCCTGGCGACCGAGACCGGGGCCGGCCAGTGGGGGAGCGCGCTCGCCTTCGCCGGCGCGGTCTTCGGCCTCGAGGTCAAGGTCTACATGGTCCGCGCCAGCTACGACCAGAAGCCGTACCGGCGCATCCTCATGGAAACCTACGGTGCGGAGGTGGTCGCCAGCCCGTCGCTGACGACGAACTACGGCCGCAAGGTCCTGTCGGAGGATCCGGACAGCCCGGGCTCGCTGGGCATGGCGATCAGCGAGGCCGTCGAGGATGCGGCGACTCGTGACGACACGAAGTACGCCCTGGGATCCGTGCTGAACCACGTGCTCCTCCATCAGACCGTCATCGGACAAGAGGCGCTCGAGCAGATGGCGATGGCCGGGGAGTCGCCCGACATCGTCATCGGCTGTACCGGGGGCGGCTCGAACTTCGCCGGACTGACCTTCCCGTTCCTTGGGCGCAACTTCCGGGAGGGCGCGAACCACCGGATCATCGCCGTCGAGCCCGAGGCGGCGCCGAGCCTCACCCGCGGCGTCTACGCCTACGACTTCGGCGACACCGGTCAGATGGCACCGATCGTGAAGATGTACACCCTGGGCGCCGACTTCATCCCGGATCCGATCCACGCGGGCGGCCTCCGGTACCACGGGATGTCGCCCCTCGTCAGCCTGCTCAAGGAGCACGGCCACATCGAGGCTCGCAGCGTCCACCAGCGCGCGAGCTTCGAGGCCGGCGTCGCGTTCGCCCGGGCCGAGGGGATCCTGCCGGCGCCCGAGCCGACCCACGCGATCCGTGTCGCGATGGACGAGGCCCTGGCGGCCAAGGAAGCCGGCGAGTCCCGCGTGATCCTGTTCAACCTCTGCGGCCACGGCCACTTCGACCTGTCGGCCTATGAGCGATACCTCGATGGGTCGCTCGAGGATTACGAATATCCGGCCGAGAAGGTGGAAGCGGCGCTCGCGGCGCTACCATCGGTGTAGCCAGCGCGCGCGACCGACACAAGAAGGGCAAGGGGGAGATGCCGAGACTGGCCTGCTGGTCCTGTGGGCGGCAGATCTACACGGTCTCGCCGCTCGAGTCGTTGTTTGCGGAGGAACGCCGCTGTCCGCGCTGTGGCGCATTCCTGGATAACGAGCGGCGCGAGTTCGAGCGGCGCCTGGTGCTTCGCCGCCAGAATCCGCCTGGCGACCCCGGACCTCCCGCGGAGGAGGGCGAGCGTCGCCTGGCCGAGCGGCGGGTCAAGCGGCGTCGGACGAGCTAAGCGCCGACCCAGACCCGCGTGCGGTCGACCGGGCTCAATAGAGGCGCTCGTCGCTCGCCGGCGGATCGATGATCCGGTAGCGCAGGCCCACCGTGACCGCCTCGAGCTTCGAGTGCACGTGCAGCTTCGTCATGATGTTCTGCACGTGGGTCCGGAGGGTGTTGCGCGAGATCGACAGCCGCTCGCACACCACTGGCGTCGGCAGGCCCTCGGCCAGCGCCCGCAGGATCTCCAGCTCGCGCGTGGTCAGCGGCTCGATCGGCGATCGATCGGTCGGTCGGTCGTGCGCCGCCGCGAGACGCTGGGCGATCCCGACGATGACCGAGCGTGGCAGGAGCGTCTCACCGGCTCGCGCTGCCCGCACGGCGTTCACGACGTCATCGACCGCCTGGTCCTTCGTGAGGTAGCCGTCCGCGCCCGCCTGGATCGACTGGAGCACCGTCTCGTCGTCGCCGATCGCCGTGAGCATCACGACCCGCGTCGAGGGCCAACGGGCCTTGATCGCCCGGGTCGCCTCCGCCCCTGTGCCGTCGGGGAGCCGGTAATCCATGAGGACCACGTCCAGCCGCTCGCGGGTCAGCCGCTTCGCCTCGGCCACCGAGCCCGCGGTTCCGACGACGTCGATGTCGGGTTCGGCGGCGAGCAGGCGCGCGAGCGAGTCCGTGAGCAGGGGCTGGTCGTCGACAAGCAGGACCCGGGTGGGGCGGGAGACGGATGGCATCAACGATCCTCGTGACGTGAGCTGAGCGACGTGTCGCTCCATCCGCATGCCCCTCCTAACAGGGTACACGGCAGCGCGACGATGCGGTCGAACGGCTGCGATACTCGGTCGCATGCGCGTGGCCATGCTCGGACTCGGGCTGATCGGCGGATCCATCGCTCGGGCCCTCGCGGCGACGGGCGTGTCGCGCCCGTCGGTCGCCGCCTGGACGCCGGCGGGCCGGGGACCGGCGTCGGCGCTCGCGGCCGGGGTCATCGACCTCGCCGCGACCTCGCCCGAGGCGGCGCTCGACGGCGCCGACCTCGTGATCCTGGCCGCGCCCGCCTCCGAGATCCTGGGCCTGCTCGGTCGCCTTGCCGGCCCGTGGCGCAGCGCGCTGGACGTGGACGCGGTGCTCACCGACGTCGCGAGCACGAAAGGGGCGATCGTGAATCGGGCTGCCATGCTTGGCCTGCGCTTCGTGGGCGGGCATCCGATGGCCGGGCGCGAGACGAACGGCTTTGCCGCGTCGAGCGCGCAGCTGCTGGTCGAGCGGCCGTGGGTCATCGTCCCGTCCGCGGACGAGGCGGCCGTTGGCCGCGTCGAGGACCTCGCGACCGCCGTGGGGGCTCGGCCACTCCGGATGACGGCCTCCGATCACGATTCGGCGGTCGCGGCGATCAGTCACCTGCCGCTCGTCGTGGCGGTTGCGCTCGTCGAGGCCGTGGCCGGCGGGGCGACGGGTGAGCGCGATGACTGGCCTACGCTCGCGACGCTCGCCGCGACCGGCTGGCGCGACATGACGCGCCTGGCCCGCGGCGATGTGGCGATGGGCGCCGGGATCGGGGCAACGAACGGGCCCGAGATCGCCGCCCGGATCCGCGATCTCATGGCCGTGCTGGAAGGCTGGTCCGCCGCCTTGTCCGCTCCGGATGGGCCCGACGAGGCCGCCATCGCCGAGCGCCTTCGCGTGGCGCGCGAGCGGTTGATGGCCACGGACTCATGAGCGGGGAACGCGTGCTCGTGGTGCCGCGCACGGCAATCCCGGGGCAGGGGTCGTGGCACGGGCTGCGGCGCGACGGCGTGACCGCGTTCCTCGCGGTCGTGGAACGGGTCGGCCGGTATGAGGCGCGCGAGGCGATGGAGATCGACCCGTCGCACAAGCAGGTCATCCCGTATCTCGTGCTGCGCGACGGCGGGCGCTACTTCCTCATGCGCCGGACCCGGGCAGGGGTCGATGCGCGCCTTCACGACCGCTGGTCGATCGGGGTGGGCGGTCACCTCAATCCGGGCGACGAGGGCGTGGCCGGCGGCCTGCGCCGCGAGTGGCACGAGGAGGTCGTCGCCGACTTCGAGCCCGTGTTCGAGCCGGTCGCGCTGCTCAACGACGACACGACCGAGGTCGGGGCCGTCCACCTCGGGATCGTCTTCGTGGCCGACGCCGCCGGGCGGCCAGTCGCCGTCCGGGAAACCGACAAGCTCAGCGGGGCGTTCGCGACCGTGGCCGAGGTCGCCGCCGTGATCGACCGGATGGAGACCTGGAGCCAGCTCGTCTTCGAGGAGCTCGAGAGCGCGGCGGTACAGTAGGCCCATTCGGAGGACCCGGTGCCTCGTCGTATCGCCCGCTTCGCGTTGGCCGCCCCGCTGCTGCTGGGCCTCTTCGGCTTCGTGGCGAGTGCGTGTGGCGGTGGTTGGACCGGGCCGGCGGTCGCGACCGGCGCCGCGACGCAGGCAGCTGGCACCGCCAGGGTCGTCGTGCTGCCGGCCACCGGGATCGTCGACAGCGTCATGGCCGGCTATCTCGCGGAAGGCATCGCCGGGGCAGCGCGTGACCGGGCCGCGGCGGCCGTCATCCGGCTGAACACCCCGGGCGGCAGCCTGGACGCGACCAGCCGGATCGTCTCGACGCTGCTCGAGGCGCCGCTCCCGGTCATCGTCTGGGTCGCCCCGTCTGGCGCTCGCGCCGCCAGTGCCGGCACGTTCATCACGCTAGCGGCCAACGTGGCGCTCATGGCACCGGGCACGAACATCGGGGCCGCCACGCCCGTGGGCGGCCAGGGCGAGGACATCCCGGGCGCCCTGGGCCAGAAGGTCCTCAACGATTCCGTCGCGAGCATCCGGTCCATCGCCGAGACGCGCGGCCGGAACGCCGACTGGGCGGAGCAGGCGGTCCGCAACGCCAAATCGTCGCCGGCCAGCGAGGCGCTTGCGCAACACGCGATCGACGGGATCGCCGGCTCGATCGAGTCGGTGATCGCGTTCGTCGACGGGCGCACCACGACGGTCCGCGGCCAGCCCACGACGATCCACATGGCGGGGGCGGTCCCGGTAGAGCTCGAGATGAATCCGGCCCAAAGCCTCCTGCATCTCGTCTCGGACCCGAACATCGCGTTCGTGCTGTTCACGCTCGGGTTCTACGGGCTCCTGTTCGAACTCTCGAGCCCGAACTTCGTCACCGGCATCCTCGGTGGGATCGCGATCGTCCTGGCCTTCGTGGGCTTCGGCAGCCTGCCGCTGAACGTCGCCGGGGTCCTGCTCATCGTGCTGGCGGTGATCCTGTTCATCCTCGAGCACACCGTCGTGAGCCACGGCCTGCTCACGATCGGCGGGATCGCCTGCTTCGCCCTTGGGGCATCGGCGCTCTACACGGCACCCGGCAACCCGGCGGCGCCGGCCATCTCGGTGGATCCGCGGATCATCGTGGGGCTGACCGCCGCGACCGCCGCCTATGTGCTGTTCGTGCTCTCGGTCGTGGTGCGGTGGCGCCGCGGGGCGCTCCTCATCGGGACGACCGGGCCATTGGTGCCCGCCGGGACGGTGGCGAAGGTGCGAACGACGCTTCGGCCCCTGGGCGTGGTCTACGCTTCGGGGGAGGAGTGGACCGCCCGCACCGAGGACGGCAGCTCGCCCGAGCCCGGCGCGAGCGTCCGCGTCCTGCGCCAGGATGGCCTCACCCTCGTTGTCGAGCCCACCACGCCATCGGATTGATCCCGCTCCCACTTTGGAGGCACATTCATGCCGGACCTAGCGCTCCTGCTCACGGTCGTCGCGATCGTCGTACTCGCGCTCCTCATCCTGTGGCTGTCGATCCGCGTCGTGAACCGCGGCGACCAGCTCGTCGTCTACCGCTTGGGCAATACCGACGATTCGCTCGTCAAGGGCCCGGGCCTCGTGCTACTCATCCCGTTCGTCGACCGGCCGCGCCGGGTCAACCTCCGTGAGCAGTTCGTCGAGGTGCCGAGCCAGACGGCCATCACCAAGGACAACGTCACGATCCCGATCGACTTCCTCATCTACTGGCGGATCGTCGAGCCGCTCAAGAGCGTCGTGAACGTCCAGGACTTCGTCGGGGCGTTGACCGGCGTGGCGAAGACGAACCTACGCGCGGTCGTCGGCGACTTCCTGCTCGATGACGTCCTCTCCAAGCGCGACCAGATCAACGAGGTCCTGCGCGGGAAGCTCGACGAGATCACCGAGAACTGGGGCGGCAAGATCACCCGCGTCGAGATCCGCGAGATCACCCCGCCGCGCGACATCCTCGATTCGATGAACCGGATGCTGTCGGCCGAGCGGACGCGCCGCGCGGTCATCACCGAATCCGAGGGCGCGCGGCAGTCGGCCATCAATGTCGCCGAGGGCCAGAAGCAGTCGGAGATCCTCAAGGCCGAGGGCGAGCGGCAGGCCGCGATCCTGCGGGCCGAGGGTTTCAGCCTCGCCCTCACCCGGATCTTCGAGGCCGCCACCGCCGTCGACCAGAAGACGATGGCCCTCCAATACCTCGAGACCCTCAAGGCGCTCGGCGCGGGCCCGGCCACCAAGTTCGTCATCCCGGTCGAGTACACCCGCCTGCTCCAGCCGTTCTTCGAATATCTCGCGCCCGTCCAGTCCGGACCCGCCGGCGGTGCCAGTGGCGCGCCCGGGACCCTGGCACCGTCTCGCGTCCAGGGCGGCCCGGCCGCCAGCGGAAGGACCCCGCCGCGTCCTCCGGATCCCGGGTCGTCGACGGCGGGCGGGTGATCCGGCGCGCCATCACGACCGCCGGGATCGCCGCAGCCACAGGCGTGTCGTTGCGAATGCTCGGCCGGCGCGGCGCGCGCCGTCTGCTCGAGGCGCCCCGGACGACGCCGGATGAGGCGGCGCTCGGGCCGGCGCTCGACGCGCTTGGGGGTGAGGTCGTCCGGCTGCGCTCGCGCGATGGCCTGCGTCTCGCCGGGCGGTGGCTGCCGCGCAGCGGCGAGGCGGGGGATTGGGCGCCCGATCCGCACGAGGCGATCCTGCTGCTGCACGGCTACTCGGGCTCGATCGTGCCCGATCTCGTCGAGTACGGACCGTTCCTGCGACAGACGGCGGGGTTGCTCGGCCTCGACTTCCGCGGTCACGGCGAGTCCGACGACGGGCCGACGACATTCGGCCTCCTGGAAGTCGAGGACATCGCCGGCGCCCTCGATTGGCTGGGCGAGCGTGGCATCACCCGCGTCGCCCTCGTCGGGACGTCGATGGGCGGGATGAGCGCGATCGCGGCCGTGGCGGTCCTCGGCGACGGATCGTTGACGAGCGCCGACGGCGATCCGACGGCGCCGCGCGATCCGCTCCCCGCGCCGCGCCCGGCGATCGTCGCCGTGGTCGCGGAGTCGGTGCCACCGGAGCTGGTCGGACCGATCGCAGCGCGGCTCGGGGGCGTGGGACGCCGATTCGTCGCCGCGCGCCTGTTCGACGCGGCCGCCGCGTGGCTCGGGGCCGACCCTCGGGCCACCGAACCGGCCCGGGTCATCGGGCTCGTCGAACCGGTCCCGCTGCTGCTCATCCACGGGGATGCCGACAGGACGGTCTCGGTGGAGGATGGGCGGCGCCTGGCGTCGCTGGCCGGCCGGTCGGCCGAGCACTGGATCGTCCCTGGTGCGGGACACAGCGCCGGCCACGTGACGGCGCCGGACGCGTACGAGCACCGCGTCGTCGCGTTTCTGCGGGCCGCGCTCCTTGAAGCACGTGGAACGGGCCCTATAATCGCCGCGCCGGGGCCCCCAGCCGGCGATCCCCTCCGAACGATCGACATGGAGGACTGATGGCCGCAAAGATCCTCGTCGTCGATGACGACCCGAATGTCCAGCGACTCCTGCAGTACACGCTCAAGCAGGAGGGGTACGAGGTCATCATCGCGGGCGACGGCGCGGAAGGGTTCCGGCTGTGGGGCGCGGATCCGCCGGACCTCATCCTCCTCGACGTCATGCTGCCCAAGCTCGACGGGTACCAGGTCGCGGCCAAGATCCGAAGCGACGAGGGCGGCTCGGCCCACGTCCCGATCATCATGCTCACCGCCGAGCGGGAGGTGGAGCAGAAGGTACGCGGACTGCGCGCCGGCGCGGACGACTACCTCATCAAGCCGTTCCACCCGGCGGAGCTGCTCGCCCGCATCAAGAGCCTGCTGGCGCGCTTTGCGCCGCGTGACGTGCTGCTCGCTCGGCCGCCTATGGGCCGGATCCTCGCCTTCTACGGGGCAAAGGGCGGCGTGGGGACCACGACGATCGCGATCAACGCGGCGATCGCCCTCCATCGCGAGCTCGGCCGCAAGGTCGCCCTGGTCGACGCGAACCTCCAGTTCGGCGACCACCGCGTGTTCCTCGACCTGGGGCTGGACCGCAAGAGCATCGTCGACATCGTCACCGCGCCCAACATCGACGTCGAGATCGTGCGCAACGTCATGGTCAAGCACGATTCGGGGGTCGACCTGTTGCTGGCGCCGCCGTCGCCCGAGACCGCCGAGCTCGTCCGCCCCGAGCACCTGCCGATCATCGCCGAGCACCTCACGACGCTGTACGACTACATCATCGTCGACGTCGACAAGCGCCTCGACGACATCAACCTCGGCATCTTCGAGGCCGCCGAGGAGATCTTCGTCGTCATGACCGCGGACCTCTCCTGCCTCAAGAACGTCCGCCTGATCCTCGAGACGATGAGCCACCTCGGCTACCCGGCCGCCAAGGTCCAGCTCGTCCTCAACCGGTCGAACGCCTTCACCGGGATCAACGTGAAGAACGCCGAGGGCGCCCTGAAGCGAACGATCGACCACCAGATCGTCAACGAATACCGCGGCGCGATCAGCGCGCTCAACTCGGGTGCCCCGTTCATGTTCACGAAGGCCGACTCGGCGCTCGGGGTGTCGCTCCTTCATTTCGCTCGCGGGATCGACAAGCCGACGGTTGCCGCCACCGCGGCCGCAGCGGTGCCGGCGCGCTGAGGCGCGTCCGCGCATGGCGTGAGCGCCGGGGGAGCTCCCGAGTAAGCCGGAGGTGAGTCGCCGGCGCTAGCGTGCGCGGCGTGCTGGCCGTCGTCCCATCCGCCACGCTGCTCGGCCTCGACGGCCGGTTCATCCGGGTCGAGGTGGACGTGGCGCCCGGCTTGCCCGGCTTCACCATCGTCGGCCTGGCCGACACGGCGCTCCAGGAGGCGCGCGAGCGGGTCCGGGGCGCGATCCGCAACGCCGGTTTCACCTTCCCGCCGCGCCGGATCACGATCAACCTCGCCCCGGCCGACCTGCGCAAGGGCGGCGCGTCGCTCGATCTCGCCATGGCCCTCGGCATCCTGCTCGGCTCCGAACAGGTGCGGGCCGGGTCGTTGCCGGTCGCGTTCCTCGGCGAGCTGTCACTCGGTGGCGACGTGCGCCCCGTCCCGGGGGTGCTGCCGATGGTCGCGGCGCTCCCGGCGGGGATCGCGCGGGTGGTCGTCGGGACGGCCGTCGTCGAGGAGGCCCGGCTGGCCGGCGGGCCCGCGATCGTCGGAGTGGGGACCCTGGCCGAGGCTGCCGAAGCGGTCCGCGGTCGTCGGCCGCGGCGGAACCCGGTCGCGATGCCGCGCGTGACCATGGGGGAGGGCGAGGTCGCGGCCGGTCCGGCGATCGCGCTAGCCGAGGCCGCCGTGCCGGACCTGGCCGAGGTCCGCGGCCAGCACGGCGCGCGACGGGCGCTTGAGATCGCGCTGGCCGGCGGGCACGGGCTGCTCCTGACTGGGCCGCCGGGCGTCGGCAAGACGCTCCTGGCCAGGACGATCCCGGGGCTCCTGCCGCCGCTCGACGATCGCTCGGCCCTCGCGGCGACGATCATCGCCTCGGCGGCCGGCGAGGGGCCGATCCGCGAGTTGCGGCGTCGAGCGCCGTTCCGGGCGCCCCATCACACGATCTCGTACGCGGCGATGGTCGGCGGCGGCCCGAATCTGACCCCGGGCGAAATCACGCGAGCGGACCAGGGCGTGCTGTTCCTCGACGAGCTGGCGGAGTTCGATCGCGACGTGCTCGAGTCGCTCCGCCAGCCGCTCGAGGAGGGCCGCGTCGTCATCGCCCGAGCGGGGCGGGTGACGACCTTTCCCGCCCGCTTCCAGCTCATCGCCGCGATGAACCCGTGCCCGTGCGGCTACGCCGGCTCCCTGCCCGAGTCGACCTGCCGGTGCAACGCCCCGGCCATCGAG
>Ga0307308_10001085_pt1 | contig 10678 bp, 10 predicted proteins | sample ER_DNA_195_FD_194501 | JGI IMG/M metagenome (GOLD analysis project Ga0307308, IMG submission 194501) | Bulk soil microbial communities from the East River watershed near Crested Butte, Colorado, United States - ER_DNA_195 | ecosystem: Environmental > Terrestrial > Soil > Floodplain | place...
ATGTCGAGGAAGGACGCGTTGGCCGGCTTCGGCGGCACCGGCGGGCGCGCGCTCAGGAAGAACGAACCGCTGCCCTTCCGCGCGGCCGCGTACGAGCCGAGCGCCGCGTGCGGGACAAGCGTCACCGCCGCCAGCGGCACGAGCAGCGCGAACAAGCCGGTCGCCTCGCGTAGCGTCAGCCGCGGGCCGCGGCGGGTCGCCCGCAGGTAGCCGTAGCCGTAGGCGAGCACCGCCAGCGCCAGCACGATCGCCCCGAAGGGGACGATCCACTCGGTGCGCGTGCCAAGGAAGCGGTCCGTCGAGCCCGTCAGCCAGAGCGCGAAGAAGAAGACCGCCCAGACCGCAAGCGCTCCGCCCCGAGCGAGTCTCGCGTCAACTGTCATCTCACCAACGCCTCAAAGACGAGCGAGCCGACAAGGACGATCGGGATCGCGACCAGCAGCAGCCGGCCGACGAACCAGCGGCGGAAGGTCGCGCCGTAGAGGACGATCAGCTTCATGTCGGCGAGCGGGCCGAAGACGAGGAACGCAAGCTGCGCGCCCGGAGTGAAGGACCCGAACGACGCGGCGATGAACGCGTCGGCCTCCGAGCAGAGCGAGAGCACGAACGCCACCGCCATCAGCGCCAGCGACGAGACCACCGGGGCGCCGCCGAGCGCGGAGATAACCGAGCCCGGGAGAGCGACCTGCACCAGCGCGGAGAGCCCGGCGCCGAGGACGATGAACTTGCCCATGAACAGGAAGTCGGAGACGAGGTGCGTGGCGAACGCGACGGGTCGGCTAGCGCCCATGTCACTGTCGTCGTGGTCGTGGTCGTGGTCGTGGTCGGGCTCGAGGTCGGCCGGGCGCGGCCGGAGCAGCTCGCCGGGCTTCGCCCGGGAGAAGGCGAACCCCACGGCGGCGGCGGTCACGAGTCCGAGCGAGGCCCGCCCGGCCACCATCTCCGCGCCGCGCATGTGCCCGCCGTAGGCAACCCAGGTCGAGGCAAGCACGATCGGGTTCAGCACCGGCGCGGCGAGCATGAAGGCGATCGCCGCGCCCGGCTCGACCCCTCGCGCGATCAGCCGGCGGCCAACCGGCACCGTCCCGCACTCGCAGACCGGGAAGGCGAAGCCGCCGAGCGCCGCGCCGGGGACCTGCAGGGCCAGCGGCAGCCGCGAGATCCAGCCGAGCGAGCCCTGCGGCAGGTAGACCGCGATCGCGGCCGAGGCGAGCGCGCCGACGAGGATGAACGGCAGCGCCTCGATCACGATCGAGGTGAAGATCAGCAGGAAGGTCTGCGCGGCCGGGCCGCGGCCCACGCCGATCGCCGAGGCGACGATCGTGAGCAGGACGAACAGGCCGAGCAGGCGCCCGAAGACGGTCTCGGAGACGGTCGTCGTCTCCCAGGCGCGAGCGAGCCGCAGGCGGGCCGGTGCGAGCGCCAGCTGCGGTGCGTGCCCCGTCCTCTCCAATGTGCTACCCGTCCGCGGCGAGGTGGCGCTTGGCGAACGCGGCGAAGCGCTCGCGCTCCGCGTCGTCCGGACCGACGGGCTGGTCGCCCGCATAGTCCGGGTCGGAGGCGATCTCCTCGGCCACGGCCGAAATCTCGGCCACGACCTGCGCGCGGACGACCGGGTCGGCGAGCAGCTGCTGGGCCCAGCTTCCGGGACCGTCGGCGGGCTCGACGTCCCGCTCGACGAGCAGGCGGCCGAGCAAGATGCCGACGCGGATGTAGGCGAAGGTGCGGAAGGCGAGCAGCCGGCGCGGCGAGGCGACGAGCTCGGCGATCTCCGGGTGCTCCTGCTGGATCTCTGCGACGAGCGCGCTGACCGGCTCGTCGTCGACGAGCGGGATCCAGATCTCTTCGTCGTGGGTCACGACTCTGAAGGATAGGCGGGTTTGCGCAAAGTGCGAAAGGCGACCTGGGCGGCGACGATGAGCATCAGCACGCCGAAAAGCCGGCGCAGCACGTCCTGAGGGAGCTGCTCGGCGATCTGCACCCCAGCCTCCACGCCGGCGATCGCCGCGATCCCGAGGATGAGCGCCGACCGCCAGCGGACGTTTCCGTACCGCTGCTGGCGCCAGGCGCCGATTCCCGCGGTCGGCAGGATCGCGAGCAGGCTCGTGGCCTCGGCGTGGAGCTGCGAGAGGCCGAGCACGAGCGTCAGCGTCGGCACGAACAGGATCCCGCCGCCGACGCCGAACAGCCCGGCCAGGACCCCGGCGCCCGCGCCGAGCAGCGCGGCGGCGAGGATCGCCCACATCAGACGAGCAGGCGCACCCCGAGCGCCGTCAGCAGGGCGGCGAAGGCGAGCGAGAGCGTCCGGTTGGCGAGGCGCTGCTGCAGCGTCGTCCCGGCGACCGCGCCGGCCATCGCCGGGATGCCGACGATTGCGGCCGCGCCGGGCTTCACCTCGCCGTGGAAGGCGTAGGTGGCCGCGCCCGCGACCGAGATGACCAGGACCGCCGCCAGCGAGGTCGCCATCGCCGGTCGCTCCGCGTAGTGGGCGACGAGCAGGAGCAGCGGCACGACGACGATGCCGCCGCCGACGCCGAACAGGGCGCTGAACAGGCCCGCGAGCAGGCCGATGAGGACGAGTCGCAGCACCGCCGTATTCTCCCTGCGATGGAGGATGCGCTCTCGCGGCTCGCCGAGGACCCGGCCGGGGCGGCGGTCCTGCTCGACGTGGACGGGACGCTGGCGCCGATCGTCGCGCGGCCCGAGCTCGCCGCGGTCCCGGAGGAGACGCGGGCCGAGCTGCGGCGGCTGGTCGGGCGCTACGCCCTCGTCGGCTTCGTCAGCGGGCGCACCGGCGCGGCGGCACGAGAGCTCGTCGGCGTCGACGGCGCGTCCTACGCAGGCGTGCACGGACTGGAGCTCGAGCCTGCTGCCGACGCGTGGCGGGCTCCGCTGCGGCCGTTCGCCGACTCGGGCTGGCCGTGGCTCGAGGACAAGGGCCTGACGGTCGCGTTCCACTGGCGCCAAGCGCGGGACGAGGGCGCGGCCCGCGCCGAGCTCGAGGAGGTGGCCGAGCGGGCGCGCGCGGTTGGGCTGGAGACGCGCTGGGGCCGGAAGGTGCTGGAGCTGCGCCCGCCGGTCGATGCCGACAAGGGCACCGCAGTGCGGAGCCTGCTCGAGGAGCGCGACCTGCGGCGGGCGCTCTACGCGGGCGACGACTCGACCGACCTCGACGCTTTTCGCGGGCTTGACGGGCTGGAGGTGGCCGTGCGCGTCGCGGTCGTCTCCGGCGAAGCTCCGCCTGGGCTTCGGGAGGCCGCCGATCTCATAGTCGGCTCGCCTGCGGAGCTGCTCGAGCTGCTGCGGAGGCTCTAGGAAAGGCGGGTACGCTTCGTACATGCAGACGATCTGGCGAGGCCGCGTGACTCAGGCCGCCGCAAAGTACGGCGAGCACGCTCCGGTCGCGACTGCCTGCTGTAACGCCTGTCGCACCTGCATCCAGACGAACCTGCTTGCTCTCGCTCTAGCCGGAGCCACGGCCGCAGGAGCGTTCATCGCCCGCCGCGTGCCTCGTTTCACGAAGCCTTAGGAGAAGGCGAGCAGCGCGACCCCGCCGGCAACGAGAACGGCGCCCGCGGCGCGGAGGGGCGGGACGCGCTCGTGCAGGAAGACGGCGGCGAGAACGGTGGCGATCACGACGCTCGTCTCTCGGACCGCGGCGACGGCGGGCGCGCTCGCCAGCCGGAGCGCCAGCAGCGCCAGCAGGTACGCGGAAGCCGAGAATGCTCCGACGGCGATCGTCGCGGGCCCGACCGCGGCTCGAACACGGCGCCGCCCCACCGCGAGCGGATAGGCGAGCGCCGGTCCGAGCATCACGAGCAGCAGGTAGGGCGCCGCGGCCGCGTGGTGGATCCCGTAGCGGTCGACGACCGTATACCCGGCGATAACGGCAGCGATGACGGCGCCGAAGACGAGCCCACGCAGGTCGCCGCGCGCGCCGCGGACGAGCAGCACGCCCACCGAGACGACGAGGACGCCGGCCACGCCGAGCGGAGACGGCCGTGCCCCGCCGACGGCGGCGGCCAGCAGCAGCGCCAGCGCCGGCGCCAGACCGCGCGCGACCGGGTAGACGAGGCTCAGCTCGTAGCGCCGGTACGCCGCCGCGAGCAGCGCGACGTACACGAGCTCCAGCACCGTCGAGCCGAGGATGTATGGAACTGCCGCGCCCTCGACGCGCCAGGTCAGCGCCGCTGGCAGCGCGATCGTCGCGACGAGCGCGAGCAGCCCGACCGCCAGCGCCGCCTCGGTGTCCCGCTCCCGTGCGAGCAGCAGGTTCCAGGCGGCGTGCAGCACGGCGGCGCCGAGCGCCAGCGCCAGCGCGTCGAGCGGCATGCGCGCGACCGTACCATCGAGCCATGCACCTGACCGAGGCCGTCCTCGCGCCGCTGCGGGAGCGCTACGGCGAGCCGGCGCGGCTCGAGTGGACGGGTGAGATCTCCGAGTACGAGCACGGGCTCGCCACCTACAACCCGAGCCGGTCGCACGACGTGACGCTCTTCATCCTCAACGGCGAGCGGCTCGCGCTGATCCGCAAGCCGCAGTTCGAGGAGGGCGTCTGGCGGCCGCCGGGCGGAGGGATCAAGCCCGGCGAGGACTTCGAGGACGGCGTCCGGCGCGAGGCGCTCGAGGAGACGGGCCTGGAGGTCGAGCTGCGCCGCTACCTGGTCGACGCGGAGGCGCTGTTCCTCTACGAGCCGCACGACGTGCCGTGGCGGACGCATGTCTTCCTCGCGACCACGGACGGCGAGGAGCTCGACCCGCGCGACCTGGACGAGATCGAGGCCGCCCGCTGGGGAACCCTCGAAGAGCTCCGCGGCCCGCTCCGCGTCCGCCTGCTCGAGACCGGACGGGCCTTCTGGCGCTACCGCGTCGCCCTCCACGACGCGGCGCTCGCAGCCCTCTGACGAACGAGGGCGCCTCGCGGCGCCCTCGTCTTTCGCTTGTCCGTCGCGGCTAGTGCTTCGTCAGCGCCCAGCTCGCGAGCTTGTTCAGCGTCGGTGCGCTTCCCCCGTCGTGCTTGGCCTGTTTGGCCTCCGCGATCAGCGCGGTCTGCTCGGACGCCGTCAGCGCCCCGCACGGGTCGGCCTGGCCGCCACTCGTCGGCGGCAGCGGCTCCGTCGGCGGGACGAGCGCCGGGTAGTACGTCGGGAAGAAGTCGATCGGCTCCAGCTGCCGGAACGAGCCGAACTTCTCCGGCGAGTTCCACTGGCCGGCACCGGCGACGAGCAGCTTGACGTCGCGCCAGGCCGCCTGCGTCGGGAAGGTGTGCTGGATGGTCGGGTTCGTCGTGGCGACCATCGGGCTGCCGTCGCCGAAGTCCCAGTAGTACGTCAGCCCGGAGGTGTCGCCGCTCTTCGCCCGGCTGAAGCCGGCGTCGAACGAGACGGTCGTCTGGGCCGTGGGCTTCTTCGGCGTCGTCTCGAAGTACGCGATTGGGCGGTTCGGCTTGCTCACCTTGCCACCCTCCTGGTCCGAGGCGATCGCGTACGAGAACCACGTCGCGATGAACTCGACGCCACGGACCAGGCCCTCGGAGGGCTGGTCGTAGCCGCCCGGCCCGTGCACCGTTCCGGACGCCCAGTAGTTGAGGTTCGAGAAGTAGTCGCTCGTGGAGTCCTGGCCGAACTCGCCCTGCAGGGTCGGCTTGCTCGGGTAGTACGACGGGTAGGGGTTCTCGTTGCCGCCGACGAGCGGATCGGTGTTCGAGTCGTACTGGCCGATGTCGCCGAGCGACGGGATCCCGCGGACGCCGAACGACACCTGGTCGGTGCGGCCGGTGCGGTCGTCGAGGACCGGCGTATACAGGGCCTGGTCACCCGGCATGTAGGCCGGCACGCTCTGGATGCCCGGGCTGTCGGGGACCGAGCCCGTGTTCTTGAACTGGAGGGGGTTCTCGAGCGGGATGCTGAAGTTGTACTTCTGGCCCAGATCCTGCAGCGCCTGCGTGACCGCGTTGGCCGACGAGGTGCGGAAGGCCTGAACGGCGGGCAGGTTGTGCTGGAGGCGCTGGATCCCGACGGCGCCGTAGATGCTGTTCGGCGCCGACGAGACCGGCGTGGCGTTGATGTTGTTGAACCAGGGAGGGGCCTGGCCGTCGAGCAGGTTGCTCATGTAGTAGCCGGTGCCCCACTTGTGCGCGGGGTAATTGAGGCCGTCCTGGTCGTTGTTGAACACGCCGATGATCTGGCCCTGCGGGCTGTCGGAGAGGAGGCCGGTCGCCGACCCGTTCACCGTCGAGCCGTAGTCGTGCGTCTTTGCCAGCCCCGCCGTCAGCGTGATGCCGGTGCCAAGCGCGGAGGCGTTGATGACGCGCGCGCCGGTCGGGTGCGCGAACGAGAGAGGCGTCGTCAGGGTGATGCCGCTGCCCAGATCCTGCGCCGAGGCGCCGGCCGCGTGCGGGCCTGCGAGCGCCGTCTGCAGCGTGACGCCCGTGCCCCCCGAGCCGGCAGTGCCGACCGCGGTGATCTTGTCGTACTCGACGTTGGAAAAGCCGACGTCGAGCGCGATCCGCTCACCGGCGACCATGTTGGTGACCGACGCCACCTTGATGTTCGTGTCGCCCGCGTTTGCCGCGGCCGCAAGGGTGGTCGCCGTCCGCTGCGCCGTCCCGACCGTCCCGGCCGCCGAGGTGTCGACGTTGCCGAGGTCGATCTTCAGCGTCTGGCCGGCGGTGATGCCGGAGACACTCGCGACGTTGATCAACGTGTCGCCGGCCGAGTTCGGCCCGACGAGCGTCGTGTTCGTCGCCGCCGTGCCGACGGATGCAACCGTCGGGTTCTCGGTGTTGACCTCGTCGAGGGCGATCGTCGTCCCCGCGCCGAGGTTGGCCGTCGAGGTGACCTTGATGTTCGTGTCGCCCACAGCCGTCGAGGCCGCGACGATCGCCGCAGCCGTGCCGGCCGCGGAGTAGTCACTGGAGCCGACCAGGCCGCCCTCCTCGTTGTCGTAGAGGGTCGCCTTGATCGTGCGGGCCGGGTACGTCCCGTTGACCTCGTGCCAGCGGAGAACGGACCCGATCTCCTCCAGGTTCATGTTCTCGCCCATGTTGGCGTCGTAGCCGGAGCCGTTGCCCCAGTTGCCCGAATGCATGCCGCTCATCGGCGTCGGGCCCGTGCCTCCGAGGTTGTTCGTCGAGACGGGCGTCGAGTCGTTGTGGCTCGCCAGCATGACCTGCTGGCCGGCGCAGGTCGCGCCCGGAATCGTCAGCTCGGCGTCGTTGAGCTGCCAGCTCCTCGTCGGGAAGAGATGGTCACGCGCCGTCATCCACTTGCCGAGATCGCCGTTCGGCTGCGGCGTATGGGTCGTTCCGACGCCCTTCCACCACGAGTAGAACTCCTGCGCGCCGTTGTAGTTCTCGGGCAGGTTGTTCGCGTCCCCGGCCGTGCCGCCGCCGGGGCTGCAGGTGGTCGCCTGTGGCAGGCAGCCGTCGGAGCCGGCGACCTTGTAGATGAACTGGTTGGACTCGAAGAAGTTGTGCGCATAGATCCAGTTCGTGTCGACCACCGGGTGCGCCGGGCTCGAAACGGGGATCTGGCTTGCAGAGGACGCGGTCGTCGCCACGACGAGCGCGAGCGGAATGGTCACCGCCGCGAGGGCGAGCAGGACGAGCCAGCGCGGTTTGGCGATTGTGCGCAGAGCCCTTTTCATTGTGTCCTCCTCTTCCTCGAGAGGGGTTTGACTGCTCGGGCCGAGGCGTGCGCGAAGCCGTACTTCGCGTCCGCTATCAGCTGCGCCCGCTCAGCCGCCGAGAACGTCCCGCAAGCGGGAGTCACCGGTGCCGAGCCCGACGGGCTGTGGACGGCGACGGCCTGGCGGTACATGCCCCACTTGCTCGTCTTCCCCTTCGCGACCACGAGCTTGACGTCGGCCCACTGCGGGCCGCTGTACGTGTGGCTGACGATCTTGCCGACGGCGTGGGTGCCGTCACCGAAGTCCCAGTAGTACTTGAGGCCGGCCGTGCCGCCGCTCTTGGCGCGCGAGAAGCTCGCGTCGAAGTTGACGGTGTTGGTCGAGGTCGGGTTGACCGGCCTGGTCTCGAAGTAGGCGACCGTCCCGGACGGCTTGGGAACCGCGCCGAGGTAGTCGTTGCCGCTGATCAGCAGCGCGGTGTACTGCGCCGGCAGCTCGAGCGCCCGCAGCAGCTCCTCGGTGGGAGCCGTCTCGCCCGCGAGCCCGTGCGGTGCGCCCGCGGCGAAGAAGTTCAGGTGCTCGAGCGTGTCGCCCGTGAACCCGATCGGCTGGCCCTGGTTCACGTTGAACGGCACGCCGCTCGCGTGTACGACCTGCAGCGGGGCGGAGAGAGTGACTCCGGTCCCGGCCGCACCGGCCGTGCCGACAGCCGTCATGACGCCGGTCTCGAGGTTGAGGCCGGTATCGACGAAGAACGGCTGGCCGACGACCAGGTTCGTCACCGAGGCGACCTTGACGTTCGTGGCTCCGACCGCGCTCGCCGCCGCCAGCGTCGTCATCCCGGCGGCGGGAACGCCGCTCGCGAGCTCGAAGGCCGTGCCACCGCCCGCGTACTGGAGGATCGGCGTCGACCGGGTCGCGACGCTCGCCGACGACGGGTACGGGTTCTCGTCGATGTTTGAGTCCTGGACGCCGCCGACGCTGAAGCCCGGGATGCCCTGGTTCCAGAAGATCGACGCCTCGTCCTCGTGCGAGGACTCCTGCGACTCGACCGCCGTACCGGCCGGGTGCACCGGTGAGTACGTCGACTGGTCGGACGCCGTGTAGGCGGGAACGAACGGGGTCGGGACCGCCGGCAGCGGCGCAGAGCCCGTGTGGTTGTAGCGCATCGGGTTTTCCTGCGGGACGGTGCCGCCGTACTTCGAGCCCTGCTGGGCGAAGCCGGCTGTCACCGCGTCGTTGAGGTTCCCATTGAACTGCGAGATCGCGGCGCTGTTGGCCGTGATGTTCGCGCCCGGCGAGCCGGGGCCCGTGTCCGGGTAGAGGGCGTTCGGGGCCGAGGGCGTGTCCGTGATGAAGGTGCGCCACGGTCCGACGCCGCCGTTGGCGATGTTGTTCCAGTAGTACTGGGTGCCCAGGTGGTACGCGGGATAGCTCATCCCGTTCGCGTTCATCTCGGCGAACATCGCGTACTGGCCCTGCGGCCCCTGCGGGATCAGGTTGTTGGCGTAGTACTTGGCGCCTTCGCGGAGGTAGGTCCCGTCGGCGGCGCGGCCGGCCGACGCGTCGAGCAGCGCGACCTTGAGCGTCTTGGACGGGTACGTCCCGTTCGCGTCGTACCAGCGGAGCAGCGCCTGGTACTCGCCCATCGTCAGCGCGACGCCCGAGGTGTCGTCGTAGGCGCCGCCGTTGCCGACGTTGCTGAGGGTCAGCGTCCGCCGGCCCGCGCCGAAACCGTTGTTCCCGTTCGTTGAGCCCGTCGGGTTGTTGACCTCTCCGACGATGGTCGGGCTGACTGGGGTGCCGTCCGGATGCGCTGCAATCAGCACGCGCTTGCCCGCGCAGGCCAGGCCTGGAACGGTCACCTCGGCGTCATCCGAGTCCCACGGGTAGTTGGGGTTGAAGGAGTAGTTCGGGTTCGTCTGCTGTACGGGAAGCCGGTGGAAGTAGTGGTCCGACACGGTCGCGAACTTCGCGACGTTGCTCATCACGCTCTTGTCGGTGACCTGTGACTTCCAGTGCTTGTAGAACTCCTGCCAGCCGTTGATCGTGGCCGGCTCGTTGAACGGATCGCTTCCGCCGGCCTGGACGACTTCCGGACTGCCGTCGGCGCCCGACACGCGGTAGACGTCGTTGTAGGACATGTCGAACAGCTGCCCGTAGATGTAGTCCCGGTCTACCACCGGCGTCGCCTGGGACGCGGTGGTGCGTCCGTTCGCCACGCCGCTGACGACGAAGGCGACCGGCACGAACGCCACCACGCACACGGCAGCCAGCAGCCACCTGGGCCGCTTCAGCTTGCGAACCATCCTCATACCCGACCTCCTCGTAGAGCGTCGCTTCCGTCAATTGCCTGCTCGGGGACGCGACGCCACCCGCCCCTCTTCCAGGCGAGTCTAAGCCCCTATCCTCATGGATTACAACCAGGACCCGCGCTCAGGCGCCGCAGGCCCGGTCGATCGCGCCGGTCGCGGCGGTCACCTTGGCCAGAGCGGGGCGGTCGACGAGCTGCCGGGCCGCAGTCGCGATGTCGTTGCGGGCGACCGAGCGCTTCGCGCGGCCGAAGTCGGCGGCGAACTCCCGCAGGCCCGTGACGAGCTGGCGACGCGCATGCACCAGCGAACGCGGCGGGTCGATCTGCGAGAGGACACTCGACGCGTAGAGCAGGTTCCGCTGGGTCTCGCCGGTGCGCTTGGCGAGCTCCTTCGGATGCAGCGACTGCGTCATCGTCTCGACGCTGTTGGAGATCAGCTGCGAGACGATGCGGATGTTCGTCTCGAGCTCGTTGCAGGCGGCGAGGTCGGCGGCGGAGGTCAGCGTCGGCGGCGGCGGAGCGGCCGGCGGGGGCGGCGGCGGAGGGGCAACCGGCGCGGCGGCGTGGTGGCCGCAGCCGGCGAGCGCAACGACGAGGGCGGTCGCCGCGAGCAGTTGAAGAGCGCGCCGTCGCATCGAGCGCAGCCTAGCGCCGCGCCCTTGCGATCATGAGCGCGTGCACGCGAGGCCCCTGCTCCCGCTCGTCCTGCTGCTCGCGGTCGCGGCCGGCTGCGAC
>Ga0307308_10001086_pt1 | contig 10678 bp, 11 predicted proteins | sample ER_DNA_195_FD_194501 | JGI IMG/M metagenome (GOLD analysis project Ga0307308, IMG submission 194501) | Bulk soil microbial communities from the East River watershed near Crested Butte, Colorado, United States - ER_DNA_195 | ecosystem: Environmental > Terrestrial > Soil > Floodplain | place...
CAACGCAGGGACGCCGCACCACCGGCCGGGGGTATCGCTTTCTTTCGCTGGCACCGCATCAGGGACCGGAGCGTCGACGGCCACAAGACAGGCATCAGCGTTGCCCGACTGACACAAAAGCCGCGCTTCTTCGAGACCCGCCACCGCCGTGACCTGTGCCACCTCCATGCGCCGCAGACGGGCAGCCAATATATGGCCGTGTTCGCTGTCAATCACGACGACAACACGCAAACCCCTCATCGACTTCATGACGCAACCCTTTGCGATCCGCTTGAGTTTGTCTCGGTAGCGCCTGCGCGAAGCTCGCACGTCGATCGGCGACCAAACGGGACCGGTATATCCTTCTTCTGTCAGTATTATTTAAGACTACACCCCCTTGTGCACGGGCGTTCGATCCCTTCGTTGTCAGTTGCCGAGTGTTGTCGCCATACGCAATTGCTGCATCGTGCAAGGCTGCATCACTGGACTTGAATTCGTACGGAGGCCTTCTCATTTCTCTTGACTGTGACTTTCACGACGGCGGTGGCTTGGTGCTGCTGCGCGCAATTGATCCGTATCGTGCTTGTCATTGACGAAAACGCCGTTCAATATGAACGCAATTCCGCCACGAACGCTGGGGGCGTGAGGGATCATGGAAGACTTGATCGGGCGTCTCGTCGCCAATGTTGGCGTCGACCGAACTGCCGCGGAAAACTCGGTTGGCATCATCCTCGACTTCCTGCTCAAGGAGGGGCCAACCGAAAAGGTGCAGGCTCTCATCAACCAGCTTCCCGGAGCGGAAGCGTTGATCGCAAAACAATCCGAAAGCGGTAGTGGGTTCTCGATGGGCGGTATCATGGGCGCAGGTACGAAAATGATGTCAGCGGGGCTGAGCATGGGACAGGTACAAGCTGTCACGCGCGAGACCATTGCATATGCTCGCGAAAAAATCGGCGACGATGCTGTGGGAGAAATCGTCGGCGCCATTCCCGGGTTAAGTCAATTTGTTTGAACCCTTTGAGAGCGAACAAAGATAAGAAAAGGCGGAGGCACGGATGTCCTATCCCATAACCGACATTGACGGGATCGACGGCGAAGTTGCCGCCGTTCTCAAGTCGGCGGGAATTAGGTCGTCCGACCGCCTTCTGGAAGCCGCGCGCACCGTCAAGGGACGGAAGGCGCTTGCCGAGAAAACCGGGTTTGACGAGAAGCGGCTTTTGTACTGGGCCAACATCGCCGACCGCATGCGCATCAAAGGTGTGCGCAAGGAATATGCCGAACTGCTGCAAGCAGCCGGCGTCGATACCGTGAAAGAACTCAAGTATCGAAACCCATCCAACCTCGCCAAGGCGATGGCCGACGCCAACAAGAAGCGCAGGCTTGTCAGGCTCTTGCCGTCGGAAAAAGTCGTGAAGCGGTGGATCGAAAACGCCAGGACGTTACCACTCAAGATCACGTACTAGTGGTCTCGTTAGAGGCTTTGGGCCTGCTTGACAGCCCCTCGCCGACCGCGCAAAGCGACCGGGATGGAAAACGTCCGTACCCTCGATAAAACGGCCGGAACCACGCCAAAACCATTACCTCCCTTCCTTTCGGCGTTGGTCGCGTTGGGCCGCCCGTTGGTCATGGGCGTCCTCAACGTAACCCCGGATTCGTTTTCCGATGGCGGCCGGTTCCTCGATCCTGCCATAGCGATCGTTCATGCCGCCGAAATGGCGCGCCAAGGTGCCGACATTCTCGATATCGGAGCGGAGTCCACGCGCCCCTACGGCGATCCGGTCCCGGTATCGGCGGAAGATGAAAAGGCCCGTCTGGCGCCGGTCGTGCCGGACGTGATCAAGCTCGGTCTGCCCGTGTCGATTGATACCATCAAGGCTTCGATTGCGGCCTGGGCGATCGACCAGGGGGCCGCCATCGTCAACGACGTCTGGGGCCTGCAGGGAGATCCTGACATGGCGCCGCTGGTGGCCAAACGCGGGGTACCGGTGATCGTGATGCACAACCGCGAGGCAGCCGACCCTACGATCGACATCGTCGCCGACGTGATCGCCTTCTTTACCCGTTCGCTGGAGATCGCCGCGCGCACCGGTATTGCACGCGAGAACATCGTGCTCGATCCCGGCATCGGCTTCGGCAAGACGGCGGAACAGAGCATCGTTTGCCTTGCACGGCTTGGCGAATTCAAGCGCTTCGGCCTGCCGCTCTTGATCGGTGCCTCGCGCAAGCGTTTCATCAATTCGGTGACGCCCTCGCCGCCGGACGAACGCATCGGCGGCTCGATTGCCGCCCATCTGGTTGCGGTCCAGGCTGGCGCAGCGATCGTGCGCGCCCATGACGTTGCGGAGACAGTACAGGCCCTGCGTGTGAGCGCTGCAATCGAAGCCGCCCGATGAGCGACCGGATCTTCGTGAGAGGGCTGGCCTTGCATGCCTATCACGGCGTCATGCCGCACGAGGCCAAGGTTGGACAGACCTTCATGCTCGACCTCGATCTCGAAATCGATTTGTCCGCTGCCGCCCGCTCGGACAAGGTGGTCGATACTGTCTCCTACGACAAGGTCGTCGATTGCGCGACGGAAGCATTTTGCGGCCAGCGCTATCGCCTGATCGAAGCGGCGGCCGGCCGCGTAGCCGATGCCGTGCTCGCCACTTTTCCGCGCGTGCGCTCGGTGCGGGTCACGATCCACAAGCCGCATGCGCCGATCGCCGCGACGTTCGATGATGTCGGTGTGACGCTGGTGCGGAGCCGTCATGGTTGAAGCGCTGCTCGCTCTCGGTGGAAACGTCGGAAACAGCCGGGCCATTCTCGACCGCGCCATTGCAATGCTCTGCGACGGCAAAGACGTGCGGCTGACCGCGCGGTCATCCGACTATCGAACGCCGCCGTGGGGCTTCAAATACCAGCCGCACTTCGTCAACCTTGCGATTGCGGTCGAAACGACGCTCACCCCGCGCGCGCTTCTGGAACGCGCACAGCAAATCGAATTGCGGCTCGGCCGGGATCGCGTTCACGAAAAGAGAAACGGGCCGCGCACCGCCGATATCGACATCATCGCCTATGACGACGTGACACTGGATGAACCCAACCTCACGCTGCCGCATCCGCGCCTGTTCGAACGCGCTTTCGTCCTGGTTCCGCTGGCGGAAATCGCCGGCGACAGGGTGATTGCCGGGCGGCGCGTGGACGAGGCTGCGAGCGCTGTGGATAGCGGAACAATCCAGCGGCTCGCCTAGAGGCCTGCGCGTTCCGAGCACGCACCCTACTTCAACGCGATGGCTCCATCACGCCGACTGTGGCATTTTGCGTCCATGACCGACGAACTCTCTCTGGCCGCCGAATTCCCGCCCGTGACCGAGGCGGACTGGCGCAAACTTGTCGAGGCCGCGCTCAAGGGCGCCGATTTCGACAAGCGGCTGGTGAGCCGCACCTATGACGGTTTGCGGATCGAGCCGCTTTATCCACGCGCGGCAGGGGCAAAGCCGGTCGCCGGGCCAAGGCCCGGGGGCGCCTGGACGGTGATGCAACGTGTCGACCATCCCGATCCGGCGGCGGCGAATACCCAGGCGCTTGAGGATCTGGAAAATGGCGCAACCGGCCTGACCCTAGTGATGGCCGACTCGATCAATGCCAATGGCTATGGGCTCGATCCGTCGCCTGAGACGCTTGCGCGCGTGCTCGAGGGCGTGAAGCTCGACGCCGGTATCAGGATCGATTTCGATCAGGGGCCGTCGAGCCTGACGATGCTGCGGCACTTTGCCGAACTGGTGCGGCGGCGCGATGGGCGACCCGACGCCGCCCACACCGCCCCCGCCGCCGGCATTGGCCCCGCCGCCAATATCGCCCCCGCCGCCGGTATCGCCGCCGCCGTCGACATTGCCGCCGGCATCGACCCAATCGGCGGGTTTGCCGTCTCCGGCGCCACCAAATTCTCTTGGACCGAGTTGTCGAGGGATTTTGTTGCAGCGGCGCGGGAGCTCAGCGATCGAGGTTTCCGCAGATCGTTTGCGGCCGCCGACGGACGAGCAATTCACAATGCAGGCGGCTCCGAAGCGCAGGAGCTCTCTTTCACTCTTGCAAGTGCCGTTGAGTATTTACGTGCCTTCGAGAGCAACGGCATCTCACTGGATGCCGCCCGCGACATGATTTATTTTCGGCTATGCGCCGACGCCGATGAATTTCTTACGATTGCAAAGTTTCGTGCCTTACGAAAGCTTTGGGCGCGCGTTGAAGAAGCGTGCAAGCTCACGCCAAAACCTGCTTACGTAGCTGCGGAAACTGCGTGGCGAATGATGACCAAGCGCGATCCCCATGTGAACATGTTGCGTACAACTATCGCAGTTGCCGCTGCAGGCCTCGGCGGCGCCGACAGTATTGCAGCGTTGCCTCACACAATAGCACTTGGGTTGCCAGACGCATTCGCGCGCCGACTTGTCCGAAACACCCAGTTAATCCTGCTTGAAGAGTCACATTTGGGTAAGGTTGCTGATCCCGCCGCCGGGTCCGGCGCTATCGAGGAACTTACCAGCAAAATCTGTGTGACCGCATGGAACCAGTTTCAAGAAATCGATTCTCTGGGCGGCGCTTGGACAGCGTTAGAGAAAGGCTTCATCCAGTCGAATATCGCCGCCGTGCGATCTGAACGCCAACGGGCAGCCGCCCGGCGCAAGGATCCGATTACAGGCGCTAGTGACTATCCGAATTTAAGTGAAACGCCGGCGGCAACCCTCAATGTCCCAAAAACACCTCCGAGCAAAGAGACCGCGCCGGCAATTATTATTCAGGCCTTACCCCGAATACGCCTGGCCGAACCTTTTGAACGTTTGCGGGATGCCTCGGACCGCATATTGGAGAAGACCGGGACACGACCAAAAGTCTTCCTGGCCAACCTCGGCAAGGTTTCCGACTTCACAGCACGCACGACCTACGCCAAAAATTTTTACGAGGCCGGCGGCATTGCGTCCGTCACCAATGACGGTTTCAAGGACCGCGATGAGGTCATCGCAGCCTTCAAAATGTCCGGTGCGAGGCTCGCTTGCCTGTGCTCATCGGACAAAGTTTACGCCAGCGAAGCGGCGGACACTGCCAAAGCGCTCACCGGTATGGGCGCTATTGTTCAACTTGCCGGTCGACCCGGTGAGAACGAGACCAAGTGGCGCCAGGCGGGCATTAAAGCCTTCATTTACACAGGATGCGACACGCTTGCGGCCTTGCAGGCCGCACACGATATTCTGAGCGTCAAATGAGTCACATACCCAACTTCGCCAAAGTCGACTTCGCCGACACGACAACGTCAATCGGCAAGGGCGCGCCTGCACCCTGGACTACGCCGGAAGGCATTACCGTAAAGTCGATATACGACGAACGAGATTTGGCTGGTCTCGATTTCCTAAGCACCTTTCCGGGTAAGCCGCCGTTTCTTCGCGGCCCCTACCCTGCGATGTACGCGGCCCAACCTTGGACCATCCGACAATATGCCGGGTTCTCAACCGCTGAGGATTCAAACGCCTTCTACCGACGCAATCTCGCCGCCGGACAGAAAGGCCTTTCTATCGCGTTCGATCTTGCAACCCACCGCGGCTATGACAGCGACCATCCACGGGTGTCGGGCGACGTCGGAATGGCAGGTGTCGCGATCGACTCGATCTATGACATGCGAACGTTGTTTTCGGGAATCCCGCTCGACCAGATGAGCGTATCGATGACCATGAATGGTGCGGTGCTGCCCGTGCTAGGGCTCTACATCCTCGCAGCAGAAGAACAAGGCGTACCACACGAGAAACTCTCGGGCACAATCCAGAACGATATCCTCAAAGAGTTCATGGTCCGCAATACCTACATCTATCCACCAGCCCCAAGTTTGCGGATCATTTCCGATATATTCGCATATACGTCGGCCGAGATGCCGAAATTCAACTCTATTTCGGTGTCCGGCTATCACATGCAGGAGGCAGGCGCGACGCAGGATCTCGAACTCGCGTACACCCTGGCCGATGGGGTTGAATATGTTCGCGCCGGACTTAAGGCGGGACTTTCAATCGATCAATTCGCACCGCGAATTTCGTTCTTCTGGGCGATCGGCATGAACTGTTTCATGGAAATCGCCAAGCTGCGCGCGGCCCGCATGTTGTGGGCGAAACTGATCAAAGCGTTCAACCCGGAAGACTTGCGCTCGTTGTCGCTGCGCACGCATTGCCAGACTTCAGGCTGGTCTCTCGCTGCACAGGATGTCTTCAATAATGTGGCCCGCACCATGATCGAGGCGATGGCCGCAACACAGGGCCAAACTCAGTCGTTGCATACGAATGCGCTCGATGAAGCACTTGCATTGCCCACGGATTTTTCGGCGCGCATCGCGCGTAATACGCAAATCGTTTTACAGCAGGAGGCTGGCGCTACCCGCATCGTGGATCCTTGGGGCGGCTCGTATTACGTCGAGAGGCTGACCTATGAGCTCGCGCGGAAAGCCTGGGGCCACATCGAGGAAGTCGAAGCGCTCGGTGGAATGGCCAAGGCAATCGAGGCCGGCATTCCTAAACTCCGCATCGAAGAAGCCGCCGCAAAAACGCAGGCTCGCATCGACGCCGGGGTACAGTCGGTAATCGGCGTGAACAAATACGCGCCGATTGATGAGAGGCCGATTGATGTGCTCAAGATAGACAATTCCGCTGTACGCTCGCGCCAGATCGCGAAGCTTCAGCGCCTCAAAGCAGAACGCGACCCAGCCGCCTTGCATGAAGCCGTCGATGCGCTTACTCGCGCCGCGGATCGCGGCAACGGCAACCTCCTGGCACTTGCCGTTGATGCTGCACGGGCCAAGGCGACGGTCGGAGAAATCTCATCGGCATTGGAAAAAGTCTTCGGCCGACATCGCGCCGAAATCAAAGCGATCACGGGAGTTTACAAGCGGGAGGTCGGCATGACCGGCGCCGTCGAGCGTGTGCGCACCGCAGTTGAGGCGTTCGAAGTTGCCGAGGGGCGTCGGCCTCGCTTGTTAGTCGCGAAGATTGGACAAGACGGCCATGACCGCGGACAGAAAGTGATTGCCTCTGCCTTCGCGGATCTCGGTTTCGATGTCGACATCGGGCCTTTGTTCGCGACGCCGGCTGAGGCGGCGCGCCAAGCGGTCGAAAACGACGTCCATATTCTCGGCGTGTCATCACTTGCCGCGGCTCATCTAACCCTTGTGCCCGAATTAAGAGCCGAGCTCGCCAGGCAAGGCCGTGACGACATCATGATTGTGGTCGGCGGTGTGGTACCACCTCAGGACTACGAGGGATTGATGCAAGCGGGAGCCGAAGCAATTTTCCCGCCAGGCACAGTGATTGCAGATGCAGCTGAAAATCTTCTCAAGACACTCAATAAACGACTCGGACACGGCAAAGAGGCCGCCGAGTGAGGCGAAATTCGTAATGGCAATTATGCTCGGCAACCTGTCGCTGTCAGCATGCGTCGAGTCCTCAGGTCCGATTTTTCAGACTGCGCAGCCCCTGTTCGGCCAAGACTTGCGACTGCAATTCTACACGCTCCGTAAAGGTTTCGCCGACGAGCCTGAACAAGCGTCGTTCAAATGGGACGGTACGCGGTACACCCGCACCGGAGGCGGTATGGGCGACAAAATTTCCTTTACTGCGCATCGGTTTGAATGTCGCGCCTATTTGATACAGAGCGCGGCAGCCAAACGGCCAAACGTTTTCGAATATGCCGTCGCCTACAAACTGACGGACGGAGTCTTTCAGGTCACGGCGATTGACGAGGATGACGCCGACGGCGCCACGCGAGCTCGTAACTGTCAGCGAGTGGACGATAGCCGTTGCCGGATTGCTACCCAAACGCAATTGTTTGCGTTTGCGCGCGCGACCGATGCACGACAAAAGGGTGAAGGCGCCCTGGTGCTTCGCCTGCCGAACGACAATTCAGAGTCGCCTCGCTAGGGAAATCGATGGCCTCGCGCACTCTTCCTCCGGCCGACCTCGCTCGCGGTGTTCGCACGGGCAACCGTGCGACGCTCGCTCGTGCGATTACGCTGATCGAGAGCAAGCGCGCCGACCATCGCAAAACCGCACACCTTCTCGTCCAAGAGCTGTTGCCGCATACGGGGAGCGCCGTACGCCTCGGCATCACCGGCGCGCCCGGTGTCGGAAAATCGACCACCATTGACGTTCTTGGCACTCATCTTACCCACAAAGGCCATAAGGTCGCTGTGCTGGCTGTCGATCCATCGTCGAGCCGTACCGGCGGGTCGATCCTCGGAGACAAGACACGCATGGCTCAGCTTGCAGCCGACGCGAACGCGTTCGTGCGGCCTTCCCCGTCCTCTGGAACGCTTGGAGGCGTTGCAGCCAAGACACGCGAGACCATGTTGGTGTGCGAGGCCGCCGGGTACGATGTCGTCATGGTGGAAACTGTTGGCATTGGCCAGTCGGAAACTGCTGTCGCAGACATGACCGATTTTTTTCTTGTGTTGATGATCCCCGGTGCCGGCGACGAATTGCAAGGCCTGAAAAAGGGCATTGTCGAACTCGCGGATATGATCGCAGTCAACAAGGCTGATGGCGATAATGCGGAAACCGCGAAACAGGCAGCGGCGGAGTACCGCGCCGCGCTCAATATCCTAACTCAGCAGTCATCAACGTGGTCGCCTCCGGTCATTACCTATTCCGCCCTTACGGGGAATGGCATCGATAGACTATGGGCTCAGATTCTTGCACACAAGGAGAAGATGACGGCCTCGGGTGAATTGGCAGCGCGCAGGCGCCACCAACAGGTAAAATGGATGAGGTCGATGCTTGAGGAACGACTCACCGCGCGCCTGCGCAGTGACGTATCCGTTCGTGCGAAATTGCGACAGGTAGAAGCTCGGGTCGCCGCTGGCAAACTCGCTCCAACCCTCGCGGTTGAGGAAATCGCGCGACTGCTGGGCGTATAGATGTCAACCAAAGCTATCCTTGTCACCGGCTTTGGACCGTTTCCAGGTGCACCGTTCAATCCAACCGAGAAATTAGTTGAAAGGCTTGCACGGCTGCGCCGGCCAGCACTCGCGGACGTGGCGATCATCCCTCATGTCTTTCAGACCAGCTACGCAGCTGTAGACCGCGACCTGCCCAAGTTGATCGCCAGGCACAAACCGGACGCGCTTCTGATGTTCGGGCTTGCACCGAGAGCAAAATCTCTGCGCATCGAAACACGCGCACGCAATGCATTGGGGTCGTTTCCCGATGTGTCAGGTCACTCGCTGCACGGCCGATCCATCCGGGCTGCTGGACCTTCCGATTTAGTATTGCCAGAGTGCGGGCGCCACTTGCTTGCTGCGGCGCGCGGCCTGAAGGTTCCAGTCGTCCTCTCACGCGACGCGGGGCGCTATTTGTGCAATTACATCTGTTGGCGGGCGACTGAGGCGACGATGAAGAATGGTCCGCGTATCGTTGCGTTCGTCCACGTACCGCCTGTTGCACACAAAATCTCACGAGTGGGCAAAAATCATCGTCTGACCCTCGACGACCTTTCACGAGCCGCCGCCTGTTTTTTGCTTGCCGTTACCGCGGCCGCACGGCGTTAGCCGCCACCTTTGAGCCGGAAACTCGCTATAGTGGCATCGCCATGAATCCGGCCCGACATTTCAACGCAAAACCCCTCGTCATGCTTACAATCCTGATCGTTTTCCTCGCGCCTATCGTTGCTCGGAGCGTTGCTTACGCGATTGGGAGCGGCCCCCGCTCTTGGCGCGACGCCGATTGGTCGAGCACAGGAATGCTGCCGTCTGCCGACGAATTTTTGCCAGCCCGTATCGTCGTTTTCACTGGCAAGGCCGGTGCCTGGAAGGGCATCTTTTCCGTACACAGCTGGATCGTGCTCAAGCGGCCGAACGAAACACGGTGGACTCGTTACGACGTCGTAGGCTGGGGCGAACCCGTGCGCGTTAACAATTGGCCTGTAGACGGACGCTGGTATGGCAACGAGCCGGTCATGCTTGCAGATATTTCAGGCGCCGAGGCTGAAAAGCTGATCCCGCGTATTGAAAGAACCGTGAAGGCCTACGACTATTCGCAAACTGGCGACTATCGGATCTGGCCAGGGCCAAACAGCAACAGCTTCATTGCCGCGATCCTTCGTACCGTTCCGGAACTGTGCGTGAACCTGCCATCCAACGCGGTCGGGCGCGATTTCCGCTACGGGCTTTATCTAGGACAGACCGACAGCGGCACGGGGCTCGAGATGAACCTGAGTGGTTACGTCGGCCTGAAAGTCGGCTGGGTCGAAGGCATTGAGATGAATTTCTTGGGGTTGGTCGCAGGCCTTGATCTGCGTTATCTCGGAGTGAAACTTCCCGGCTACGGCCGTATCGGCATTGAATCACCGGTAACAACCGCACTCGCGCGGTAACGCAATAGATCTCGTGGCCCTGTCTTGCCAGACGGCCATTGGGGTGACGCGGAAACTTGCTTCATGGCAAACTACGCGAATTGAGGCCACAATGCGTGAAACGCTTCCGCTACTCAAGCGAATTCCTTTTCCCGCCATTCGCCGGAGCAGGCTTGAAACGCTGCAAGTCAATGTGGGTTATCGGTGCAACCAGACTTGTTGTCATTGTCACGTTAATGCCGGCCCCAATCGAACGGAAGAAATGACGAACACCATTGCGGATCTCGTACTGGAATTTCTTCGCCGCCAAAATATTCTAATCCTCGACATCACTGGTGGC
>Ga0307308_10001087_pt1 | contig 10671 bp, 6 predicted proteins | sample ER_DNA_195_FD_194501 | JGI IMG/M metagenome (GOLD analysis project Ga0307308, IMG submission 194501) | Bulk soil microbial communities from the East River watershed near Crested Butte, Colorado, United States - ER_DNA_195 | ecosystem: Environmental > Terrestrial > Soil > Floodplain | place: USA...
GATCGGTCGCAAGGGCCCGGGTGAACCCGACAATGCCGCCCTTGCTCGCAACGTAGTGAGCGAACCCGCTGACCACCGAGCCAAGCGTGCTCGATGCCATGTTCACCACGCGACCCCATTTGCGCGTGCGCATTCCCGGCACAAAAGCTGCTGTGACGAGAAAGGTACCGTCGAGATTAACCGAAAGAACTTTCCGCCAGTCTGCAAAAGTCATCTCAAGAAAATTCTTCTGCGGAAAGATACCTGCGCAGTTCACCACGATATCGACGTGGTTGAATTTTCCATGAACCTCCTTGGCCATGGCTGTAACCGAAGTTTCCGAAGACACGTCGCAGCTCACTGCGAGCGCCTGACGTCCGGCAGCTTCGACCATTTTCACGGTACCCTTGCCGTCGACAAGATCGACGATCGCTATATGCACGCCATCTTCCGCGAGCCGCTTGGCAAATGCCTGTCCGATGCCGTTCGCCGCGCCTGTGATAACCGCAACTTTGTCTTTGTGGCCTTTGGCCATGAAGTTTCCCCCGATTTGGAGCGCACGATGCGCGAGGTCTTGTGATCGCGCTAAGTGGGTAACCGCAGCCTCCGAAGCGATATGGCCGGGACAAACCCGGCCATATCGAAGGCTACATATGTATCGCGCGTTTCGCTACCGCCATGGCTGCCTCCTTCACGGCTTCAGGCAGCGTGGGGTGCGCGTGGCACGTGCGCGCAATATCTTCGGCCGAGGCGCCAAACTCCATCGCGATAGTGGCCTCTGCAATCATGTTTCCCGCATCCGCACATATGAGATGTACACCGAGCACTCGATCGGTCTTTGCATCGGCGATAATCTTCACAAAACCATCGGTCGTCAGATTGACCTTGGCGCGGCCATTGGCGGTGAAGGGAAACTTGCCGACATTATAGGCGACGCCTGCCGCTTTCAGCTCTTCCTCGGTTTTTCCGACCGTGGCGATCTCGGGATAGGTGTACACCACGTTCGGAATGGCATCGTAATTTACGTGACCCGCCTGCCCGACCAAAATTTCGGTAAGTGCCACGCCCTCGTCTTCGGCCTTGTGCGCCAACATTGGACCCGCGATCACATCTCCAATGGCCCAGATGCCGGGAATGTTGGTCGCATAGTAGTGATCAACAATGATGCGCCCGCGTTCGTCCAGCTTGACACCGACTTCCTTGAGACCAAGCCCATCGGTGTACGGTACTCGGCCGATCGCAACCAAAACGACATCGGCCTCGATCGATTCGGCTGTGCCGCCCTTCGCCGGTTCGACAGTGACCTTGAGCCGCTTTCCGGAGGCATCGACCGCGGTGACCTTCGAGGACAATTTGAACGTTATGCCCTGCTTTTCGAACAAACGCTGGGCCTGACGCCGGACCTCCCCGTCCATTCCCGGCAACACACCGTCGAGGAATTCCACCACCGTTACCTGGGCTCCGAGACGCCGCCAGACTGAGCCAAGCTCAAGCCCGATGACGCCGGCTCCAATGACGAGCAAATGCCTGGGCACCACCGGGAGCGACAGCGCACCCGTGGAAGAGACAATGCGCTTCTCGTCGATGTCGACGCCCTTCAGTCGCGCAACATCGGAGCCCGTGGCAATGACGATCGATTTCGCTTCCAGTGTCTGCGGGTTTCCGCCCTCGCCTTTGACCTCGACCTTGCCCGCGGCGATGATCCGTGCGCTGCCGTAAAACGTATCGATTTTGTTCTTTTTGAAGAGAAAATCGACGCCCCTAACATTTCCCTCCACGCCTTGATCCTTGAAAGCCATCATGGCCTTGAGGTCGAGCCTGGGCTCGGAAATGGCGATGCCCATCTTGCCGAACAAGTGCCCCGCTTCCTCGAACAATTCTGAAGCGTGCAACAATGCCTTCGACGGAATGCAACCTATGTTGAGGCAAGTCCCGCCAAAGGTCGCGCGCTTCTCGACGACCGCCGTCTTCAGGCCGAGTTGCGCCGCGCGGATCGCGCAAACATACCCGCCGGGTCCGGTCCCAATGACGATGAGGTCGTAGGCCATGCGCTTACAGACCCAGCACGATCCGCGCCGGGTCCTCCAGGCCTTCCTTCACGCGCACGAGGAAAGTCACCGCCTCGCGGCCATCAACGATGCGGTGGTCATAGGACAAGGCGAGATACATCATCGGCCGTGCCTCGATCTTCCCCCCGATGACAACGGGCCGCTCCTGGATCTTGTGCATGCCCAGGATACCCGATTGCGGGGCGTTCAGGATTGGGGTCGACATCAGTGATCCATAGACGCCACCATTGCTGATGGTGAAAGTGCCGCCCTGCATTTCCTCGATCTTCAAAGCGCCGTCTCGTGCGCGTCGCCCAAAATCGGCGATGGTCTTTTCGATTTGCGCGAGTGACATCTGATCGGCGTCGCGGACGACAGGCACCACCAGACCCTTCTCAGTGCCGACGGCGACGCCAATGTGATAATAGTTTTTGTAGACGATGTCGGTCCCGTCGATCTCCGCGTTAACAGCCGGGATTTCCTTCAGTGCCTGGATGCAGGCACGCACGAAAAATCCCATGAAGCCAAGCTTTACGCCGTGCTTTTTCTCGAACAGATCTTTGTACTGCGTGCGTAGGCCCATGACCGCGCTCATGTCGACCTCATTGAAGGTCGTCAGCATGGCAGCGGTGTTCTGTGCGTCTTTCAGGCGGCGTGCAATGGTTTGACGCAACCGCGTCATGTGCACGCGCTCTTCGCGGGCGGCATCGTCGGCGGGCGACGGCGCGCGCATCTGGACAGGCGCTGACACCGGAGTTGGAGCGGCTGCAGCACGCTCGATCGCGGAGAGCATATCGCCTTTCGTGACTTGGCCATGCATGCCGCTGCCGGTAATCTTTGAGGCGTCGACGCCGCTTTCTGCTGCCATCTTGCGGACGGACGGCGGCATCGGCATTTCGCGCAACTGCGGTTGCTCGGGACCGGCACCGATCGGCTTGGTCGTCGCCGTCTTTATGTCCGGGGCGCCCGTCGGGCTGGCCGCCGGCTTCGTGGCCGTTCCTGAAGATGCTTTAGGTGTCGCGCCAGCCCCCTCTTTGATCTGGCCAAGCAGCGCACCAACCGCGACGGTGTCGCCATCGTTCACGGCAATATCGGAAAGGACTCCGGCGGCCGGCGCGGGTACTTCCAACGTTACCTTGTCAGTTTCAAGCTCGACCAGCGGCTCGTCCACCGCCACAGCATCGCCCGGTCGCTTGAACCATTTGCCGACCGTTGCTTCGGTCACCGACTCGCCAAGGGTAGGCACGCGGATGTCAACCATGACTTGTCTCTTACCTCTAGCCTGCCGTGCCCGGTCTTATCCCAATGCCTCGTCGAGGAATTGCTTGAGTTGTGCGAGATGCTTTGACATCTGGCCGACGGCAGTTGAAGCCGAAGCCGGACGTCCCGCATAGCGCATAGTGCGATGCTTGGCGCCGATCTGATTGAGAACCCATTGCAAGAACGTGTCGACGAAGAACCAGGCACCCATGTTGCGCGGCTCCTCTTGACACCAAATCATTTCCGCTTGCTTGAAACGCGATAATTCGGTGATCAGCGCCTTGGTCGGGAACGGGTAAAGTTGCTCAATGCGCAGGATATATATGTCATCAATGCCGCGCTTCTCGCGCTCATCATAGAGGTCGTAGTAGACCTTGCCCGAGCACATGATCACGCGCCGAATTTTCTCATCTGGCACGAGCTTGATCTTTTCGTTTGGCAGCAATTGTGCGTCGTCCCACAGCAGACGATGGAACGAGGTGCCGCTCGTCAGTTCATCGAGCCGCGACACCGCCCGTTTGTGACGCAACAACGATTTCGGCGTCATCAGAATGAGCGGCTTACGAATCTCGCGCCTAAGTTGGCGGCGCAAGATATGGAAGTAATTCGCAGGCGTGGTGCAATTCGCAACCTGCATGTTGTCTTCTGCACACATTTGCAGGTACCGCTCGAGCCGCGCTGAGGAATGCTCTGGTCCCTGCCCCTCATATCCATGCGGCAACAGGCAGACGAGACCCGACATGCGCAGCCACTTGCGCTCGCCCGACGAGATGAACTGGTCGAACACCACTTGCGCACCGTTGGCAAAATCGCCGAATTGAGCTTCCCACAGCGTCAGCGCATTCGGCTCGGCGGCGGAATAGCCGTACTCGAAACCGAGAACGGCCTCCTCGGAGAGCATCGAATTGAGTACTTCGTAGCGCCCCTGCGGCCCGCCGAGATGATTGAAAGGGGTGTAACGCTCTTCGGTATTCTGATCGAACAGCACCGAGTGCCGTTGTGAGAACGTTCCCCGCTCGCTGTCCTGACCAGACAGACGCACACGGTGTCCTTCCTTCAACAGCGAGCAGAAGGCGAGTGCCTCGCTCGTTGCCCAATCGATCCCCTCGCCGCTCTCGATCGCCTTGGCGCGCTGTTCGAGAAAACGTTGAATCGTTCTGTGGACCGCAAAACCTTGCGGGACAGCGGTGATCTTCTTGCCGATGTCGCGCAGCACGGCGGCATCGATGCCGGTATTTCCGCGGCGCGGATCATCGGCATCGCGCGCGACTTTCAGGCCTGACCAGCGGCCATCGAGCCAATCGGCTTTATTCGGCTTATAGCCCTGGCCAGCTTCGAATTCGGCATCGAGGCGCGCACGCCAGTCGGCCCTCATCTTATCGACTTCGCCCTCGGCGACGACTCCCTCACCAATAAGCTTCTTTGCATAGATCTCCAGCGTCGTCGGATGCCCGCGGATCTTCTTGTACATGAGCGGCTGGGTAAACGACGGCTCGTCGCCCTCGTTGTGACCGAAACGCCGGTAGCAGAACATGTCGATGACCACTGGGCGCTGGAATTGCTGCCGGTACTCGGTCGCGACCTTTGCGGCAAATACGACGGCTTCCGGATCGTCGCCGTTTACATGCAGGATCAACGCCTCGATCATCTTTGCGACGTCGGACGGATAAGGAGACGACCGTGAATAGCGTGGATAGGTTGTAAACCCGATCTGGTTGTTGACGAGGAAATGCAGCGAGCCGCCGGTGCGATAGCCTTTCAGATCGGAAAGTCCGAAACATTCCGCCACCACACCTTGGCCGGCAAATGCCGCATCACCATGGATCAGCAGCGGCATCACCATGGTGCGCTCGTCAGGCCTTGCATGGTGCTGATCCTGCTTGGCACGCACCTTGCCCAGGGTGACCGGATCGACGATTTCCAGATGCGACGGGTTTGCAGTCAGCGACAAATGAACCCTGTTGTTGTCGAACTCGCGGTCGGATGAGGCACCGAGGTGATATTTCACATCACCCGAACCTTCGATCTCGTCGGGAGTCGCGGAGCCGCCTTTGAATTCATGAAACAGTGCGCGGTGCGGCTTTCCCATCACCTGCGTCAGAACATTGAGTCGGCCGCGATGCGGCATCCCAATGCAGATCTCCTTCACGCCGAGGTTGCCGCCACGTTTAATGATTTGCTCGAGCGCAGGGATTAACGATTCGGCACCATCAAGCCCAAAACGCTTGGTACCAGTGTATTTGACGTCGAGAAATTTCTCGAAGCCTTCCACTTCCACAAGCTTGTTGAGGATCGCGCGCTTGCCTTCGCGCGTGAAAGTGATCTCTTTGTCACGGCCCTCGATACGCTCCTGGATCCAGCTTTTCTGCGCTGCGTTCGAAATGTGCATGAACTCGACGCCGAGTGTTTGGCAGTAAGTGCGGCGCAGCAGGCCGACGATTTCGCGCATCGACGCGAATTCGAGACCGAGGACCTTGTCGAGGAAGATCGGCCTGTCAAGGTCGGCTTCCGTGAAGCCGTACGACTGCGGATCGAGTTCCTCTTCGTTTTTCTCGGGTTCGAGCTCGAGCGGATCAAGTTTGGCGTGGAAGTGACCACGAATGCGATACGCACGGATCAGCATCAGCGCGTGAATCGAGTCGCGCGTGGCCTGCATGACGTCGGTAGAGGCAATCTCGACACCTTTCGCCCGCGCGGTCGCCGAGATTTTCTCGCCCAGCTTTTTTTCAGTTTCCGCCCACTGGCCATCGAGAGCCGCCACCAGATCGCCGTCCGGGCGTACCGGCCAATTCGGCGTCTTCCAGGAGGCGCCGCGCGCGCTCCGCATGACGTCGGATTTCTGGTCTTTCAAGCTCGCGAAAAAAGCGCGCCATTCGGCATCAACGGCGGCCGGATCGGTCTCGTATTTGGCATAGAGATCTTCGATGTAGGCGGCATTGCCCCCGTAGAGGAACGAGGTCTTTGCGAAGATGGCGTTAGCGTCCTGGCGGGACATGGCGGCGTCAAATCCTTGCGCATTGGCGGGTGCTGCATTCACCCCGAAAAAGGGCTCTTGCGGCGCAACAACGTCTTTTACCGTTATTTATGACGCGTGTAAGTCGGCAAAAGGGGTAATTTTGAACCGGTATTCGTCATTTACCGTCATGGCAGTTTGTACGCATCCCATGCAACGGAAATTGCTAAAAAAGGAAGGGCCTCGGCATACCGAGGCCCTTCCTTGCTCTTCAAAGCAAGCGGTGATCCGTTGGTCAGATCAACGCCACCAGTTGAACCGCCACACCAATGATGAGGTGACGGTTTGGATGAATTTCTCGGAGTGGACAAATGCTTCGGGCTCCGGAACGCCGTCCGCCAGAAGCTGAATGTCCTTTTTGTTAAACGTGCTGAACCGGTACTCGGTCTTCCAGTAGAGTCCTGGCAACCAGTCGAACCTGTATTCGTACCCACCGCCCAGGAACCAACCGGTATAATTTTTTTCGCCTATAGAGAACGCTGGCGCGCCAGGTCCGCCTCCATTGGCCAGACAAAGTTAACGGCTTCAAAATTGGCTTGAGTGTAGCCGCCAGACATAAAGACGAGGAGAGTATCCCATGGCAGATAGCCAAGTCGGCCGCCCACTGCCCATGACCAATTGTTTTTCTCCTCGCCGGTTTGAGTAAAGGATGGAAGGGTCATATCGCCCTTGAGGCTGGCGAAGTCGTAGTCGGCGAGCACGCCGATTGCCCATTTCTGCCCCAAACTGGTAGTCACACCCGCCGCCGACCCGGCCGAGCCAACCGCGTCCGCCATCCGTATGTTCGACCTCCGCTACCGACGATAAAGGTGCTATCAGGCTGTTGTCCTGATTCCACATGCCGTAGCCATACCGCCGGTGAGATGGCAACCAGTCCAGGTCGCCACAGGGAGAGGAGCAGGCGCAACCCGCAGGCGCTTTCCTTGGCAAATCAGCGGCGATGGCCGAACCGGTCAGCGCAGCAACTGCCGCGACGGCGAGCGAAAGCTATTCCCCACTTTTCAGAAGACTTCCACGGCGGTCGTTATCGCAACGAGCGCGATCATCCTTTCGGATGAGTGGTCGAATTGGACCGGGCCTTGCCGATTCAACATATTCACCAAACATTCGTGTAGTTTGGGCCGCAATTATGAATGAAATAACTTAGGTAATGCAACTACTTAAAAGATCACGCAACGTCTTGCCGATACGGGCCGGTGACGGTGATACCTTGATGCCCGCGGATTCCATAGCGTCGATCTTGGATTCGGCGTCACCCTTTCCACCGGAAATGATGGCGCCGGCGTGGCCCATGCGTCGCCCCGGCGGTGCGGTGCGCCCGGCGATAAATCCGACCATGGGTTTTTTACGCCCGCGTCTGGCCTCGTCCTTCAGAAATTGCGCGGCGTCTTCTTCTGCGGAGCCACCGATCTCGCCGATCATCACGATCGACTCGGTCTTCGGGTTGGCCAGAAACATCTCCAGAACCGCGATGAATTCAGTCCCTTTGACAGGATCCCCACCGATGCCGACTGCCGTGGTCTGCCCGAGGTTCTCGCGGCTTGTCTGAAAAACGGCTTCATAGGTGAGCGTGCCGGAGCGGGAGACGATCCCGACCGTTCCTGGCTTGAAGATATTTCCCGGCATGATGCCGATCTTGCATTCGCCGGCCGTCATCACACCCGGACAATTCGGACCGATCAGCCGCGACTTCGATCCGGACAACGAGCGCTTGACCTTGACCATGTCCATGACAGGGATGCCTTCGGTGATGCAAACGATCAGCGGGATCTCGGCCTGGATAGCCTCGCAGATCGCGTCGCCTGCTCCTGCAGGCGGCACATAGATCACGCTTGCGTCGCAACCGGTTTTCTCCTTCGCCTCGGCGACGGTATCGAACACCGGCAGATCGAGATGCGTTGAACCACCTTTGCCCGGCGATGTCCCGCCAACCATCTTGGTGCCATACGCAATCGCCGCCTGCGAATGGAAGGTGCCGTTCTTGCCTGTGAAGCCTTGGCAAATGACTTTGGTGTTCTTGTCGATGAGAATTGACATCAGAGCCTGCTACCGTTTGATCGTTCCATGACCTGACACGAGACGACAATTGCGTGACTAGCACGGGATCCCGAATCAGTTGCCCTTCACCGCCTTCACGATCTTCTGCGCCGCGTCGTCGAGATCGTCACCCGATGTCACGTTAAGTTTCGACTCTGCGATGATCTTCTTGCCGAGGTCGACATTGGTGCCCTCCAATCGCACGACCAGCGGCACCTTCAGCCCTACCTCCTTCACCGCGGCGACGACGCCTTCGGCAATCACGTCGCATTTCATAATGCCACCGAAAATGTTGACCAGGATACCCTTCACATTCGGATCGGACGTGATGATTTTGAAAGCCGCCGTGACCTTTTCCTTTGTCGCGCTCCCGCCGACGTCAAGAAAATTAGCGGGTGCCATGCCGTAGAGCTTGATGATGTCCATGGTCGCCATCGCAAGGCCAGCTCCGTTGACCATGCAGCCGATCGAGCCATCGAGCGCGATGTAGTTGAGATCGTATTTCGAGGCCTCGATTTCCTTCTCGTCTTCTTCAGTCAGGTCGCGCAACGTGACAATATCCGGATGGCGGTAAAGCGCGTTGCCGTCGAAGCCAACCTTCGCATCGAGGCAGGCGATCTTGTCGTCCTTCGTTACAACCAATGGGTTGATTTCAAGCAGGCTCATGTCCTTCGTCGTGAAGGCGGAATAGAGCTTGGGCAGGATTGTTTCGATCTGCTTGGCAAGATCGCCCGTAAGCTTGAGCACCTGCGCGACGCGGCGACCGTGATGCGGCATGATGCCGGTGGCCGGATCGACCGAGAACGTGAGGATTTTTTCGGGCGTCTTGTGCGCGACTTCTTCGATGTCCATGCCGCCTTCGGTGGACACGACAAAGGCGACGCGCGACGTTTCGCGATCGATCAGCGCCGATAAGTAAAATTCGCGATCGATCGCCGAGCCCTCTTCGATGTAGAGGCGGTTGACCTTCTTGCCGTGCGGACCGGTCTGATGCGTGACGAGAGTCGAACCCAGGATACGTGCTGATTCTTTCTTCACGTCGTCGATGGATTTGAGCACCTTGACGCCGCCAGCCTTGCCGCGTCCCCCGGCATGGATCTGTGCCTTCACGACCCACACCGGCCCGCCCAATTCGTGCGCACCTTTGACCGCTTCCTCCACGGTGAATGCGGGAATGCCACGAGGCACCGGCACGCCGAATTCGCGCAATACAGTCTTGGCCTGATATTCGTGAATATTCATGTCATGCTCCCGGCCCTAGGCGCCGGCTTGTTTTAGTTATCGAGAGTTGGCGCAATTTTCTTGCAAGCGTCGATGAGGCCCTGCACAGCCGCAGCCGATTTTTCAAACATCGACCGCTCGCCGCTGTTGAGCTCGATCTCGACGATGCGCTCGACGCCCTTGGCGCCAATCACCACTGGCACGCCGACGTAGAGGTCCTTGATGCCATATTCGCCGTTGAGCCAGGCGGCGCAGGGGAGCACGCGCTTCTTGTCGAGGAGATAGCTTTCCGCCATCGCAATCGCGGACGCGGCCGGCGCGTAAAAAGCCGACCCTGTCTTGAGCAGATTGACAATTTCAGCGCCACCATTCGCAGTGCGCTTCACGATCTCATCGATGCGGGCCGGTGTGGTCCAACCCATCTTCACAAGGTCGGGCACGGGAATGCCGGCCACTGCCGAATAACGAATGAGTGGCACCATGGTGTCGCCGTGACCGCCGAGCACGAAAGCGGTTACATCCTCCACAGAAACGTGGAATTCGTCGGCGAGGAAGTAGCGAAAGCGTGCAGAGTCGAGGACGCCCGCCATCCCGACAACTTTGTGCTGGGGCAGACCGCAGCTCTTCTGCAGCGCCCACACCATGGCGTCGAGCGGGTTGGTAATGCAGATCACGAAAGAGTCTGGTGCATATTTCCTGATGCCTGACCCGACCTGCCCCATGACCTTGAGGTTGATGTCGAGCAAATCGTCGCGGCTCATGCCCGGCTTGCGCGGTACACCAGCAGTGACGATGCACACATCTGCGCCTTCGATGGAATCGTAACTGTTCGTCCCAACGAATTTGGCGTCGAAATCGTTGACCGCTGACGACTCGGCGATGTCGAGCGCCTTGCCCTGGGGAATGCCCTCCATGACGTCAAACATCACGACGTCCCCGAGTTCTTTCAATCCAATGAGGTGAGCCAGCGTGCCGCCAATCTGGCCGGCGCCGATCAACGCAATCTTGTTACGCGCCATGGTGGAAAAGCTCTCGATCTGGTGTGGCCGCGGATACGCGGGTCCAATGGTGTCGTTAGCCGGTTGGGTCCGGCCATACAATAAACCGGGAATC
>Ga0307308_10001090_pt1 | contig 10667 bp, 7 predicted proteins | sample ER_DNA_195_FD_194501 | JGI IMG/M metagenome (GOLD analysis project Ga0307308, IMG submission 194501) | Bulk soil microbial communities from the East River watershed near Crested Butte, Colorado, United States - ER_DNA_195 | ecosystem: Environmental > Terrestrial > Soil > Floodplain | place: USA...
CCGCATGGGACGCGAGGAGGCCTGGGCGGAGAAGCTTGCCCACGACCTGGAGTACATCGCCGACCGTTCCGTAGGCCTCTACCTGCGCGTGGTCGCCGCAACCGTCTGGCGGGTCCTCAGGCAGTCGGCCGGCGCGGTCTGGGGCCTCGTTCGAGGCTCCCCTAACTAGACTCCGCGGCCATGTGCGGGATCTGCGGGCTCCTCGCGCTCGACGGGAGCGTCGTCGACGCGACACCTCTCGGTGCGATGAGCGAGACGCTCCGCCATCGCGGACCCGACAGCGAGGGAAGCGTGGTCGACGGGCCCGTTGCGCTTGCGGCGCGACGGCTCTCCATCATCGATCTGGAAGGCGGTGACCAGCCGATCGGCAACGAGGACGGCTCCATCCAGGTCGTCCAGAACGGTGAGATCTACAACTACCGCGAGCTCCGCGCGGGGCTGGAGCGCGCCGGTCATAGGTTCTCGACGCAGAGCGACACTGAGGTGCTCGTGCACCTCTACGAGGAGCATGGGCCGACTTTCGTGCGCGAGCTGCGCGGAATGTTCGCGATCGCGCTCTGGGACGCCCGTAAGCGATGCCTCGTGCTCGCCCGCGACCGCTTCGGGATCAAGCCGCTGTACTACCGGATGGAGCGCGGCCACCTCTGGTTTGCGTCCGAGTTGAAGGCGTTGCCGACGGGCGAGATCGATCTCGACGCGCTCGAGGCCTTTCTGGCCTTCAACTCCATTCCGTCGCCGCTTTCGATCTGGAGCGGAACGAAGAAGCTTCCGGCAGGTCACGTGCTGGTCTGGGAGGCGAAAGGCGAGCCCCGGCTGGAGCGCTTCGCGCGACCCGCGCCTGTACCGGCGGACGAGGTGCGCTCCGGCGAAGAGCCCGAGCTGGCCGAAGAGCTGCGCGCGCGCCTGCGCGATTCGGTGCGGGCGCATCTCGTGGCAGACGTTCCCGTTGGTGTGCTCCTCTCCGGCGGCATCGATTCAGGCGCGCTCGCGGCGCTGGCGGCGCTCGAGTCCTCGGAGCGGGTGCAGACATTCTCCATCGGGTTCGAGGAGGGCTCGTTCGACGAGCTCGCCCACGCGCGCAAGGTCGCGGACCGGTACGGGACCGACCACCACGAGCTCCTCGTTCGCCCTGATGCCGCCGAGCTCTTGCCGAGGCTCGCCGCCGCGTTCGACGAGCCGTTCGCCGACTCCTCGGCCCTGCCCACGTACCTAGTCTCCGAGCTCGCCTCCCAGCACGTGAAGGTCGCTCTCTCGGGTGAGGGTGGGGACGAGCTCTTCGGCGGCTACTACACGTACGTCGCCGACCTACTCGCTTCGCGGGTTGCTCCGGTCGCCGGCGTTCTGCGCCCTCTCGTCGAGGCCCTGCCGAGCTCGTCGGGCAAGGCGAGCTTCGACTACCGGGCGAAGCGTTTCGTGCGCGCCGCTCACCTGCCGCCGCTGGAGCGCCATCACGCTTGGAAAGAAATTTTCTCGCCGGCGGCGCGCGCCGAGCTGCTGCGGCCGGACCGGCGCGGCGCGGCGGATCCCCTCGATGTGTACCACGCACGCTATGCGGAGACGGAGGGCGCCGATCCCCTCGCGCGCCTGCAGGACGTCGACCTGGGCATCTACCTCGTTGACGACCTCCTCGTGAAGACCGACCGGGCGAGCATGGCTCACTCGCTCGAGGCGCGCGTCCCCTACCTGGACGAGGTCGTGGCGGCTTTTGCCCTCGCGCTCCCCGCGAAGCTCAAGGTCCGTGGGCTGGCCAAGAAGCGGCTGCTGCGCAAGGCCGTTGCGCCACTCCTCCCACGCTCGGTGGTCTACGGCAAGAAGCGTGGGTTCTCGATCCCGGCGGCGGCCTGGCTGCGCGGGCCGCTAGTGCCCTTTGCCCGCGAAGTTCTCGCCCCGGAACGCGTTCGCGCGCAGGGCTACTTCCGCCCCGAAACAGTCTCGCTCCTCCTCGACGACCACATCGGGGGCCGCGAGGATCTTTCCCGCCAGCTCTGGGGACTCCTCACCTTCACGCTCTGGTACGACCACGTCAGCGCCCAGAAGACGGCCGTCGCGGCTTGAGGATCTGGATCGACATCACGGCGCCAGCCCACGTGCTGGTGTTCCGGCCGCTGATCGGGCTCTTGCGAGAGCGTGGCGACGAGATCGAGGTGACGGCTCGCGACTACGCCCAGACCGTCCAGCTGCTCGAGCTACACGGGATCGAGGCCGAGCTGATCGGGCGTCACGGCGGTCGCTCGCGCCTGGGCAAGCTCGGGACGATGGTGACCCGGCTCTCAGGGCTGCGGCGATGGGCGCGTCGCAAGCATTTCGACGCGGCGCTCGCCCACGGATCCCACCACCTGACCCTGACCTCGCGGGCGCTCGGAATCCCGAGCTCGACCACCTTCGACTACGAGTTCGCCACCGTTCAACACCAGCTCGGCTGCCGTGCGGCTACGTTCGTGGTCGTCCCCGACGCGATTCCACCGGAGCGGCTGGAGCGCTACGGCGTTCGCCCTCCGAAGCTGCGGCGCTATGAAGGACTGAAGGAGGAGTACTACCTCGCGGACTTCGAGCCGGATCCCGGCGTGCTCGAGCCGCTCGGCCTCGATCGCGAGCGCATCCTCGTCGTTGTCCGGACGCCCCCCGACGTCTCCCTCTACCACCGCAAGTCGAACCGTCTCTTCCCGCAGGTGCTCAACCATCTCGGCAGCGAGGAAGGCGTCCAGGCGGTCGTTCTTCCGCGGACGACCGAGCAGCGGGACTTCGTCCGCGGACTCGAGCTCCCCTCGGTCGTCGTCCCTGACGAGGCTGTCGACGCCCAGAGCCTGATTGCCTTCTCCGACCTCGTCGTATCCGCAGGCGGGACCATGAACCGCGAGGCGGCTGCGTTGGGCGTACCGGTTTACACGACCTACGGCGGCCGCCTCGGGGGCGTCGACGAGGCGCTCATCCGGGAAGGCCGCCTGCGGCCCCTGACCGACCCGCGCGCGCTCGAGTTGGTGAAGAGAGAGGGAGATGCAGGCCGTGTTCGCCGTGACCCGCGACTGATGCTCGATCTGCTCCTGCCCATTTAGAATCGTCGCGCCAGACAGGGTTCAATGGAAGGGGGAGGCATGCGAACAAGGGGACTGCTGGCAGTTCTCGCTGCAACAGTCGTGCTCGGGGGAACCGCCGTCGCGCTCGCAAGTCCACCGGGGTCGGTGGGCACCGGCGATGCGGTCATCAACCTGGCCGGAGGATTCAGCTACACGATCATCGCCCAGGCGTGCTCGGATTCGGTGACATCGACGGAAAGCGGCGTGACGTATCCGATGCCCGACGACTTCGACGCAAACATCGGCTTCAGCGCTGGCAGTGAAAACTGGCTCCTCTCGAACCACGAGCTCACGCAGGTGCGCCCGGGCGACTTCACGGGTGACGCCGGCAAGTGCTCGGTTCAGGAACAAACGCCCGGCGACGACGACTCGAACGGCGACGGCTCGGTCTCGCGGCTCGTGCTCGCGAAGGACGGGACGACCGTGCTGCGCCGAGAGCTCATCACTACCGGCCTGCACGATCTCTGCGCAGCCGGCCAGACGCCGTGGAAGACGTACCTGGCAAACGAGGAGTTTCCGTTCATCAACGACCCGGACATGCTCTCGGGCTGGGTCTGGGAGATCGATCCTGCTACGGGGGCTCAGAAGCGGCTGACCGGAATGGGTCGCTTCAGCCACGAGCAGGAGGCTTACGCGAGCGGAAGCTGGTACCTCACGAACGACCGGGGCAACTTCCAGTACATCTACAAGTTCGTTCCCGACCGTCAACGGGATCTGACGACCGGCAGGCTCTACGGCTTGCTCTTCAACCGGGCCACCAACACCGGCACCTGGGTCGGTCCGCTCGACCCGTTCCACCCGGAGGCCAACATGGCGGCGCTGGCCGGACCGCCGAACGCCTCGAACTCGTTCCAGAAGGCCGAGGGCATGATCGCGACCGCGAGCTCCGCGGCCCGCGGCGGCAACTCGGTCTACTTCAGCGAGTCGGGAGCCGGCGCGGATCCGGGTCGCATCTGGACGCTGACCGACCTATCCCAGGACGTGGTTCAGGGACACGTGGTCGTCGAAGGGGACTGGGCCCGCCTAGGCCGCCCGGACAACCTCCGCTTCACGGACGCCGGCGACCTGTTCCTGATGGAAGACCACAGCGGTGGGGACTTCACGAACCACCCCGAAGCGGGCGGCATGAACCAGATCTGGCTGCTCCCCCGTGGACAGGAAGGGTCCGACAACATGATCCTGTTCGCCACGCTCCCAAACGCCTTCGAGCCGACGGGGCCGTGGTTCTCGAACGACAACAGGCTGCTCTACCTGTCGGTGCAGGCCGACCCGCCGTTCCATAGCCGGGTGATTGCGATCACCCGCGACGGCGGCAATTTCAACCAGCCCTACGACCACTAGTTGGAAACGAAGCGGGGCCGGCGTGCGCCGGCCCCGCTTCTTCTAGACCGTTTCCGGCTCGCGCGCGCCCTTCGTGACGCGCCGCGGCGCGCGCACCATCATCCCGATGCGGTTGACGATCTCGACGGTCTCGCCGGCTTCGACGAGCCGCTCGAGCTCCGCGAGCTCCTCCTCGAGCCAGAGCGGATCGACGGGCTGTGTCCCGCAACGCAGGATCTTCGCGTGCTTCGTCGGCACAGCGTTCTCCCCCGCTCCCCACAGCTCTTCGTGAAGCTTCTCGCCAGGCCGGACACCGATGAACTCGATCGCGATGTCCCGGTCGGGCTCCTTGCCGGAGAGCCGGATCATGTTGTGGGCCAGTTCGATGATCCTCACGGGCGTCCCCATGTCGAGCACGTAGATGTCGCCGCTTTCCCCGATAGCTCCGGCCTGGATGATGAGCTGCACCGCTTCGGGAATGGTCATGAAATAGCGCGTCATCTCTGGGTGGGTGACCGTGACCGGGCCGCCCCGCGCGATCTGGCGGCGGAAGAGCGGGATCACGCTCCCCGAGGAGCCCAGGACGTTTCCGAAGCGAACGGAAATGAAGTGCGTGCCGTTCTGCTCGCGCGCGGCGGCGGCCTCCATGATCCACTCGCAAACAGCCTTCGTCTGCCCCAGCACGTTCTTCGCGTTGACGGCCTTGTCCGTCGATACGAGGACGAACCGTTTGGCCCTGAACTCAGAGGCGACCTCGGCCATAACGGCCGTCGAGAAGATGTTGTTGCGCACCGACTCGAGCGGGTTTGCCTCCATGAGAGGCACGTGCTTGTAGGCGGCTGCGTGGAAGACGACTCCGGGACGGAAGCGCTCGAACAGCCGACGCATCTTCACCCGATCTTTCGCGTCGGCGAGAACCGCGACCGTCGCGCCGTAGCGGCGCTCGTACGCAAGCTCGCGCTCGATTTCGACGAGAGAGTTCTCCGCATGGTCGACGAGGATGATGCGCTCCGCCCCGACAGCGGCGATCTGACGGCAGAGCTCCGATCCGATCGAGCCCCCGGCGCCCGTCACGAGCACCGTTTCGCCGGTCAAGTAGGAGGCGATCGAGGCAAGGTCGAGGTCGACCGACTCGCGGCCCAGGACGTCCTCCACCTGGACCTCGCGCAGCTGCCGGGCAAGGTTGAGGTCGCCGGTGATGAGCTCGTGTACCGCGGGCAGCGTCTTCACCGCCACGCCGGCGTCGCGGCAAGCGTTGACGATCAGCTGGCGCGTCTCTCCCGCAGCCGAAGGGATGGCGATGATGACCTCGTCCGGCCGGTTGTCGCCGATCAGATGCGGTAGCTCCTTCGTTGTGCCCAGCACGCGCACGCCTTGGAGCCGAAGGTTCTTCTTGCGTGGGTCGTCGTCGACGAGTCCGATCGGCGTGTAGCCCAGGCTCCGGTTCTTCAGCATTTCCTTGAGGATCAGCTGGCCGGCGTCTCCCGCTCCAACGACGAGCACCTCTTTGCCGCGGGTGACCAGGCTCCGGCGGCCGGGACGCTCCATCAGCGTCCGTGCGGCTAGCCGGGCCCCTGCGACGAGCCCGAGCAGGATGAGCCAGTCGATGCCGACGATCCCGCGCGGAAGCCGCCAGCCGGGAACTGGATTCCAGAAGTAGATGACCGTCACCGACGCGACTGCTGCGACGGTGACCGCCAGGGCTGAGCGCCACATATCGCGGATGGACACGTAGCGCCACCAGTGGTCGTAGAGGCCAAAGAGAACGAACGTCGTGGCGGTCACCCCGACGACGACGAGGAAGACGTCCGCGCGGAGAAATTCGTCATAGCGCGGCGGAACGCCCTTGTCGAAGCGGAGATAGAAGGCCAGATACCAGGCTAGAGCGACGAGCGCCGAGTCGACGACGAGCTGCCAGAGCCGGTGGCGGTTGAGGAGTCTCATGTCGCGGCCCGGACACTGGCAGCGAAGCGGATGGCCTCGACAACCTCCGTCTGCTGCTCTACCGAGATGCTCGGCCAGATGGGAAGGGCGAGCGTCTCTCGAGAGGCGCGCTCGGTCTCGGGGAGGCTTCCTTCCTCATAGCCGAGGTCGCGGAAGGCAGGCTGAAGGTGTAGGGGCACCGAGTAGTACGTCTTGCACGCCACCCCGGCTTCGCGCAGACCGTCTGCCAGCCGGTCGCGCTCGGGAGAGCGCACGACGAACTCGTGGTACACGTGACCGCTCTCGTCCCGCGGGACTTCGCAGGCCTCTCCGAGTCCGAGGTCTGCGTACCGGACAGCCGCGTTGCGCCGTCCGTCGTTCCACTCGTCGACGTGGCCGAGGAAGAGTCGAAGCGCCGCCGCCTGGAGCTCATCGAGGCGCGAGTTGTATCCGATCGCCTCGAAACGCTCCTTGTCCCGTGAGCCGTGGAAGCGCAGGAGCCTGACGCGATCGGCGAGGTCCGCATCGCTGGTCACGACGAGACCGCCGTCCCCCAGGCCGAACAGGTTCTTGGTCGGGTAGAAGCTGAACGTCCCTACCGCTCCGATGGAGCCTGCGCGCCGGTCGCCAAGCGTCGCGCCGAAAGCTTGCGCGGCGTCCTCGATCACCGGGATGCCCTCCGGAAACTCATCCAGTGGGGCAGGCCGCCCGAAGAGATGCACGGCGAGGATCGCCTTCGTCCGCCCCGTCACGCGATCGGCGAGGTCGGCCGGGTCGAGATTGAGCGTGGTTGCATCGATGTCGGCGAAGACAGGGGTCGCGCCACGTCGGGCGATCGCCTCGACCGTTGCATAGAACGTGAACGACGGGCATACGACCTCGTCCCCGGGCCCGATCCCGAGGGCGTCCAGGACGATTACGAGCGCGTCAGTTCCATTCGCGACGCCCACGGCTTCCGATACGCCGAGGTAGGCGGCAGCTTCTTCCTCGAACGCGTGCACGTTCGGGCCCAGGATGAACTGACCGGCCTGGAGCACGTCGTCGATGCGCTTCCGCAATTCGTCGAGGAGCGGCGCGTACTGCGCCTTTACGTCGGTCAGCGGGACTGTCACGGCGGCGGAGTCTACCCTGCGCTCTCGGGTCCCATGTGCTGCCGGGAGCGGCGCCGGTAGAGGCGGAAAGCCAGGTACAGGGCCCCCACGACGAGGGCCGCAACGACCGCGTAGTCCGCGTAGCGCCAGTTGTCCTGGAAGCGTTGCCAGCTGGAGCCCAGAGCCAGGCCGGCCCCCGCGAAGCCGAAGCACCAGGGAACCGTTCCGAGAAACGAGAGAACTGTGTAGCGAGCGAGGGGCATCTCCGCGATTCCAGCCGGAATCGAGATGAAGGACCGCACTACGGGAACCATGCGTCCCAGAAAGGCGGTTGCGTCCCCGTAGCGGGCGAACCAGGACTCCGCGCGGTCAAGGCGCTCGGGGGTCACGTGGAGCCAGCGGCCATGGCGCTCGAGGTAGGGCCGGCCGCCAAAGAATCCGATCGTCCAGCCGATGACGGAGCCGACCGTATAACCGAGCACGCCGGCGAGCGCCATCGCCACGTAGGCCCCGGCAGTCGAATGAACCTGCGCGCCGAAGACCGTCACGTCCTGGCCCGGAAAAGCGCCCGCTGCGACGGCGCCCGCATAGAGCATCACGGCCTCGCTCGCGGCGGGCAGCACCGAGTCGACGAGCATGAGCAGGAACACGGCGTAGAGGCCGTAGTCGCCCACCGCCGACGTGAGCGCGTCGGTGATCCCGTGCACCGAGCGAGTGTAGTTGTCGGTCCAGCCTAGGCAGCGGCTCGATGCACCAGGACGCTCTTCGTCAGCGTCACCGGCCCGAGGGCATTCGTCGCTCCCACGCGCACGAAGTATGTCCCGTTGCGAACCACTCCACCGCTTCGGTTCTTGGCGTTCCAGGTCGCCGTGTAGCGGCCGGGCGAGAGGCTCTTCGAAGAGACGAGCACTCGCACGAGGCTCCCGTTCTTCCTCCGGATGCTGACGGACACCGTCGCCTGATGCGCGACCCTGAAGGTGATGAGGAGGCGCCCACCGCGCTTGGGATCCGGATGCATGATCGTCTTCGAAAGGTTCAGATGGCCGAGCGTGTTGTTGATCGTGAACGAGCGCTCGATCCGGCTGGGCAGCCCCTGCGAATCGATGCCGGTAACAACCCAGCGCCAGCCGCCTTCCATCAGAGTCCGGCTGCTCAGGTCCTTCGTGATCGTCTTCGGAGAGACTGACTCCGTGAACTGCCAGCGGACGACCCCGTCGGGTCGGACGAGCTCGATGTGCGCCTGCGTAGGGCGAACGAACTTGGCGAACAGCCGCTGAACGTCGGCGACGCCATCGCCGTTGGGGGAGAAGACCGCAAGCCGTGGCTTGCGCGCCCAGACGCCGTAGTAGAAGACCATGAGCGCGTCGCCGACTGCGCGCTCGCTCCCGTCCGACGGCCGGTTGAGAACGTTGCCGTCGACGGCGAGCGTCGACGAGCCACCGGAATCGAGGGCCATTGCCGTGACGGCGCCGAGCCGCACCATTTGATTCGCGAGCTGGTGGTTCGTCAAGCCGACGCTGTTCGAGGAGCGGCCGTCGGCGACGAGGAACAGAATGCGGCCATCCGCGAGCTGGCCCACGGCGGTGCGCGGGTTGCGCGGCGCAAGTTGGGTGGAATCGAAAGACTCGCCCGAATTGAGAATCACCACACCGTCCTTCACGAGCGCCGGCCCGCCGCCGACCCCGCTCGGAACGCCATCCCACCACGTCTTGAGCGAGACCTGCATCGTCAGCGCGCGGCCCGGCCGAGCATCGTAGGCCAGCGTTCGCTTCCAGTTCGCCCCGCGAGCCTGCAGGATTGCTCCACCGGGTGGAATGACGTGTCCGCCTCCACGCACCGACGCTGAGATATGTGCCCGTACGGCGACGCCTGGCCGGATGGCAGGGAGGCGCCTGATGATCGCCTCGCGGGCTCGTGGACGATATGGAGCCCGTGTCCCGTAGAGCGACGTGTAGAGGGCGATTCCGGGACGTGTTAGCGGCCGGTTGAACTCGGCCAGCGGGTGAGCCGCCCGGCCGTCGATCTTGTAGTAACCCCAGAAGCCGACGAGTCCCACATGGAGCATCCCATCGGCTCCGACGCCGAGGCTCGAGCGCGTCGGCTGCGGCCGGCTGGCAAGAACGTTGCCACGGAGGTAGATCCCGCTCGGGTGCCCAGTCGACCAGTTGAAGAGGTCGGCGTTGACGCCGGCCAGCGTGGCCCCGCGTGAAAGCCGCCGTTGCATAGAGCTCACGCGCTCACGCCCGGTCACTCGGTTGTTCGAGAGCACCGGCTTGACTGCGTAAAGGCCGCCCGGTTTGGGTGCGATCAGGATATGGAGGACGACCGGCCCGGCACTCGTTCGAAGGACCTGGCGCGAATACTCGACGCCCGGCATCACGTCCGTCGCTCCCGGAGCGGCCGGAGGAACGAGCACGGCCGCGAGCGCAGCCAGGAAGACAGCTTTCCTCAGCACCCCGTAGGGACGTAAACAAACTCGCCCCCGCTTTACAAGTTCCCTGCCAGCGGCTTAACGCTCAGGCCCAGACTTTTATATCGCGATAAAGCGTGTCCCGCTGCACCGCAGCCTTGCCGAGCGCCTTGATCGCGCGGACGAAATCCTGGGCAGTCGCGCGGTGTGTCGTGCCGGCGGCAGAGACCACATTCTCTTCGATCATCACGGAGCCCATGTCGTCCGCGCCGAACCCGAGCGCGACCTGGCCCACCTTCATTCCCTGGGTGACCCAGCTCGACTGGATGTGGTCGACGTTGTCCAGGTAGATGCGGCTGACCGCCTGCGTGAGGAGATAGTCGAAGGACGTGGGGCGGGTTTCCTCGGGCACCTGATCGGAGAGCCGGTTGCCATCGCGCTGGAACGTCCAGGAGATGAAGGCGCGGAAGCCGTGCATCTCGTCTTGGAGCTCACGGACACGGCGCATATGCTCCACCCGCTCCTCGAGTGTCTCGACGTGCCCGTACATCATCGTCGCGGTCGTCGACATGCCGAGGCGCTGTGCGTCCCGCATGATTCCAAGCCACTCTGCCGAGGTTGTCTTCTTCGGGGAGATGATCTTGCGGACGCGGTCGACGAGGATTTCGGCCCCACCGCCTGGGAGCGAGTCCAGCCCCGCATCCCGGAGCCGCGTGAGCGCCTGCGGAATCGACACCTTGGAACGGCGGGCCGCATGCTGGATCTCCGAGGGGGAGAGAGCGTGGAGGTGGATCGGGTACCGCGCCTTGATCGAGCTGAAGAGATCCTCGTAGTAATCTACGCCCAGGT
>Ga0307308_10001092_pt1 | contig 10656 bp, 9 predicted proteins | sample ER_DNA_195_FD_194501 | JGI IMG/M metagenome (GOLD analysis project Ga0307308, IMG submission 194501) | Bulk soil microbial communities from the East River watershed near Crested Butte, Colorado, United States - ER_DNA_195 | ecosystem: Environmental > Terrestrial > Soil > Floodplain | place: USA...
TCACGATGCGGGGCGACGATCCTGAGAACGTCATGCGCTTTGCCTTTACTGCGGACACGCTCGAGATTCCGCCCGGCCAGATGGCCACGACGAAGGTATACATCACCGTTTCGCCCGCACCTTCCGGGCAGGAAGTGACCAGGCCTTTCAACATTGTCGCCTCGGATGGCCGGTGGGAGGCTCAGGGCCACGGCACTCTTATTCAGCCCCCCGCATCCCGGCGGCTGCTGACTCGCGTGCTGCTAAAGCCGTTTGGGCGCAGTGACGATCACTGAGTGGTCGGGTTGATTTCTCCAGATGGGGGGTAAGTGCGACTTGAGTCATAGCTAACGAAATGGAGGACTCAATGACCGAGCGAGGCTTTGGCGCCGATTCCGGACTTGACCAAGAGGAAACCTCAGCAAGCAAAGACGTTCGGGCCGGTTACCAGGATGACGACGACCGAGATCAGCCGGCGCCGCGCGTTGTTGAAGAAACGGGCGAAGATGATGTTGATTCGCACGCGGCCGACATAGCTGCGGGCTTCGAGGGCGAGGATTCGGGGGACCGAGGCACCTCCGGGTAATTGCTGGCGGCACAACCCGGTGCCGGCGATATCTTGCGTCCATTGGTCGATCAGCTTGGGGCTAGCAGAACAGGGACCGAATCAATGGCGATCACCCTTCCGGCTTTCACACCCGTTGAAGACAGCCTGTTTCTGACTCTGTATTCCAGGGCGCTGGACAACCGCTTGTCGAAGCCAATCCTCTCCGACGCAACGGCTGACGAAATTGTCCGCAACCTCGACGACGACTTCGAGCAGTTCAAGGTAAACAAGAATCATTCTCAACGTCGCACTCCGAGCCAAAAAGCTCGATGAGGTGGCGTCGGGATTCATTCGTCACCATCCAGACGCGGTGGGGCTCGACCTGGGCGCGGGGCTGGACGCTCGCATGGTCCGGATCGCGGCGCCAGCCACCGTCGACTGGTACGACGTCGACTACCCGGCCGTGGTCGCCACTCGAGAGCGCTTGGTACCCGCACACGGCAACGCTCACAACATCGGCGCCGACGTTACGGAAACCAATTGGCTGAACGCCGTCCCCTCTGACCGACCGGCGGTGATCGTTGCCGATGGCTTGATGGGGTTCCTCAGCAAGGATGACGTGGTGTCCCTCCTCAACCGACTGATCAGCCACTTCCCGAGCGGAGAGATCGCCTTCAACAGCTACACGAAATTCGCCATTTGGGCGACTAAGCACGTCTCCAGCGCAACCTCCGTCGCTGGTCTCCTGGAGTTTCCCGGCGTCGACGACCCTCGGGAACTTGAAACCTGGAACCCGAAACTGAAATTGATCAGGGAAATCCTGCTCACCAGGGAACCTGAGATCGCCGAGTATCCAACGGCCGTCCGCCTGTACAACCGGTTCTTGGCGACCAGCACCACCTTGTCCCGGAAGGGGACCATCGTTTTGCACTACCGCTTCTAGCAGCTAGCCCTGCTACGGGACGTTGCGGAAGAATGTTGGCTTACTCGGGGTGCGTGCTTAATCGATCTTGGAGAAGCGATGACCACAACCCCGTCGTCCACACCACCTCGTGGCAGTACTGCTGAGCATGCACGGCTGGCTCAGGCAACGGGACTTGCCGAAGACAATCTCTTCGAGTCGAACCCTTGGTACGAGTGGGGCCCCTACCTGTCAGAGCGTGCTTGGGGCACCGTGCGGGAGGACTACAGCGACAGCGGTGATGCCTGGGACTTCTTTCCCCACGATCATGCCCGATCGCGCGCCTATCGATGGAACGAAGACGGCATGGCGGGTCTGTCAGACATGCACCATGAGCTCTGTCTGGCGCTGGCGTTGTGGAACGGGGTCGACCCGATCCTGAAGGAGCGCATGTTCGGGCTCACCGGGCCGCAAGGAAACCACGGCGAGGACGTCAAGGAATACTGGTGGTATCTCGACGGCCTGCCCAGCCACGCGTGGCTGCGCTGGCGGTATCACTATCCGCAGCAGGCGTTTCCTTATCAGTGGTTGATTGACGAGAACGCCCGCCGCTCCCGCGACGAGCCGGAGTTCGAGCTCATGGATACCGGCATTTTCGATCAAGGACGCTATTGGGCAGTCGATGTCGCGTACGCAAAAGCCTCACCCACCGAGGTGCTTGTCAAGATCACGATCAAGAACCATGCCTCAGAAGAGGCAACCCTCTCCGTGCTTCCCACGCTGTGGTTCCACAACAGCTGGCAGTTCACCGGTGATGCAGCTCCAGGGTTGTTTCTGGACGGAGACGGCATCGCCGTTGATCATCCCCGACTTGCTGGCTATCGACTTGACGCCGCCGCTGCTGATGGTGTGCGTCCACAGGCATTGTTCTGCGATAACGAAACCAACGTGCCCCGCTTGTTCGGTGCTGCCGCCATCACCGACTACCCGAAGGACGGCATCAACGACCACGTGATCGCCGGCGCGAACACCGTGAACCCCGACCAGCGCGGCACCAAGGCTGCTTGGTGGTACAAGATCACGGTGCCAGCCCAGGGTATGGCGGAGATCCGCCTCCGGCTGCACAGGCCTGATCAGATCGTGAGTCCGACGGGTGGTGTCTGGTCCGATCAGTACTTCGACGAGATTGTGGCCAGCCGGGAACGTGACGCCGACGAGTTCTACGCGGCTCTTGCACCCGACGATATCGGCGAAGAGCAGATGCGCGTACTGCGGCAGGCATGCGCCGGCCTGGTCTGGAGCAAGCAGATGTACCCGTACCGGGTGACTAGCTGGCTGGACGGCGATCCAGGTCAGCCACTGCCTCCGCCGGGACATCGACAAGGCCGCAACTCCGGTTGGCGGCACCTTGACTCTTTCGATGTGCTGGCCATGCCAGATCCTTGGGAATATCCCTGGTTCGCGGCCTGGGATCTCGCCTTTCACACTATTACCTGGGCCTACCTCGATCCAGCGTTCGCCAAATATCAGTTGTTGGTATTGCTGAGGGAATGGTTCCAGCATCCGAACGGCGCGCTCCCGGCGTACGAATGGAACTTTGACGATGTCAACCCGCCGGTCCATGCTTTGGCGGCGATCAGGGTGTTTGTGATTGACGGCGGCACCGATTTCGATTTTCTCGAGCGCATTTTCCAGAAATTGCTGCTGAATTTTACCTGGTGGCTTAATCGTGAGGATCCGGAAGGCAAGAATCTCTTCGGTGGCGGTTTTCTAGGGCTCGACAACATCAGTCCTCTCGACCGTTCCCATCTGCCTCCGGGGGTCAAACTCGATCAGGCGGACGGAACGGCGTGGATGGCTTACTACTCAGTCGCGATGCTCGCAGTCGCGGCGACGTTGGCCGAACGGGATTCGGTCTATGACGACATGGTCGTGAAGTTCCTCGAGCAACTGGTCCTGGTCATGGACGCACTCGAGGCCTCCGGCTGCTATGACCCCACGGATGGGTTTTTCTACGACCTCCTTACCGAGGCCTCCGGTGCCAAAGGGCCTGTGGAGGTACAGACGTTGGTCGGAGTGATTCCCGCCCTGCCTGCCATCACGCTGCCGACCCGAAACACCGAACGGGTACAACGCTTGCGCAAGAGGTTCGCTCGCCGGATGGAGGCGTCACATCGACAGATCCTGGACTGGCGCATACGAGGCACCGGGAACAGCCGGCGCGCGCTCGTGTCCATCGTCGCGCCCGAGAGACTGGTGCGGATTTTCGCGACATTGTTCGATGAGAATGCATTCTTGTCTCCTCATGGCTTGCGTTCTATTTCCAAACGTCATTCGACGCCTTATCAGGTGCCCGGCATGCCGGGGGCAACCATTGAATATGAGCCGGCCGAATCCCGCACTGCGATGTATGGTGGCAATTCGAACTGGCGTGGTCCGGTCTGGTTCCCCATCAATTATCTGGTGATTCGCGCCCTTCTGGAATATGATCGATTCTTTGGACACGAATTTACGATCGAATATCCAACTGGCTCAGGGCAGCATTTGCCGTTACGCAATATCGCCGGCGATCTCGCGGATCGGTTGGTGAGCATCTGGCTGCCGGGTCCGGATGGGCGGCGGCCGGTCTACGGTGGTGTCGAACTTCTGCAGACCGACCCAGCGTGGAAAGACAACCTTTTGTTCTTCGAGTACTTTCACGGTGACAATGGCGCGGGCCTTGGAGCCATGCATCAAACAGGTTGGACCTCGCTGGTCGCTGATCTGCTGCTGGACCCACCCGAACGGGTGCACCGGATGATCTTCTACGAAGACACGACGACAGCCTCCGACGTGTCCGCTGCGGCAACTGGCCCAGCCGGCTAGCACCAAGAATTTTGAGCGAAGCCACATGCCATCAGAGCTGACCAAGATCGCCCACCCCTCCCTGTACGAAATCAACACCTGGCCCTGGCTTGCAGCCATCAGCAAGGACGAGGGAACCACCATTGATCTTGGATCGGTCCCGGCACGCTACTGGGACGAGCTAGCTGATCTTGGGTTCGATGGCGTTTGGCTGATGGGTGTGTGGCAACGCAGTCCCGCCGGGATCACGATCGCGTTGAGCAACGACGATTTGCGTGCCAGCTTCGGGGCCGCTCTTCCCGACTGGCAACCCTACGACGTGGTCGGTTCTCCTTATTGCGTACGCGGCTACGTCGTCGATGATCATTTGGGTGGTCGGGCCGGACTTGTCGCCGCTCGGGAAGCACTAGCGGCGCGAGGAATGGGACTGATCTTGGACTTCGTGCCCAATCACGTGGCACCTGATCATCCATGGACGATTGCCAAACCAGAGGTGTTCATCTCAGGTACCACCGCGGATCTTGCGCGGGAGCCGGCGTCGTTCGTCGAAATCGGCGATCGCGTCCTGGCGAATGGTCGCGATCCGTACTTTCCCGCTTGGCCCGACGTCGTTCAGCTCAACGCCTTTGCTCCCGCCCTGCGCACCGCGGTAATCGAGACATTGATCGAGATCGCTGATCAGTGCGACGGAGTCCGCTGCGACATGGCCATGTTGGTCATGAACGATGTCTTCGTACGCACCTGGGGTGATCGTGTCGGACCAGCTCCGAGCACCGACTACTGGCCAACGGTGATTCCCGCGGTCCGTGAGGCGCACCCAAGCTTCTTGTTCTTGGCTGAGGCCTATTGGGATCTGGAGTGGTCATTACAGCAACAGGGCTTCGATTACTGCTACGACAAGCGACTGTACGACCGCATCCTGCACGGTCCTGCTGAGCAGGTACGGCTACACCTGCTGGCCGACGACGATTATCAGCAAGGGCTTGTACGGTTCGTAGAGAACCACGATGAACCACGGGCACTGTCCGCATTCGGTGCGAGCCGATCGCAGGTTGCGGCCGTTGCAGCGCTCACCCAGACCGGTGCGCGGCTGGTCCACAACGGTCAACTCGAGGGAGCGACCGTTCACCTACCGGTCTTCCTCGGGCGATACCCCGAGGAGCCGATTGATTCGGCCCTTCTCGGCTTCTATCACTCACTGTTGCAGGCTTTGGCCGACCCAACATTCCGGGACGGGCGCTGGCGACTATGCGAACGATCCGGCTGGCCGGGAGATGACAGATATCTCAATCTTGTCGCCTGGTGCTGGGAAGGCGATACGCGCTGGCTGATCGTGGTCAATCTCAGCGATGACGCAGCGGCAGGCATGGTACGAACGCCATGGGCTGAGCTTCGGGGACGCCAATGGCAACTCACTGATCCGACTCAGAACATTGCTTTCCAACGCTCCGGCGACGATCTCGTGAACGGGCTGTTCGTCGAGCTTGACGCCTGGCAGTGGCACCTGTTCCGCATCGATCCGCTGCACGTTTGACCTCGAGGGAAGCGGCGACTCGAAGGTTGATCGCCGCGTTGTTACAAATGTAACTTGGCAGCTGTGACAGACATTGCTGAGATCGAGGTTCGCCCGTGGATTGTGATGCTGGCTCGTCTGCCAGCCGAGCCAGCGCGTCACCGGATGGCGGTGTGGCGCGAACTGCGACGTTCGGGCGCGATTTCCCTAGGGCAGGCAGTGTGGGCCATCCCAGACCTGCCCGCCGTGCGGCCCTTGCTGGAACGTCTCGCCCAACTGGTCGAGGCCGCCGGCGGCACCTTGTTGCTTCTGGCCGCCATGGGGTTCGCGGAGAGTGATGTCTCCCGGCTTGAGCAGTTGTACTCCGCCGCGCGCGAAGAGGAGTGGGCCGAGTTCGACGCCGACTGTGGCAAGTATCTTGCTGAGTTGGATAAGGAGGAGCGGCTCGCCAAGTACACGCTTGCCGAACTCGAGGAAGAGGAGCAGAGCATCGAACGGCTGCGCCGCTGGTATCGCGAGCTGCGGAGCCGGGATCTGCTCGGCACTCCCTCAACCACACAGTCAGCAACGGCGCTCAAGTTCTGCGAGGAACGGTTCCAGAGGTACGCGGACCACGTGTACGCGGCCCTTGGCAGCCCCACAGGCTGATCATCCGACAATCGCAGAGAGCTCGATCGCTTCTGTGGAAGGTAACGATGTTCAAACCCAAGGACTGGCTGGACCGTGTCTTCGAGGTCGGCATCATCCTCAAAGGGCTAAATGGCCTGGCTGAGCTGGTGGGCGGCCTTCTTCTGCTATTGGCGACTCCGGGAAGCATCCGTCGTCTGGCTGTGGTACTGACCCAGGGTGAGCTGTCGGAGGATCCGCATGACATCATCGCCCGTTACTTGCTACATACCGCGAGCGGACTCACCGGGAGCGCCGTCCGCTTCGGCGCCGTCTACTTATTGCTGCACGGCGCGGTCAAGGTCGTCTTGGTCATCGCGTTGTTACTGAACAAACTGTGGGCGTATCCCTGCATGATCGTTGTCTTGCTTATCTTCATTGGCTATCAGCTGTATCGGATTGCGCTACAGTCCAGCGCTGGCTTAGTGCTACTCACCGCGTTCGATGTGGTGATCGTCGCATTGACGTGGCGGGAATACCGCCGGCAGCGGCGGAGCCCGAACGACCGCTCATCCGGAACCGCTGGAGTCACGTCGGCAGCGCAGGTGGTGGAGCGGTGAAGAAACCTGCGATGGGGCGGCCGGTGGCTTCTGGTGAGGTCGTCTCAGCGAGTGCCTCGAGCACTGCTGGCTGGCCATGGTCGCCGTGGCGTACGGTCGTCGGATTTGGTGTGGTCAGCCTGGCAGCGGACATGGTGTACGAGGGCGCGCGCTCGGTGACTGGTCCGCTCCTGGCATCGCTCGGCGCCTCCGCAGTTCTCGTTGGCCTGATCAGCGGTGCAGGCGAGGCAACGGCCCTGCTACTGCGCCTCGTCTTCGGATCATGGGCTGATCGCAGCGGCCGCTATTGGACGCTCACATTTGTCGGCTACGGCTTAACGGCCGTCTGCGTCCCAGCGCTTGCCATCACGCCTTTCCTTGCCGGCGCCGGGCTGGCGCTTGCGTGCGTGCTCATCTTGGGTGAACGGCTGGGAAAGGCGGTCCGGAGCCCCGCCAAGACCGCGCTGCTCGCTCACGCGGCGGCTGCTGTCGGACTGGGACGCGGCTTCGGCGTCCACCAGGCGCTTGATCAGATCGGAGCGGTGGCCGGACCGCTCCTGGTGGCCGCAGTGGCCGCGGCAGCAGGAACGATCTGGCCGGCCATGGCGGTGCTGATCATTCCCGGAGCGGTGGCCATGCTCATGCTGGTTCGAATCTGGCGCAGCACGGGCAACACCCGAATAACTGACGACGGCCCAGCTCAATCGGAGGCTACGGCCGCCGCTTCGGAGCCTAAAGAATCATTGTTCGCGAGGTTACACGGTCAGCTGCCGCGGGCGTTCTGGCTATTTGCGGCCGCCTCCGCGGCAACGAGCGCAGGCTTGGTCACCTTCGCCGTGATTGCCTATCACCTCACCCAAGATCATGTTGTGTCCATCGCGGCCGTTCCGGTGATCTATGCGGCGGCCATGGGTGCGGAGGCGCTGGCCGCTCTTGGGTCCGGCTGGTTGTTCGATCGGACCAGGGGCGGTGCTTTGTTGGGGCTGCCACTGCTGGTGTCGGCAGTGCCGGTGCTGGCGTTCGCCCCATCTCCACTGCTCGCCGTTGCCGGCGCGCTGATCTGGGGCGCCGCAGGCGGCGTGCTCGATTCCACCGTCAAGGCGCTGGTCGCCGACCTCGTCCCAGGCTCCAAGCGGGCCACTGCGTACGGGGTGTTCGCTGCAGTACAGGGCGCGGCGGCCGTCGCTGGGGGAGTGATGGCCGGTGCCTTGTACGAGCGCTCGCTGCCGATCTTGATTGCGGCTGTCGTAGCAACCCAGATCATTGCCCTGATCTTGCTCATCGTCACTCTGAGATACCACAAGAAGATCAAGAACGTCGCGGCGTCATGAGCAGATTTGGCCAAGGAGCGCGATCATCCTTCACCGTCCTCGCGTTGGTCAGTGGGCTCGGGTTCCTCAGGCTGCCTGGCGAACGCGTGGCGCCAGGTCGAGCCAGGCGGCAGTCCTCGTAACGACGGCCGCTCAGGATGTGGTAAGGCCGCAGAGAAGATCGGTGGCAGTTGCGAAAGCGGCCTAGTGCGCTGAGCATCTTTCCATTGCTGGCGCGCGCGAGCACGATCGTCGAGATTCAGTTGATTCAGCAGATGTTCCACTGCTGCGAGGATCGAGCCTCGCAGCAACCAGGAAGATTTGTTGTCCTGGGGATTGACCATGATCAGTTCGGTCAACATCGCCTGAGTCTCACGGAGAATGTCGAGGCTCTCGTCAAGCGAGCGCTCGGCCTCCTCCTCTCGGCCCTCCACCTCGGCGAGAACTAGACCGCCGAATGCTCGAATGCAATCGGCAGCGTCGTGCAACACGACAGCGAATGCGGCACGCAGCTCCTCGCCGTAAGGGTCGTCCGGCTTGTCCTCGGTCGGCAGCTCCGCGAGCAGCACCACGAAGAGCGCGCGGATGGCGAGCAGGCAGCTTTCCATAGTCTGAAGTCCGGTTGACAAGACTGGCTCGATATCGACGGTGCCCAGAGCACGCGGATTTAAACGGCGACTGTCTTTCAACGCTGAAACGGTCTTGGTCGCGGATGTCAGCCGCCGGGCGCCGGCGCGTACCCGGTCAAGCCAGTTCTGAACTTGCTCGCGCCGAATGGGCCCCTCGGTCAAGGCCTGACTTGCGGCGTCGAGGGGCGCAGCGGCTGCTTCCGCGACTTCGGTCATGGCTCGGGCCGCTCGTCGAGTGGGTAGCGCGGGCGGATAGATGAGGTTGAACGCGATACCAACCCCGGCACCGATCAAGGTGTTGAGGATGCGGACTTCAGCCGCGACATTCGGACTGGTGACACCGAGGATCAGCATGGCGCTGATCGGTGCTTCCACAGCTTGCTCACCCAATCGAAAGATCCTGGCCAGGACCAACGAGGCGGCTATGGCCAGACCCAGGCTCCACCAGGTCAGGCCTATCCAGACGGATAGGAAGGTCGCGACCAGGACGCCTGCCAGCACTGCACCAACTCGAACGGCACCCATCTTGAGCGTCGAGTAGGCAGACGCCTGCATCACCAGCAAGGCGGTAAGAGGTCCGGTGAGATCGATCGCGCCGCTCGTCAGAGCCAAAGTGAGGAGATAGGAGATCACGGCGGCCGCCGTCAACCGAAGGATGTTCAGCGCGGGCGGCAAGATCCTGCGTGGCACGTCCCTCCAACGTGTCGGACGCCGAGGCCAGATCAAGGTAGCTAAGTTCTGCGGTCTGACGTATCGCGCCGCAGATTCGATCTTGCTCACTCGGCCGCCTCCTGGGAGTTGCGTCACCTTGCGCTCTGTCCCTATCGCCGCATCGCCGACGATAGGGATGTCTCGTCAGAGTCTTCAGCGATCTGACTTTAGGTTGGTCGACTCTCGTGAGCCAGCTCAGTGTCGAAATTGGTAGCTGCGGCGCTTGACCACTCAGCTACCCGAAGCGAGCATGGCAGCCAGAACTCAACGCTCCCAAGGAGCCGCAGTGAAAGTGACCCGGGCGAGCGCCAATACTGAGTTGCGCAAGCAGGCCAAGCCGAGCAAGAAGGCGAAGGTGCCTCGCTCATGCTCGGACGTGTTCCGGCTCTGGGCTTCGATTGGTATCGGCCTCTTGTTCACCATCGTGTTCGAGATCGTGGTGATCGTGCTGGTGGCCACCGGGGCTCGGCCGGCGCCCACCGATCGACAGTTCGAGCTGGAGTTCGGGTTTGGTGCGAGGCTCACTGCCTGGAATGGGTTCGCGATTTCCTACCTTGCGCTTGGCCTGCGCGCCTTCTCCCGCTGCGATCGAGCTGAGCTGGTACGGCGCGTCTTGGCGACCCCACTGCCGAGGTCGCGTGTCAAACGATGGTTGCTTGCCGGCGGAGGCGGGTCGGGCTGGCCGATCATCATCGCCGTGGTGGCTTTTGTCACGATCACCACGGCGGTGCTGAGCCGGGGCGAAGCCACCAATCTCGTCCTGGTGCTTGCCGCGGGCACCGTAGTGACCTGCTGGTTGGTGATCACGTTCAGTTTCGCCTTGCAGTACGCCCGTCGGGACATCGAGCGGGGTGGGCTGAAGTTCCCAGGCGCGGCCGAGCCGGTGTTCGCTGACTACAACTACCTGGCCATCGGGTGTTCGGCCACGTTCGGCACAACCGATACGACCATTGTGAGCACCCCCATGCGCCGGCTCGTCAGCGTGCACAGTGTGATTGGACTGTTGATGAATACGGT
>Ga0307308_10001094_pt1 | contig 10655 bp, 6 predicted proteins | sample ER_DNA_195_FD_194501 | JGI IMG/M metagenome (GOLD analysis project Ga0307308, IMG submission 194501) | Bulk soil microbial communities from the East River watershed near Crested Butte, Colorado, United States - ER_DNA_195 | ecosystem: Environmental > Terrestrial > Soil > Floodplain | place: USA...
CTCGCTCCAAGGCGTGACGGCGTTGTCCTCCACTGACTCGAGCCAGCGGCCAGACACCGCCCTCACCGGCCGCCAAACCGAGAATCTGGCTGCGTGGAACACCTTCCTCGACCACCCGGTCGTCGGCGTCGGCCCGGGTGTCTACTTCAAGGAGTACTCGCGCGAATACGGGAACAGGCTCGGCGTCAGGTACCTGCACAGCGAGCGCCGCGGACACAGCCTTTACCTCGAACTCGCCGCCGACACCGGGCTCGTCGGCCTGAGCGCGTTCATGGCGATGGTCGGAACAGCGCTCGTCCTCCTGTATCGGCACGCCAAACGGTTGCGTGGGCACGACCCGCAAGGAGCGATGGTCGCGAGCTCTCTCTTCTTCGCTCTCTTCGCCTACCTCGCCTGTGCCATGTTCCTCCACCTCTCGTATCAACGGTACTTCTGGGCGCTCCTCGGCCTTGCGAGCGCCGCGATTTGGACACTGCGGCGGGAAGCCGAGGACGAACTCGTCCGCCCACCTCCAGAAACGACGGCGTAACCTGCGACCTCTTAGTGAGGCGCGTGGGTCCAGTCCGTCCAACCGAAGTTGCGACCGATCCTGCTGCCTACCTCCACGGGAAAAGACGTGCCGTAGCGGTAGTTGATGATCCAGTAGGCGGGTACGCCCGGCTCCCACCAGTCTTTGTGCGGGAAGGCTCGTCCGAGCTCGAAGAGGAACCGAGTGGCACGGAGGAGCGCTCTCTGCTCCCACGCGTACGCGTCGTAACCCTGCCGGTGCAGGAGCTCGGCGAGCGCGACGTAGCCACTCATGGCCTCGCGGGGATACTGGGTGTAGGTCGGAGGCCAGCGGAATGACCCGCCGCGCCGCATGTCGTCGGGTAAGGCGCCATCGATCGAGTGCCCCCGCTTGGTCGCTCCCTCAGGGTTCACGCCTCGCGGCCGGGCGGGATCGGCTTGCCACGAGAGGTCGTCGTTGTACCCGCCGGCTCGAAAGCCCTTGCCGACGTCGTTGGGCCCGAAGAGAGGGCCGGGAATCCCAGGATAAGCGGACCGATCCCCCAGCCAGCCCTTCATGATCTTCGCGGCCCGCGCGAGATCGCGTTCGTCGCCCAAATAGGCGGCGATCGCCACTCGGCTCGCGGCCGTCATTCCCCCCCAGTTGTTGATTGCACGCTCGGCTGTGCCGATGAGCGTCTGGTCGTGAACGGCCTCGGATCCGAGCGGCTCGTGGCGAACGGCTGCGAGCCACTTCCGGAACGATGTGTCCGCAGCCGGGTCGTATGACCGTAGATCGATCAGGTCGGCCGCGATGATGTACGAGAGGAGGTTCCGGCCGAGAGCCAGCGTGCTGCCACCCTGCTCCGTGCCGACGGCGCTCTCGATCGCCTCGGCCGCCTTCCTGCGGTAGCTCTCGTTGCCGGTGCGCACGTAAACGAGTGCGACGGCCAGGGTCAGCACGTCGTGGTCGGAGTTCTGGTCGGCGATGTCCGCCTCCCCGAGGGGTCCGTCGGCGGCGGCCTTGACGCGCTCCCAGGCCGCCCCTCGCATGGGAAGCCGCCGCACCTCGGCACGCGAGATCCAGATTCCGTCAGGCGCCGCCCGCGGCGTACGAGGCGGCGCCGGAGTTGACTCAGCCCGCTGCTCCGCCTGCGTCTGCTGGCGCTTTTGGCGCTCGACTTCATCCCGCGCGCCGTTCGTCCCGGTGCAAGCCGACGCGAGCAAGAGGCAAGCAAACCCAAGGGTCGCGAAGGCCCTCACACCGAGAGCTTGCCAGTGCACCGGGACCGGCGTCGCAGGTCCGAGACCGCCGTCGACTCCCTGACTGCGCAACCTGAGGTGCCTACTTGACAGGCTCGGCAACCCCTGTTATCCCTCCGAGCCGGTGAGGGTCTCCGCGGCGATGGTTTCGGGATGCCCGCGGTTATTTTCTGCGCGCGCGGCGTTCCTCATCGCGCTCGCGCTCGCCGCCCTCTCGTTCGCTGGGGTCGCGCAGGCGGCCCCCGGAGACATCGGCTACGAGGGCCCGTCGACTACGGGGGCCGGCTCCGGCATCACGGCTTCGAAACCGGAAAGCAAAGTGTGGTGGAACGACGGGTTCTGGTGGGCGAGCATCTGGGATGCGACGAGCGCGGACTTCCACATCTTCAAGCTCGACCAGGGAACGCAGAGGTGGAGCGACACCGGCGTCGCCCTCGATGACCGCTCGGGTACGCACGCCGACGTTCTCTGGGACGGCAACGCAGGGAAGCTCTACGTCGCCTCCCATGTCTTCACCGAGTCGCCCGCGAGCGGGTCCCCGAGCCGGCTCTACCGCTACAGCTACAACGGGGCCACGGATACGTATACGAGAGACACGGGCTTTCCGGTCACGATCGTGAACTACAAGCTCGAGACCCTCGTCATCGCCAAGGATTCGACCGGCGAGCTCTGGGCGACCTGGGCGCAAGGAACGCAGATCTGGGTCAACCGCACTCTGTGCTCCCCGACTTGCGACGACGCGAGCTGGGGTACGCCATTCGTGATCTCGTCCACGGCGATCAAGGCCGACGACATCTCCTCGGTGATCGCCTTCGGAGGGAACAAGATCGGCGTGATGTGGAGTGACCAGAACGCGGCGAAGGATTTCTTCGGCATTCATGCCGACGACCAAGCCGACAACGTCTGGTCGTTCGAGACCGCGCTCCAGGGACCGGGCATGGCCGACGACCACATCAACTTGAAGACAGACGCCTCCGGCCGCGTGTTCGCTGCCGTCAAAACCTCGAGGAGCGGCTCGACGGACCCGCTGACGATGTTGCTCGTCCGCGCTCCGGAAGGGGGCTGGACGAGCGCCGTCTTCGGGCTCAAGCGAGACCACCACACCCGGCCGCAGGTCGAGATCGACGAGACGAACGGCGTCGTGCACATGTTCGCCACCTCACCCGAGTCGAGTGGCCAGATCTACGAGAAGACGTCCCCGATCAACTCGATCTCGTTCCCAGCCGGCCTCGGGACACCCGTCATCAAGGATGCCGACGGCACAGTGAACAACGTCAGTTCGACGAAGCAGAACGTCAGCCCATTGACGGGCCTCGTCATCCTCGCGTCCGGCTCGAGCGGGCACTACTGGCACAACTTCTTCACTCTGGGCGGCGGCGGGCCGGTCGCGCCGACCGCTTCCTTCTCTGGGGCGCCCACGAGCGGCACCGCGCCGCTCACGGTCAACTTCACCGACACCTCGACCGGCAATCCGGACACGTGGGCGTGGGATTTCGAGAATGACGGCACCGTGGACTCCACCGCCCAGAATCCGAGCTTTACCTACACGACGCCGAATACGTACACCGCCAAGCTCACGGTCACGAACAGCGCAGGGTCGAGCAGCGCGACGAGGACGATCACGGTAAGCCCCGCGGGCGGGGGCGGCAACTCGCTGACGTTCACCCCGAGCGACGATGCCTACGTGAGGTCGGCGTCCCCGGATGCCAAAGCCGGCGGGGACGTCACTGTCCGGACGTACCACAGTAGTTCTTCGGAGACGTACTCCTACCTCAAGTTCACGGTGACCGGCGTGACCGGACCCGTGAGCTCTGTCAAGCTGCGGCTCTTCGTCACCGACCCGAGCGCCGTCGCCGGAAAGATCTATGGCGTTGCCGATACCAGCTGGACCGAGGGTGCCATCACCTGGAACACCAAACCGGCGATCGGGTCGCTATTCGGCACCGGAGGCTCTGCTCCGGTTGGCACCTGGGTCGATTTCAACCTCGATCGTGCACCGAGCGTCACCGGCGACAATTCGTACAGCTTCGTCCTCAAGGACGGCTCGGCCGACGCGGCCTGGTACAGCAGTAAGGAAGGCGCGAACGCGCCGCAGCTCGTGGTGACTTTCGGCTCCTAGCTGCATCTCGAGAGGCGCTCTTGTGCCAGGATGACGGATCCGGGAGCGGCGGGTCGCACCCGGGTCCGAACGCGACCGGGACGGGGGCGAATCCGTGAAGGCATCAGTACCCGCGAGCTCCTCCGCCGACTCAGTCTCCGCGAGGAGCGACGCGGCGGCCAGGAAGCAGATTCGAGGCTCGAGCCTCTTGCTCGCGGGGCGGATCGTCTCGCTAGGCGTCAATTTCGCCGTCCAGATCGTCGTCATCCGCTACCTGTCCAAGACCGACTACGGCGCGTTTGCCTACGCCCTCTCACTCGTCGGTCTTGGCGCCAGCATCGCCACTTTCGGACTCGACCGCTCGATCACCCGTTTCATCCCGATCTATGACGAGCAAGGCAAGTACGGGAAGGTTTTCGGCACGCTCGCCCTGGCCTTCGGCACGGTGGTGTCGATCGGCCTCATTTCCGTCGTGGTCGTGTACGGACTGCTGGCGACCATCGGAGGCGGATCGCTCATCGGGAACCACCAGGCAGTCTCGGTCCTCCTCGTCCTCATCCTCCTCTCCCCCATCCAGGCGCTCGACGGCTTGCTCATGGGGATGTTCGCCGTGTTCTCGAAGCCGCGCGCGATCTTCTTCCGTAAGTACGTCCTCAGCCCCAGCCTGCGGTTGACGATCATCCTCCTTCTGGTCCTCGGGAACCAGGGCGTCATCTTTCTCGCCGCCGGGTACGTGGCCTCCGGCGCACTGGGCGTGGCGCTCTACTCCGTCATGCTCTACCGCATGCTGCGGGGCGAAGGGCTTCTGCAGCACTTCTCCTTCGGGACGATGGAAATCCCGGCGCGCGAGGTCCTCAGCTTCACCATTCCACTCCTCACTTCCGACCTCGTGTACATGGCGATGAACACCTCGGACGTGATCCTGCTCGGCCACTTCGGTGGTGCGGCCGACGTCGCCGCGTTCAGGGTGGTGACGCCGGCGGCGACCTTGAACCAGCTCGTGATGACGAGCTTCACCCTGCTCTTCACACCGCTCGCGGCGCGCATGTTCGCCCGCGACGATCGCGAAGGCGTCAACCGGCTCTACTGGCAAACGGCGATCTGGATCGCCGTGCTCTCCTTTCCGATCTTCGCCCTGACCTTCTCGCTCGCCAAGCCCGTGACCGAGACGTTGTTCGGTTCGCGGTACGCGGACTCCGCAACCTATCTCGCGCTTCTCTCGTTCGCCTACTACTTCAATGCGGCCCTCGGCTTCAACGGACTGACGCTGAAAGTCTTCGGGAAGCTCCGCTACATCGTCTCCATCAATGTCGTGGCGGCGCTCGTGAATCTGTGCGTCAACTTCCTCCTGATCCCGCGTTACGGCCCGCTCGGTGCGGCGATCGGGACGTCGTCAACGCTTGTCGTACACAACCTCCTCAAGCAGGCTGGGCTGCTACTCGGCACGGGCGTGCGCCTCTTCCAGGGGCGCGACATCGCCGTCTACTTGGCCATCGGCCTGGCCGCAGGGCTGCTGCTCGCGCTCCAGATCATCGTTTCGCCGCCGGCCTATGTCGGTTTCGCGTTCGCCGCGCTCGCCTCGCTCGTCGTTGTCGCCGTCGGCCGGGGTTCGCTCCGCGCCGCCGAGACTTTTCCAGAGCTCATGCGCTTTCGCGTCATCCGGCTGATCGCGGGCGACTAGCCGCGGGTCAGACCGGGCCCGTGTGGAGGACAGTCCCAACGAGATTCGTTCGCGCCAGGCCGAGGGCCTCGACGGCCGAGACGACACTCTCGCGTCTCGTCTGGCTCGGCCGCACCACGACCACCGCGGCGTCGAGCATGCGGGCCCAGATGAGCGCCGCCGGGGAGCTTCCGAGGCTTGCCGCGTGCAGGACGACGAAGTCGGCCTCGGCCAGGAAGAGGGCGAGGACCGCCCTTGCGTCCTGCGACCCGGCTGACCACGCCTCATTGCCGCGCGGAAAGACGAGGGCGAGTGGCGGGCCTGCCCGAAGTGCGAACCGCTCCAGGGTTAGAGACCCGTGGCGCAGCAAGCTCAACCTTTTCGCCGAGGGACCCTCAGACCTCTCGCCGATCCCGAACAGTCGGGCGATCGCACGGTCGCTCGCGAGGTCCGCGAGGACGACCCTGCCAATCGTCCCGGCGAGGGCCAGCGCAAGCTGGCCGGCGACGGCTGCACTGCCCTCGTTTCCCTGGGCCCCGACGACGAGGAGACTGCGGGGCGCGCGCCCGCCGTTCGCGGTCAGGATCCGCGTCGAGAGCCGCTGGTACGACTCGGCCGCAGCGGGAGCAGCCGGAAGCCCACTCCCACGGGTCGCGGGCAGAACGCCTCCGTTCACCGAGGCGAGGACGGGGATCGGCGCAAGCCGGGCAAGATCGTCCTGACGCCGGACGGTACGCCCGGCCGAGGCAGCGAGGACCGCTACGGCGAGACCGCCGAACAGGCCGGCCAGCGCCCCGAAACCGGCGATCAGGAAGAGCCGGGGTCGGATGCGGGCGCCGGCGGAAGCAGGCTGCAAAATCGCGAGTCGAGGGCCCGCCCTGACGTGTGAGTTTCCGCGTCCCGAGGACGCCGCCACGGCGGTCCGGCGGATGAGCTCGTCTGCGAGACTATTCGCGATCGCCACAGCGACCACCGGGTGTCCGTTCCGGACGCGAATCGTCAGCAGGCGCGTGCTCGTATCCGCCTCCCCTCGAACATTCGGCTGTAGCTCCTCGGGCGTGAGCGGAAGTCTCAGAGTGTTTAGCGCCGCGCGAAGGAGCGGGATGCTGTTGGCCAGCTCCGCGTACGTAGGCGCCTGCGCTGCCGCTACCTGCAGTTGCCCGGCCACTGGCGCGTTCACGACGAGGATCGCCTTGGCCTCGTACACCGGGGTCACGCGCAGCCCGTAGGCGTAGGCGAGAAGCGCGCCTACCACCATGGCGAGTGCGACTGCCCACCAGCGGCGCGTGGCGGAGAACCGGCGTGCAATTTGCCACGACATCGGTGCATCCAGCGTAGTCGAGCCCGCCAGCCAATTCGCCGGGAACTGATGGAGGGCCGGCGCGTCGCCGGCCCTCCATCATGAGTCGGCTTCTCCGGCCTTCTTCCTAGAAGAGCACCTCGATCGAGTGCCGGCTGTCAATTCCGTCGACCCGAGCCCGGTCGCGGCCGGTGCCGCCGGCGACCCAGTCCCGCCTTCTGTCGCGGGCCACGAGCGTGTCGTTGCCCGGGCCGGCAAGGAGCACATCGCGGCCGCCGCCCCCGACAAGCCGGTCACGGCCCGAGCTTCCGCGGAGATTGTCCGCACCGAGCCCGCCGAGGAGGACGTCATTGCCGAGCCCTCCAAAGAGGCGGTCGGCACCTCCGCCGCCCTGCAGGCGGTCGCTCCCGGCCCCGCCCAGGAGACGGTCGTTTCCGCCGAAGCCGCGGATGATGTCGTTCCCACCGAGACCGCAGATGACGTCGGGCCCCGGCGTGCCGTTGAGGATGTCAGGGCCGGGCGTGCCCGTGATCGTGCACGAGCCCGACGGCGGAGGCGGTGCAGTGAGCGCCTCGAAGTGGTGCCAGTAGCGCTTGGTGAGGATGTTCGTCGCCACCACCGCGAGGTCGGTCGTGCTGTCCAGGTTCTGCTTCGTCGAGGTCGCGTTGTTCATTCCGGCGCTGTCGTCGTCCTGGATCACCGGCCGCCGCGAGGAAACGGTGAACGTGGCCGTGCTCAGCGGAGCCGTGGCCTCGAAGATGTCCCCGCCGGAGGCCTCCGGGTCCGCTCCGGAGGGGTGCGGGCCGGTCTCGAAGACGTGGATCACGCCGTTGCCCGTGTCGAGGAGCACGATCGGCCGCGTCCGCTGGTCCGGCGAGTAGGAGATCGTGTGCGCCGTCCAGGTCCCCCCGGAAGCGCGGACGAGCAGGCGCGTCTGGGGGTTGAGAGCCGTCTTCGACAGGAACTTCGTCTTCGTGGCGGCGTACACGACGCCGCCCGCCGTCTTCAGGTTGATGTGGTCGTCTGCCAACTTCGGACCGCTCGAGGGTGCGGGATTGTCCGCCGTCCACGTGGCGTCGGAGTCCGCGTCGTTGTGCACGGCGAACCTCATCGCCGAGGTTGCCTGATCGCTCCACATGACGCCGATCTTGTTCCCGCCGAAGGCGATCAGAGCCGAGATGTCGTCACTCGTCACGGCGCCGGCGCCGGGAAGCAGGAGAGTGGTCCAGACACAGGCGGGGTCGGTGCCGGCGACGGAAGTGCAGTCACCGGCCGTGTGGGCGACGAAGACCCGGTAGGCCCCGCCCGAACCGTTCTGCTGCACCCAGGTCGCCCAGAGCTTGCCCGTCGAGTCCTTGTCCATGACGGTCGCCTCGCTCCGCTGGGCGTTGATCGTCACCGGAAAGCCCGTGTCCAACGCGTAAGTGTCGGTGCCGCTGTTGTAGTTGAAGCGGTAGAGCTTCATCTCGTTGCCCACCGCCGTGCTGAACGTGGCCGTCGACTGGAACTTGTGCGAGGCGACGAAGAGGTGCGTACCGTCCCACAGGACGTCCTGGCGAGTGCTGTCACGCGAGTCGATCAGGACGCCCGTGTCGGTCCAGGTGTTGCCGACGAGCTTGAAGATGTCGTAGTTGCCCACGGTTCCTGTCTTGGCGAACATGCTCGCCCACCAGAAGCCGTCGTTGAACCAGAGCTTGCTCTCGGGCTTCGACGACGTCGGGCTCCCGCCGGTGCCGGCCGTGTAGGCCGGGCCTTGAATGCCGATGTCGGCGGCAGCGATTCCCGCCGTGAACCCCGCCGCCACGAGGCCGCAGAGCAGTGCGCATACCCAATGGAGAACTCTCCCCCTCATTTACATACCCCTTTCCCGGAGTTTTGGTGGCCGCACCGGGCCAGACCGCAGTATCTAGCCCGCTCCCGGACGCGGAACGTATCACTTTCAACAGGGACGGAACGCCTCAATGCCTCGGGATTGGTGAACCTCCTTCCTTGCGGGTCAGGCCCCATGGCCACCAGGGCAGAAGCTGGGCACGAACGAGCGGAAGTCCGGACGCGCGCCCGACATTGATCCGCCGCAGGCGAAGCCAGTTGGGCCGCCGCAGGTCATTCGTGCCGCGTGTCGTCGCGAACGCGAGCTCGAACCTCTCCTCAGCGAGGATGCGTTCCAGGTGCGGGCCATGCCCACCTCCCGGGTAGGCGAAGACCCGAGGCGCGCCTCCGACCTCGCGCTCGAGGTCCTCGAACGACCCGACGATCTCGTCGCGCGCCGCCTCGGCTGAGAGTCGGTCGAGCATCGGGTGGGTCCTCGAGTGCGGCGCGAGCGCGACTCCTTCTGAGTGGAGCTTGCGAAGCTCGGACCAGCCGAGGACGGCGGATACCGGGGCAGGCGCCTCGAGCTCCTCGCACAACTCGTCGACGAGCTCCATCGCCGTCTCGTGCGCTAACGACTTCAGATGACTTCGAAGGCGCCGGAACGCCTGCAAACGATTGACCTCCGTCGCCAGCACAACGGATCCGACGGGGGTGGCGAGGGGGGCTCTGCGCCCAGTCGTGCGGAGCGCCCCGTACAACCGGTCCCACCAGAACGCCCTGCCTCGGTCGCCCGGATAAGCGGTGGGAACGAAGAGCGTCACCGGAATTCCGTGCCGCTTGAGGATCGGCCAGGCGGTCTCGCCGAAATCGCGGTAGGCGTCGTCGAAGGTCACCATGACCGACCGAGGCGCCAGACGGGCTTCTCCTCGCCGAACAGCCAGAACCTCCGGCAGCGAAAGGGGTCGCCACTTGGCGGCGAGGAGGCTCATGTGCTCTTCGAAGTCGGCAGGCTCCGCGCTGATCAGGCCCGGGTAGAGAGAGGGCGAGCGTCCCACCGCGTCGACGCGGTGGTAGGTCAGCACGGCGAGGAGATCGGGCCGGGGCCTGGCCGCCTGCTCGAGCGAGGCGACAACCCGCGTGAACGCTCTGCCGCGGGCGGCGGCGAGGGCGGTGCGTCGCAGAGTGGTCCTACCGTCCAAGCGCGACCTTTCGGCGCACCTTCCGAGCGATCCGCGCGAGCTCGACCAGACCCGGGCGGGGGTCGTCGCGGCAGAGAAGATCGAAGCTGCCTCTCGGGTTGACGAGGCTGAGCGCGGCCGCAAACGCGTCGCGGCGGCCGGGCGTACGAACAAGGCGACGACGTCTGCCCCGAAGCGCGGAGCCGATCCAGATCACCTCCAGGTCGAGGTTGTGCGACCGGACTCCAAGTAGGTAATCCGTGTCCGGAGAGCCGTTGCGCGCCGAGGAGCTCCCCAGGTAGAGATCGACCATGCGGCCCGGAAAGTCCATGCCGCTCTTGACTGCCAGCGGGAGGGAGCCCCAGATCCGGCCGTTGATCTCCATCAGCCGTGGGCCCTGTTCTCCGAGCTTGAACTCGACCATCGCGAGCCCTGTCCAATGGAGCGCGTCGAGCAGGCGGACGGCGTAGTCGTACAGGACCGGGTCGAGCGGGACGCTCTCCCTGAACGAGCTTGCGCCGCCAGTGACCGGGACCTCGCGCAGCCGCCGATGCTGGAACGCGGCGAGCGGGCGGCCGCGCTCGAGGATGAGCTCGACTCCGTGACCCTCCCCTGGGTAGTACTCCTGGAGCAGCACCTCCGATCGCCCTTCGAGTCGGCCCATCTGCTCCCCGAGCTCCCGAGCGTTCTCCGCGTAGGAGACCTCGTACAGCTCGACGGGACCGCCGTCGCGGAAGATGCTCGCGGACCTCGGCTTCACAACTACCGGCCAACCAATCGACGAAGCCGCGGCGAGCGCCTCTCGAGTGGTTGTCACCAGCTGAGTCCGTGGCGCCGGGACGCCGGTCTCCTCGGCAA
>Ga0307308_10001096_pt1 | contig 10645 bp, 10 predicted proteins | sample ER_DNA_195_FD_194501 | JGI IMG/M metagenome (GOLD analysis project Ga0307308, IMG submission 194501) | Bulk soil microbial communities from the East River watershed near Crested Butte, Colorado, United States - ER_DNA_195 | ecosystem: Environmental > Terrestrial > Soil > Floodplain | place...
CCGCCAACCCGAACTCTCAAACTCGAACCAGACGGCACACCCCTACGGTGACATTGAGTTCGGGAATGCCCCTCGGGCGAGTGCCGCTAAAGTCCGCGACCGTGCCGGCGAATCGTTCTGCGCCACCGGTCACTGTGACTCCGGTGCTCATCTATCCGGATGTACGAGCGGCGGTAGCGTGGCTGGAGTCCGCATTCGGCTTCGCGGAGCGGGTACGCATTGGCGACGCCCATCGCGCTCAGCTGCGCGTCGGGTCGGACGGTGCCATCGTTGTCGCCGACGTTCGTGCCGATCAGGTCGCGCCAAGCCTGGGTGTCGTGACACACCTCGTCAAGGTGCGCGTGCCGGATGTCGATACGGCGTTCGCCCGGGCGCGTGACTTCGGGGCACGTGTCCTCGAGGAGCCGACAACATACGAGTACGGCGAGCGCTCATGTGTGCTTGAGGACCTGGGCGGCCACCGTTGGGAACTGACCGAGACAGTGCGCGACGTCGAACCCGAGGAATGGGGCGGGGTAACAGTTGCGCCGTGGTAAGAGCCGCCTCGTCTGGGCCGGTGTTCGAGAATGTCCCCCGAGCTGCAACAGAGGAATAGGTTCGCAAGGGACAGCCGTGGTGGAAAGGAGGCAACCGTGAGCGAAGCCAAGAAAGTTCTTGAGCAAGCTGTCGAATGCTGGAACGCCACCGACCGGGACGGATGGGCCGCCCTCTACACCGACGATGTTGTCTACGAGGCGCCCGGTGGCGCGCGTATTTCGGGGTTGCCGGACCTGAAGGAGAAGTACTTCGATACGCTTGTGACGGCAGCTCCCGACCGCAGGAGTCGCGACGTGATCCTCTTTGCAGAGGGCGATCATGTTGTGGAGGAGGCGAGGTATACCGGGACGCACACGGGTACCTGGCGCAACCCGGACGGTGCTGAGGTTCCTGCAACTGGAAAGAAGCTGGACTTCCCCTTCGTCGGAGTCTTCCGAGTCGAAAGCGGCAAGATCAGCTCTATCCGCCTCTACTACGATCAGATCGAAGTCTTCACACAGCTAGGACTGATGCCGGGAGCAACGTCGAGCTAACGTCGGGACGTCGCATGCACGGGCTGGCGAAGCAGGACAGCCCAAGCGATACAGGCGATCCCTCGTGCGAGGGATCGCCGGGGCCCATGGCGGGCGCGATGCAAGGATCACGATGCGTCCACGTTTCCGCGCACCGGACGCGGGAGCCGTCCGGAGCCTCCGATCCGCGCGACTCATGTTGTCCCTCGTCGCGCTCGCCGTTCCTCTCGGGAGCGGGGCTGCCGCTCCCGCGGCGACCTCGGCGCGCTCCGCGACACCCGGGACGAACGGACACCTGCTCGTCGCCAGCGGCCACCGCCACGAGATGGCGCTCTTCGCAATGCAGCCGCGGAGCGGTGACCGGCTGCTCCTGCAGTACGGCGGCGACCAGGGTGCCGCGTACTCACCGGACGGTACGAAGATCGCGTTCATGAACAACTACGACGGCGACTACGAGATCTGCGTCATGAACGCAGACGGCACGGGGACCAAGCAGCTGACGAAGAACTCGGCCCTCGACGCATATCCGAGCTGGTCGCCGGACGGAACGAAGATCGCGTTTACGAGCAATCGCGACGGCGACCTCGACATCTGGGTCATGAACGCCGACGGCTCGGAGCAGACGAACATCACGAATGATGATCCGTGGAACGACGACGCTCCGCGCTGGTCTCCCGATGGGCGCTGGATCGCGATCGAGACGGATCGCTACAACGGCGTGAGCACCGAGCTGATCACCCCCGACGGAACGAGGCAGGCAACCATCGGCTCGATTCAGTACACCACCTGGTTCGACAGCTGGTCGCCGGACGGGAAGAGCCTCCTCGTCGACAGCAATCGCGGAGGCGACTACGACATCTACCGCTACGACATTTCCGGCACCGCTCCACTCCAGTGGGATCTGCTCCAGGCACAGATCGTGAGCGACGACAACGCCGTCGAAGGTCCGGCGATCTGGTCGCCGGACGGAAAGCAGATCGCGCTCTCGAGCAACCGGGACGGCGACTTCGAGGTGTACGTGATGAACGCCGACGGCGGGCCGCAGCGCCAGGTGACGCACAACACCGTTGACGACGTCGTCCTGGACTGGCAGTCGCTGCACGACCTACGAGCGCCGTCAGTGAAGGCGCTGGCGAGTCGCGGCACGCCGGGCAAAGCGATCACACTCCGCTTCAAAGCCGCAGACAACTCAGGTCGTGCGTCGGTCGGGATCACCGTCTTCCTAGGCAAGCGCCCGGTCGATTATCTGCGCAGTCCGCTCAAGAAGCGGAGCGCAGGTCATGCCTACACGGCGACGTGGCACTCGTACAGGTTCAACGGACCGCTCAGGTTCTGCGCAGAGGCCTACGATCCGTCCGGCAACGAGAGTTCCCGGAGCTGCGCGCCCATCGCTACGAGCTGACACTCGGAAAGCCTCCTGCGGTTAGTGCCCTTCTCGCTCAAGGGTTCGCTCGGCTTCTAAAATCGTGAGGCTCGGGTGCGGCTCAAGTTGTTACGGTCGCCCCATGCCCATCACTCCGCACATCGTCGTTCAGGACGCCGAACGCGCCGCCGCCTTCTACCGCGACGCCTTCGGCGCCGAGGAGCTCAGCAGGATCCCGACGCCCGACGGTCGCCTGATGTCCGTACAGCTGCGAATCGGGGACGGCGCTCTGCACCTCGCTGACGAGTTTCCCGAGCTGGGAGTGCTCGCCCCGCCATCGGTCGGCGGGACGCCGGTTGTCCTTGCCCTCGACGTGCCCGACGCGGAGGCGGTTTTTGCGCAGGCCGTCGCGGCCGGCGCCGAGGTCCGCCAACCGCTTGCAGACATGTTCTGGGGCGACTTGCACGGCCAGCTCGACGATCCGTTCGGGCACCGCTGGAACGTCTCTCAGCACCTGCGCGACGTGCCGCACGACGAGGTCGTAGCCGCTGCGGCGCGGGCCTTCGGATCGGCGTCATAGAGGCTAAGTCGGTTCGAACGGCTTGCCACCTTGATCGCAAACGATTTCGTGTCCAGAATGAGCGGCCGGCATGACGACGCCCACCCGCGCCCAAAGTGACTTGACCCTCGCCCGGGACGGGGGCATCCCGGCCCGGACTCGGCCGGAGGCGCCGATGTTCCCCGGCGGCATGGAGGTCGGCCGGGAGGAGCTCGAGGCGTTGGCACGGGTGATCGAGAGCAAGAACCTCTTCCGCTACTACGGCGTTGGCGACGGACCGGACGAGGTCGTCTCGTTCGAGCGTGAGTTCGCGGAGCTCACGGGTGCGAAGCATGCCCTGTGCGTGAACGCGGGTTCCGCGGCGCTCATCTGCGCGCTGATCGGCGCGGGCGTGGGGGAGGGCGACGAGGTGATCGTCCCCGCGTACACGTGGAACGCGACGCCGAACGCGGTGCTCGCCTCGCGTGCGCTTCCCATCCTCGCCGAGGTGGACGAGTCGCTGACGCTCGACCCGGCCGACGTGGAGCGAAGGATCACGCCGCGCACGCGGGCAATTCTCCCGGTGCACATGCGTGGAGCGCCCGCTGCGATGGACAAGCTCGTGGCGATCGCGAAGAAGCACGAGCTGGTGCTGATCGAGGACGTGTGCCAGGCGGCCGGCGCCACCTATCGCGGCCGCCGCCTTGGCACATTCGGCGACGCGGGCGCCTTCAGCCTCCAATTCAACAAGATCATCACGACGGGCGAGGGTGGCGTGATGATCACCGACCGCGACGACTTGCTGGACCTCGCGCTCGACGTGCACGACTGCGCCAACTCGGTCCGGCGCGGCGTCGGGCTGCCGAAGTTCGCGGGCTACAACTTCCGTGCTTCGGAGCTGACCGGTGCGATGGCGCGGGTTCAGCTGACGAGGCTCGACGGCTTGCTGGAGCGGATGCGGGCGAATCACGCCCGGCTCGCGGCTCAGGTCGGCGGCCTGCCCGGGCTCGAGCTCAGGCGGGCGAACGACGAGGACGGCGACGCCGGCATTGCGCTGATCGCCTTCACCGACGACGCGGCCCGCGCGGCCGACGCCGTCGCTGCGCTCAACGCGGAAGGCGTGCTCGCGATGCAGATCTACTCGCCGGCCACGCCCGATCTTCATGTCTTTCCGTTCTGGGCTCCCGTCCTCGACGCGGTCGAGGCCGCGGGCGCGGACCGGCCGGACTGCCCGCGCACGCTGGAGCTTCTCGAGCGGACGATCCACGTTGACGTCTCCCCGCTCTGCGAGGAGCAGGATCTCGACGAGATCGCGTTCGCCTTCGAAAAGGTGGCCAAGCAGGTCCTCGCATGAGGTCGCTCGCCTTCGGCTCGCTCCCGTGAGGGAAACCATGTTTCCCTCACGGGCTCCCTTCTTCAGGGATCGCCTCAACGTGCGCGGCGTTACGACCGTCGCCGCGCGTACTGAGGAGAAAAAAAGGGGAAACCGCCCGGTTTCCCCCGAAGCCCCTTCCACTGCTCATAGGCCACAGGCCGGCCTGTGAGGCTCCGGATCGGGGTCGTCGGCGGCGGTCTCGTCGCTCAGGCCATGCATCTCCACTTTCTTGCGCACATGAACGACCGCTTCGAGCTGGTTGCGGTCGCGGATCCCAGCGCAACGGTTCGCGACTCGCTGCAGCGGCTGTACAGCCTCGAGGCCACCTACGCCGATCACGAGCAGCTGCTCGACGGCGCAAAGCTCGATGCCGTCGTCATCTCCTCCCCGGCGCAGACCCACGCGGAGGCGACACTCGCCGCGCTAGGTCGCGGCCTGCACGTCTTCGTCGAGAAGCCGATGTGCATCACGCTCGCGGACGCCGACAGAGTCGTCGAGGCGCAACGAAAGATGGGCAAGGTCGTGCAGGTCGGCTACATGAAGCGCTTCGACCGCGCCTGGGAGCGAATGCTCGGGGGAATGCCGGAGTCCGCCGATTCCCTTCGCTACATCAGCGTCGTCGTGTACGACCCCGAGTTCGCCCCGTATTTCGGGCCGGGGGAGATCGCGCGCGGCTCGGACATTCCCGCCGACGTGCTCGAGGCCGGGCGCGAGCAGATGCGCGCACAGGTGCGGGAGGCCGTGGGCGCGGGCGCGGACAGCCCGGCCGTGATCACGGCGTTCGAAGGGGCCTTCCTCGGCAGCCTCGTGCACGACGTGAACCTGGTCCACGGATTGCTTGATCGTCTTGGCGAGCCTCTGCCGGCGGAGGTGATCGCCGGCGACTGGTGGAACGAGGGCCAGGCGGTGACGGGTTCGGTGCGGCTGGCGAACGGCTCGCGCTGGGACAGCGCCTGGATCCAGCTGCTCGACGTCTACGAGTACCGCGAGTCGGTGTCGTTCTTCTTCGCCGAGGAGGTGCACTCCCTCACATTTCCGTCGCCGTGGCTCAAGCAGTCTCCAACCGTGTACGAGGTCTCCCGTGCCAAGGACGGCGCCCGCGTCGCCGAGTCGTTCGAGTCCTACGAGGAGAGCTTCGCGCGCGAGCTGGCGCACTTCCACGACTGCGTCGTCAACGGGACGGAGTCCCGGACGCCGCCGGCTCAGGCCCGGCTGGATATGGAGGTCCTGACGCGGATGTTTCTGAAAGCCGGCTCCAGCGACTAAGTCACGGCTTTACGCGGCACGAGGCGCAGCGCACGCCGGACGATCCCGGGGAGCACGAACGCCAGGGCCATGAGGGAGAGCGACGCGGCAAGCAACAGAGCCGCGAGCGCGTTCACCTCGGGCGTGATCCCGAACTTCACCTGCGTATAGATGTAGATCGGGAGCGTGTTGTGGCTCCCGATCAGGAACAGCGTGATGATGAACTCGTCCAGCGAGAGCGTGAAGGCGAACAGCGCTCCTGCGAGAATGGCCGGAGCGAGCAGAGGCAGCACGACGTAGCGGAGCCGCTTGAACGTGTTGGCGCCGAGATCGCTCGCAGCGCGCTCGAGGCTGGCGTCGAAGCCTTGCAGCCGCGCCGCGACCAGAAGAAGGACGAACGGAGTCGTGTAGACGCTCTGGCCGATCACGGCCGTCGTCGGGGAGAGGGTCTGGTGGAACACGCTCGTGAACAGGACGAGCAGGCTCACCCCGATCAGCAGGCCGGGGATCATGATCGGCAAGACCATCGCGATCCGGATGCCACTGCGGAACGGCAGGCGTGAGCGGACGAGCGGAAACGCCGCCGCGGTCCCGACGATCGTGCTGACAGCGGTGACCTCGAGCGCGATGCGGATCGTCGTCGTCAGCGCATCGCGGATCTGGTAGTCGTGGAAGACCTGCCCGTACCACTTCGTCGTCCACCCCGTGATCGGAAAGGTGCCGTACCGATTGGCGTTGAAGCTGAAGACGACGAGCAGAACGATCGGGGCGAAGAGGAACACATAGACGAGGACCGCCCAGAGGCTGAGCGCCCCGCGCGTGAGCCGGCCTCGCCGCGAGACGATGTCGAGATCACGTGCCATAAGGATCCTCGACTTCGAGCGAGCGCCGGAAGACGGCGAGCAGCACCACGATCAGCCCGGCGATCAGCAAAGCGGCCGCCGCGCCCCGCGTGTACTGGGCGCCCTGGAAGAAGTTGACGATGAGGTTTCCGATCATCACGCCCTTCGCGCCGCCGACGAGCTGCGGCGTCAGGTACTCGCCGAGGATCGGGATGAAGACGAAGATCACGGCGGTCGTGATGCCCGGCCGAATCTGCGGCAGGAGGATCCGCCACATGGCGGTCCCGGGCGTTGCGCCGAGGTCCATCGCCGCGCGGAACTGGTTCCAGTCGAAGCGCTCCAGCGACGCGTACAGCGTCAGCGCAGCGAACGGGAAGTACAGGTAGACGAGCACGAGGATGACCGCGGGACGGTCGTAGAGGAAGAACGAGACCGGCTTCGACGTGGCGCCCGTCCAGTGGAGGAAGCGGTTCATCGCGCCCTCCGGCCCCAGAATGGTGAGCCACGAATACACCCGCAGGAGATAGCTCGTCCAGAAGGGGAGGATCACGAGGACGAGCAACACCTTCTGGTACTGCTTCGGGACGTAGCGTGCAAGCCAGTACGCGAACGGAAAGGCGATGACGAGCGTCAGCGCCGTTGCGGCGAACGACACCCAGACGGTCGCCCAGAAGGTCGATACATAGGTGGGGACGCTGAAGAAGTACCGATAGTTGTCGACCGTCCAGTTGTGGACGACGTTGTAGTCGATCGTCTGCCAGAAGCTGTAACAGACGATCAGACCGAGCGGGACCAGGAAGAACACGCCGAACAGGACGAGTGCAGGCGCGAACCCTGCGTACTCGCCGAGCCAGGAGGACCATGTCCGCCGCCCGGGGCGGCCCAGCGGCAGCGCTACGTCTGCCGGCTGGGTCGCACCAACACCCGGGGGCCCTGCCATCTAGGCGCCGAACACCTCGTTGAACGCGTCCGTATACGCCTGTTCGTTGCCGGACGGGCCCTTCAGCGTCATCTTCAGTGCCTTCTCCGGCTGGTTGTAAAGCAACCGTTGTGCACGGTCACCGTGGCCCTGGTTCACGAGCATCTTGTACGCCTTCTCGTTGAACAGCGGGCGCCCGTTGGTGATGAAGTTCTGGGCGATGTAGGGAGCCTGCTGCATTGCGTTGATGAAGCGGGGGAACGCATCCTTGTTCTTCGACGCCACCACCATCTGCTCGGAGTCGATGAACCCGACCGTTCCCTCCTTCGGATAGGCCGGCTTCACGATCGGGCCGCCCGCGTCCTTGACGCGGTCGTCCGTGCCGAGGTTCGTGATCCCGATCCAGGCGGAGCCGTCCGCGAGCGCGCGCACGACTTCGTTGTTCTGCGATGCGAGCTTCAGGACGTTCGGCTTGAACTCCTTCAGCCAGCCCTTCGCAGCCGCGATCTCGGCGGTCGTCATGCTGTACGGAGCCTTGGCGCCGGTCGCCTTGCCCGCGATCGCCATCATGTCCGTCGGGATGTTCTCGAGGGACACCTTGCCCTTGTACTTCGGATCGAGCACCGCGTGCCACGAGTCCGGGATCGTGTGCACGTACTTGGGGTTGTAGTAGATCTGCACGGTCGACCACGAGAACGGATAGCCCATGTAGTTCGAGCCGTCCTTCCAGAACGGAAAGCTTCTCGCGATCGAGTAGAGCTGCGAGGACACCGGCAGCGACGACAGGTCGAACGACTCCGTCAATCCGTCCTTGTTGTACTTCGGGACCCAGAGCGCGTCGCCGGACACGATGTCGAACTGGCTCCCTGTCTGCTTGATCTTCAGATAGGCGTCGGCGTTGTCGCTGAACAGCTGCGGCCGGCCCTGCTCGTTCGTCTGCTGTTTCACGGCCGCCAGCTGGTCGTTCGCGTAGTGATCCGACCAGGTGAGCCAGTTCAGCGTGACCGCCTTGTCGCTCCTCCCGGTTGCAGATGCTGCCCCGCTTGATCCTTTCGAAGAGCCCCCGCATCCTGCTGCGATGACTCCGACGGCGCCGACTGCCCCGAGCCGCAACACGCGGCCTCGGCTCATGCGCTCGTCGAACAAGCGCTCGTCAATTGACGTCACGTACGTCCTCCTCTCGTGGGGTCGACCCCTCCAGTAGCACTACGTCTGCCGGGTCCCAGATCAGCACGACCTCGGTCTCCGGAAGCAGATCGCTCGCGGCGGCACCCTCCGTGCCGAAGAGCGCGGCAGTGACCGGCGCGGTGACGCCTTCGCACTTCACTGCCACACGGGTGTGACTGCCGAGAAACGACGATTGGGCGATTCGTCCCCGCAGGCCGGTTCCGTTCGAGTCTGCGACACGCTGGACCTGAATGGACTCGGGCCGCACCATCAGTATTGCCCGTCCGCGTGCGCGCGGCTCCGGAGCGGGGACTTCTGCACCGTTGTCGAGGGCGGCCTTGCCACCCGCCCCGACCTCGACCTCGATGAAGTTTGACTCGCCGATGAAGTCGGCGACAAAGGCGCTCTTCGGCTGGTGATAGATCTCGTGCGGCGTGCCCACCTGCTCGATGCGCCCCTCGTTCATGACGGCGATGCGGTTGGCCATCGACATCGCCTCCTCCTGGTCGTGCGTGACGTATACGAACGTCGTGCCGACGTCGCGATGGATCTCGGCCAGCTCGATCTGGAGGCGCTTCCGAAGTTTCAGGTCGAGCGCTCCAAGCGGCTCGTCGAGCAACAGGACTGCTGGGCGGTTGACGAGCGCGCGGGCCACCGCGACACGCTGCTGCTGTCCTCCGGAGAGTTGCGCCGGCAGACGATCGGCAAACGTCTCGAGCCCCACGAGCGCGAGGGCTTCCTCGATCCTGCCGCCCGCATCCCGCTTCGCCGTGCCGGCCATCTTCAAGCCGAAGCCGACGTTGTCACGCACCGTCATGTGCGGAAACAGCGCGTAGTTCTGGAAGACCGTGTTCACGGCGCGCCTGTAGGGAGGGAGCCGGTTCACGTTCTTGCCTCTGATCAGGATCTCGCCGGAGGTCGGCGCGATGAAGCCGCCCACGAGGTTGAGTGTCGTCGTCTTTCCGCAACCCGACGGCCCGAGGAGGCAGAAGAACTCGCCCTCCTCGATCTCGAGGTCTGTCGGCTCGAGCGCGACCTGGCCGCCGAACCGCTTGGTCACCGCGCGGAAAGTGATCGCCGGCGGATCGCTCCTCCCGTTCAACGTGACGCCTCCGGCTGACAGCCACACGAACGGCGTCGGACAAGCGTGACCGGCACCCGCACCTCGACCGCCATCGTCTCGGATCGCATTGCCTCCACGAGCAACCCTGCAGCGGTGGCGCCGATCTGACGGGGGTCGTACGCCACTGCCGTGAGGGGAGGCTCGAGGAGATCCCCGAAATACGGATCGTCGAAGGCGACGAGTGCGACGTCGTCAGGCACGCGCGTGCCGCGGGCCGCCGCAGCCGACATGAAGCCGAGTGCGAGCTCCGCGCTCGACGCGAGCACGGCCGTTGCGGGCTTCGGATCCGCGAGGAGCTCCAATCCCGCGCGACGGCCGTCTGCGATCTCCCAGTCGCACACCTTCACGAAGCGATCGGCGGGCGATAGGCCGTGCGCGCCCATCGCAGCGTGGAAGGCCTGTAGGCGCGCGGCGCCGGCGCTCTCGCGCTGCGACCCCGCCAGCAAGGCAATGCATTCGTGGCCGTGCTCGACGAGGTGCTCGACGAGTAGCGCGATCCCTCCCTCGTTGTCGAGCGTGACCGCGCCTTCGCCTGCGCCTTCGACCACTCCGTCGAAGAAGATCGTCGGGGTCGCCGCGGCGCCGACAGCCCCGTCGAAGAGCGCGCGCGGCATTCCGGTGCTCGCAACGAGCAGGCCGTCGACCTGATGCGAGAGCAAGGTCTCCAGTGCGGCAAGCTCCCGATCGACGTCCAGGCTTGCGTCCATCAGCATCACGCGGTAGCCGGACTGCTCCAGCCGCCCCTGCGCGCCCTTGAGCGCCGCGGCGTAGAACGGGCTCGACACGTCCGGCACGACGAACCCGACGGTGAAGGTCTGCTGCGTTCGAAGAGACCGTGCAAGCGCAGACGGCTGGAAATTGAGCTTGGAGGCTGCGTCCTGCACGGCGGCGCGCGTCGCCGGTGCGAGACCGCCGTGTCCGTTCAGGGCTCGTGAGGCGGTCGACGTGGAGACGCCTGCGCGTTCGGCGACGTCGGCGAGCGTGGCCTTGCGCCGGGGGGCGACGTCAGCCGCAGAGCTCTCCT
>Ga0307308_10001097_pt1 | contig 10645 bp, 9 predicted proteins | sample ER_DNA_195_FD_194501 | JGI IMG/M metagenome (GOLD analysis project Ga0307308, IMG submission 194501) | Bulk soil microbial communities from the East River watershed near Crested Butte, Colorado, United States - ER_DNA_195 | ecosystem: Environmental > Terrestrial > Soil > Floodplain | place: USA...
GTCTCGGTCGGGGGCTTCTCGACGAGTGACTACCTCGAGCTCTGCGAGCGGCTCGACGGCGAGGACATCGCCGCGATCGAGCTCAACCTCTCCTGCCCGAACGTGGACGAGGTGCCGGAAAGCGTGAGCGAAGTCGTCGCAGGCGCGCGATCGGTGACGACGAAGCCCCTCTACGCGAAGCTCTCGCCTGCCGTTCCGGACGTCGCCGAGACCGCCCGAGCGGCGGAGGCGGCCGGCGCTGACGGCCTCAGCCTCGTGAACACGATCAGAGGCCTGGCGCTCGACGAGCGCACGCTGCAGCCGGTGCTCGCGCGGGGAGCGGGCGGGCTCTCCGGCCCGGCCCTCCGCCCGATCGCCCTCGCTGCGGTCCACGCGTGCCGCCGCGCCACCGCGCTGCCGATCGTCGGCATGGGCGGAGTTACGAACGGGCGCGACGCGCTCGAGCTGCTCGCCGCGGGCGCGAACGACGTCGCCCTCGGCACCGTCCTCTTCTCCGATCCCGCTGCACCAGGGCGAATTCGGGCCGAGCTGGGGGCCGAGCTAGCAGCTCACGGCTTTGCCGACGCTGACAACGCTGTCGGCGCCGCTCACGCCGCGGATCCGCCAACCCTCCACCCAGAGTCGAGACTAGGCGCTGAAAAACACCTGCATACGGGCCTAAACGTGGCGGGTTGATTCGCGCGGGGAGGTTGTTAGTATCCTCCGCCGTGGCCGCGCTCAAGACTCAGGCCCAGGCGCCACTCCGCTCCCTCGACCAACGGATGGAAGCGCTCAAGCGGGCGAATGACATCCGCGTTCGACGCGCGCAGCTGAAGAAGGACCTCAAGTCCGGCTCGGCCCGCATCGAGGAGGTCCTCAGCGATCCGCCCGAGTATGTCTCGACGGCGAAGGTCTTCGACATGCTCATGGCGGTTCCGAAGTTCGGCCGGGTGAAGGCCGCCCGCTTCCTGAACCAGTGCCGGATCAGCCAGTCGAAGACGGTCGGCGGCTTGTCGGACCGCCAGCGGGCGGAGCTGATTGGCCTCTTCAACCGCTAGACCGGCTGAGGCACCGCTTGCGGTGCCGACCTCAGGATGCGCGGGCTTTGCCTGCGGATCCGTCTGAAATGACCGGTCGACACAATCGGAGTTCGTCGCATCCGGTGTTGGTAGTCACCGGAACCTCGGGAGAGGGCAAGAGCACGCTTGCGCGGCGTCTCGTCGAGCGCATGCCCGAATTGCAGCTCGCGGTCTCGGCGACGACGAGGCCGCAGCGCCCGGGAGAAGCAGACGGCCGCGACTACTGGTTCATCTCGGAGGACGAGTTCGACCAGCGCCTGGCCGAGAACGACTTTCTCGAGTGGGTCGAGCTCCCGTGGGGGCCCGGCTATCGCTCGGGGACGCTGCTCTCCGAGCTCGAGCGAATCCGAGCCGAGGGCCGGGCTCCGCTGCTCGAGATCGAGACAACGGGTGCCCTCGCCGTGCGCGAACGGGTTCCAGGAGCGGTGACGATCTTCGTCACGGCTCCTAGCCGCGAGGAGCTCGAGCGCCGCCTGCGCTCACGCGCGACCGAAAGCGAGGGCGAAATCGACGAGCGGCTCGACGTCGCGGAGCGCCAGCTCGAGCTCGAGTCCGAATTCGACTACCGGATCGTCAACGACGACTTCGAGCGGGCGTTTGCGGAGCTGGAAAAGATTGTTCGCGGCGAGCTAGCGCGGACAGCTACCATTCCCGCCCGTGATCCATCCCCGCGTTGACGAACTTCTCGAGCACGTCGACTCCCGCTACGCGCTGGTGATCGTCGCCGCCAAGCGCGCGCGACAGATCAACAACTACCACCACCAGCTGGGCGAGGGCACGTTCGACCAGTTCCTGCCCCCGCTTGTCGAGTCGCGCTCGAAGAACTACTTGACGATGGCCCTCGAAGAGATTCAGGAGGGCAAGATCAAGTACACCTACCCCAAGTCCTAAGCGCTAGGACAACGCTCTCCATCGCCGGCTCCGATGCCGCGCCGTAGTGAGCGTGCAGCTGCAAGGAGGGGGCTCGCGGGGGAACCAGGGGTTCACCCGCGCTCCAAGATCAAGTACACGTACCCCAAGTCGTAAGGGGAAAGAGGCCGCCTTCCGCCTAGGCGGCCCCTCCGCGTTACTTCGTGACCTTGAAGTTCTGCTGCATCTCCGCTTCGTGGATGGAGCAGTAGGCGCGCCAGTTTCCGGGCTTCAGTGTCCAGACGAGCGTCTTCGTGCCGGTACCGCCGGTGGAGCTGATCAGCTTCTCCATGTGCGGCTTCGACGGCTTCTCCCGCTCGAGCGTGAAGTTGTGGATGCTCGACTTGTCGCTGACCACGATCTTGTACTTGCCTGCCTTGAGCGTCTTGATCTTCTTGCCGCCCTTCTTCAGCGAGATGGTGAAGCCCGGGCCGACGACGCCTTTGAGCGTCGGTGTCGCCGAGCTGCGGCTGAAGGCGGCCCCCGCTGCTGTGAGTGCGGCGGCCATGACGATTACGAGCACTGCTGCGGCCTTCCTGTTCATGCGCCTCCTCTTCCGATGACCCCCTGAATACGTCGCCGACCTTACTGCGGATTTAGCGCGGGTGGGCACAATGTGCGCATGGCGCGAGTGCTCCTTGGAGTTACGGGCGGGATCGCGGCCTACAAGGCATGCGAGCTGACGCGGCTGCTCGTGCGTTCGGGCCACGAGGTGACCCCGATCCTCACGCCCGAAGCGGAGCGTTTTGTCACCGCGCAGACGTTCGAGGCCGTGGCGCGCCGCGAGATGCCGCGCGAGCTCTTCCCGCACCTCGTCGAGGCCGACGTGCTCGTGATCGCGCCGCTCTCGGCGAACACCCTCGCGAAGCTGGCACAGGGGCTCGCGGACAACGTCCTCACCCAGACTGCGCTGGCCTTCGCGGGCCAGGTGCTCGCCGCTCCCGCGATGAACCCGCGCATGTGGGCGCACCCGGCGACCCGTGAGAACGTGGAGACGCTGGAGCGCCGGGGGGTCGAGCTGATCGGCCCGGAGCACGGCGACACGGCCGAGGGCGAGGTCGGCGTGGGGCGGATGACCGAGCCGGAGGAGATCTTCGAGCGCTGCGTCTCGCTCCTCGACAAGCGCGAGCAGCTGCGCGGCCGACGCGTCCTCGTCACCGCAGGCGGGACGCGTGAGCCACTCGACGCCGTCCGTTTCCTCGGCAACCGCTCCTCGGGCCGAATGGGCGCCGCGCTCGCCGCCGAGGCGCGACGCCGCGGGGCCGAGGTCACGCTGGTCGCCGCGAACCTCTCCGTGCCCGCGCCCGTAGATGTCGATGTGGTGCCCGCGCCGACCGCCGAGGACGTGGCCAGGGAGACGCTCGCCCGCCGCGATGCCGACGTCGTGCTGATGGCGGCCGCGGTCGCCGACTACCGCCCGGCTGCGACCGAGATGGGTAAACGTCCGAAGGACGGGAATCCCTGGACCGTGACGCTCGAGCCGACAACCGACGTCCTCCGCGAGCTAGGCGGCGGCCGCACCAACGGCACGGTGCTCGTCGGCTTCGCAGCGGACGTCGGCGAGCGCGGGCTCGAGCGGGCGCGGGAGAAGCTGGCAGACAAACAGGTCGACCTCATCGTCTTCAACGATGTGGCGCGTGCTGACATCGGCTTCGACGCTCCGGACAACGAAGTCGTGCTGGTCTCGGCAGACGGAGAGCGGCGGCTGGAGAAGGCGTCGAAGGAGCGAATCGCTATGGCTATCCTCGACGAGGTGGCGGCGAGGCTAGGGTCATAGTGGACGAGGCGGTCGGCGCGCAACGTCAGCAGGTCGTCGGCGCCGACGCCGTGCGCCGGGTCGTCGAGAACATCGCCCTCGTTGTCCGCGCTCCCGCAGACACGCTGCGCCTGGTCGTGCTCTGCGTTGTCGCCGAGGGCCATCTGATCATCGAGGACTTCCCCGGGGTCGGGAAGACGATGCTCACCAAGGCGCTCGCGCGCTCGGTCGACTGCTCCTTCTCGCGGCTCCAGTTCACGCCGGACCTGCTCCCGTCGGACGTGACGGGTGTGAACGTGTTCAACCAGAAGGCCAACGAGTTCGAGTTCAGGCCGGGCCCGGTCTTCGCGAACTTCCTGCTCGTCGACGAGATCAACCGCGCGTCGCCGAAGACGCAGGCGGCCCTGCTCGAGTGCATGCAGGAGAACCAGGTCACCGTCGACGGCGTCACCTACGAGCTGGCCCGCCCGTTTCTCGTCATGGCGACGCAGAACCCGATCGAGTACGAGGGCACATACCCGCTGCCCGAGGCCCAGCTCGACCGCTTCACGATGCGGGTCGAGATCGGCTACCCGCCGCTGGCCGAGGAGGCGCGGATGCTGACGGAGCAGACGAGCGACCCGCCGCTCGACTCGCTTCAGCCGGTCACGACCGCCGAGGAAGTCCGCGGCCTCATCGCCGAGGCGGCCGGCATCTTCGTCGAGGAGAGCGTCAACCGCTACGTGGTCGCGCTGCTGCGGCACACGCGCTCGGACGGCCGGCTCTACCTCGGCGCCAGCCCGCGCGCCGGGATCGCGCTGCTGCGGGTCGCCAAGGCGAAGGCGCTCTCCGAAGGACGCAGCTTCGTCTCGCCCGACGACGTCAAGGCCTGCGCCGAGCCCGTGCTCGCTCATCGGCTGATCCTGGCTCCCGAGGCGCGCGCGTCCGGCCTCGGCGGCGGCGACCTCGTCCGCGAAGCGCTAGAGCACACACCGGTCCCGGTGTAGTGCTCCTCCCGGCAACATCCTCCAGGCTCCTGACGCGCGATCACGCGGCGCCTGGCCGCGTCCTCAGTCACCCCTGTAGTTCAACCACTACAGAGGCTCCCTGCGTCCTTGCCAGGCTTGGTGCTCGCACGCCAGGAGCGTGGCAATGTCACCGGGAGGAGCACTGACCCCGCGCGGGCGGCTCGCGCTGGCGCTGGGCTGCCTGACGTATCTCGCCGCGTGGGCGTTCGGCTCGAAGCCGCTCTACCCGGTCGCGCTGGGGCTGATCGCGGCAGTGCTGCTGGCACGGCTCTGGACGCGGCTCGCGGGCCGGCCGATCGAGTTGCGCAGGCGGTTGCCCGGCGGCGACCGCTTCGCCGGCGACGACGTGCATGTGCGGCTCGAGCTCGTGACCCCACAGCGGCTTCCGGCGACCGTGCTTCTGCGCGAGCGGATCGGCAAGCTCGGCGAGCGCGAGACGCCCATGCCGCGCGGCAAGGCGGCCTACGTGCTCGAGCGGCTTCACCGCGGGCGCTACTCGTTCGAGGACACGACCGCGGTGATCGAGGACCCGCTCGGCTTCGACCGCGTCGAGCTGTCGTTGCCGACTCCGGGCGCGCTGCTCGTCTATCCGCGCCTCGTCGAGCTCGACCGGCTCTTCTCCGAGTCGGGCGCCTCCGTGCGGGACGGGCGTCGCCTGCTCCTGCGGCGGCCGAGCGGCTTCGACCTGCACAGCGTCCGCGAGTACCAGCAGGGCGAGTCGCTGCGGATGGTGCACTGGCGCTCGACCGCAAAGCGGGCACGGCTGATGGTGAAGGAGCTCGAGGACTCGCCGCGCGACGAGGTCGCGGTCGTGCTCGACGCCGATCCCAATGCGGTGGTGGGCGAGAGCTTCGAGGCGCAGGTTCGCGCCGCGGGGTCGCTGCTGCTCGCACACGCGCACCGGGGCCGCCGCTCGGTGCTCGTCGTCAACTCGCCGCGCCGCGAGCAGCAGCGGATCCACTCCGCCGACGGCGACTGGCACTCGGCGCTCGACCTGCTCGCGACGGTCGAGCCCGCAGCGGGACCGCCGCTGGCCGCCCTGCTCGCTGACGAAGGGGGTGCGGCCGCAAGGTCGCTTGAGCTGGCCGTCGTCACGGCGTCGCTGCCGCCACGGCTCGTCGAGCGGCTCGTCGAGCGGTCGCTCGGCCACCGGGACGTGTCGCTCGTGCTGGTGGACAGTGCGAGCTTCGGGGAGGCCGGGCCGCAGCGCTTCACGGAGCTCTTGCGCCTGCAGACGGCCGGGGTCGCGGTGGCGGTCCTGCGACAGGGTGACGACCTCGCAGCGGTGCTCGGAGCGCCGGCGTTCGTGGAGGCCGCGCGTGCCTAGGACGCTCGCCCTCGGCGCGGTCGCCGGTGCGCTGATCGCCTGGAACTGGCTCCGGATCGAGCACGGGCCGAGCGGCGCCGAGGGTCTGCTGATGGTGGTCCTGGCGGTGGCGCCCGCCGCGCTGAGGGGCCTGCGCAACCGGATCGCGGCCTCGGTCGTCGCGTTCCTCGTCGCGGGCGGCGTCGCGTTTGATCTCGGACCAGGGATCCACTACCCCGGCCGCCTCCTCGGCCGCTTCGGCCAGGGCTTCCTCGACTTCTACGACGTGAAGCTCCCGTTCGACGCCGGTGCCAACCCGCGCATGGACGGAACCGTGCTGTTGGCCGTGTTCGCGTTTACCCTCGCGACGTCCCTGGCGATCGCTGCACGGCGCCCGCGCTGGGCGTCGCTGGCGCTGCTGGTCGGTGCCGGCTGGCCCGCCACGCTCCTCCAGGGCCACGACTTCCTGCGCGGAGCGGCGCTCCTCGCGGGCCTGCTCGTCCTGCTGGTCGGCCTCCGTGAGGAGCGGCGCTTCGTCGGCTACGCGCCCGTTGCCGGGATTGCGATCGTCCTCGTCGCCCTTGCCGCCTCGAGTTCCCCGGCGCTTGCCCGGCACGGCTTCGTGAACTGGCAGTCGTGGGACTTCTACACCCGGCCCGCCAAACCGGTCTCGGTCAGCTACGTGTGGAATTCCGACTACTCCGGCCTCAATTTCCCGAAGAAACAGACGGTCGTGCTCAGGATCACGGCGCCGTCGCGCCCGCAGTACTGGCGCGCGGTGGCGCTGAACGACGTCGTCAGAGGCCGCTGGATCGAGGATTCCGCCCTGCAGGCGCAGAGCAACGGCGACCTCGGCGAGCCCGGCCTCGTTCCGCCCGGTGCCAGGCAGACCGCGAACTGGGTCGAGCAGCGGGTCCATGTCGAGGCGCTGAGCGACACGCATCTCGTCGCGGCCAGCGTTCCCGTCCGCGTCGACGCGCGGAAGCTCGGGCTCGTCACCTACGACCCGAGCGGGGTCGTCTCGGTCCAAAGCGGGCTGCACCGTGGCGAGGTGTACACCGCGTGGAGCTACGAGCCCGAGCCGAGCCCACAGCAGCTCGCCCGCTCGAAGCCGGACTACCCGCCGCAGATCCGCGACCAGAAGCGGTACCTCGCGGTCGACCAGAAGGTCTACGTCCCGCCCTTCGGAACGGAGGGCCGCGCGCAGGCCATCGACTGGCTCTTCACGCAGTCCATCTACGCGCCGCGCCTCGATCCTTACCGGCCGCTGTTCGACAAGGCCGAGCAGGTGGCGGGCGGGGCGAAGAGCCCGTATGCGGCGACGGTCGCGCTCGAGTCCTGGTTCCGGCGAGGGGACTTCATCTACGACCCGCACCCGCCGAAGCCGCCGCCGGGCGTTCCGGCGCTCGTGGACTTCGTGACCCGCACCCAGAGCGGGTACTGCCAGCACTTCGCCGGGGCGATGGCGCTGATGCTGCGCTACCTGGGGATCCCCGCCCGGGTCGCGGCGGGCTTCAGCAGCGGCGTGTTCGACAAGAGCAGGGGCGAATGGGTCGTCACCGACCACGACGCGCACGAGTGGGTGGAGGCGTGGTTCCAGGGCTGGGGCTGGCTGCCGTTCGACCCGACCCCGAGCCGGGGCGGGCTCGCCGGTGCGTACTCGGTCTCCTCGCGTACCTTCGATGCCACCGGGGCGGCGCTCGTCCTGGCGGGGAAGGAAGGGATCAAGTCGTTCGCGCGGCGGCAGCTCGACCTCGGGTTCCCGCAGCCGCAGCTGCGCCTGTCCCCGGACACCCCGGACCTCAGCGCGAGGCCGGCGGTGCCCGTCGCGGCGACGCACTCGCGCACGCCTGGGCTCCTGCGGCTGCTCCTGTACGTCGCCGCGGCACTGGTCGCGGCGATCTCCCTCGTCAAGCTCGTGGTGCGCCGGAGCCGCTATCTGACGCGCGACCCGCGGCGGCTCGCAGCCGCCTCACGCAAGGAGCTGCGCGACGTCCTGCTCGACCAGCTCGTCGACGTTCCACCGAGCGCGACCCTCGCCGAGCTGGCCGCGCTCGCCGAGGCGGAGCTGGGAGTCTCGGCCGCGGCGTTCGGCCTGCACGGAACTGCCGCCCGGTTCGCGCCACCCGTCTACGCACGCGAGGCGGCCCGCGAGCTGCGGCGCGCGATGCGGCAGCTCAGGCGGGACCTGCGTCGCGAGCTGACGCGCTTCGACCGCCTGCGCGGCTTGCTCTCTCTCCGTTCGCTCGGGCTAGCCTGAGGACAATGAGCGAGACCTTCGACCTCTTCCAGCAGGGACGCGATCGCCTCTCGAAGGGGATGGCCGCGCAGGCGACGGTCCCGCTCGAGAAGGCCAAGGCCCGCGAGCCCGAGAAGGCGTCCATCCGCGAGGCGCTCGGCATCGCCTACTTCCGGATTCACCGGTACGCGGAGGCCGAGTCCGAGTTCCGCAAGATGCTCGAGCTCGCCCCGGTGGACGACTACGCGCACTACGCGCTCGGCCGCTGCCTCGAGAAGCAGGGCCGCGACCACGAGGCGAACGGTCACTACAAGCTCGCGAGCTCGCTCAGGCCGGGCGAGCAGGCGTACGAGTCCCGCATCCGCGACTTAGGGTAGTCCTACACTCGCCCTTGTGCTTCAGCGCAAGGTCGTGACGGTGCTGTTTTGCGACGTCGTCGGCTCGACCGCGCTGGGCGAGATCACGGACCCCGAGGCGCTCCGGGCCTTGCTCGCGCGCTATTTCGAGCGGATGAAGGCGGTCGTCGAACGACACGGCGGCACCGTGGAGAAGTTCATAGGCGACGCGGTAATGGCGGTCTTCGGAGTCCCGCAGGCGCACGAGGACGATGCGCTTCGCGCCTGCGGGGCCGCGCTCGAGATGCAGGAGGCGCTGCCGGAGCTCGGCCTCAAGGGGCGCATCGGGATCAACACCGGGGAGGTGGTGACGGGCACCGAGGAGCGCCTCGCCACCGGCGATCCCGTCAACGTCGCCGCTCGCCTCCAGCAGGCGGCCGAACCGGGCGATGTCCTGATCGGCGAGCCGACGCTCGAGCTCGTCCGCGAGGCGGTCGAGACGGCAGCGCTCGAGCCCCTGCACGTGAAGGGGAAATCGAAGCCGATCGAGGCGGTCCGCCTCGTCTCCATCCACGAGGCCGAGGCGAGGCCGGGACCGCCCTTCGTGGGTCGCGAGCGAGAGCTTGCGCTCGTCCGCGAGGCCTGGGAGCGCGCGGTGGGCGAAAGGCGCTGCGAGCTCTTCACGATCACCGGCGAGGCAGGCGTCGGAAAGTCGCGTCTGGTGGCCGAGCTCCTGGGCTCGATCAACGCGAGTGTCGTTCAGGGCCGCTGCCTCCCGTACGGTGACGGAATCACGTATTGGCCGGTTGTCGAGACGCTCAAGCAGCTCGACGCGCTCCCCTCGGATCCGGATGCGGCCGCGGCCATCCGCTCGCTGCTCGGAGAGTCCGGTGACGGCACCTCGGCGGAGGAGATCGCCTGGGCCTACCGCAAGCTGCTGGAGGAGCAGGCTCCGCTGGTCGTCGTGGTCGACGACATCCAGTGGGGCGAGGAGACCCTCCTCAACCTGATCGAGCATGCGGCGCTGCTCTCGTCGGGGGCGCCGATTCTGCTGCTCTGCCTGGCGCGAACGGATCTCGCGGAGCGCCGTCCGACCTGGCCTGTGTCGCTCAGGCTGGCACCCTTGACCGAGGCCGACGTGGACGAGCTGCTCCCCGACACGATCGCCTCCGAGCAACGGCGGGAAGTGGCTCGGGCGTCCGGCGGCAACCCGCTGTTCGTCACCGAGCTCCTCTCGATGGCGGGAGGCGGCACCGTCTCCGTCCCGCCGACGCTGCACGCGCTTCTCGCGGCGCGCCTGGACCAGCTCGAGCCGGCCGAGCGCGCGGCGCTCGAATGCGGAGCCGTCGAGGGCGAGGTCTTCCACCGCGGAGCCGTCCAGGCGCTCTCTTCCGGCGCCGGAGTGACGCCTCTGCTCGCCTCGCTCGTGCGGAAAGAGCTGATCCGGCCGGACAGAGCGCGGCTTCCGCAAGAAGACGCCTTTCGCTTCCGCCACCTGTTGATCCGGGACACTGCCTACGAGGGCCTCTCGAAGGCGGCGCGGGGGAAGCTGCACGAACGCTTCGCCGACTGGCTGGAGGAGCGCGGGCTCGAGCTCGTCGAGCTGGACGAGCTGGTCGGCTACCACCTCGAGCAGGCCGTTCAGTACAGGCAGGAGCTCGGCGATACGGACCTCGTGCTCGCCGAACGCGCCGGCGACCGGCTGGCGTCGGCCGGCGGCCGGGCGCTGTTGCGCGGCGACGAGAAGGCCGCCGTCTCGCTGCTCGAGCGGGCGCTAGGGCTGACGCGCGAGCTCCGGCTCGACGTTCACCTCGACGTCGCGCTCGCGGACGCGCTGTCACGGAGGGAGCCGGAGCGGGCAGCGGCGATTGCAGACGCCGCGGCCGAACGGGCCCGCGCGGCGGAGGTCGAGACGGCCGAGGCGCTCGCCCGTGTCGTCGCGGCCAACATCCGGGCCCAGGCGGACCCCGCCGCCGGGATCGACGAGGTGGAGGCGCTCGCCCGCGCAGCGATCCCTCTGCTCGAGCAAGCCGAG
>Ga0307308_10001098_pt1 | contig 10642 bp, 9 predicted proteins | sample ER_DNA_195_FD_194501 | JGI IMG/M metagenome (GOLD analysis project Ga0307308, IMG submission 194501) | Bulk soil microbial communities from the East River watershed near Crested Butte, Colorado, United States - ER_DNA_195 | ecosystem: Environmental > Terrestrial > Soil > Floodplain | place: USA...
GGTCCCGCGCTATCGGCGCGGTGACCGACCTGGATAGCGGCAAACCGCCTGCGCGCAGCGGTCGATTGCTGGTATCATGGAGGCGGCCGCAGAACCGGCGGGACGGAGGAAGGGTCCCCATGTTCGACATGAGGCGGCGCGAGTTCATCACGCTGTTCGGCGGCGCGGCAGCGTCGTGGCCGATCGCGGCGCGGGCGCAGCAACAGGCGGGAAGAAACCGCAAAGTCGGAGTGCTGCATCCCGGGCAAGCGGCGGCCGTGAATGCGCGTATTACTGCAATCCACGAAGGGTTGGGCCCCTCTGCCCAACGTTCCGAGACCGAGCTGGTCATTCGGCTTGCGGATGGAGAACTGTCCCGTTTGCCAGCTCTGGCGACGAGCTTGGTCAAGGACCATGTGGACGCGATCCTGGCTGCTGGCCCTCCCGCCGTTCAGGCATCGAGAGCCGCCACTGCGGATATCCCTGTGATCGCGATCGATCTTGAGAGCGATCCGGTAGCCAGCGGATGGATCGAAAGTCTCGCTCGTCCAGGTGGCAACGTAACCGGCGTTTTCCTGGATTTCCCAACTTTCAGTGCGAAATGCTTGCAACTGTTCATCGAGGCATGTCCGGCGCTTGCCGGCATCGGCGTCCTGTGGGACCCCACAACCGGGCCCTTGCAACTCGGTGCAGTTGAGATTGCCGCACGAGAACTAGGCATCGATGTGCAGATTTTCGAGGCGCGTCGGGTGGCTGATATCGCGGACGCGTTCTATGGGCTCGACCTCGCACGTGTTCAGGGTGTGCTGGTGCTGTCGTCGCCACTATTCGGGGGCAATCCACAATTGCTCGCGGACCTCGCCTTACGCAGACATGTGCCAACCATCTCGCTTTTTCCAGATATCGCAAGAGAGGGTGGGCTTCTCGCCTATGGGCCAGATATTCAGGGGCTTTATCGGCAAGCGGGAGCTATGGGCCGCAAGGTGCTGCAGGGTGCCAAGCCGGCAGATTTGCCCGCCGAACGTCCGGTTCGGTTTCAGCTGATAGCGAATCTAAAAACCGCGAAGAAGCTTGGTCTCGAACTCCCTTCCATGCTGGTCGCCCGCGCCGACGAGGTGATCGAATGAAGCGCCGCGAGTTCATCACGCTGCTCGGCGGCGCGGTGGCTGCGTGGCCGCTCGCTGCGCGCGCGCAGCAACCGGCGGTGCCGGTGATCGGATTTCTCGATGCCGGCTCGGCCGCTGCGCGAACGCAGCAGGTAGCCGCATTCCGCAAAGGTCTCGCGGAAGCCGGTTACCAGGAAGGGCAGAATGTCTCGCTGGAATTCCGCTGGGCGGAGGGCCAATACGCACGATTTGGTGAGCTGGCGGCTGATCTCGTACGCCATCGGGTGAGCGTGATCGTCACGCCGGGTAGCGCAATCGCCGCCCTGGCGGCCAAGGCAGCGAGCACGTCGATCCCGATCGTGTTCGGTGTGGGCGGTGACCCGGTGCGGGAAGGGCTGGTCGCCAGCCTCAATCGACCCGGCGGCAACGCCACTGGTGTCAACTTCTTTACAGTCGAAGTCGTGGCCAAACGCATGCAGCTGCTGCGAGAGTTGGTGCCGGCGGCAAAACGAATCGCCGTGCTGGTCAATCCCGCCGATCCGGAGGGCTATCAGACGCTACGCGACGTACAGGCGGCCGCCGGCGGGGAGCAGATCGTTGCTCGCGAGGTTGCTAGCGGCCGGGACATCGACGCCGCCTTCGCGAACATGGCAGGCGAAAAGATGGATGCTGTATTCGTCGGCCCGGGCACGTTCTTCAATACCCGGCGTGTGCAGCTGGCCGTATTGACGGCGCGCTATGCGCTTCCTGCGGCCTACCCCACGCGCGCCTATCCCGAAGCCGGCGGATTAATGAGCTACGGAGCCGACGTCCTCGACGCTTTTCGCCAAGTCGGGGTCTATACGGGGCGCATCCTCAAGGGTGCCAAGCCGGCGGACCTGCCGGTCTTGCAGTCGACCAAATTCGAGCTGGTGATCAATCTCAACACCGCGCGGGCACTCGGCCTCGACGTGCCGCCGACGCTCCTCGCCCGCGCCGATGAGGTTATTGAATGAGCACCCGGCGCGAGTTCATCACGCTGCTCGGCGGCGCGGCGGCGGCGTGGCCGGTTGCGGCGCGCGCGCAGCAGGCGCAGATGCCGGTGATCGGGTTCCTCGGCAGCGGATCACCCGATCCATCCGCGTATTTCGTAGCCGCATTCCTCCAGGGCCTGAACGAAATCGGGTTTAACGAAAGTCGAAACGTGGCAATCGAATACCGCTGGGCGGAGGGCCGATATGACCGGCTGCCAGCACTAGCGGCCGAATTGGTTCGCCGTCAGGTGGCGGTGATCGTCGCGAGCGCCCCGCCTGCAGCGCTCGCAGCCAAGGCGGCAACCTCGACGATTCCAATTGTCTTCTCCGGCGGCATTGATCCGGTCAAGCTGGGCCTTGTTGCCGGCCTTAACCGACCAGGCGGCACCATGACAGGCGTCAGCCAGTTCAGCACTGCGCTAGAGGGAAAGCGCCTAGAGTTGCTGCATGATCTGGTTCCCAACGTCACAGTGCTAGCCCTGCTCGTGAACCCGATTTTTCCGGGCACCGATTCAATTATCAATGACATGCAGGTCGCCGCGCGCACACGTGGAGTAAAACTGGATGTACTGAATGCCAGCAGCGAACGTGATTTCGATACCGCCATTGCAACTGTGGTTCAACTACGGGCTGGGGCGCTCATCGTAGCGTCTGACCCATTCTTCATCAGCCGACGCGATCAGCTAGTCGCCTTGGTCGCTCACCATGCAGTGCCCGCGATTTATCAGTTCCGGGAGTTCGCTGCGGCCGGTGGCCTGATGAGCTACGGAACCAATCTTGCGGATGGATATCGCCAAGTAGGCATCTACGTCGGTCGGATTTTGAAGGGTGAGAAGCCCGCCGATCTTCCAGTAGTGCAACCAACCAAGTTCGAATTGGTCATCAACCTCAAGACCGCCAAGACGCTTGGCCTGACCGTGCCGGACAAACTGCTTGTGGCCGCCGACGAGGTGATCGAATGAAGCGGCGCGAGTTCATCACGCTGCTCGGCGGCGCGGCGGCGGCGTGGCCGGTTGCGGCGCGCGCGCAGCAACCGACGATGCCGGTCGTGGGGTTTCTGGGCATAGCTCCCGTTGTTACCTGGGCGAGCCGGGTGGCGGCATTACGGGCGGGGCTGCGTGAACTCGGCTACATCGAGGGCAAGAACGTTGGAATTGAGTTCCGCTGGGCCGAGACACCCGTCCAGTTACCCGAGCTCGCGGCCGAGTTGGCCAAGGCTGAAGTGGCGGTGATTATCGCCGGAGGCAATGCTTTAGCGCGCGCGGGTAAATCCGCAACGTCCAAGATTCCGATCCTCTTTGTCATCGCAGATGACCCGGTCAGGCTTGGCTTCGTCGAAAGCTTCAAACGACCGGGCGGCAATATGACCGGCTTGAGCATGATTTCTGGCACACTGGGGGCGAAGCGGATGGAGCTGCTGCGCGAGCTTGTCCCGAAAGCGACCGCAATTGCAATGTTGATAAATCCGAATAATCCGGCCGAAGACAATGTACGCGACGAGCAGGCGGCCGCGCGCGCCATCGGGCAGCGTATCCTTGTGGCGCAGGCCAGCACCGTACGTGAAATCGAGATAGCGTTCGAGGGGATCGCTCGACAGGGAGCCGACGCAGTCCTCGTCAACGCCGATTCATTCTTTACCAGCCAGCGAGATCAACTTGTCGCACTGGCTGCTCGTCACCGCCTGCCCACTGTCTACGCATGGCGTGAATTCGTCGGGACGGGCGGCTTGATGAGTTATGGTACGAGCCTGACGGGTGGCTACCACCAACTGGGTCTGTATGCCGCCCGCATTCTCAAAGGTGAGAAAGCGGCCGACCTGCCAGTCATGCAACCGACGAAGTTCGAGCTGGTGATCAACCTCAAGACCGCCAAGGCACTCGGCCTCGAAATTCCGGCAATGCTGCTCGCCCGCGCCGACGAGGTGATCGAATGAGAAGGCGCGAGTTCATCACCCTGGTCGGCGGCGCGGCGGCGGCGTCTGCGATCTGGCCTCGCGTAGCCCGAGCGCAGCAGCCCGCGAAGGTGCCGACGATCGGGTTCCTGGGCGCGAGCACGACTTCGGCGTGGAGTCATTGGTCCTCGGCTTTTGTGCAGCGGCTGCGTGAGCTCGGCTGGATCGAGGGGCGGACGGTTGCCATCGAATATCGTTGGGCGGAGGGACGCAGCGAGCGCTATGCCGCAATCGCGGCGGAATTCGTCCGGCTCGATGTAGACGTCATACTCACGGTGGGAGGTGCAGTCCCGGCATCAAAGCAGGCGACATCGGTCATCCCCATCGTCTTCGCGATTGCGGTGGATCCGGTGGGAACCGGTTTGATCGCGTCTCTGGCGCGGCCGGGCGGAAATGTCACCGGCCTTTCGATGCAGGCAGCCGATCTTGCTGGCAAGCGATTAGAATTCTTGCGGGAGGTGCTCCCTGGTCTCAGCCGGTTGGCGATCATGGCCAACGTCGGCTATCAGGCCTCCGTAGTGGAGATAGGCGAGGTCCAGGCAGCGGCCCGTAAGCTTGCCCTCGAGGTCGAAGTCCTTGAAATTCGCCGCGCCGAAGACATCGCCCCCGCCTTCGGGAGGCTCAAGAGCAGCACGCAAGCACTTTACGTGTGTGGAGACGCGCTCGTAACCGCTAACCGCGCTCGGATCAGTACCTTGGCGCTGGGCGCGCGACTGCCTACGATTTATCCCGACCGCGCATTTCTCGAAGCGGGAGGTCTCATGGCCTACGGGGCAAACAACGCGGATCTATTCCGGCGGGCGGCCGAGTACGTTGACAAGATTCTGCGCGGCGCGAAGCCAGGCGATTTGCCTGTCGAGCAGCCGACCAAGTTCGAACTTGCGATCAATCTTATCGCGGCGAAGGCGATCGGTCTCGCCGTACCGCCGATGTTGCTCGCCCGCGCCGATGAGGTGATCGAGTGAGGCGGCGGGAGTTCATCACGCTGCTCGCCAGCGTGACGGCATGGCCGCTCGCGGCGCGGGCGCAGCAGCAAGGCGATCGGATGCGGCGCATCGGCGTGCTCATGCATGTGACTGAGAACGATCCGGACGGGAAGGCTCGCCTTGCGGCGTTTGTGGAAAGATTGAAGGAACTAGGCTGGGCCGAAGGTCAGAACCTGCGCTTCGATATTCGCTGGGGCGCGGATGATCCCGATCGCTACCCGCGCCAAGCTGCCGAATTGGTCGCGATGGCGCCCGACGTCCTGGTCGCGCCAACCAGCTTCACCCTGGCTGCGCTGCAACGGGCGACACGGAGTGTACCGATCGTCTTCGTGGGGGTGATCGACCCGGTCGGTGCCGGCTTCGTGTCCAGTTTGGCCAAGCCCGGCGGCAACACCACAGGATTTATTGCGTTCGAGTACACGATTGGCACGAAGTGGCTCGAATTGCTTAAAGAGATTGCGCCTCACGTGACCCGGGCGGCAGTTCTACGCGATCCCTCGATTGCCTCGGGAATTGGCCAGTTTGCTGCAATCCAGGCAGCTGGAACAATTGGGATCGATTTGAGCGTGATCGTTTTGCAGGATATCGGAGAGATTGAGCGGGCTATTGCGGCATTCGCGAGCGGCCGGAACGGCGGGCTCGTTGTGACCGCAAGTCCGTTTGGAGCAAACAATCCCGATATGATCGCTGCGCTGGCTGCCCGGTACAAATTGCCTGCGGTCTACCCGTTCCGCTACTTCATCCGCGCCGGCGGCCTGATTTCCTACGGCGCGGACCTTGTCAGCCAGTCTCGACCCGCGGCTGCCTACGTCGACCGCATCCTCAAGGGCGAGAAGCCCGGGGACTTGCCCGTGCAAGCGCCGACGAAGTACGAACTCGTGATCAACCTCAAGACCGCCCGCGCACTTGGCCTCGACGTGTCACCCATGCTGCTATCCCGCGCCGACGAGGTGATCGAATGAGCACCCGCCGCGAGTTCATCACGCTGCTCGGCGGTGCCGCGGCGGCGTGGCCGGTCGCGGCGGGCGCGCAGCAGCCCGACAAGGTCTATCGGATCGGGTACTTGGGCTTGGCCTCCGCTGCGGCGCAGGCCACGCGCATGAAAGCGTTGCAGGAGGGACTTGCCGCGCTCGGCTACATTGAGGGCAAGAACATCGTAATCCAGGAACGACGTCTCGAAAGCGCATACGACCAACTCCAACTTGCAAAGCTCGCCGCCCAATTGGTCGATCTGAAACCCGATGTCATCGTCACGCACGGGCCCGGCGCTTTGGCGGCCAAGCACGCGACGGCGACGATTCCTATCGTCATCGCGCAGACTGGCGACGCCGTCGCGACCGGCGTCGTAGCCAGCCTCGCCCGGCCAGGGGGTAATGTGACCGGAATGACCTTTTTCGGCCCGGAACTTGCCGCCAAGCGGTTGGAACTGCTCAAGGAGGTGATACCCGACTTGGCGCAAGCGGGTGTCCTGATCACTCCGGAAAACCCGATGGGCAAGCCGTACGTGGCGGCCATGAAACTCATGGCCCGGTCGCTCAAGCTCGAACTCTCGGAGTTTGCGGTGCGCGAGCCAACCGATCTGGAAGGCGCTTTCGCGGCGATGGCTGGCAAGCCGGTCGGCGCGTTCGTGACGATGGAAGAGCCAGTGCTCATTTACAATGCCGAGGCCAGCGCGAGGCTTGCGATAAAATATCGGCTGGCCGGGTGCGGATTCGTCGAATTCGCGCAAGCCGGAGGCTTTGCGGGCTACGGGGTCGACTTTCCCGACATGTGGCGTAATGCAGCAACTTTCGTGGGTAAAATTCTAAGAGGCGCGAAGCCTGCCGACCTCCCGCTCGAACAGCCGACAAAATTCGTGACGACCGTCAATTTGAAGACCGCGAGAGCGATCGGCATCGAGGTGCCGACGTCGCTGCTCTTGCGCGCCGACGAGGTGATCGAATGAGGCGTGAGAGGGAGGGACCGCGATGAAACTTCCCCGCCGCAAATTTCTGCATCTGGCCGCGGGCGTTGCCGCGCTGCCGGTCTTGTCGCGCATCGCGCGGGCGCAAGCCTATCCGTCGCGGCCGGTGCGCATCATTGTGGGCTTCGCTGCCGGTGGCGGTAACGACATCGTCGCGCGGCTGATCGGACAGTGGCTGTCGGAGCATCTCGGGCAGCCCTTCGTCGTCGAGAACCGACCCGGCGCTGGCAGCAACGTCGCCACCCAAGCCGTCGTGAATGCGGCGCCTGACGGCTATACCCTCCTTCTGGTCGGCGCGACCAATGCGATCAACGTCTCATATTACCAAAAGCTCAATTTCAATTTCGTTCACGATATCGCGCCGATTGCGAGCATCACGCAGCAGCCGCAAATCCTGCTGGCCGTTCCATCGTTTCCAGCCAAGACGATTCCCGAGCTAGTCGACTACGCGAAGGCCAATCCGGGCAAGGTCAACGTGTCCTCGCCCGGCGTCGGCTCCATCAGTCATCTCGCCGGAGAGTTGTTCAAGATGATGACTGGCGTCGAAATGGTCCATGTGCCTTTCGGCGGCAACAGCCCCGCGCTAACGGCGTTGCTGGGCGGACAAGTGGAGGTGTCCATCGCGTCGCTTCCCTCCTCGATCGAGTTCATCAGGACCGGCAAGCTGCGCGGGCTAGCGGTCACCAGCGCGAAGCGGGTGGAAGCCTTGCCGGACGTTCCGGCGGTAGTCGAGTCGGTCCCAGGCTACGAGGTGAGCGCGTGGTACGGCGTGGGTGCACCAAAGGGCACGCCTAACGAACTCATCGACAAACTCAATAACGAGATCAATGCGGGCCTCGCCGACCCTAAGCTGAAGGCGCGGATCGCCGACTTCGGTGGCACGGTGTTTGCGCTGTCGCCGGCCGGCTTCGGCAAATTCATCGCCGACGAAACCGATAAGTGGGCCAAGGTGATCCGGGCGGCCAACATCAAACCAGCGTGAGCCCAGCCCCATAGGAAATGAGCTAGTCTCGCGCATTCAGCGCGAGACCGACGTGCACTGCGCTCACTTGGGAACTAGCGCATGAAGATTGCGATCCTCGACGATTATTTCGATACGCTACGCACTCTTCCGTGCTTCCAGAAGCTCAAGGGTCACGAGGTTACGGTCTGGAACGACCACGTGCAGGATACCGACGCGCTAGCGGCGCGCCTGAAAGATACCGAATGCTTGGTGCTCATTCGCGAACGCACGACAATCCAAGCCGCCCTGCTCGATCGCCTGCCCAGGCTCAAACTCATCAGCCAACGCAGCGTCTATCCGCACATCGACATCGAGGCTTGTACGCGCCTTGGTGTCATCGTGTCGTCAAGCCAACACATCGGCACTCCGTCCTACGCTGCGGCCGAGCTGACATGGGCGCTCATTCTAGCGGCGGCTCGCCAGCTTCCGCAGCAGATGGCCGCGCTCAAGGCCGGCAAGTGGCAGATCGGCGTTGGCGTGACGTTGCGCGAAAAGACGCTCGGCGTCTTCGGCTATGGCCGCATCGGCGCGACGGTCGCGGGCTATGGCAAAGCGTTCGGCATGAGTGTCGTGGCATGGGCGCGCGAAGAATCGCTCGCGCGGGCGCGTGCGGACGGATACGCGACTGCGCGCAGCAAGACGGAATTCTTCGAGGCTTGTGACATCATCTCGCTGCACATGCGGTTGGTGCCGGCGACGCGCCAGATCGTCAAAGCCGAGGATCTGGCGCGCATGAGACCGCAAGCCATACTGGTCAATACCAGCCGCGCGCAGCTGATTGAACCCGGCGCGCTCGTGGCCGCGCTCCGCGCGGGCCGTCCCGGCTATGCCGCGGTTGACGTGTTCGAGGACGAGCCGATGCGCGACCCGAATTTTCCGCTGTTGCAGTTCGACCAGGTCGTCGCAACGCCGCACATCGGATATGTGACGCGCGAGGAATACGAGACGCAGTTCGCCGACATTTTCGACCAGATCATCGCCTTTGCGGCTGGCCAGCCTATCAACGTCGTCAATCCAGACGTGCTGGCAGGGACGACACGCCAACGGGCGGGGAAGTAATGTCAGATTTTCGGGGTGTTGCTGTCGTAGCGATGGCGTCGAGGCGGTAGGGTCGGTTCCGAATGACCGGACCGGACATCGGCCACGCAGGCGGCACTCCCGGCAGCCGTGCTGATTCAGAACAATTCAGGTCTGCCCCAAGGACCGGCTGACCCGCCCCCGGCAGGCTGTACGGGCGGCAAACCGCCTGCGCCCGCTCGGGTGGTGGCGACGCCGGCGCGCATGAAAAAGCCCGAGGGTCGTGCCGTGGGATTCACGCTCATCGAACTGCTGGTTGTCATTGCCATCATCGCGGTTTTAATCGGGCTGCTCCTTCCCGCGGTTCAGAGAGTCCGCGAGGCCGCACAGCGGACGCAGATGCAAAACCTTCTGAAGACAGGCGGCGGCATCTGCACGGCATTCGATTCATTCTTCAGGAAATTCGGGGCGTATCCGTCGGACCTCAACGATGTGCGGCTACCGGAGTTCACGCCTAACAACAAGTCGTTCGACCAATTGGCCAAGGATCTGGGCTTCCAATGCTTTCTCTATAAGCTGACTTCGACCGGGACACCAGGAATCCAGTCGGGATGGAATTTCAGTCTCTGCACGATCTTCCATGACGGCGTGACCGAATACTGCATCGACAAGACCTGCCAGGTGGTCACGACAAAAACTTCGGAGACAAAGGACAGCTGCCCGCCGCCGTAGGTATGGTGACCCGCGCACCACGGTACCCGCTTAATAATAAGGCTTCGCGACCGCCCCCGGTGTTTTTTGGCCTACCTCGGGGGTCTCGCCAGGAACCTGGTGCAGGGTGGAGTTGAACTCCCGCAGCGCAGCAGTCTCCTGCCGTGGCTGAGGTGTGCTATCCTTTCGGTTGGAAGCACGGGAGGTACTAGGCAGTGAAACGCCGCGAGTTCACACCCTGCTCGGCGGCGCGGCGGTGGCGTGGCCGCTCGCGGCGCGGGCACAGCAAAAGCGGATTCCGCGACTCTGTTTTCTGACGTTCGATCCGGGTACCTTGCGGACGCGATCCCCGCGATTTGATGGTTTCTTTCAAGGTCTTCAGGACCTCGGGTACGTGAACGCACGCAACATCGAAATCAGTTACCTTTCTGCGGATAATAACGGCGATCGTTTTCCCGCTTTGATTGACGAGTGCTTAAGTCTCAAGCCGGACGTTATCGCTGTCACGACCACGCCGGCGGCGCACCTTTTGAAGAAGGCAACCCGCGACATCCCCATTGTTATGGTAGCTCTGGGCGACCCTCTCGGGACCGGGCTGGTCGATAGCCTTTCAACACCGTCGGAAAACATCACTGGGATGTCGCTGATGGTGCCTGAGATGGCAGTCAAGAGACTTGAGCTACTTAGAGAACTAGTACCCGGAATCTCGCGGGCACTCGTGCTGTCGTTTCTTTCCGACCCAATTGCTCCGATACAGGTGAAAGCGATGGAAGAGGCAGCCCGTAGCCTTGGCCTCACTCTTCAAGTCCAAGACATACGGGCGGGCGATGACATTCAGGCCGCATACGAGGCAGGAAGCCGAGCTCGTACCGAAGGCGTTCTCGTTACCGAAGAGAGCATGTTCATTGTCCAT